>ERZ724524.776-NODE-776-length-20879-cov-13.316078_pt1 | contig 20879 bp, 14 predicted proteins | sample MGYA00376057_ERZ724524 | MGnify/ENA primary metagenome ERZ724524 (study PRJEB28724, sample SAMN07190888) | wastewater metagenome | isolation source: influent of sewage treatment plant in Hong Hong | place: USA: Christiansburg, Virginia | collected 2016-03-01 ...
TGGGCGTCCTTTTTTGTGGGTGGGGGTGGGGTATGTGTTTGGTATGATGTGGGGAAGAGTAGAAAGGAATGGGGGGGGTGAGATGGGTCATGTAAACAAAGATTGGCTGGAAGCGGAACGGCGGATTGAGGCAGCGCGGGTGAGTGGGGCGGAAGTGCTGGATTTGTCGGGACTGGAGATTGAGGAGGTGCCGGCGTCGGTGTCGGGGTTGGAGCAAGTGAGGGTAGTTACATTTGAAGGCTGTCATAAGTTGGTAGATTTAGCGGCATTGGTGCAGTTACCTGATTTGCGGTCTTTAAATTTGCGTGAATGCTATGTGCTGAGCGACTTGTCACCGTTAGCCTCGCTATCCGTCTTGCAGTCCTTGGATTTGAGCGCGAGCTACAAACTGAGCGATTTGTCACCACTGATCTCGCTAGCCACCTTGCAATCCTTGGATTTGGGCTGGTGCACACTGAGTGATCTGTCGCAGCTAACGTCGTTAATCACCTTGCAGTCCTTGGATTTAACCGGATGCGAAGCAGTGAGCGATCTATCGCCGCTGACTTCCCTAACCGCCTTGCAGTCCTTGGTTTTGAGCTTATGCGAGGCTCTAAGTGACTTGTCACCGCTGATCTCGCTGACCACCCTGCAGTCCTTGGATTTGAGCGAGTGTCATGCATTGAGCGACCTGTCGCCACTTCTCAAACTACCCGCTTTAAAAACACTGAATTTGCTCGACTCAATACCTTTATCTTGCCAGCCTGGTCACTGTATTTTAGACACAGCAGCAGGATTAGAAACCCTGTACTGTAATAGTTTGCTTATTGCCCCAAATGAACTAGCATCAGAAAGCTATACAGACAACTGCCTCCCTCGCCTAAAAGCTTGGTGCGCTGACCTTGATCGCGGCCAGGCGGATAATCACCACATCAAATTATTTTTACTAGGTAATGGTTCAGCCGGCAAAACTCAAATTTGCCGACGATTAAATGGCCAAGCATTCGACTCCAGCATTCCATCCACGCACGGCATCGACTTAGGCCTAGAGACTTTAATTTCCGCTAATGAAAATAATTCGGCGGTGATTGCCCATGTCTGGGATTTTGGCGGCCAGGATATTTACCATGGCACCCATGCCCTGTTTATGGACGAGTACGCACTGTTTGTCATTGTCTGGAACCCAGAATTGGAAATCGCGCAGCCATACTCCGAACATGGCGTGGCCATGCGCCACCGGCCGCTAGCGTATTGGTTGGCCATGGTGCGCGACGTGGCGGGTGAGGATGCGGCAGTGGTGGTGGTACAGTCCAAGTGCGACCAGTTGCAAGACAGTGTGCCACCGCCGCTACCGACCGAGCATGGCTTACGCCAGTTGCGCCACACCGAATGCAGCGCCCGGCAAGTGGACGGCATGGAGAGCGTATTAGCCGAGATCCGACGTCAGGCGCGGCTGTTGCTGGAGCGTTATGGCCAGGTGCTGTTGCCAGCCAGTTGGGTGGCCGTCGCTGACACCTTGCGCGCGCGCTGTAGCGAGCACGGGGAGCACACCTTGTCCCGCACCGAATTTGAGGCATTATGTCGCGCCTACCACGTCAGCGCGCCGCCCGAGGTGGTGCTGCATTATTTACACCGCAGCGGCGAGGTGTTTTACCAGCAAGGCCTGTTTGGCGACCAGCTGATTCTTGATCAGCAATGGGCGCTGGATGGCGTATATGCCGTGCTGGAGCGGCAACGCAGCCTGCCGCTACTGCGTCGGCAAGGCGGGAGATTTGATCAAGAAACCTTGGACGCGCTGGTGTGGCGGGGTAAATATTCGTTAGCCGAGCAGGCCTTGTTTATTTCCCTGATGGAACAGTGTGGCGCATGCTTCCCCGTGAAGCATGATTGGAACCCCAAGCAAACATCTTATCTTGCCCCCGATTTATTACCAGAACGCCAAGAGGTGCAAAAGCAGATTGATCGTGTGTGGCGTGGGGCAGAAACGCATTTAGAAGTCTGGCTGAACTATCGCTTTTTGCATGATGGCGTGATGAAAGCGCTGTTGTGCGCCATCGGCCATCGTGCCGGTGTGCATGCCGTGTACTGGTGCTATGGCGTGTGCTTTTTTGATCAAGGGATGCGGGCGACTTTTTTGCTGGAGGCGCAGCCGGATATCGACCCGCAGCAGCCAGGTGCTGGCCGGTTGGTGTGGCAGGCACATGTGGTGCAGGAAAATAAAATGGCCGAGGTGCAACGCTGGCTGAATGATTTGTTAAGTACTGTCGAGCGCAAAGAACAGGGGCAGCGGCCAGAGGTGAGCTGGCAACGCTCGCAGGCACAAGCGCCAGCGCAAGACCGTAAGGCATCGGATAACGACGACCCGATACAACGTTTGCAGCCGAGCAGTCAGCCAGACGCCAAGCCCACTGTCTATGTATCGTATGGCTGGGGTGAAACCAATACTGCATTATTAGAGCAGTTAGAGGTAGCCTTTACCCAGCGTGGATGCCAGCTGATTTACGACAAGCAAAAAATGCGCACAGGTGACTGGATTTCTGCATTCAAGCGCGAGATTGGCCATAGTCGGCATGTGTTGGTGCTGCTAGATGAAAAATACCTGCATTCATGGCATTGCATGAATGAGCTACAGTATCTGCATGACATCGCCCTACAAGAAAAATCGGCGTTTTTACAGCGCATTGTGCCGTGCGTCTTGCAAGCACTGCCGCTCGATGATGGGTTGGCGCGTGATGAGTATTGCCAGCTTTGGGCCACTCGGCATGAAAAATATCAAGACTTGCTCCAGCGCCGTGACCCGTTGACGCTGGGGGACGCCACCTTGAACGAGGCGCGCGCCATTCGACGGTTTTATGAGAGCACCGACCAATTATTAGGCTGGATCGCCGACACCCTGATGCCGCGCGGCACCCAAGCCCTCTCCGACAACAACTTCGCCGCCATCTTCACCGCCCTGGCCGCCAACGGCTTCCCTGTTCCCCATCCCGACCCCGGCTCGCCCGGCTAACCCCTTCCCCCTCACTGGCAGACCCTGTATGGAACCTTCCCGCCCGCTTTCCCCTCCCATTCCCCAGCGCGTCACCCTGCCCGACCCTGACCATTTGCGCTTTCACCGTCGCCATGCGCATCTGGCATCGCCGTTTGGCAATGACTGGTTTGCGCTGAAGGCCGAGGCGTTTGCCCGGTTTTTTGGCACGCCGGTGTTTTTGATCTCGCAAACGCTGATTGTGCTGGTATGGATTGGCCTGAATGTGGCGGGGATTACCGGCTTTGACGTTTACCCGTTCATTTTGCTTAATCTGGCGTTCAGCCTGCAGGCGGCGTATGCCGCGCCGCTGATTCTGCTGGCGCAAACCCGGCAGGCAGCGCGCGACAAGGTGCATGCCGAGGCCGATGCGCTGCATCGGGAAAACCTGGCTGCCGACCATGCCCGGCAGCTGGCCGACGCCGCCCGACACGCGGAGCAGATGTTGTTGCTGCTGCAGCAGAACACCCAGCTCACCGAGCTGAACAAGCAGCTGTCCGAGCGGATTGAAAAACTGACGGTGGAGCTGCACCAGAAGTTTCTGGCGGTCCCGGCTACGCCGCCGGCAGCGTAAGCGCTGGCCAGGCGGCGGGTATGTGGGTAAGCGAACGGAAAAAATCCCGGCCAGGGTGCAAGCTGTTCGGGTCGGGGCAAGCGTGTGACGCCATGGCCCTGTGCGGTGCGCGCCAGTTGCGTGCTGTTGTGATGTTCACCCCCGCAAGCGAGCGGGTTGCCGGCATGGGCCGGGAGCCTGGCGCTTGTGCTTTCAGAAGGCGTTTCCCATGCGTAATTTCATGATCAAAGGCGTTCTGGCCCTCACCTTCGGCTTGAGCGCCAGCCTGTTGTCCGCCCAGGAACTGGCCCCGCTTCCCACCCAAACCGACGCCCATGGCACGGTGTATCTGTCTGGCGGCATTGGTGAAACCGAACTGGAGCAGGTCAATCAGGCGGCGCGTGACTTTCCGCTCAAGCTGATTCTGGCCGAACGCACCGGGGCGTATGTGGCAGATGTGAAGGTGGCGATTGTGGATAGCCATGGCCGCACGGTGCTGGAGGTGCCGTCGGTGGGGCCTATCTTGCTGGTGCAGCTGGCACCGGGGCGCTATCGGGTATGGGCCAGCTATGAGGGGCTGGTGCGCGAGCAGCGGATCAACCTGAACCGTGGGCATAAAACCGTGTCGCTGGCCTGGTAATCCTGCTGCTTCAGCAGGCAGGGCACACTGGCCAAGTGGCCGACATGAAGCCATTCATGTCGGCCACTTGGCCATCTGCTTGTGGCTTGTCGCCAGCCATCAGCGTTTGCCGTGTTGGTTGCGGCGCGGCGCGTGATGAAAATCGTCGAAGGTGCGCTGTTGCGTGGGGGTCAGCCCGGCATAGAAGGCCTTGAGCACCACCAGGTATTCGGCCAGTGTGGCTTGCTGGGTTTGCATCCGCACCTGCATGCGCTCCACGCGTTCCGGGGTGGACAGAGCCTCCCAGTCCACCGCGCGGTCTGGGGCGCTGCGCGCCATCGGTCGCTCGGCATCCACCAAGTTGTTCCAGGCGGTTTCCTGTTTGCTGTCCAGTTTCAGTGCGGTGTGCAGTTTTTTGTGGTGCGCGGCAAGGCGGGTGCGATGGTGGTCAGGAAAATAGCCTGTGCCTTCCATTGGGCTGCAGGGCGGGCTGGCCACGGCGGGCAGGGCAAACAGGGTGAGCGAGGAGGCCAGAAACAGCGAGGGCAGCAGGCGGCGGGAACGCAACATGGTCAGACTCCTGGGCGCGCAAGCGCCGGATGACACGACAAGCGGATAAGATCAGCAGGCCCCGCCCCGATATCAGGGCGGTGGCCACGTCATGCGCGGGTCAAGCGTGACCACCATTGGTCAGGGCTTGCCCACCTGATTGCCAATCACCCCACCCACCACGGCACCGCCAATGGCCCCTGCTGTGCCGCCACCGGTCAGTACCGAGCCGGCCACCCCGCCGACGGCGGCACCGACAGCGGTGTTTTTGTCGCGCCGGGTCATTGAGTCACACCCGGTCAGCCCAAGCAGCACCGCCGCCAGTAGCGCACTGGCGGCGTAATTCTGAATCGTGTTCATGGCAATTCCTGTCGCGCGTGAAGGGGCGGTGATGCCCCTGCCGGGTAGCCCCCCGGCGGGGAGACACCCGCAGATGTCTCAATTAACCGGGGATGGACGATGACGTGCTGGCCGGCGGCTGATGTTCAGGTGCCTGATAATAGGCGTGGATGGCGTCTGCCCATGACGGGTCGGCCATGTCCGGCCATTTGTCTTTCTGGAAGCCAGGCGCGTCCTGCAGACGGTCTTTGTCCACGTTCAGCACAAAGCGCTTGTTGTCGGTATCCAGGCTGAGCGCGGCCCACGGCACGGCAAACAGTTTTTCGCCCAGGCCGAGAAACCCGCCAAACGACAGCACGGCGTAGCCCACCTTGCCACTGCGCATGTCCAGCATGATTTCCTTGATGTCGCCCAGTTCTTCGTCTTTCGAGTTGAACACATGATTGCCAATCAGGGTGTCGGCCCCCATCAGTGCCGGGCCGGGGCCACGCACCGGGTCCGGGCCGGGGCTGATGCCCGGTTTGGTCTGGTACATGCCGTAGGTGTCGCGATCTTCATAGTTCATGGCGTTCTCCTTGCAAGCGGTGTGCAGCGTCGGGGCAGCGGCCTGGCCAGGGCTGTGGTGGCGGCTGTCCCGTTTGGCGGCGGCGTGCGGCAGGCCGCCGTGTGCCCTAACAGCGGTCAGGGTTGGGCAAAACGGACTTTGGCGTCCTTGATACAGCTGTCCTTGACTGCGCCGGCCAGGGCATCGCACTTTTCCTTGGCCACGGCGTAGTCGGCATTGCGCTTGTCGCTGGCGGCATCCTTGCGCGCATCGCTGGTGGTGTCGGCCAGTTTGGCGTTGGCTGTGGCGGTGACATGGGCGGCCTTGGCTTCTTTGCGGCACACGTCTTTGGCGTTACCCGCCTTGTCGTCACACTTTTCCTTGGCCACGGCGTAGTTGCCGTCAGCTTTGGCCATGCGCAGGGCAAAGTGGTGTTTTTCTGATGGGCTGTAGTTGGCTTCCAGCTCGGCCATGGCGATTTTTTCGCTGGCCTTGGCTTCTTCCACACACACATCTTCGGCATTGCCCTTCAGCGCCGAGCAGGCGGCCTTGTCGGTCTGGTACTTGGTCGACAGCATGGCCTTGGTGGTGCCGTATTCGTTTTTGCTCATCGGCGGCGCAGCCAGCACGCTGGCGCTGAGCAGAAGGGCGGCGGATAACAGGGAGAGGGAGCGATAGCGCATGAGATGTTTCCTGAGGTGGGCTGTTGCAGCGGCCTGGCCAGTGCAGCAGTGGAGGAGAGAGGAGGAAGGGCATGGGGCCGGCGATTGCCGCATCCGGCCCCACTCGGTGCGGACAGGCTTACTTCAGGCGCATGTCGTTGGCCACCGAGGTGACGCCCTTGATGTTGCGGGTCAGCGTCACCGCCCGGTCGATATCGGCCTGGGAGCGGACAAAGCCGCTGAGCTGCACCCGGCCCTTGAAGGTTTCCACATTGATTTCTGCCGACTTCAGCCGGGAATCGCCCAGCACGGCGGCTTTTACCTTGGTGGTGATGGTGGTGTCATCCACGTATTCACCCGTGCCTTCGCTGTGCGCGGTAGACGCGCAGGCGGTCAGGGAAACGTAGCAGGCAAACAGGATCAGGGCCGCAAGACGGCGCAGGGACAAGCTGAACATGGTGAACTCCTTGAAGGGATCGGCGGCGGCAAGCAATGACCGGGTGGCCGCCTGGGGCGCCGGGTCGTCACCTCGGGCCGGAGCGGCCTGCGGTTAACGCTGATCACAGCATGCGCGGGCGGACAAGGGGCGTCGGTGTGCTGGCGCACCCAGTGAAAAACAAATGCCACAGGGGACAAGGAGTGCGCAAAGGTCTGGCGGGGCGGGGAATGGCGGGGAAATAAAACAGCTCAGGCGCGGCATGATGCCGCGCCTGAGCGCTGCAGGCGGCAAACGCGCCTGCGGTAAAACTTTAGCTCAATCGATCAGATTGATGGCAAAACCAATGAAGGTGGTGCCCACGGCTTCATAGGTGGCAATCTGGTCGTTCGGCTGGAAGGCGACAAACGGGGTGCCCTGGCCGGATGTGCCCAGCACGGCGTGGCCATAAACGGTGACAGCCAGTGCGTCAGCCGGCACGCCGATGGTTTCCAGCGCCGGGGTGGTGACCGATTGCGCTACCGGAAAATTGCCGCTGTTCCAGGCAGAGGTGACCCACTTGCCATCGCTGCCGAGCCACTGCACCGAGTAGTTGAACACATAGCCGCCTTTGTTGATGACGGTGATTTTTTGCACTGCTCTCATGGAATTCTCCTGATACAGATTGTGGGGTGGTCAAAAAGTTAACTGCCTGGTGCTGCACTTGCGCAATGAAGCGTGTGCTTTCATGGCGCAATTCTTATACGTTTGCGTAATTCTACTGACTATACCGTCTGGCTTGTTTGGTCAGCGAGATGCATTGTTGCTGCATGCCATGCGTCTGGTGTTTGTCTCGTTTTTAATCAGGAAATGGGTTGCCTGTTAATTTTTTGCATAGATTATGTGTGGTGAAATGTTATGTCAAATATATTTTTTGGTGTGCTTGCTGAGTGGGGTTTATTGTTGATTTTTAAAGGCGCAACAAACCGTTGCCAAAAATTTTGCATATTGGCAATACAGTCAACCTGGGGTAAATGCTTTATAAGTACTTGTTTATATATGATATTTTATTTCTCATCAGTTGATGGATGATGTGTTGCTGGCAAGCGCCAACTTCGTTTTCAGCTTCATTAGGCATGATGATCATATCTGGCATTCAATCATTATTCTGGCCTGCGGGTGGCGCATGAAAATACGCCAGCCATCATGCTACATTGCTTTTTTATCGACCCGCGTTTGCAGTGTACGGGCTAGGTAATACTACGCAACAGTGCCTGGCACTGAGTCGATGATGGATGATATAGGCTTTTCACATAATATGGTGATCAACCATTTATTTCATGATTATTGAATTTATCATGTCGGTCAGATGGCTAGGTGAGCTGATTAAACGCTATATCCTGATGTATGACAAGCTGGCATGCCCTATGAATGAAAAGATGGCCGGCGTAGTGTGGCATTTCTGCCCGATTCGACGTGGGTGCACCCGTTTTCGGCGTGGTGCCGGTCATGGCTGTTTCCATCCTGTCGCACAGGACGGGCGCATCCGGTGTGTGCTGGCAGATAAAAAAACCCGGCACCAAAAGACGGTTGCCGGGCTGAGGACGCTGAATCGGATGGGCACAACAGAAATTTCAGGGGGTGGCGGGGCGTTCAGCTTTTGGCAAAGAAGCGCTTGACCTGCAGCAGGGCTTCATCGCGGGTGATGGCGTAGCGCTCCTGAATCAATCCAGCCAGTTCCTGCACCCGGCCTTCGGTTTTCAGCAGCTCGTCTTCGGTCAGCTTGCCCCACGCCACCTTGGCGGCGCCAATGTACTGCTGCCACTTGCCCTTGAGGGCGTCCACGCTGGGCAGGCTCATGATGCGGCCGGTTCTGCCGGGCTGGGCTCGCTTAGCGCGGCAGGCAGGGCGGCCACACCATTGAGCGGGGTGGGTGGAGAAACCGACACGCTGGCGCGCCGGCCCGGCAGCGCCGGGCGCTGGCTGGCGTATTTCAGCAGACCACGGGTGGCCTTGTATTCGATGGACTTGTTCATGTTCGCCTCTCGATCACTCGCCGCGCCCGCCCGATTGGCGGGGGGCCGAGTGTTGCAGGATGACGCTTGCGCCAGCGCTTGTCGGTACGCTGGCGCACCTTGCACGCGCCAGCTGCCGCCCAAGGCACTTACCCGGTGGCGGTGTCCCAGCGCCAGTCGCGGATTTCGGCCAAATCTTCGCCATGGCGGGCGATATGCTGCTTGTGCTCAATCAGCTTGTCGCGAATGGCCTGCTTGGCGTAGGCCGCGCGCGGTGCCAGTAACGGCACGCGGTCGATCACGTCGGCCACCAGATGAAAGCGATCCATGTCGTTCATCACCACCATATCGAACGGGGTGGACGTGGTGCCCTCTTCCTTGTAGCCGCGCACATGCAGGTGAGCATGGTTGTGGCGGGCGTAGGTCAGCCGGTGAATCAGCCAGGGGTAGCCGTGGTAGGCAAAGATAATCGGCTTGTCGCGGGTGAACAGGTCGTCAAAGTCGCGCTCGCTCAGCCCGTGCGGGTGTTCGTGCGGCGGCGGCAGGGTCATCAGGTCCACCACATTGATCACGCGGATTTTCAGCTCGGGGCAGTGCTGACGCAGCAGTTGCACGGCGGCCAGGGTTTCCAGCGTGGGCACGTCGCCGGCGCAGGCCATTACTACATCAGGTTCGCTGCCCCGGTCGTTGCTGGCCCATTCCCAGATGCCAATGCCGGCGCTGCAGTGCTTGACCGCCGCGTCCATGTCCAGCCACTGCGCTTCCGGCTGCTTGCCGGCCACAATCACATTGATGTAATTGCGACTGCGCAGGCAATGGTCGGTGACGGCCAGCAGGGTGTTGGCGTCTGGTGGCAGGTACACGCGGATGACCTCGGCTTTCTTGTTGATCACATGGTCGATAAAGCCGGGGTCCTGATGGCTGAAGCCATTGTGGTCCTGACGCCAGACATGCGAGGACAGCAAGTAATTGAGTGAGGCAATGGGCCGCCGCCAGGCAATTTCATTGGCCATTTTCAGCCACTTGGCGTGCTGATTGAACATCGAATCAACAATATGGATAAACGCTTCGTACGATGAAAAAAACCCGTGGCGACCGGTCAGCAAATAGCCTTCCAGCCAGCCCTCGCACTGGTGTTCGCTGAGCATTTCCATCACCCGCCCTTCGGCGGAGACGTTTTCATCGCCGGGCAGGATTTCCGCCGTGGAGCAGCGCTGGGTCACTTCAAACACCGCACCCCAGCGGTTGGAAGCGGTTTCGTCCGGGCTGAACACCCGGAAGGTGTGCGGGTTGAGCCGGATCACATCGCGGATCAGCTCGCCCTGGCAACGGGTGGCCTCGGCCTTGACGGTGCCGGGATGGGGCAGGTCGATGGCGTAATCGCGAAAATCCGGCAGGCGCAGGTCGCGCAGCAGCAGGCCGCCGTTGGCGTGCGGGTTGGCGCTCATCCGCCGCTCGCCCTTGGGGGCCAGCGCCGCCAGGTCGGCGCGCAAACGGCCATCCGGGTCGAACAGCTGCTGGGGCTGATAGCTGAGCAGCCAGTCTTCCAGCAGGGTGAGATGCCCTGGCCGGTTCATGTCGCCCATGGGCACCTGATGGGCGCGGAAGGTGCCTTCGCTGGGTTTGCCGTCCACCTGCTTTGGCCCTGTCCAGCCCTTGGGCGAGCGCAGCACAATCATTGGCCAGGCGGGCCGCTGGCTGAAGCCATGGGTGCGGGCGTCGTGCTGGATGGCCTGAATATGCGCCAGCGCGCGGTCCAGCGTGCCGGCCATATTCTGGTGCATGAGCTCGGCGTCGTCGCCTTCGACAAAATACGGGGTATAGCCATAACCGCGAAACAGCGCGTCCAGCTCGACATGCGGAATCCGCGCCAGCACGGTGGGGCCGGCAATTTTATAGCCGTTCAGATGCAGGATCGGCAGCACCGCGCCATCGTGTACCGGATTGAGAAACTTGTTCGAGTGCCAGCTGGTGGCCAGCGGCCCGGTTTCGGCTTCGCCATCGCCCACCACACAGGCCACAATCAGGTCAGGGTTGTCGAATGCCGCGCCGTAGGCGTGCGACAGCGAATAACCCAGCTCGCCGCCTTCGTGGATTGACCCTGGCGTATCTGGCGACACATGGCTGGGAATGCCCCCCGGAAAGGAAAACTGCTTGAACAGCCGCTTCAGGCCGGCTTCGTCCTGGGAGATTTCCGGGTACACCTCGCTGTAGCGGCCTTCCAGATAGCTGTTGGCCACCAGCCCCGGCCCGCCATGGCCAGGCCCGGTGAGATAGATCATGTTCAGATCATGCTGGCAGATCAACCGGTTCAGATGCACATAAATAAAGTTCAGCCCCGGCGTGGTGCCCCAGTGGCCCAGCAAGCGCGGCTTGATGTGCGCCAGCTCCAGCGGCTGCTTCAGCAGCGGGTTGTCGTACAGGTAAATCTGCCCGACCGACAGGTAATTGGCCGCCTGCCAGTAAGCGTGCATGCGCTGCAGCAGCGCGTTGCTGAGCGCTGGCGGGATAAAATGGAGGGGTTGGCTGTGCACAGGAAATCTCCGGCTATCTTCTGGTTCGATGGGTGCCCGGGCTGATTTGCACATGATGGACATGTCCGTGCGCACTTGACGTTCAGCTCAGCGCGGGATGCGTACAGCATGGCCAATCGTAAACCGTTCCTCAGTGGTTCAGCAAAATCTGCGCAATGATTCCGGTGGCAATCGCCACCAGCACATAGTCCGGGCCGTTTTGCACCCAGTGGTAGCCGCGCGGTGGGGCACTCAGGCGATGGCCGCGCCAGTCGTTGACCACATGGCTGCGCTGGCGGTAACGGCTGGGCAGACGGTCACCCCGGTAATAATTGTGGTTGGCACCCACCCCCCGCCCGCGTGGCCCATAACGGTCATAACGGTCGCGGTGATCACCCCGGTAACCCCGGTCACGCGGATCACTGCGCGGGCCTGATTCACTGCGGTCATGGTTCCAGCCCCGCTCGGGCGGGGTACCCGGTTCGGCATATGCCAGCGGGGTGCTGCCCATGACCACTGCCAGCACCAGCGCCACGACGATTCGATTCTTCATAACCGGCCTTTCCGGAATCATGCCGCCCTGGCAGGGTCCATTCCCCACCTGCAGCCTGCATTGCTGCCGACTATCCCCCCATCGCCGGGTTTCCCTCCGTGCGTCAGCCCACATACGCGCCCGCGCCTTGCGATTACAGTAGGGCATTCCCCTTGCCCGCCTGTGCGGTGTGTCCTTCCGGCACCCCGCAGCGGGCAGCTTCCCCGGTGGTGTCTGGCCATCTGCTCACCTGGCCGGCAAGCCGCGGCCTACTCTGGAGAATTCATCCTGTGACAGCGCGCATTTCCACCCTGGCCATCTGGCTACGACAGTGGCGCACCCGGTCTGATGCTGGCCGGGTTTTCCTTCGTGACACCCCGCTTGACTTGCCGTTGCGCGCCGAGCTGTTCAGCGCCGACCAGATGGAGCTGCATGGCCACACCCTGGCCGGGCAGCACACCCTGTATCCCCGCCACTGCCCAGACCTGCTGCTGGGCCGGCTGGATGACAACGCCAGCCTGCTGGGCAGTGGCTACGGCCTGCTCAATGCCGCTGTCAAAGCCAAGCGGCGGCTGACCCCGGCGGGCGAATGGCTGCTGGACAATGCCTACCTGATTGAAGAGCACATCCGCACTGCCCGGCAGCACTTTCCCAAAGGTTACAGCCGTGAGCTGCCGGTGCTGGCCAGCGGCGCGTCGGCGGGGTTGCCCAGGGTGTACGACATTGCCCTGGAGGCCATTGCTCACGGCGATGGCCGGCTGGATCCGGAAAGCCTGAACCGCTTTGTTGCCGCGTATCAGGGCATTGCCGAATTGAAACTGGGTGAGCTGTGGGCCATTCCGATCATGCTGCGTCTGGCCTTGATTGAAAACCTGCGCCGGGTGGGGGTCAGGGTGGCGCAGGGTATGCTGCACCGCAATCTGGCCGATGGCTGGGCCGACCAGATGATCCAGACCGCCGAATCCGACCCCAAAAGCCTGATTCTGGTGATTGCCGACATGGCGCGGGCCAACCCGCCGCTGGTGAACTCGTTTGTGGCGGCGCTGGTGCGCCGCCTGCAAGGGCACAGCTCGGCGCTGGCGCTGCCGCTGACCTGGATTGAGCAGCGCCTGTCCGAATGCGGACAGACCATCGACCAGTTGGTGCAGTCAGAAACCCAGAGCCAGGCGGCCAATCAGGTGTCGATCAGCAACAGCATTGGCAGCCTGCGCCTGCTGGCCGCCATCGACTGGCGCGAATTTGTGGAAAACATGAGCCGGGTTGACCAGCAACTGCGCCAAGACCCAGGTGGGGTGTATGCGCAGATGGACTTTGCCACCCGCGACCGCTACCGCCATGTGGTTGAAACGCTGGCCCGGCGCAGCCCGTTGTCCGAGGCGGCCATTGCCGGGCTGGCGGTCGAACTGGCGCAGCAGGGGCTGAATGGCGCATTGCCGCGTGGCGGCCATGTGGGCTTTTACCTGATTGACCAGGGTCAGATGGCGCTGATTGTGCGCGCCAAGGTGCGCCCATCGCTGCGCGAACGCTGGCGGCATCTGGGCCGCACCCCGCCTTTGCTCGGCTATCTGGGCGCAGTGGCGCTGCTGGCCAGCAGCCTGACCAGCGGCCTGCTGCTGATGGCGCTGGCTGACGGACTGGCCGGCTGGGTGATTGGCCTGGTGGCCGGGCTGGCCTTGCTGGTGAGCAGCCAGCCGGCACTGGCGCTGGTGAACTGGCTGGCCACCCGGCTGGCCACGCCGCATGCGCTGCCGCGAATGGACTTTACCCAGGGCATGGCCCCCTCGGCGCGCACCCTGGTGGTGGTGCCCACCTTGCTGACCAGCCTGCCGGGTGTAGAGGCGCTGGTGGAGGCGCTGGAAGTGCGCTTTCTGGCTAACCGCGACCCCTGCCTGCACTTTGGCCTGCTGACCGACTTTGCCGATGCCGGAACCGAACACCTGCCGGGTGACGCCGCGCTGCTGCAGCGGGCAGAAAGCCGGATTGCCGCGCTGAACCGCAAATATCCGGACACCGGCCAGGCCGGGTTTTTTCTGTTTCACCGCCCGCGCTGCTGGAACCCGCAGGAAGGCTGCTGGATGGGCTACGAGCGCAAACGCGGCAAGCTCAGCGCGCTGAATGCGCTGCTGCGTGGCCGGGCTGGCGCGGCATTTTCGCGGATTGTCGGCGATACGGCGATGCTGTCCGAGGTGCGCTATGTGATTACCCTGGATACCGACACCCAGCTGCCGCGCGACGCTGCCCGGCTGTTTGCTGCCACCCTGGCCCACCCGCTGAACCAGCCACATTACGATCCGGTCAGCCAGCGGGTCACCGCCGGATACGGCATCTTGCAGCCGCGCATGGCGGTCAACCTGCCCAGCACCAACCGCTCGCGCTACGCCCATCTGTGCGGCAGCGAAGCCGGAATAGACCCCTACACCCGGGCGGTGTCTGATGTGTACCAGGACCTGTTTGACGAAGGCTCGTTCATTGGCAAGGGCATTTACCATGTAGACGCCTTTGAACAGGCGCTGGACCAGCGCTTTCCGGAAAACCGCATTCTCAGCCACGACTTGCTGGAAGGCTGCTATGCCCGCGCCGGGCTGGTCAGCGACGTGATGCTGTACGAGGACTATCCTGGCCGCTACAGCGCCGATGTCAGCCGCCGTTACCGCTGGATTCGCGGCGACTGGCAGATTGCCCAGTGGCTGTGGCCAACCGTGCCCGGCCCCGACGGCACCCGGCTGGCCAACCCGCTGTCGCTGCTGTCGCGCTGGAAGCTGTTTGACAATCTGCGCCGCAGCCTGGCCCCGGCCACGCTGGTCGGGCTGTTTGTGCTGGGCTGGACCTCTATTCCGTCGTATCTGGGCTGGACGCTGGCGCTGGTGGGCATGCTCACCCTGCCGGTACTGGCCAGCAGCAGCCTGGATGGATTGAGCCGACCCAGGGATGTGAGTCTCGGCCAGCATGGGCGGGCGGTGCTTACCCGGCTGGGTCGGCAACTGGCGCAGGTGGGGCTGCACCTGGCCTGTTTGCCCCATGAGGCGCTGTTCAGCCTGGACGCCATTGTGCGCACGCTGATCCGCCTGGGCATCAGCCACACCCGGCTGCTGGAATGGAACCCTTCCGGCGAGCTGCAGCAGGCGTTTGAACGCAAGGCAGCCCACCACCCCGACCCCGGCGGTCTGGGCGATCTGGCGCACACCTGCGCCAAGCTGTGGGTGGGGCCGTTGCTGGCGCTTACCCTGCTGCTGGCGCTGGGTGGCTACCGCCCGGTGGCCCTGCTGGCGGCATGGCCGGTGCTGGCCTTGTGGGCGGTCGGGCCGTTGCTGGTGTGGTGGCTCAGCCGGCCACTGAGCCGGCCCACGCCGCCACTCAGCGCCGGGCAGACCCGCTTTCTGCACGCACTGGCACGCAAAACCTGGGGGTTTTTCGAGACATTTGTCTCCCGCCAGGAAAACTGGCTGCCGCCGGACAATATGCAGGAACACCCGGTGACGCTGATTGCCCACCGTACCTCGCCCACCAATATCGGGCTGTCGCTGCTGGCCAATCTGGCCGCCTACGACTTTGGCTATATTGCCATTGGCACCCTGCTGACCCGCACCCGGCACACCCTGGCCACCCTGCACCGTCTGGAACGCCATCGGGGGCATTTTTACAACTGGTACGACACGCAAACCCTGCTGCCGCTGATGCCGCTGTATGTGTCGTCGGTGGACAGTGGCAATTTGTCTGGCCATTTGCTCACCCTGCGCCCCGGCCTGCTGGCGCTGGCCGACCAGCCGGTGCTGAGTGCGCGCACTTTTGCCGGGTTGGGCGACACCCTGACCCTGCTGCTGGACAGCGCCGGCGACTACCGCCCCGCCGCACTGGCCCAGCTGTGCCACGATATCGAATGGGCCAACGACACGGCACCCAATAGCCTGGCCACCATGCTGTACTGGCTGGATGCGCTGAATGTGTCGGCGCAGGCGGTGGCAGCACTGGCGCTGCCCGACGACAGCCCGTGCCCCAATGCCGAATGGCCGGTGTGGGCGCAGGCCCTGCAGCGGCAATGTCAGGACGCGCTGGACGAACTGGTGTTCTTGCTGCCGTGGGCACGCCTGTCCGGCGACAACAGTGGGCTGGAAGCGCTGCCGGGCTGGGCCAGTTTGCCCACCCTGCGCGACCTGGCGGCGCTGGCTGCTGGCGATACCCAGGCCGATCCCGACCCCCCGCGCGCCAGCTTTGCCCTGAACACCCGTCAGACCGAACTGGCCGCGCTGGTGCGTCTGGCTGGCCAGCGCGCCAGCGAACGGCTGGCCAGCCTGGCGGAACTGGCGCAGCAGGTGGGCGAACTGGCCCGTGTCGAGTATGACTTTTTGTACGACCCGGCCCGGCATCTGCTGGCGGTGGGCTACCATGTTGAATCCCGCCGCTGCGACAGCGGCAACTACGACCTGCTGGCCTCGGAAGCCCGGCTGTCCTGCTTTGTGGCGATTGCCCAGGGTGCCTTGCCGCAGGAAAGCTGGTTTGCCCTGGGCCGCACCCTGACCGCCACCGATGGCGAAACCATCCTGCTGTCGTGGAGCGGGTCGATGTTTGAGTACCTGATGCCGCTGCTGGTGATGCCCAGCTACGACCATACCTTGCTCGACCATACCTGCCAGGCGGTGGTGCGCCGGCAAATCCGCTACGCCCGCCAGCGCGGCCTGCCGCACTGGGGGATTTCCGAATCCGGCTACAACGCGGTGGACACCCGGCTCAACTACCAGTATCGGGCGTTTGGTGTGCCGGGGCTGGGGCTTAAGCGCGGGCTGGCCGATGACCTGGTGGTGGCACCCTATGCGTCGATGCTGGCGCTGATGGTGGCCCCCGACGCTGCCTGCCAGAACCTGCAGCGGCTGGCCCAGTCCGGCATGCTGGGCCGCTACGGCATGTATGAAGCCGTGGATTACACCGCGTCGCGGCTGTCGCGGGACCAGTCCTCGGTGGTGGTGCGTTCGTTCATGGTTCACCATCAGGGCATGGGCCTGCTGGCGCTGGCCTATTTGCTGCTGAACCGGCCCATGCAGCGCCGGTTTGAATCCGACCCATGTTTTCAGGCCACCACCCTGCTGTTGCAGGAGCGCATTCCGGCGGCCACCGCCAGCCATTTTCATGCGCCAGACGCCGAAGAGGTGTCGCCCACCTTGTCTGGCCCGGAAATGCCGATGCGGGTGTTTACCCGCCCCGATTCGCCCACGCCGGAAGTCCAGCTGCTGTCCAATGGCCGCTACCATGTGATGGTGACCCACACTGGCGGCGGTTACAGCCGCTGGAAAGACCACGCCGTCACCCGCTGGCGCGAGGATGGCACCCGCGACCACTGGGGCGCGTTTTGCTATTTGCGCGATCTGGCCAGCCAGCATTTCTGGTCTACCGCCCACCAGCCCACCCTGAAGGAAGCCGACCGCTATCAGGCCATTTTTTCTGAAGGCCGGGTAGAGTTTCGCCGCAGCGACCAGGGCTATGACACGCACACTGAAATTGTGGTGTCGCCAGAGGATGATATCGAGCTGCGCCGGGTGCGCATCACCAATGGCGCACTGGTGCGGCGCACCATTGAAATCACCAGTTACGCCGAAGTGGTGCTGGCACCGGCCATGGCCGATGCGCTGCATCCCTCGTTCAGCAATCTGTTTATCGACACTGAAATTCTGGCTGACCTGCAGGCGATTATCTGCACCCGCCGCCCACGCGCCCAGGGCGAAGCCACGCTGTGGATGGTGCATCTGATGGCGGTGCATGGCGGCGAGGTCGGGCCGGCCTCTTACGAAACCGACCGGCTGCGCTTTATTGGTCGCCAGCGCGGGCTGAACGACCCGCAGGCCATGTATGGCGAGGCGGCGCTGTCTGGCAGCGCCGGGGCAGTGCTCGACCCGATTGTGGCCATTCGCTATGGCATTACCCTCGACCCGGAACAGAGCACCACCATTGATGTGGTCACCGGGGTGGGCGACAGCCGCGAGGCGGTGCTGGCGCTGCTGGGCAAATACCGCGACCGCCATCTGGCCGACCGGGTGTTTGACCTGGCGTGGACCCACAGCTGGGTGAATCTGCAGCAAATCAACGCCAGCGAATCCGACGCCCAGCTGTATGGCCAACTGGCCGGTTCGGTGATTTATGCCAATCCGGCGCTGCGCGCCGACGCCAGCGTGCTGGCGCGCAATCAGCGCGGCCAGTCTGGGCTGTGGGGCTATGCCGTGTCCGGTGACCTGCCGATTGTGCTGCTGCGCATCCGCGACCCGGCCAATATCGAGCTGGTACGCCAGCTGGTGCAGGCGCACGCCTACTGGCGGCTGAAAGGCCTGGCGGTGGATCTGGTGATCTGGAACGAAGACCACGCCGGTTACCGCCAGTTGCTGCATGAGCAGATCATGGGCCTGATTGCCGCCGGGGTGGAAGCCAACCTCACCGACCGGCCTGGCGGCATTTTTGTCCGGGTGGCCGAGCAGATGTCTGGCGACGACCGTATTCTGTTCCAGAGCGTGGCCAGGGTGATTCTCAGCGACAGCCGTGGCAGCCTGACCGAACAAATCCAGCGTGGATCCAAGGACACCCGGCCACCGGCCCTGCCCCGGCTGCTGTCACGTCCGGCCAGTACGTCGCCACGCATTGGCGCGGCGGCAGCTGTCACCCCGCCGGCCCCGGCCCTGCAGTTTTTCAATGGCCTGGGCGGTTTCAGCCAGGATGGTCGCGAATACCGGATTACCCGCACCCATGGCCACCCCACACCCGCCCCGTGGGTGAATGTGCTGGCCAACGCCGGCTTTGGCACGGTGGTGGCCGACAGCGGCGCAGCGTATACCTGGTGCGACAACGCCCATGAATGCCGGCTGACGCCGTGGAGCGATGACGCGGTCAGCGACAGCAGCGGTGAAACCTTTTACCTGCGCGACGAAGTGACCGGCGCATTCTGGTCGCCCACCCCGCACCCCTGCGCCGGGCGCACGCCGTATGTGATTCGCCACGGCTTTGGCTACAGTGTGTTTGAGCACGACGAAGATGGTATCCGCACCGACCTGACTGTATATGTGGATGTGGACGCTGCGGTGAAATTCTCTGTGCTGCAGGTGCGCAACCACTCTGGCCGCGCCCGCCAGCTGTCGGCCACCGGCTATGTGGAGTGGGTGCTGGGTGACTTGCGCCCGAAAACGGCCATGCATGTGCTGACCGAGCTTGATCCGGCCAGCGGGGCAATTTGCGCCCACAACCCGTACAGCAGCGACTTTGCCGACCGGGTGGCGTTTTTTGACGCCGACGGGGCCAGCCTGGCCAGCCAGGTCAGCGTTACCGGCGACCGCCGTGAGTTTATTGGCCGTAATGGCAGCCTGAGCCAGCCAGCCGCCATGCGGCACACCCGTTTGTCCAACCGGCTGGGGGCCGGGCTGGATCCATGCGCGGCGATTCAGGTGCCGTTTGAGCTGGCCGATGGCCAGGCGCGGGAAATCATTTTCCGCCTGGGCGTGCGTCTGCCTGCCGGCCACACCCTGGCCGACGCGCTGTCGCCGCGCCAGCGCGCCCCCGACGCCGCCCACCACGCGCTGGCGGCTGTGCATGACACCTGGCGCACCACCCTGGACAGCGTGCAGGTAGACACGCCCGATCCGGCGCTGAACCTGCTGGCCAACGGCTGGCTGACTTACCAGACGCTGTCCAGCCGGCTGTGGGCGCGCAGCGGCTATTACCAGTCGGGCGGGGCTTATGGCTTTCGCGACCAATTGCAGGATGGCATGGCGCTGGTTCACACCCGGCCCGAGCTGCTGCGCGAGCACCTGCTGCGCTGCGCGGCGCGCCAGTTTGCCGAAGGCGATGTGCAGCACTGGTGGCACCCGCCGTCAGGCCGGGGCGTGCGCAGCCGCTGCTCTGACGATTTTCTCTGGCTGGTGCAGGCCACTTGCCGCTATGTGCAGGTGACCGGCGACCACAGCGTGCTCGACCAGGAGGTTCCATTCCTGCATGGCCGGCCCGTGCATGCCGGCGACGATGGGTACTACGACCTGCCTGGCCAGGCCGACACCCCGGCCAGCCTGTACCAGCACTGCATGCGTGCCGTACTGCACGGCCTGCGCTTTGGCGCGCACGGCCTGCCGCTGATGGGGTCGGGCGACTGGAACGACGGGATGAATCTGGTTGGCATTCATGGCCAGGGCGAGAGCGTGTGGCTGGGGTTTTTCCTGTACGACACCCTGCAGCAGTTTGCCCGGCTGGCGCGCAGCCGCCATGACCCGCGCTTTGCCGACCGTTGCCTGAGCGAGGCGGCCAGGTTGCAGCAGAATCTGGAGCGGCATGGCTGGGATGGCCAGTGGTATCTGCGCGCGTTTTTTGACGATGGCAGCCCGCTGGGCGCGCTGCACAACCCGGAATGCCAGATTGATTCAATTGCGCAAAGCTGGGCGGTGCTGTCCGGTGCCGGCGACCCGGCGCGTGCCCGGCAGGCCATGGCGGCGGTAGACGCCCGGCTGGTGCGTCGCGATCTGCAACTGGTGCAACTGCTGGCCCCGCCGTTTGCCACTTCGGCGCTTAACCCCGGCTATATTGGCGGCTACGGGCCTGGCGTGCGGGAAAACGGCGGGCAGTACACCCACGCAGCGGTGTGGGCCAGCATGGCGTTTGCCGCACAGGGTGATGCGCTACGCGCCTGGGAGGTGTTTCGCATGATCAACCCGCTGCACCATGCCGATTCTGCCCAGGCGATAGCCACCTACAAGGTGGAGCCGTATGTGATGGCCGCCGACGTGTATGCCTCTGCCTCGCATCAGGGCCGGGGCGGCTGGACCTGGTATACCGGCTCGGCAGGCTGGATGTCGGTGCTGATCATGGAGTCCCTGCTCGGCGTACACGTTGAGGCCGGGTACTTGCGCTTCACCCCCTGCCTGCCTGCCGACTGGCCGGGGTTTACCCTGCGTTACCGTTACCAGCGCAGCCTGTACTGCATTGCCGTGCAGCAGTCGTTACTGCCGATGCAGGTGATCGTGGACGATGTGCTTCAGCCCGATGGCCAGATTGCCTTACTCGACGATGGCCACACCCATGCGGTGTCGGTGCGCTGCCCGTATGCCAGCCCCGTGCCCCGGAGCCCTGGGCAATGAACCGGCCACGCAGCCAATTGCCGGCCTGGCAGGCGCTCC
>ERZ724524.784-NODE-784-length-20796-cov-11.155875_pt1 | contig 20796 bp, 21 predicted proteins | sample MGYA00376057_ERZ724524 | MGnify/ENA primary metagenome ERZ724524 (study PRJEB28724, sample SAMN07190888) | wastewater metagenome | isolation source: influent of sewage treatment plant in Hong Hong | place: USA: Christiansburg, Virginia | collected 2016-03-01 ...
GCGACGCCGCCCACAAGCGCATCGCCGACATGCTGGCCAAGGGCGAGAAGCTGCCCGTCGATTTCACCAACCGCGTGATCTACTACGTCGGCCCCGTTGACCCGGTGCGTGACGAAGTCGTCGGCCCGGCCGGCCCGACCACCGGCACCCGCATGGACAAGTTCACCCGCATGATGCTTGAGCAGACCGGCCTGATCTCCATGATCGGCAAGTCCGAGCGCGGCCCCGTCGCCATCGAGGCCATCAAGGACAACAAGTCCGCCTACCTGATGGCCGTCGGCGGCGCTGCTTACCTGGTAGCCAAGGCCATCAAGTCGGCCAAGGTCGTCGGCTTTGCCGACCTGGGCATGGAAGCCATCTACGAGTTCGATGTGGAAAACATGCCCGTCACCGTGGCGGTGGATTCCTCCGGCGTCAGCGTGCATGAAACCGGCCCGAAGGAATGGCAGGCCAAGATCGGCAAGATTCCGGTCACGATCGCCTGACCCAAGACGCTTCCGACAGTCATGAAAAACCCGGCCTGGTGCCGGGTTTTTCATGAGAACAATGGTGTTCTTTGCTTATCCTGAACAAACCTTGCAATACCTGAGCATGTAAAATTTTTCAGCAGCAGGCCCGGTCAGAGAAACGGACCTGTTCAACGCCCACGGCATGCCCCTTGTGTGCAGGCCTGGATTATTGCTCACCCCAATTGACAACCGATTCCGATGCACGCAAACGCGCCCTCCCCAGGCATACGCGTCGATAGTCGCAAACTGAATCGCTCATCCATCTGGATAGGCGTGCTGGCTTTTTTTTGCAGCCTGCTGTGGCTGAACGGTGGCACCGGGGATCTGGGCCTGAGTGCCTACCTGCCCGTGCACACGGCCATGGAGACCGCCGCCATCGTCGTTGCCATGCTGGTCTTCGGGATCGCCTGGAACGCCTACTCCGACGAGCGGCCAGGCAATGTCGTACTGATTGGCGTCGTACTGCTCGGCTCCGCGCTCCTCGACTTCGGACACATGTGCGGCTATCGCGGAATGCCCGACTTCGTCACCCCGTCCAGTCCGCAAAAGGCGATCGTTTTCTGGCTGGGTGCCCGTTACCTGGTGGCCTTCGGCTTGCTGACCATCGCCCTGCGGCCCTGGCAGCCCATGCTGGGTTCGCGCAGTCGCTACAGCATTCTGGCCGGCGTACTGGCCTACGTGGCCATCATCTACTGGCTGGAACTGTTCCAGCCAAGCCTGCTGCCGGATTTCTTCATCCCCGGGCGCGGCCTCACCAACCTGAAGATCGGCCTGGAGTATGGACTGGTCGCCCTCTACGGGCTGAGTGCCCTGATTTTCTACCGGCAGGCCCGTCACGGCGCCGCCTTCAATGCCACCGATCTGTTCGCCGCCGCAGGTATCGCCGTGCTGTCGGAGCTGTGCTTCACGCTCTACGCTTCAGTCAGTGACGCCTTCAATTTCGTCGGCCATGTGTACAAGATCATTTCCTGCGCCTTCCTTTATCGGGCGGTCTTTGTGCACAGCGTGCGCCAGCCCTTCCACGCCCTGCGGCAGGCTCTGGCGAAGGAAAAGCTGTGGGCTGCCGAGCAGCATTCCTTCGTGCGCACCCTCGACATGCTCGACGAAGCGGTGCTCGAACTCCTGCCCGACGGCCGTATTGCCCGGGCCAACAACGGATGGTGGCAACTGGCGGGACGCACGCCGGCCGGAAGCCTGCTCGCCGAAGCGGTCCATCCGGAAGACCGCAGCGCCTTCGAGAAATGTCTGCAAAACTTACTGGAAGGCCTGAAGGACGAGCTGCATGGCCGCTTCCGCTTCATGGCCGAGGCCTCCTACGAGCGCTGGATGGATTGCCGCTTCGTCGTCGAGCGCGATCAGGATGAGCGGATCGTCGGCGTCCGCGGCGTGCTGCGCGACATCACCAAGACCTACCTGCAGGAGCGCCACATCGCTCACATGGCACTGCACGACGCGCTGACCGGGCTGCCCAACCGGGTTTTGCTCGAAGACCGCATCCACAAGACCATCCAGCTCGCCCGGCGCAGTCAGGAATGCCTCGCCGTATGCTTCATCGATCTCGATCACTTCAAGAACATCAACGATGCCTACGGTCACAAGACCGGTGACGCCCTGCTGCTGGCCATGGCCCAAACTCTCGAAAGCAGCCTGCGCGACGGGGACACGGTGGCACGCTGGGGCGGCGACGAATTCGTGGCACTACTGCCCCGCCTGGCCGGCCCGGACAGCGCACGTGAGGTGGCACGCAAACTGGTCAGCGTCATGAACCAGACCTTCGAACTCGAAGGGCAGCCCATCAATGCCACCTTCAGCATGGGCATCTCCCTGTACCCCGACGATGGCGACAGCGTGGAAACGCTCCTCGCCCATGCCGATCGGGCCATGTTCTACGCCAAATCCCAGGGGCGGAACAACTTTCAGCTGTTCAACGACATGTCGGCCAAGGGGCTGGGAAAGAAGGAGCTGTACATCCAGGCCCGACTTGCCCAGGCCATTCGCGACGGACGGATCACCACCTGGTTCCAGCCGCAGGTCACCGCCAAAAGCGGAGCCGATGGCGTGCGCCGACTGACCGGCGTCGAGGCCCTGGCTCGCTGGCACGATGCCGACCTGGGCTGGATCTCGCCGGGAAGCTTCATCCCGATGGCGGAAAACCTCGGCCTCATCAACGACCTCGGCCAGCTTGTACGACGCCAGGCACTCAACCAGTTCCAGCGCTGGCGAACCGTCCGTCCCGACCTGCTGCTGTCCCTGAACATTTCCAAACGCCAGCTGTTTGCGCCGGACTTTGTCGATGCGCTGATCGAGGATGCCCGCCGCTATGGCATTCCCCCTGCGGCCCTGGTTCTGGAAGTGACAGAATCGGTGGCCTTGATGGAGGTGGAATGTGCCGAAGAGCGCCTGTGCCAGCTTGTAGATGCCGGCTTCACGCTGTCCATCGACGATTTCGGCACTGGCTACGCATCGCTCTCGCAATTGCACGAGCTGCCGGTCGGCGAACTGAAAATCGATATTTCGTTTGTCCAGCGGGTGCACACGGCAGACGGCCTGCGCATATTGCAGGCGATCGTGCACCTGGCCCGGGCCCTGGGCCTGCGGACGGTTGCCGAGGGCGTGGAAGATGCCGCCACCACGGCCACCCTGTGCGAACTGGAAGTCGACATCCTGCAGGGCTACCATTTCGGCCGGGCGTGTCCGGCCGAAGAGCTGGAGAAACTCGCGTTATTCACCGCTGGCGCCGTCGAGCCAGCCCGGCCGGCGCCTTACCTGATGACTTCGATGATCTCGACGCCCATCTCGTAAAGACCCGCCTGCTCAAGCCCATCGCAACGACGCACCCGGACGCGGGCATGCAGCGGCATGTAGGCGCCCCCCTGCTCGGGTGGCAGGACGGCCACCTCGAAGACTTCGTCCATGCGGGGAATATGGCTGGAATGAATGGTCATGCCGCCAACACCCAGCTCGATACAGGTGCCGACGATGGCCGACGCGTTGCCCGGGAGCTTGATTCCCACCTTGGTACCCAGAGGGATGCGGCGATCCCTGCGGCGTTCGGTCATGCGGTCCATGTCGAGCATCCGTACATTCGAATCGGACACCTTACGAAACTCGGCCCTGCGCCGCAAGGCTCCGAAACGCTTGCAGGCGGGCCTGCGTCTCACTGCAGGCGAGATTTCTCCTGCGCATCCTGCCGCACCAGGCGCACTTCGCCATAGGCTACCCGCTGGGAAAACGGCCGGGAGCTTTCCAGCCCTTCCTGCCAGGACAACACTTCGTAAGAACCGTAGCCAGGCTGGCCAGCGAGCTGGGCGGCGCGGCGGGCAAAAACCTGATGCGCTTCTCCGGCCCCGCCGCTGTGCACCGCCTTCATGCGCAGGGCGAGCATGTAGCGATCCTCGCTCTGACGGGCTTCCTGGATGCTCCAGTTCGGCGCCAGCGGATCCATGACCAGATAGAACACCGCAGCGCTGGCCAGGATCGGAATTTTCAGATAACCGGCATCGGATGCCGCTACCGCCACCGCCGGCACCAGCAGCCAGTCCCGCGACGGGGTACTGCTGCAGCCGCCCAGGAGCAGCATCAGCCAGAAGGCAAAAGCCCGCCGCAGAAGAATCGACATCGACTCAGTTCAGGAAGTTGAACAGGGACAGGTTACTGACCTTCAGAAAGCTTTGCTGGGCCGCCTCCAGGAAGAGCTTTTGCTGGGTCAGGTCGCTCACCACCTTGGCGTAATCGGCATCCTCCAGGCGGGACAGGGTCTCGTCATATTGCAGGGCCAGGTCACCGTTGACGCTCTCCTGGGTTTCGACCTCCACCATCCGCGAACCAACACCGGACTGAACCCGGGAGATGCTGTCCTGGGCCGCGTCCATGCCGGCAATCGCCTGCCTGCCGCCAAACTGGGTAACCGCCTTGTTGCCCGAGCTGAGGGCACTCACGAAATTGCCAATCACATCGAAGGTGCTCGCCACATTGGACACCGAGAAGGTGTCGCCGGCGTTGGCCGTCCCGGTCAGCTTCAGGCTGACACCCGCAAAGCCGAGGGTCGTATCGCTGCCGCTGGCGGTCACGGTGGGAACGATCGGCGAGGCATGGGTCGGATCGTTGGTGGAGTCGAAAACCTGGTAGGTCGGCCCGGCACCGACACTGACCGCGTAGCTGTGCCCGTTGTAACCGGACAGGGACATGGCTGAAGTCATCGCCGTGCCAGTATTGCCGGCACCCGAAAGCGCAAAGGCCGAGCCTCTGGCCGCGCGGATGTTGTTGAAGATGTCGTCACCGGAGCTGGTGATCGGCAGATTGCGCGAGGACGAGATCTGCAGGGTGCGGGCGCCCTGGTCGCCCTGATAGGTGACACCGCCCGCCAACCCGCCGATGAAAGGCTGGGCGTTGCTGCGATAGCCCGCAAAGACAAACTCGCCGGTGGAGTCCTGGCTGTTGGCGATGCCCTGCAGGGCCGAAAACTGCTCTTTCAGGTCGGAGGCGATGGTGGACTGCTCGGCCGCCGTGTAGGCCCCGTTGCCCGACTCGACCGCCCGGGTCCGTACGTAGGTCACCAGATCGGTGGCAGCACTGAGCTTGCTGTCCACCAGCTTGAGGGCATCGTTGGCGTAGCCCTGATTGGAGATGTAGAGGGCGTTGACGCTCTTCGACTGGGAGACTTCCAGGGCCCGCGCCGAAGCCACCGGGTCGTCGGAGGGCGTGAGGATGCGCCGGCCGGTGGCCACCTGTTGCTGGGTGTTGAGCAACTGGCTGTTCTGCTTCTGGATCGACGCGAGACCGCTGTCGTAGATCATGCCGGTAGTGACACGCATGACGGTTCTCCTTACTGACCGAGGGCCAGCACTTGATCAAAGAGTTTGGAGGCGATGTTCATGACCTTGCCCGCCGCCTGGTATGCCTGTTGATAACGGATCAGATTGGCGGCTTCTTCATCGAGATTTACACCGGCTACCGATTGCTGGGCCTGGGTGGCCTGATTCACCAGACTTTCCTGGGCGTCACGGTTAACCTTCACTTCGCGGGCCTTGTTGCCGACCGCACTGACGGTTTGGGAATACACCGACTGGAAGGTAGCTGACGGGGAGCCATTGGCCGACAGCAGGGTCTTGGTCGTCTGCAGATTGCCGAGCTGCACGGCGTTGCGGCTATCGGACACACCGCCGGCGTTGGGGCCCAGCGTGAAGCTGTCCTGATCCTGCATCGCTCCCGAAAGCGTGAAGGACACACCGCCGACGGCGATGCTCATGCCAGAAGAGTAGGGAACGGACGCCACCGGGGCGGCGAGGGTAATCGGGCTGCCGCTGAGCGGTGTGTAGGTAACCGGCAAGGTGGCTGGAAAACCGGAGATGTTGCCGCCCGAATAGGTGAGCTTGAGGGGAGCCGCGGCGGTGCCGAAGCTGGCCAGATCGGTGGTGCTCGACACGACCGGTGCGCTGATGCTGGCAGTTCCCAGATTGCCGCTGGTGGCCGCCGAGGCAATCGGCGCCGCAGCAGCGACCATGCGGGTGTCGGAAATCGACACCCCAATATTGGCGGCGGCATTACGGGTCGGCAGGATCATGAAGCTGTCGCCCACCGTGGAAGTGGCCGCCGGGGTAATGCTCAGGCCGATATTGGCGGCCGTCACCGAAGCGCCATCGGAAATCCGGGTCAGGGAGTAGCCGCCGGTGGTATTGGTAAAGGTCAGCTTGTAGTCGTCGCCCGAGAGCTTGGAAACATCGGCGAAATCCACCTGGGGCGAGGCGGTGCTGGCATCGGAGAAACGCTGTACGCCCACCGTCGGCGGAGTGAAGAAATTGGTCCCCGGATTGCCGTTGAGATCCTGCCCGAGCAAATGCTGAGCGTTGAAGGTGGTGCTCATGCCCACAGCAATCAGGCCGAGCTGGTTCTGCGCCGTATCGAGGGAGCTTGAGCGCATGGCCAGCAAACCGCCCAGCTTGCCGCCACCGAGCAGGTTTTCCGGAATCGTGATGGCCGCACCGCTCTGGGTGATGATGTTCACGTCGTTGCGGGACGGATCGGAGCGGGACGACTGGGCGGCCAGGGTGGTGGCATTGGTCCCCACCACCAAAGGCTGACCGGTTCCGATGAAGACCGACATGGAGCCATCGGTGGCCGTCGTGGTGGACACGCGAGTGAGCTGGTTCAGTTCCTTGATCAACTGGTCACGCGTATCGAGCAGGTCGTTGGCGGGCTGGGCGGAACCAGCCTGCTGCGCCACCGCGATCTTGTGGTTGAGTTCGGCGATTTCCTTGGCGTAGGTGCCGATGGAGGTGACGGTGTCCTTGATCTGGCTTTCGACACCGGCGCGCACGTCGTTGAGCCGTTGGGAAAGATTCTGGAAGCGGGCCACCAGGCTCTGGGCGGTGGAGATCATCGACTGCCGGGCCGGCACACTGGACGGGTTGGCAGCCACTTCCTGGACGCCTTCGAAGAAGGAGGCCACCGCCGGCGTCAGGCCAACGGCGGGATCGGCCAGCATGTTGTCGATCTGGCTGATCTCGGTGCTGTAGGTGTCGTACTCGTTGAGCTTGGTCTCGGCAGACAGCACCTGATTGGTCAGGAAGCCGTTGTAGGCGCGCTTGATCGTGTCGACCTTGGTCCCTTCGCCAAAAAAACCGGCGCCGGTGAACAAGCCGGGGTTGGTGCTCTGGACCGTACTCTGGCGGCTGTAACCGGCAGTGCCCGCATTGGAGATGTTGTGGCTGGTCGTGACCAAGCCTGCCTGGGCGGCGTTAAGTCCGGTGAGACCGATGCTGAAGAGACTGCTGCCCATGATCCACATCCTTCGTTCGCGAGTATCTGCGGGATACTATGCAAGAACTTTGCCAGGCGGCAGGAAGCGGAAATCCTCAGGCGCTGCGGGTGGTGCTGGCGGCGAGGGCCGTACGCAGGGTGTTGCCGTTGATGATGCGGGCCAGCTTGTCGGCGTAAAGAGGATCGGTGGCGTAGCCGGCCGATTGCAGTCCGCGGGCAAAGGCCGTGGCGTCAGTCTGGCCGACAACGCCGGCGTAACGCGGGTTGTTGCCGATCAGCCGGGCGTAGTCGCGGAAGGATTCCGCATACGAGCCATAGGCCCGGAAACTCGCATTCTCCTTGGCGCTCACCCCGTTGCGGTATTCAGTGGTGGAGGTGCTCACCGTATCGCCGGACCAGCGCTTGCCGGCCTTGATGTTGAAGAGGTTGTAGCTCGGGCTGCCGTCGGCGTTCTTCAGCTCATGCTTGCCCCAGCCGGTTTCGAGGGCTGCCTGGGCCACCAGAAAGCGCGCCGGAATGCCGGTGGCGCGACTGGCCTCAACGGCCTGCGGCCACACCCGCTCGACGAAGGCACGCGGCCCTGCTCCGGCCGGCATGTTCGGCAGGTTTGCCGGTATGTCGCTTGCCGCCCCGGCAGCCGGCGCCGCTACGGCAGATTTTGCCGCAGTGGCAGCGCTGCCGCTTGCCGGCTGCGGAACTGCGGCATCGAAGCTGCGGCGAATCGACGTATCGAGGGAAACCGGCCCCTCCGGCAGCGTCACGGTGTCCTTGCCGACGCTCATCTGACGCTCAATCACCCGGGCGAGGCCGATACCGCCGCCGCGGCTGGCCAGCTGCATGGCCATCTGCTGATCGAGCAGGGACTGGTACATGCGCGACTCTTCGCTGTCGAACATGCTGCCGCCCTTGGGACTGGCCTCGCGCATCGATTTCATGACCTGCTGCAGAAACAGCGCCTCGAACTGCTTGGCGGCTTCCTTCACCGCCTCGGGCGAGTTTTCCTTCGACAGACGCTTGAGCCCCGACAGGGTGTTCGGATCGAGGGCGTTGATCTGGCTGAAATCGGCGGCCATCAGATCACCTCGAGCTCGGCACGCAGTGCACCGCTGGCCTTCATGGCCTGCAGAATGGCGATCAGTTCGATGGGATTGGCGCCGACCGCGTTGAGCGCCTTCACCACGTCGGCGAGGTTGGTGCCGCCCTTGATGTTGAAGAGGGCTCCGCCTTCCTGCTTGATGTCCACCGTACCTTTGTTGACAACCGCCGTCTGGCCGCCGGAGAGGGCGCCGGGCTGACTCACTTCGGGATTCTCGCTGACGGACACCGTCAGGCTGCCGTGCGCGACCGCACAGGGCTGCAGGGCAACCTTCTGGTTCATCACCACCGAGCCGGTGCGGGAATTGACGATGACCTTGGCGGCCTGCTGCGCAGGCGTCACGTCCAGCCCCTCGAGCTTGCCGAGAAAGGCTACGCGCTGGTTGAGATCTTCCGGCGCCCGCACCTGGATCCGGCGCCCGTCGAGGGCCTGGGCGCTGCCCGGAGCAGCCGCGTTGATCGCATCGACCACCTTCTGGGCAGTACCGAAGTCCGAATCGTTGAGCTCGACAAAGATCGAATCGCCCTGCCCCACCGAGCTGGCGACGGCCCGCTCGACAGTGGCACCGCCGGGAATGCGCCCGGCCGACAGGTGATTGATCGTCACCTTGGTGCCGCCCGCCGCACCGCTGACACCACTCACTGCCAGGCTGCCCTGGGCCATCGCGTAAATCTGCCCGTCAGCGCCCTTCAGTGGCGTCATGACCAGGGTGCCACCCTTCAGGGAGCGGGCGTTACCCATCGACGACACCGTCACATCGATCTGCTGGCCGGGCCGCGCAAAGGGTGGCAGGCTGGCGGTAACCATCACCGCCGCCACGTTCTTCAACTGCAGCGACTGGCCGGGCGGCAAGGTGATGCCGAGGTTGCCGAGCATGTTGATGATGCTCTGCACGGTGAAGGGGGTCTGGGTGGTCTGGTCACCGGAGCCGTCGAGACCAACAACCAGACCGTAGCCGATCAGCTGATTCTGACGCACGCCGCCGATGGAGGCGAGATCCTTAAGGCGCTCGGCACTTGCAGAACTACTGGCAAACACCCCGACACCGACCACCAGGGCCAGGACCAGCCGGAGAAACGGGTGAACAGTGCGACGCATGGCGACCCTCCTCAGAACGGCAGGACGTTCACGAAGAAGCGCTGCATCCAGCCCATGTTCTCCGTTTCGTCGATGTAGCCGTTGGCCCGGTATTCGATGCGGGCATCAGCCACCTGGGTCGATTGCACGGTGTTGGAACCCGTGACATTGACCGGATTGACCACGCCGGAGAAACGGATGAATTCGTTACCCTGGTTGATGGCGATCTGCTTTTCACCGGACACCACCAGGTTGCCGTTGCCCAGCACCTCAATGACGGTGGTGGTGATGGTGCCGGTAAAGGCGTTGTTGGCGGCCGCGTCGCCCTTGCCGCCAAACTTGCTGGCATCCGAAGCGGTCACGCCGAGCCCGCCGAGAGCACCGGCCAGCGGCACCTTGGCCATGGCCGAGATGGACGCAGCCATGCTGGCGTTGCGCTCGGCGGTGGCGGAGGACTTCTTGCTGGCCGCGGTCTGCTCGACGAGGTTGATGGTGATGACGTCGCCGACAAAGCGGGCACGCCGGTCTTCGAACAAGGGCCGCGAGAAGTTTGGCTGAAAGATGGAGCCCGGCTGGGAAGCCTGCGCGGTGCGCGGCTCGGGGCGCACGCTCATCGGCTGATGCACCGCCGTCGGCGGCGTGGTCTGCAGGGCGGAGCAGCCGGCCAGCCCGGCGAGGGCCAGCAGCGAGAAAAATCGAAACGCTTGCATGATCGTTCTCCGCAAACCGCAATTACAGGGAAGTGAGCTTGCCGAGCATGCTGTCGGAGGTGGACACGGCCCGGGAGTTGAGCTCGTAGGCACGCTGGGTCTGGATCATCAGCACGAGCTCTTCGGCGACGTTCACGTTGGAGGTTTCCACGTAGGTCTGATTGAGCACGCCGACGCCGTTGGTGCCCGGCGTGTTGGGGTTGGCCGTGCCGCTGGCCGCGGTTTCCAGGTAGAGGTTCTCGCCGACGCTCTGCAGGCCGCCCGGATTGACGAAGCCGGCGATCTGGATATTGCCGATCTGCGACGGGGCAGTCTGACCCGGCAGAGTTACCGACACCACGCCGTCCTTGCCGATGGTGACCGACAGGGCGTTGGCCGGAATGGTGATAGCCGGCTGCAGCGGGTAGCCGCTGGAGGTGACGATCTGGCCGTTGGCATCCTTCTGGAAGGCGCCGTCGCGCGAATAGGCGGTCGTGCCATCGGGCATCAGGATCTGGAAGAAGCCTTCACCCTGGATTGCCACGTCCAGCGCGTTGCCGGTCTGGGTCAGGTTGCCCTGGGTATGGATCCGCTCGGTGGCGATGGGTCGCACGCCGGTACCGATCTGCAGGCCGGAGGGAATCGTGGTCTGCTGCGTCGACTGGGCGCCCGGCTGGCGCAGGTTCTGGTAGAGCAGGTCTTCGAACACCGCCCGTGCCCGCTTGAAGCCGTTGGTGGAGACGTTGGCGAGGTTGTTCGAGATGACGTCGAGCTGGGTCTGCTGGGCGTCAAGGCCGGTACGGGCAATCCAGAGGGAGCGGATCATGGGGGGCTCCTGAGAGTCAGGCTTGTGCCGGTGAGGGCAAGCGGGTTGGCGACGATTTTCATGCTAACTGCAGCAAGAGTCGTTCCAGGCGCAGAGCAGACAGGGGAAAGCGCTGCTAATCCGGTTTCAATCAGGATTTGGCCACGAGCTGGGAAGCCGAACGATCCATCTCCTGGGCAGTGGACAGCATCTTGGTCTGCATCTCGAACTGGCGCGCCAGCGAAATCATGCTGACCATCTGCTCGACCACATTGACGTTGCTGCCTTCCAGGTAGCCGGAGGCCACCCGCACGGCCGGATCGGCCTGCGCCGCGGCACCGCTGGTCAGACGGAACAGGCCATCGGGGCCGCGCTTGAGATCCTGCTCGGGCGGATTGACGAGCTTGAGCTGGTCCACCGCACTGGTGTTGTTGCGGGAGCCGCTGCGCGGAACGGTGGAAATCGAGCCGTCGGCGCCCACCGCCACTTCCACGTCGGGCGGAATGGTGATCGGACCGCCGGTGCCGATGACCGGCAGGCCACCACGGGTCTGCAGGATGCCGTTGGCGCTGACCTCGAAACTGCCGTCCCGGGTGTAGGCCTCGGTGCCGTCCGCCGCCTGCACTGCAAACCAGCCCTTGCCCTGCACGGCCATGTCGAGGGGCCGGTTGGTGTGCTGCAGGGGTCCGGTGCTGAAGTCGTCCGCCACGCTGGCATCCGCCACGAAGGCGCGGGTCGGCATCTGGGCGTTCTGCACCGGCACCGCGCGCAGGCGGTGCAACTCGGTCTTGAAACCGGTGCTGGTGGCGTTGGCCATGTTGTGGGCCACGGCAGCCTGCTGGCCGAGGGTGGACGAAGCGCCGGTCATGGCGGTGTAGATCAGGCGGTCCATGGCTTATTTTCCCTTGGCTATCAGCGCAGATTGACCAGCGTCTGCAGGATCTGGTCCTGGGTCTTGATGGACTGGGCGTTGGCCTGATAGGAACGCTGCTGGGTGATCATGTTTACCAGTTCAGAGGTGAGATCCACGTTGGACTCTTCCACCGCAGCCGACTGGACCACGCCCAGGCTGCCGGTGCCCGGTGCATTGGGCTGTTCGGGGCCGGATTCGTTGGTGACCGCCCACTGGTTGCCGCCAAGGGATTGCAGCCCGTTGGGATTCTGGAAGGAAGCCAGCCAGACCTGCCCCATCACACGAGACTGACCATTGCTGAAGTTACCCTGGATGGTGCCGTCGGCGCCTACCGTCAGGCCGGACAGCTTGCCGGTGGTGTAACCGTCCTGCGTCAGCTGGTTCACCCCATAGCTGTTGCCGAACTGGGTCGTCCCCGCCAGCTCCACATCGAAGGCGAGGGGCAGCACGGCACCGGTGGCGATCGCGTAAGACGACGAGAAGGAGGTCGGCGTCTGCAAGACACCGTTGGCGTCGAAGCTGACGGTGGTAGGCGTATGCACACCGGTCACCGGATCGATTTCCGGCGGGAAACCGCCATCCAGGCTGGTGTAGACATCCCACACATTGGACTGGGCAGTCTTCACGAAGTAGAGCGACTGGGTGTGCGCGTTGCCGAGGGTGTCGTATACCGACTGGGAAGTGGTGCTCGTGTAGCTGGTCGGATCCGCCGTACTGAAGGCCGCGTTCGTTGCTGTGGCGGTGGTGCCCGGCACGCCGAGTGCCGTTGCCTCGGCGCCGGTGACGGTCACGTCGGACAGTCGGCCGCTGCGCATGGAGGCGAAATTGATGAGCCCGGTGCTGTCACTGGACACCTTGACCCGGTCTTTCAGGGAAGTCTTGTCGATAGCAGCCTGGACCGCCGTGACGAGAGAGCCCACGTCGGCATAGGTGCCCGGCGTGACGCTGACGGTGACCGGTGTAGTGGCGCCATCGACAGCGATGGTCAACACGTTGCCAGGCGCAGCCGCCACCGTCAGGGACGGCGGCGCCGTCCCGAGCACCGTGGCCTTGTCCATCGCCGACGGGGTGTTGGAGCGGGAGTCCAGGTTAACGTTGTAACCGGCGCTGGTGGTTGCAGCCGGCTTGGCATCGCTGAAATTGAGCTTGATGTCGCCGGTGGTGCCGGTCAGCACACCGTTGGCATCGGCCAGCTTGCCGGTCAGGCGCAAGCCCTGGGCATTCACGATGTAACCGTTCTTGTCGGTCTGGAACTGACCGTTGCGGCTGAAGGTGATGGTGCCGTTGTTGTCCATCCGGAAGAAGCCCTGGCCATTGATGGCCAGATCCAGCGAATTGCTGGTAGTCGAGATGTTGCCCTGGGTAAATTGCTGGGAAACCTTGTCGATCGACGCACCGATACCCACCTGTGTACCACCACCCGCCAGAGATGAAGCGAAAACGTCGGAGAACTGGGCAGCGGACTGCTTGAAGCCGACGGTGCCCGAGTTGGACACGTTGTTGCTGATCGCATCGAGCGCCTTGGCAGCGATCGAGAGACCGCTCAAACCTTGCTGGAATGCCATTTTTTCCTCCGCTTACAGAATTTGCTTGATGTCTGACAGGCTGACGAGACCGCCAGAGCCCACATCGAGGGAGACGCCGCCACTGCTGGTGCGCAGCACGCTATTCACCGTGGACAACTGAAGCGCCACGGGCTTGAGGGCGGTATCGCCACGGGTGGCCGTCACGCTCATGGTGTACTTGCCATCTACCGCCTGGGCGCCGCTGGTCGTCAGCCCGTCCCAGGCGAAGTTGTAGATCCCGGCATCGTAGTCACCGAGCTCCATCTTGCGCACTTCGAGGCCGTTGGCGTCCTTCACCGTGACGGTAACCTTGTCTGCGGCACTCGGCAGCTCGAAACCGCCGTAGGCCTTGCTGCTGGTCAGCGTCAGTTCGTTGCCGGCCACCGTGACGCCCTTGCCGACCAGCGCGGCGGCCTGCAGCACATCGCCGGACTGGGAGTTTTCGAGCATGCTCGTCAGCGTCGTGTTGAGTTTGTCGATGCCGCTCACGGTGCTGATCTGGGCCAGCTGCGAAGTCATCTGGGCGTTGTCCATCGGATTGAGGGGGTCCTGGTTCTTCAACTGCTCGGTCAGCAACTTGAGGAAGCGGCTCTGGGCGTCGTCGGTCTTCGCTGCAGCAGTCGAGGACTTCTGCAGGCTGCTGATGACGTCGGCGGAGGTGGTGGAGTTGACGGTGCTCATGATCTTTTACCGGTGCTTACTGGCCGATGGCCAGGGTCTTTTCCATCAGTGTCTTGGCGGTGCCCATCACGTCCGCGTTGGTCTGGTAGGCACGGGAGGCGGAAATCATGTTGGTCATTTCCTCGACCACGTTCACGTTGGGCATCGTCACGTAACCGTCCGGATTGGCGGCGGGGCTTTTCGGGTCATACACCATGCGCATCGGCGCAGCGCTCTCGACCACCTGGGTCACCCGCACGCCCTGCGCCGCCGGACCGGCCATCGGGGTGGCCGCAAACACCACCTGCTTGGCCTTGTAGGGCTGGCCGTTGGCAGACGTGATGCTGTCGGCGTTGGCCAGGTTGCTGGCGGTAGCATTGAGCCGGGTCGACTGGGCATGCAGCGCACTGCCAGCCACATGAAAGACGTTAAGCATGCTCATGATTCAGCTCCTTACTGGCCCTGGATGGCTCTTTGCATGCCGGTGATCAGGCCGTTGATGAAAGTCACGCTGGCCTGGTACTGCACCGAATTCTCGGCAAAGGCGCTGCGCTCCACATCCATATTGACGGTATTGCCATCGACAGACCCCTGCTCCTCGTTGCGGTACTTCAGGCTGGCATCCAGCGCGCTGGCGGCAGAGCCGGACAGGTGGCGGGCGGCAGTCGTCTTCAGGTTCAGAGCCGGCGTCTGGCCACCCAGCGCACCACTGAGGGCTTCGCGAAAATCCACGTCGCGGGCCTTGAAGTTGGGGGTATCGGCGTTGGCGATGTTGGAGGCGATCACCTGCTGGCGGTAGGCGCGGGCATTCAGCGCAACCTGGTGAAAGTTAAACGCCTGGTCCAGACGGCTGGTCATTCCGGTCACCTCTAAAGTTCGTTTCCACTCGCGCCGTGAATTGATGCTGCAGATGGCGCGCCTTGGCGTACGCTCAACTCATTGCACCTTCCATGCCAGCCATCCTATAGGGGCACAAGCGCCCCCGATGGGCTGAACAGGCGGCAATTCGCACCCCATTTAGCCCATCCCCGCCCCCCTGATCTGCCGCCCCGGCAGACTTCCGGCAAACTTTGCCGGCCGGCAAGGGACGCACCGAATTGAGTGCCTAAAGCGCCTCTGTTCCGCCGGGCCTGCCGGGTGCCGACATGGCCTAATGGCAGCAACTCTACCCGGCATCCGCCCATGAAGCCTGCTGCAAGCCTTCCTGCCCTGTTTTTCAGCCTGCTGGCGCTCATAGGCGCGAGCAATTCCGCCATCGCCCGCCAGGATCCGGCGCCGGTAAGGGCCGAAATCAGCCGTTTTCTGAACATCCAGACCCGCAGCCTGCCCGGCGAAGTGAACATCAAGGTCGGTGACTTCACCAGCGACAACCAGCTCCCCCCCTGCCTCCAGCTGGAGGCTTTCCTGCCGCCCGGCGCGCGGGCGTGGGGCCGGATCACAGTGGGCATCCGCTGTCTGGCACCGTCGGCATGGTCGGCCTATGTACCGGCCGAAGTGCGCGTCAAAGGGCTGTACCTGATCACCGCAGCCCCGCTGAGCGCAGGCCAGATCCTCGGCCCTGACGATGTACGCCGGGAGGCCGGTGAGCTGACCGCTCAGGCACCTGACGTACTGACCGACCCGACCCAGGCTGTCGGCCACGCAGCCAAAACCTCTCTGGCGGCCGGCAGGCCCCTGACCGCCAGCCACCTGCGCCTGCCACCGGCGGTGGTCCAGGGCCAGCCGGTCAAAGTCATCTATCGTGGCCCAGGCTTCCAGGTCGCCAACGACGGCACCGCACTCAGCAGCGCCGGTGACGGTCAGGGCGCGCAGGTACGCCTCGCCAACGGCCAGGTCGTGCGCGGCGTCGCCCGCAACGGCGGATTCGTCGAGATCATCCTGCCCTGACACAACATCGACAGCCGTCAAACCCTCCTCCAGAAATGCCCGGATGGGTTAAAGTTTCGCTTCCCTTGGTCGTAGACCTCCTCGACTTATGGAAGAAAGGGCAATGCCGTGAAGATCGATAACTCAGTCAAATCGACCGGAGGCTTGCCGCCCAGTGACGGGCGAGCACGTTCCGCGAAAGAGTCTCCCAAGACCGATGCCACCAGCAGCGGCGGGGAAAAGGTTGAACTGTCGTCCCTGTCATCCCGGATGCAGCAGATGGAAGAGACCATCGCCAGTACGCCGGTGGTGGACAGCGCCAAAGTAGACGAGATCAAGCAGGCCATGAGCGAAGGTCGCTTCAAGGTGGATACCGGAAAAGTGGCCGACGGACTCATCGAAAGCGTGCGCCAGATGTTGTCGGCACAACCCGGCAAGGCCTGACCCACCCATGGCTGCAGATCAAGGCCTCGTTCACCGGCTCGCCGGCCTGATTCAGGACGAACGTACCGGGCTGCAGGGTTTCATCGCCCTGCTGCAAAAAGAGCAAGCCCTGCTCATCGCAGGCCAGATCGACGCGCTGACCACGCTGGCGGAAGAAAAAACCGTCCGCTACCGATCCCTGCAGCGCCTGTCGGACGAACGGACCATGATGTTCGCCCGCCTTGGCGCCAAGGTCACCAGCGAGAACATGCGTGCGGTGCTGGGCGCTTCGCCGGAAAACCTGAAGGCATGGGACGAGGTTGTCGCGCTGGCTGGCGAAGCCAAGGAGCGCAACCGGGTCAATGGCCAGTTGATCACCGAGCGCCTGCAAAACAACCAGCAGGCCCTCACAACCCTGCTCGCCGCCGCGGAGCACCCCCAGATCTACGGCCCGGACGGCCAGTCACGTCCAACCGCCTCCAGCCGCAACCTCGGTTCAGCCTGAACCCGCCAGCACCTCACGCTTACCACCGATTCACACACCAGCACCGGAAACGGCTCAGGGTTTTTGTGCGCCTGCAGCTACGGGCTGCGGCGGAGCGGCATCGGCCGGCAGGATCGAATCGGCCACGCCGGACGCCCTCACCGGTTTGGCGGCGGATGGCGTTTCAAGCACGCGGGATTCGATCAGGATGGTGACCCGGCGATTGCGCGCCCGCCCTTCTGCCGAGGCATTGTCCGCCACCGGCCGCTGATCGCCATAGCCAGCCGCGGTCAGCCGGGCCGGCTGCACGCCCCCTTCGACAAACAGGCGCACCACGCTCGACGCGCGCACCGCCGAAAGCTCCCAGTTCGACGGGAACATCGGTGTGGCGATGGGCACGACATCCGTATGCCCTTCGACGGTAATCGGAAACTCGGCCCCTGCCACCACCTGAGCCACCGCCCGCAAGGCCCGCAAGGCATCCACCCCGAGCTGGGCCTCGCCTGGAGCAAAGAGCACGCTGGCATTGATTTCGACGGTAATCCCGAAGGCCCCCTCGGTCACCCGCACCTGCCCGTCGGCCACCAGCGGCGCGAGCACCTTGCGGATTTCCTCCGCCATGTTGCGGACCCGCTCGGCCTTCGACTTGCGGGCCTCCTCGGCCTCCGCAGACTCGGCAGCCGAAGGTGGCGGCGTGGGACGGATCGAGGGAATCGGACTGGAGATGATCTGCGCCCCGCTGCTATTGGCCGGAATATTGCGGAAAGCATTCACCACCGAATCGGACATGATCCGGTACTTGCCTTCGTTGATGGAAGACAGGGAATACATCACCACGAAGAAGGCGAACAGCAGGGTAATGAAATCAGCATAAGAAACGAGCCAGCGCTCATGGTTCTCGTGCTCCTCCTCGCCCTTTCTGCGCCGCGCCACCGCCCTACCCCGCGTAACCCGAGAGGCGGCTTTCGATAATCCGCGGATTGTCGCCATTGGCGATGCCGACCAGACCATCCATCAGCATCTCCCGCATGGAGGTCAATGTGGCAACCACCCCGAGGAGCTTCTTGGCGATCGGCAGGAAGATCAGGTTGGCCGAACCCACCCCGTAGATTGTCGCCACGAAAGCCACGGCGATGCCGGAACCGAGCTTGGACGGATCGGAAAGATTTTCCATCACGTGGATCAGGCCCATCACCGCACCAAGAATGCCGATCGTCGGCGCGTAGCCGCCCGCCGCCTCCCAGATCCTGGCGCCCTGCTTCATCTGGCTTTCCCAGCAGTCGATCTCCACTTCCAGCACTTCGCGCAGGCGCTCCGGCTCAACGCCATCGATCAGCAGTTGCAGGCCTTTCTGGATGAAAGGGTCTTCGATCGCCGGGATCTGGCTCTCCAGGGACAGCAAGCCCTCCTTGCGCGCCACGTGGCTCCAGCTCACCACCTGCGCAATCAGGGCCGCGTAATCCAGGGTCGGCGGCACGAAAACCCAGCGCACCATCTGCATGCCGGTACGAAAGACCCGCAGGGAGCTTTGCAGCATGACCGCCCCCAGGGTACCGCCGATCACGATCAGGAAGGCGGTGGGCTGAACCAGGGAGCCGACATGACCCCCTTCGAGCACCTGCCCGACGAGAATCGCAGCCAGCGCGAGAGTAATGCCGATGAGGCTGATACTGTCCATGAAGAAACTCCGCTAGCGGATCAGGATGCCGCCGCAGGACGACGCCCGCGGGCCTTGCCCTCACCCTTGACCTTGGGGGCAACCTGAATCGCGCCGGAAATGCGCGAGCGCAGGCGGGCGATGGCCTGGCTGTGGAGCTGGCACACGCGGGATTCCGATACCCCGAGCACCTCGCCGATTTCGCGCAGGTTCATGTCCTGCTCGTAGTACAGGCCCATCACCGTTTTTTCCCGGTCGGGCAGATCGTCGATGGCCTTGATGAGCACATCGCGCATGTTGCCCTCCAGCAGCAGGGTCAGCGGATCGTTGCCTTCAAGGGTGATGTGGCGCTCCAGGTAGTCGTCCTCGCCATCACCGGCAAAGTCTTCGAAATACACCAGCTGGTAGCCGCGCGCCTCCTGCAGCATGTGCTGGTAATCCGCCAGCGGCAGCCCGAGGGATTCAGCCAGCTCACGCTCCGAGGGGTGGCGGCCGTGCTGCTGTTCGAGCAGATGCACGGCGGCTTCGATGCGCCGCATGTCGCGCCGCAGGCTGCGCGGCAGCCAGTCGTTTTCGCGCAGCCCGTCCAGCATCGCACCGCGGATGCGCTGCACGGCGTAGGTTTCGAACTGGGCACCAAGCCCCTCTTCGTAACGGTTGATCGCATCGAGCAGGCCGAGCATGCCGTTCTGGATGATGTCCTCCACCTGCACGCTGGCTGGCAGCTTGGCCATCAGGTGATAGGCAATGCGCTTGACCAGGGGTGCGTAATGGACGACGAGTTGCTCTTTGTCGAGGGTACCGGAGGCGGTGTACATCTTTCGTCAGCTTTCTGGTCTGTTGTCTCGGGCACTGCACTTCAGGGGCATGCTATCCAGCGGACTTTCTCCGCCACAAACGGCATCACGAGACTGTCATCGGCAACGATACGCTTCTACGCGAGGAGCGAAACAAAATCTCACACACGCAGCGCTTTTCAACCTGCGACACCCGCCTGCGCCGACCATGCGCGCAAGCGTCGGATAAAGGCGCCGGCACCTTCGGCCGGATGGCGCTCGCCCAGCGGCGTGGTCATGGAGTCGGCCAGTCCGTCGCGCTCCACCTCGCCCCGCCACACCAGCGGCAGGCCCACATGGCGGGAGGTGAAATCATTCAGACTGGCAAACAAGGCGGTGGCATCGGCCCGGTCGCGGGCACCACTCACCGCCACCTCCAGCGACCCGGCACCTGCCGCGGCAAGGCCCTTGATCCACTGGCAGGCGCCACGGGCACCGACACCGCTGGCTTCCACCACCAGCAGGCGACGGCCGGCGGCACGGGCGAAAGGCGTCAGGTTGCGGGCATCGCCCACGGTATGAATGGCGAGCAGATCGGCCCGCCGCTGCAGTTCCGAGATGCCGGCCTCAAGACGGGCGTGATGAGCATCATCGAGCAACGGCACGGCCTGAACGGCGGCAGCGGCAGGCACAACCCACAGCCCCTCCGCCACTTCACGCATGGTTTCGGTGACGTCCTGCTGGCCCTGCAGCGTGGCCAGCAGATCGCCGCCATCGGGATAGCCGAAAGCCGCCAGCAGCGAGCCGTGCTCCGGCGCGTGCTCGTCGATCACCACCACCCGGCGCGCACCTTCGGTCAGGGCAGTGAGCGTCTGGATGGCGAGGGCTCGGGGCGAACGACCGGAGGCAAACAGCGCCACCACGGCCGACGGGGTACGACGGAACAAGCGGCGCAGGCCGGCAGCCTGATCGGAAGCGTGCAGCATTTCAGGTCTCCTGCCGGGCCGCCTCAAAGGCGGCCTGCGCCCCCCTGGGGGGCAGCGAACGAAGTGAGCGTGGGGGCTGTTGCATCTCAAGCACCTCCCCGCAGGCTGGTAACGCCCGACTGGCCGGCCGAGGCCATCATCAGGCCGGCTTCGAGGGGGTCGAGACGAAAGGGCGAAGCGGCCGGCAACTCACGCAGAGCCTGGCTCAGGATGGCATCCCGGTTCGGCAGATGCAGATCCTCCGGCACCCGCTGACCGTTGGCCACGTAAAAGACTTCAACCTGATGGCGAATCGCCACGTCGAGTACCGGCGCGAGGGACATCGCTTCATCCATCTTGCTGAGAATCACGCCGGCCAGATCGTCGCCGGCATAGGCGCGCACCACGTCGTCGAGGGTGTCGCCGCGACTGGTGGCGTTGAGCAGCAACAGGCGCGAGACCTTGCCGGCGCCGGTCAGCATGGCCGCCTGTTCGGTGACCATCTTGTCGCGCTGGCTCATGCCCATCGTGTCGATCAGCACCATGTGCTTG
>ERZ724524.786-NODE-786-length-20714-cov-7.690014_pt1 | contig 20714 bp, 18 predicted proteins | sample MGYA00376057_ERZ724524 | MGnify/ENA primary metagenome ERZ724524 (study PRJEB28724, sample SAMN07190888) | wastewater metagenome | isolation source: influent of sewage treatment plant in Hong Hong | place: USA: Christiansburg, Virginia | collected 2016-03-01 ...
AGGGGCTATTTGGTATGCAAATCAACTACGGACTTCCTGGCTTCTATATACCCATCTCCAGTATGCCCAACGTAATTGACTATTTGCTGAGAACAAAAACTGTTCTTTCGGCGATGGAATTGCCGGATTTATTCGCACTGAGTGTGCTACCGAATAAGCCAATTTAGGAATTGAAAATTGAGAATTGAAAATTTGGTAAAGGATGTAGAGAAATAATGATAGCTGATGGCCAATCACTTAAATTTTATGACCCGTAGCTTATTATATTTGGAAAACATTCGCAGTTCATGGAACTTGCTATTACTCATTACTCTTCACTTATAACTCATCACTTATATGCATAAATATTCAAAAGTAGATCCATTCCCATCATTGTTTTCCTTTCAATAAATGGATATTTTGAAGTAAATGCCTCCGTAATATGATACCTGAAACCACTAACTTTGAGAATGTTAAGAAGCTCTCCTAATTGTTGAGTCTTATCATCCATCGAATGATATTCAATAAAGATGTTTTGTGCTTTATGGAGTTGATCCGCACAATCTTTGATCACATCATACTCTGCACCTTCTATATCTATCTTAAGAAAATCAATGATATCGAATTCTTCAAGAAGTGATTTGAGTCGAACCGATGGAATCTTAATAATATTATCATGAGAGGATTTGTCTTGAGTAATCATGCCTGACGCACCACCTTCTATTTGAAATTCGATAAATCCATCTTGTGTCCAAATTGCTTTAGGATGGATGTCAATATCAGTCAAGTCAAATTCATTAATATTGTGAGTCAAAATCTCGCAAATTTGTGGATCAGCCTCAAAAGCAATGATCTTTGCTTTTGGATATTTTTGTTTAAAATACAAGACTGAAAGACCGATATTAGAGCCACAATCTATGATAAGCGGTGAGTTATTCTTAGAAACAAATTTATATATTTCATCTACAAACATTTCCTGATATACACCGAGGAAGGAACCTGAATCTGGAACTTTGATCTTTTTGCCAAAGAAATTTAATTCAAATGGTTGGTATCGCTGCATCTTGTGCAGTTTGTATTTGTCATACAATCCAATTCCTCTGGCTTTGAAATAGCGGATATGTTTATCAAGATTTTTTAATTGCATTGCTGTTTCATAATATTTTCAACCTTATAACGCAAAGGTATTAAAAATTCAGCTGCTTCCTGTTTATCTATAATCAAGCCTGACTTCCTTTTGGCCGAAAGATCTTTTAAGCAGATTTTATTTTAAGATCTATTGGATACATTCACTGAACGCAACCATAGGAGATTTCCCGCCGTCTCAGTATTTTGTCTGGCAAGCTTCTAATTTCTAATTTTTAACTTCTAATTTATAATTGAGTAATTGCAATACTTATAAAGCTTTCTTTCATTTACTGCAAATTGAATTATTATCTTATTTATAAGATCAGCAAAACATAGATTGAATTTCCTCATTCTTGAGATCATTTCCAGTGATATTATGTTTTATCTTTGTTGAATAAAAATAGAAAGCCATCGATTTAGTATATAAACATTACGGAGAGACAGGGCCTGACATAGTCATTCTTCATGGACTGTTCGGCACTTTAGATAATTGGCAAACGATTGCGCGGAAGCTTGGCGAGCATTATAGGGTGACAGCATTTGACCTGCGCAATCATGGTCGTTCACCTCACAGCAATACCTTCAATGTGTCTATAATGGCTTCTGATGTCTATGAGATGTTTGGGCCTTTAGGAATTGGTTCTGCGGTCATTATAGGCCATTCAATGGGTGCGAAAGTGGCGATGTATTTTGCATTGGCATATCCGGCAGTAACAGATGGATTAATCTCAATGGATATGGCACCGAAAGAATATAAAAGGGGACATGACGACATATTTGATGCTTTAGAAGGTGTCGATCTGGACTCAATGTCTACACGTTCAGAAGTAGAGCAGGCATTATCTTCTACTATTAAAGAGGATGGCACCATACAGTTTTTAATGAAAAATCTTTCACGTAACAGCGAAGGGGAAGGATTTCATTGGAAGATGAACCTTCCTGTGCTTAAGAAGAATTATGATGAGATTACTTATGAAGTAAAGTCGGATACACCTTATTATGGACCAGCTTTGTTCCTGAGAGGTGGAAAGAGTAAATATGTCAAAAATGAAGATATGGCATATATTAAAGCATTGTATCCTTATGCACATTTAGAAACTTTGGAGGACGCCGGGCATTGGTTACACGCCGATAAGCCGATGGAGACTTATGAGGCCATTGTAAGATTTATGGAGGAGATTGGATAATTGATCTACAAAGCTGTTGTCAAGATCAATAGAACAAAGAGAAGTTTGATTTTTTCCTAGTTTTTTTGTAGACAATAATCATCAAAACAGTCAAAGTTAGGAGCTCCGATGGTTTTAATCCCGAGAAGTTCGATAAACAGAAATTTAAGTCGCGCCGAACCAAACTTAGGCTTCTAAATAGTATTCCATAATTAAGAAACATCCTTCTAATGAAATTTTGAATGAAATTTAAAGGAAGGTGATCTTTAATCATCCCCGATTTTACATCCTTTCTTGCTATATTTGCCCGAAATAACCTTATTTTATTTATGTCTTATCAATTTATAAATTTTAACATCCAGGACCACATTGCCAGGATTATTTTTAATCGACCTGAAGTTTACAATTCTATTCATCAGGCAATGGCTTTTGAGATACAGAATGCGCTTGAACTATGTAAATCGCATGAGGTAAGATGTGTGGTTGTCCAGGGTTCAGGAAAAGCTTTTTGTGCAGGACAAGACTTGAAGGAGGTCGTCGACCCAAATGGTCCTCGCCTGCAGGACATCGTTCGTGAACATTATAATCCAATAATCAAAGCAATCAGGTCATTAGACAAACCTGTGATTTGTGCAGTCAATGGCGTGGCTGCTGGCGCGGGGGCTAATATCGCTCTTTCTGGAGACATCGTTGTAGCTACACAAAGTGCCTCATTTGTCCAGGCCTTTTCTAAAATTGGTCTGATTCCTGACAGCGGCGGAACATTCTTTTTACCACGCCTCATAGGATGGAACAGAGCTTCGGCACTTATGATGACAGGAGATAAGGTTATGGCAGCAGACGCCCTGCAGATGGGCATGTTATATAAAGTATATGAAGATAGTGACTTTGATAACTGTGTTAATGCCCTGGCATCGAAAATGGCCGAAATGCCTACCTATGGCCTTGCTTTAACTAAACAAGCTTTAAACAATTCATTGACTTCAGACTTAAATAGGCAGCTATCTATCGAGGAGGAGCTGCAGACTCTTGCCGGACAATCCTACGATTATAACGAAGGTGTGGACTCATTTTTACAAAAGCGTCCACCTTCTTTTAAGGGAAAATAACTAGCTTTAAATTGTTTTTTCAAGGAATATTTGTAAGAATTTAACAGAAAAATTGATAATGACGATAAATAAAGTAGCAATAATAGGAGCAGGGGCGATGGGCACAGGCATAGGGCAAGTGGCGGCATCCAATGGTTGTGAAGTCATATTTTTTGATGTAATCCAAGAGACGCTCCTACACTCACAACAATCGCTTTCATTTACGATGCAATCCCTGATTGTGAAAAACAAAATAAGTGCTGAAGACTCTGAAGCACTCTTGAAAAGATGCACATGGACGGGTGAAATGGCAGACATCGCTCAGGTAGATTTGGTCATCGAAGCTGTCATCGAAGACGTTCAGGTAAAACGTTCTATTCTGAATGATGTAGGAAGTATTGTTAACGAAGATTGCATAGTCACCAGCAATACCAGCTCTCTCAGTGTGACCAGGCTTGCTTCTGTATTAAAACATCCTGATCGCTTTGCGGGGCTTCATTTCTTTAACCCGGCTCCAGTTATGAAATTGGTAGAGGTGATTCCTGCATTACAAACTAGCCCAAACGTTTTGTCTATATTGATAAGTTTGATGGAACAATGGGGAAAGAGCCCTGCTGTAGCTCGTGATACTCCGGGTTTTATCGTTAATAAAGTAGCAAGACCTTTTTATGGAGAAGCATTGCGCATCTTTGATGAGGGATTGGCTGGTTGCAAGTTGATCGATGAAGCTATGAAAGAAATAGGTGGTTTTAAAATGGGGCCTTTTGAATTGATGGACTTTATTGGACATGATGTTAACTACAGGGTAACTGAGTCTGTATACAATGCCATGTATCAGGATGCCAGATATAGGCCCTCACTCACTCAGCGTTCACTGATGGATGCGGGTTGGTTAGGCCGAAAGTCAGGTAAAGGATTTTATACACATCCTGAATTGGAAGAAACGATGCCTAAAAGAGCTATTCTTACCAAACAAGGTATATTCGATCGTATCATGGCCATGCTCATTAATGAAGCAGTAGAGACTGTATATATGAATGTTTGCACTGAGGATGATCTTGACAAAGCCATGACCTTGGGCACTAATTACCCCAAAGGCCTGATGGCTTGGGGAAGAGAGATCGGCTTTGAAACTATCAATAGGAGGATCAAAGCCCTTTATGAGAACTATCTTGAAGACAGATACCGTCCAAGTGCATACTTTCAGGCCCTATGATCACTGATATACTTGGATATATAGGAGCATTCCTGATGGGTATCTCACTCGGAGTGATCGGAGGGGGAGGCTCTATTTTTTCTGTTCCTATCTTAGTTTATATTTTTGGAGTAAATCCCGTGATCGCTACTGCTTATTCTCTTTTTATTGTTGGTCTAACCAGCCTTTCCGGTTCCATTAATCATATCCGATTAGGCAATATCAACTGGAAGGCTGTGTTTTTCTTTGGGATACCTTCTATTACCACGGTCTTTATCACCAGAACACTTTTAATACCTTTAATCCCGGATCCCGTTTTTGTCGGTACGGCAATGCAGGTGCCAAAACCTACTTTTTTTCTTTTAATTTTCGCAGGGTTCATGTTGGCTGCGTCTTTTGCAATGATGCGTAAAAGTCAAATTCAAAAAACAGAAGATACTAAGCTAAATTTCTTTAAAATCACAATGGCAGGGTTCTTTGAGGGTTCTCTGACCGGCCTTGTAGGAGCTGGAGGCGGATTTCTTATTATTCCGGCACTTGTACTGCTAGGAAAGGTAGAAATGAGAAAGGCAATTGGTTCATCCCTCATTATTATTGCAGTGAAATCGTTAATGGGATTCATGGGTGACCTACACAACGACGTGGTGATCGATTGGAAACTGTTGGTTACATTTGCTAGTGTTGCTATTGTAGGCATCATGCTTGGCAGTACTTTTTCTACAAAAATAAGTAATGAAAAACTCAAACCCATCTTTGGATATTTTGTACTGGTCATGGCCATAACAATATTGTTTAAAGAACTATTTTTGAAATATTTTATTTAATCGATATTCTATGTTAAAACACATCGAATATTAAAAGAGCATCGCAAATGAAAGTGGAACAGATCTATACAGGTTGTCTGGCACAAGGAGCATATTATATTAAAAGTAAAAATGAAGTGGCTATTATTGATCCTTTGCGAGAGATCAAACCTTATCTCGAAAGAAGTGAAAGGGATGGTGCCAAGATAAAATACATTTTTGAAACACATTTTCACGCTGACTTTGTCTCTGGTCATGTAGATCTTAGCAGAGCCACAGGTGCACCCATTATATACGGACCTAACGCCAATCCTAGTTTTGAAGCAATAATAGCAGAAGATGGGCAAATATTTGAACTTGGTGATATAAAGATTAAAGTGCTGCATACTCCCGGCCATACAATGGAGAGTGCTTGCTATTTGCTTTTGGATGAAAATAACACACCTAAGTATCTTTTTAGCGGTGATACTTTATTTTTAGGCGATGTTGGACGTCCTGATCTTGCACAGAAGGCAGGCCATTTGACTGTTGAGGATCTGGCAGGGCATCTTTATGACAGCCTCAACAATAAGATTATGCCACTTCCTGATGATGTCATTGTTTATCCTGCTCATGGTGCCGGCAGTGCATGTGGTAAAAACATGATGAAGCAAAATTCGGACACTTTGGGACACCAAAAAGAAATGAACTATGCGCTAAGACAACCTGATAAAGAATCATTTATCACTGAAGTCTTAGATGGATTGACCCCTCCTCCCCTTTATTTTGGCATGAATGTTAAGATGAATAGGGATGGCTATGAACAGATTGAAGATGTACTGGATAAAGGTAAAGTAGCCCTTAATCCGGCTGAATTTGAGTCCATTGCTAATGAATCCAATGCATTGATACTTGATGTACGGAATCCGGAAGATTTTGCAAAAGGATTTATCCCACGTTCTATAAATATTGGTCTAGAAGGTCAATTCGCACCTTGGGTGGGCGCATTGATCGTGGATGTTAAAACTCCTCTTCTCCTCGTGACTTATCCGGGAAAAGAAGAAGAAACATCATTACGGCTATCCAGAGTAGGGTTCGATAATCAACTGGGACATATCGGAGGTGGATTCCAATCATGGAAGGACGCTGGTAAAGAAATAGATCAGGTAGACAGAATTTCCTCAAATCAGTTTATAGATGAATTGACCACTAAAGGTGGCGTAATTTTTGATATTAGAAAGGAATCAGAATTTGAAGGAAATCACGTAGAAAATGCGAGAAATACTCCTCTGGAAAATATCAATGACTGGATTGATGATGCTAAAGAAACAGATGCTTTTTTTGTGCATTGTGCAGGTGGCTATCGAAGTATGATGGCAGCATCGATTTTGAAATCGAGAGGTATTCACAATTTCAAAGAAATAGAAGGAGGTTTTGGAGCCATTAAAAATGAAATGGAAAGCATAGTTTAACCAAAAAATAGGACAATGATATAAATGTTCAAATTATTTGATGTATTTTCATTGGTTCAATTATTAATAGCAGTATCTTTGGCTGGTTTTAACAAACAAAATTGTAAATTAATTATATAATATTTTAAAATTCAAATCTCACTATTATGGTAAACAAAGTAATTTTAATTGGGAACCTGGGCAAAGACCCTGAAATAAGACAATTCGAGAATAACTCGGTTGCTAATTTTTCACTTGCTACAAGCGAGACTTATGTAGATAAAACAGGCGAAAGGAAAACTCTAACAGAATGGCACAATATTTCAATTTGGGGAAAAGGTGCAGAGATTGTAGAGAAATATCTGAAGAAAGGCAGCAAAGTTTACATTGAAGGGAAAATCACTTACAGAAAGTATCAGGATAAAGATGGTGTAGATCGTTATTCTACCGACATTAAAGCAGATACTTTTAAGTTTTTAGACTCAAAAGAATCTAATCCAAGTGGGGGCAACGAATATAATTCTAATTCGACTCAATCCAATCAACCTTCGCAAGCAGCGCCCAACTATACGGACGCAGATGATCTTCCTTTTTGATCGAAGAATTAACAATAGGGATGTTTTGCGACATCCCTATTTTTTTAAGCTTTAATATGAATTGTGAATTATTTGTTATCGACCTGCAATCTATCTAAACACTAAGTAATTTTGCGTTGTTACTCGTGTAATCTCATTAGTAATGGTGAAACAAAGTGGTAAGTTTTTTTTTAAATGGTAGATTAATTCAATTTAAAATGAAAGCATTAAAGAATATTTTAACAGGTATTTTGATTTGTATTGCATTTCTTTCATTCGGCCAAGGCACAATGCTCGAAGTGCAGTTGAGTAAGGATACCGTATATTTTGGTAATCAGGTTAAAGTAACTTTTGTGGCCTCTAATATTTCCGGCTCATTTGTCCCACCGTCATTTGATGGCTTCAATGTGGTAAACGGACCTTATACTTCAAGTTCTTATTCTTTTATCAATGGAAGTGAAAGTAGAAAGACTACTTATTTATATGTACTTGAACCAACGATCATAGGCAAATTGACCATAGGGAAGGCGACATACAAAAGTGCTGATAAGGAGCTTTCTAGCAATGAAATAAAAATTTATGTGAAAGCCAACCCAGAAGGAATAAAAGAATCAGCTGAGAAAAATGAACCGAAAAGAAGTAATGACTTCTTTGAAGGATTTGGTTCGATGGAGGACTTTTTTAATTCTCCAGACTTAAAACCTTTTAGTACACAGCCTCAAGAGGCACCCATCAAAGCAACAAAGCCAAAATATAAATTCAAAACTGAGAAACTATAATTATTAATCTTAACCACTATATGTCAGGCATTAAAAGATTCATCTTTTTTAGTTTCTTTCTCTTTTCCATCACTAACTTTCTAAAAGCACAGGAAGTTAGGTTTTATGCTGAAGCAGAGACTAATGAAGTTCCTTTAGATGGTTATTTTGAAGTATATTTTAAGATTGAAAATGGAAACGGAGTGGATCTCTCTCCTCCGACCTTTTCGGATTTCAAAGTTCTCGGACCACCGACCTTTTCATCACAGACGAGCATTATAAATGGAGAAGCTTCCAGATCCAGCTCATATACATTTACTCTTGAGCCTACAAGAAAAGGAAGATTTACTATTGGTCCCGCTACAGTAAAGGTAAACGGTAAGATCTTTACCTCCAAACCGATAACTTTGGAAGTATTGGAGGGAAAAAGTGATGCTAAATTGACAGATGAAATTCAAAATGGTGGAGATGTTTTTGCCAGAATGGAGATCAGTTCGGAAGTCGCTTACCCCGGACAGCAGATTACACTTGAATATAAAATATATTCCAGGTTGGATGTTTCCTCATTCAACTTTAATAGCGAATCAAAATATACCGGCATATACGTCAAACCTTTTAAAAACTTCGATGGGGGTGTCAAAGTTAAATCGTTTGGGGGTCAAAGATATATGGTTCGAACTCTTAGAAAGCTTGCGCTGTTTCCACAGCAAAGTGGAAAAATGGTCATAGATCCGGCCATCTTGACTGTGGGTATTCCGATGGACAATGATGATCCATTCGGCTCATTATTTTCTAGTTCTAAGCCAAAACAACTCAGAACCAATAGTTTGCAATTTGAGGTTAGGCCTCTGCCAACTCCTATCCCAGATGGCTTTCTTGGCGCAGTTGGTAACTTTGAATATTCTGTGTCGAGTGATAAAGTTGAATTGACTACAGATGATGCAGCAATGCTTAATTTTAAAATATCGGGCAATGGTGATATGAAGAAAATCCAAACACCATCGCTAAGCACAGACTCTATCTTCGACTATTATCCGGCTGAAGTGTTGGAAGATACAGAACAGGAATCATCAGGGCAATGGACTGGCATTAAATCTTATGTCATAGATCTTACTCCTAAAAAGCCGGGAAAGTATAACATCGATATTCCTCCATTTGTATATTTTGACCCAAAGACAAAGGAATATAAAACAATAGCACCTGAACCGCTTCCTCTTGTGGTGAGTCAGGGATTAAATAAAGCAGATTCACAGAGCGATGAAGCGGAGCTGGTAAAAGAAGTTTCCTATTTTCAGAAAAATAGAAATATTATATTGGTTACCGCAGGTAGTTTGGCGTTGCTGGCATTTATCGCTTTTCTCTTCAGACCTTCAACTAAAAAGGAGCATAATAATTTAACCGGCACTGAGCCTAAAGGAGCTGAAGCCAAAATAGATATTCTTGAATCTGACCAAGCCCTCAAAATTCCTCCAAAGGAGACAAATGTCAACGAGTTACTTAGAGAAGCAGAGAATTTAAAGATTAGTGAAAACTGGAAAGAATTTTTCAAGAGTCTTAATGAAACATTAGGAAGTTTTCTTTCTGAAAAACTGGAAATTCCATTTTCTAAGTTTTCAATCAATTCTGTCATTGATAAGTTGAAGGAGCTTGAGCTCAGTAATGAGTTTATAGAGGAAACAAGACAAATAATGCAAAAACTTGAGGGTGCTGTTTATGCCAGATTCATTGATCAAAATACGGCAAATGAGATGCTGGAAAGTGTCCGGAATGTGATGCACAAATTAAAATAAGCCTTTATATATGTTATATTTTAACTTCAATCCCTTTCCGGTGCTCTCCTCTGAAAGATTAGAATTCCGCAGGATAGGGCATGAAGATGCCACTGATTTTTTTAATCTAAGGACACATCCTCAGGTCATTCGTTACCTTGACAGATTGCCGGAAAAGTCAGTAAAAGATGTTTTTCCGATCATCGATAACATTGATGCAGCAGCAAAGAATAACACAGGTATCCTATGGGTGATCACCTCTAAAGATTCTGAAAGAATGATGGGTACGATAGGGTTTTGGAAGACAGATTCACAACATCACCGGGCAGAAGTGGGATATTTATTACATCCGGACTTTTGGGGGAAAGGCTTTATGGATGAAGCTTTGAAGAGAATTATAAAATATGGCTGGGAAAATATGTTACTCCACACTATTGAAGCAAATATTAATCCGGAGAATAGGGCTTCAAAAAAATTATTAGTCAACAATGGGTTTGTGGTGGAAGGATATTTTAAGGAAAGTTATCACTACGATGGAAAATATTTAGATGCAGAGATTCTGTCCCTGATAAATAAATAATTGAAGTTTCGGTGGTATATATATTTTCTAAAAGTCTTACTATTACTCAACCTAAGTTAGAAATTAGTACACATCTGATGCTTTGATTCCAAAATCTAATGATAACTTGATGGAAATGGAACAGAGATGACACTAACTTTTATAATAGATCAAAACTCCATAAATTTTAGCCACCACCGCCCAAGCAGCATCGAAAATAATTGCACGAATTTGCACGAATAATTCGTGTTAGATGCGAAGCATCATTCGTGCAATTAGTGGCAAAAAGAAAAAGATTAAATTGCAAGCAAATCTTGTAAAAATAAAAATTCCTAAAGCTTTTATTTGCCACGACCGCGCAAGCAGCATCGAAAATAATTGCACGAATTTGCACGAATAAATTCGTGTTAGATGCAAAGCATCATTCGTGCAATTTGTGGCTAATAATATTTATTTTGGGTGAATACCTAAAAAATTAAATCTGAATAATTTTATGTAAAAACCATAGTCCTCAAATGAGGGAAATCTTCTCAACTGCATTTTACTTTTTACCTCATCAAGTTATCTTTTTGATTTTGGAACTAAAGCATTACAGGTTAAATAATTTCTAATTTCAGACATCTAACTTTATAATGAGTTAAAGAAATACTTATAGCGTTTCATTTCTAACGAAGATTTTTTACTACCTAATACTTCTTACTTAGATATTCAGAAAGTTCATGAGAGATTCATACCTTTCATTCAGCGTATCGATATATTCAGTCTCCGTAAATGTCGCTAGCACTACATAATTATATCGCTCAAAAGTAGCTTTTAGGTATTGAACATCTAAAAGATTGATCTTTAAAGTTACATATATCTTGCTGGGGTCTGGACCACTATTCTGTGAAATGAAACTACTTAGTATCATACCGTTTTCAGATTCTACTATCCTGCTGATCTCGGTAAGTGAATAGTCAACTCTATTTATCTCAAGCACCAGAATGGCGCCGGCTTCATTGAAAGAAAACTCTGATGCAAAACTTTGCACTAATTTTTCCAGGGTAATGACACCTAGGTACTTTTGGTTACTGTCTACTACAGGAATACAAGTTAGATTAGTTAGCGATATGAGTTCAAGAACTTCAAATACATGATCGTTTGCCTTGACATAGGCTGGTTTATATGGCATTTGGTAGGACTCCAAAGGCTCGTTTGTGTCATGTTCAAGTATTAATTCCTCAGAAATAATGCCTATTACTTCATGACCATCAACTATGGGCAGGTGTCTTATAAAAAAATCTTCCATGATACGCAGAGCATCATCTCCGGTGTTAGCAGGGCTAACCGGAGTAATTTCAGATACGATCAATTCGGATGCAAACATTATAAAAAGTATTGTTGGTTATAAAGTTAGATTAATAACGTCATGCGAACAGTTTTTGTTTTTGAGCCGCAAATTGTTCATCAGTAAGAACGCCATTTTGTCTTAACTCACCAAGCTTTTTAAGTTCTGCCAATAATTCATCTGTGGACAATGGTTCCTGGTTTTCCTCAATTATTTCTACTTCGGGAGCAATTGTCTCAGGACTTTTTATTTCATTTAACGCTTCTTTTTCATCCTGAATTTGCCATTTAGTAAATCCCGAATCCTTAAACGCATCAAACTCAATTTGAATCCTGAAATATGCTAAAGCATCAAGCGTTTGAATCTTATCAAAATCCTTGAATCCATTCTTTATTGCTTTTTGCATATTGTTGAACAAGTCCTCTTTTTGTTCAAGCAATGAATTACAGCATGCCATCTGAAAAAGTATTTGTGGATTCTCTCTATTAATCAGTAAGGCAGCCTGGAAGCGTTCGAGTGCATTTCTATATTGGTAATCTTCAAAAAGTTTTAATCCTTCCTGATAAGCTTTATTGGCGCTCAATCCGACCACTTTAGGTATGGTAGTTCTAAAAGTGACATCCGGCTTTCTTTCTGGTGCACGGTCATAGTAAGGTTTTTCATCGGAAAAGATAATAGTCTTACCTCTTCTTCGATTCCTTCTATCGACTTGTCGCGATCTCCAATTCTTTGGTGTAGTAAATGGTATGTCTACATTGTATTTAGATTCAAATTCTTGTTGTCTCATAGTGATTAGCACTAAAAAGTCGATGACGCTCAGAAAAAAGGGAATAAATGTGAAGGAAAATACTGCATATAACACGCCCAACTTGATCTTTCCAAGATAAAATTTGTGGACACCTGTCCATCCTAAAAAAATAGCCAAAAGGCTGGCAATATTTTTATCACGTTGTGACTGAACATAATTGTTATTGTAGGATTTCATCTATATCTTTTTTATAACCTCATTTTTTTTATATAAACACCAAAGGAGGAAAGATTATTCCAAAATTACTATAATTAATAGATTAAATGGCACAAAATCAAGACGATTAGCATTTAATTATATGATAATCCTACAAGTTAAGACTGCTATATCATCCGGAAAATCCTGATTTACATTGAATATTTCCAATTGATTCAATAGCATTGCATTAAAATTCTTGACTGGCTCTGTGCAGTTTTGGCATACAAATTTATAGAGTATCTCATCTTCAAATGACCTGTCACTTGGATCCTTTAAGTCTGTTATACCATCAGTATAGAGGACCAGGGTAGCATTGGCACTGATCTCAACGGTAGCTACCTCCGTGGTAGGAAGATATTCCACTGCGCCTAATAGGGTCGTACCCTTATTCAGAAAATGCAACTCACCATTCATGTGCATGATAGGAGGTACGTGTCCCGCATTGATATAACTTAATGTGCGAGTTTTTTTATTGAATTCTCCAATGAAGAAGGTGATAATTTTTTCACTGTTGGTGATACGCACTACGGCTTTATTAAGTTCATATACCAAATTGTCCAATGTAATACTAGGTTTGATGACCTGGTGGAGAATAGCCTGAAAATTTGCCATTAGCATAGCTGCTGCTATGCCTTTGCCCGATACATCTGCGATACAAAAAGCAGTGCGGTTATTGTCTATCTCAAAACAATCCAAGTAATCACCACCTATATTCCAAAGTGGTCGATAGATAGAGGACACCTTAAAGTGCTTCGTTTGAGGCCATTCATTAGGCACCATCATCTGCTGAACTTCCTTTGCCAGCTTTATCTCGTTGTTAAAACGCTCTTGTTCTATTTGGCGATTAAAAAGTCTTTTATTTTCTATAGCGACAGCAATAATATTGGCCAGAGTAGTTACAAATTCATAATTATCGTGAGTTCGCAATTCCATACCAAAATGTCCGAGTATGACATATGCGATGCTGCTATCTTTATGTCTGATAGGGATAATATATTCAAGATCCTGAAAGAATTTCTTATCTTTTTTAGACAAAAAGCAGGGCTTCGAATAATTTTTAAGTGTAGATGCATAATCGACAGCATTCATCTCCGGCATCCCAATACTAGTCTTTATTCTCCATTCATCATCTTCAAAGAATAAGAGAATCATCCTATCGACGGCCATTTCAGCACTAAGAAAATTACTAAAACGGGTGTAAAGTGATTCTGCAGAAGCATTTTCATTGATCTCTTTGGTGATTTGAGACAATGAGTTGACCTGTATATCTTTGTACAAGAGGCTCTTTTCGAGACTCTTTATTTTGTTTTGATATATATGCATGTCATCTACCATTGCTCAGGGCTGTATATTCGTTTTTACATCAAAGATATCTCTTACACCATTGCCAACCAAGTTAAAAGCTAAAACGAGGAATAATAATACCAAAACGGGTGCTATAGCTAACATTGGCTTACCACTGAGGATGAATCCATAGTTTTCGCTAAGAATAGAACCCAGGGATGGAGTTGGAGGTTGAATACCAAATCCCAGATAGCTCAGACCACTTTCTACGATGATAGCTGAAGCGAAATTTGATACGGCGATCACTATCAATGGTCCTAACATATTAGGCAGTATATGTTTTGATAAAATACGCATGGTACTCATGCCCATAGCTTTGGCGGATTCTACATATTTTTCTTTCTTAAGAGCCAGCACCTGGCCTCTCACTAACCGGGCCGCATCCACCCACATAGTCAGACCTACTGCTATAAAAATATTCTGAATACCACGCCCCATGACCAGAACTATCGCGAAAACCAATATTAACGTAGGTATACTCCAGAATACATTCATGATATAACTAAGCACATCATCTACTCTTCCTCCATAAAACCCCGAAACCATACCGATCAAAGTGCCGATCGTGATCGATATCAATACGGCCAATAATCCGATAAATAAGCTAAAACGAATCCCTAAAATAATCCTGCTTAATAATGACCGACCGAAGAGATCTGTACCCAACCAATATGTCCTCTTTTCGACTTGTTCTTCATTCAGTTTTTTATTTATGGATGCTATTTCGAGTATTTGTTTGGACTTATTTGTCATTAAAACTTCGTAAGAGTTTCCCTTTTTTTCAATGAATGAAATATCACTTGACCTCAGATACCAAGCGGCTTTGTGTATGGCTATGGTGGGAATTGAATCCGGAATCAAATCTTCATCATATACTTTATATCTTAGACTATCACCTTCAGTATCATACCAAGCCACAGGGACATATCTGTAAGCATCTTCTTCCCCATTTAAAATAAAAGACAACCATGAAGATTGCTGAACATCATTGTTTTTAGGAAATTTGATCAATTTAATACTGAAACCGGGTTGTTTTAAACTAATTGCCGGTATTTGTTCATTGATGTTAGGTGTCTTATCATCTGTAAATAAGTAGGCGAAAATAGCAAGGAAACTACAAATAATAATAAAAACTAAGGCAATTGCACGCGGCTTTTGCTTCATAAATTGATAAAAAAGACCTTTACTTTCGCCTTGTCTTTTTGACATTATTTGTTTTTCAGATTCATGTTGTAAAATAACACATTCCAAACCTCATTGCAAAGTTTTTAAAGAGATAGTATTATTATGAAATAAATTAGTGGCAATTATCAATTTCCTGTTAGATTTGGTCCTAAATGTTAACCAATAGTAAATGAGTGATAGTTTTTTAGTAACCGGAGGAGCTCAGTTGTCCGGAAGTATCGAGCCACAAGGCGCCAAGAATGAGGCCTTACAGATTGTTTCGGCGGTTTTACTTACAGCGGAGACCGTTATAATTAGCAATTTGCCGGATATCCTGGATGTGCGCCTGCAAATGGAATTGTTAAAAGGTCTTGGTGTCAAAATCGAAGAACTTGGCAAAGGAGAATACTCTTTCAATGCCGCTGATATCAATCTTGATTATTTTCAATCTGCTGAATATCAGGAAAAAGCCAAAAGAATAAGAGGCTCAGTGCTGCTTCTGGGCACACTACTAGGTCGATTCGGAAAGGCTTATCTTCCAAAACCTGGAGGAGATAAGATCGGAAGGCGGAACCTAGATGCTCACTTTCATGGCTTTGAAAAGCTGGGTGCTAAATTTGTGTACAATGAAGATGCAGGAAATTTCTACATAGATGGTGCCAATCTTAAGGGCAACTATATTTACATGGATGAGATCTCAGTCACCGGTACAGGCAATGTCCTAATGGCTGCTGTCCTGGTTCCTGGTAAGACTACCATTTATAACGCTGCTTGCGAACCATATCTTCAACAACTGAGTAACATGCTCGTCCGCATGGGTGCTAAGATCGAAGGAATTGGATCTAACTTACTTGTCGTGGAAGGTGTAGAGAAACTAAACGGAACGACCCACAGGTGCCTTCCTGATATGATAGAGATAGGTTCATTTATCGGCATGGCAGCCATGACTCAGTCAGAACTTACTATCACCAATGCTTCTGTCAAAGATCTTGGAATTATTCTTCCCACTTTTCGAAAGCTAGGACTTGAGATCAATGTAAAAGGAGATGATATTCACATACCTGCTCAGGAAATATATGAGATACAAACGTTTATAGACGGTTCGATCATGACCATTTATGATGCGCCATGGCCGGGATTTACACCTGACCTCATGAGTATTATATTGGTGATGGCTACTCAGGCAAGAGGAAGCGTGTTGATCCATCAGAAAATGTTCGAAAGCAGACTATTTTTTACGGATAAATTGATCGAGATGGGTGCGCAGGTCATTCTTTGCGACCCTCACAGAGCTACAGTGATTGGATTGGAACGCAAAAGCCGTTTCCGTGCCATCAACATGACTTCACCGGATATCAGAGCAGGAGTATCCCTTTTGATTGCTGCTATGTCGGCCAAAGGAGTCAGCCGAATAGACAACATTCAACAAATAGACAGAGGTTATCAGCATATTGAGACCAGGTTAAATGCGATCGGGGCACAAATAGAAAGAATTCAGAACTAATTACTGAAGTTTCGGACCAAAATATTTTCTTTAATATCGTTGATATGACTCTACTTAAAATTAGAAATCAGAAATTAGAAATTAGAATGAAATTCCGGTGATCATTTATAGCAGGTGGAACCAATTTCCTAAATTTCGAATATTCATAAATTAAATTAACTAATTGAAATATAACAACTTAGATAATATTATTTGAAATGTATTAAATTTGTATCTTGATGATACTCAACTCTGTAATCAACTCCGAAACTTCAGTTAATTAATATTCAAGTTTCAGCAGTCAAACTTTGTTTCTTTTAAAGAAAAATATGGATCAATCTACTATATACCTTCTACCCCGCCGTTGTCAATGCCTTGTCGGGCAAGCCTCTAAAATCAGCCATCTACAATCGCTTACCTATTGCCGAAACTGGAATTCATTATGAATAAAACGACTTCTGACGTTATTGATAACTATCGCTCAAACCAGTCAAAGGAGTCAGCTAGTCTTGTTCGTTTAGCTTCCAGTCCCTGGATGTACAGACTGTTCTTAATGCGCCATTTACCTATGGCCTTCATAGCCCGGTTGAAGGTCAAAGAAATAAGTCTCACTTCGTGTACAATTTCAGTGCCGTACAATTGGATCAATAAAAATCCTTTTCGGTCCACCTATTTCGCTGTATTATCTATGGCTGCCGAAATGAGTACCGGCCTGCTTGCAATGGCATATGTCAGAAATGCCAAGCCTTCTATTTCTATGTTAGTAACTAACATAGAAGGTAGTTTTACAAAAAAAGCTGTTGGGCCTACCATGTTTAAATGCAATAGCGGTGATGCAATGAGATTGGCTATTGAAGAAGCTATAATAACTTCCCAACCACAAACATTCCGCTGCCAAACTATTGGCACTAATGGGCAAGGAGATGAGATCGCCTTATTTTATATTACCTGGTCTTTTAAGGTAAAGAACTCAAAGTTGGGTAGTTAAGAAACTAAGGTAGATAGCTAAGATTAGAAAACAGTTCAAATTTAATGCTTTGTTTCCAAAATCAAATGGATAACAAGATGAATAAAAGGGAACTCAAATAACGCTGATATTTATGATCTAATACGAAACGGAATTATATAATTGACCAATATTTTGCCGTATAATACCGAGCTGAAAGTCGTTTGTCCAAATTTATTTGGACTATTACGAATTTCCATTCGGTATAAAATGTTTGTTTAGCACAATATTTCCCTCTGAAAGCTAGGGTTTATACATAAGTATTTTTTCAAAAAAAGGCTTAATTAGAATTATAATATAATTGATAGACATTAAGTTACTTATAAGCAAAATTAATTTTGCAGACACGCGCACGCTCACAGTCCCGAGAGGAACGATTCGGGGTAGGTTAACCTACGCTCAGCACTTCATAGCGAATGATGTACAATATTTAAAGTAAAAACATAGATCGTGAGGTTCGGCGTAGGTTAACCTACGTCGGGGTGTCACCAAAGTTTACTTTGAAATAAACAAAAAAGATGTGTATAAACCCTAGCTTGTAGCGAGGTGCCAAAGCCGGGGTGTCTCCTTGATTTTTTTTGTTACTTTTTGTATTAAGACAAAAAGTAAGTATAAAATTTAAACTATTTAATCATTACAACAAGAACTTTTAAAAGTTAATCTTACAATTTATCAATGAGCTAGATATTAAATATTCAAATAAATGAATGACCCTTAGGCTAAAGGGGAGTAATAGATAAGTAAATCTTGTATTAAATATATCATTCAATATCGATAAACTAAGCAATTTCGAAATTTTACTCATCAATTAAAATACAACCAACATCTCTAAATAAAAAAAAGGGAATTTCGGTCGTTACCAAAGTTCCCTTTTAAAATTTATTAAGCATCACCCTTTCCAAAATTATGATCAAAATCTGCACAAACTTTATGTGCGTTTCGATGATGTAAAGATGAGTTGAAAATTTTCCCCAAACATCACCGTATTCCGCTAAAAAAAACTTTGGTAGTAATACTGTATGAATTTAGAGGTGAGACTCAAGAATTTATGCGGATCGTCATTAATAATTAGACTAAGATTTTTACTTTCTTTAGGGCATTCGCCAAGAAAATCAATATTATTAGCCACGATGTAGTAAGCAGCACCGAAGTTAATTGTACGAATTTGCTTTAATAAATTCGTGTTAGATGCAAAGCATCATTCGTGGAATTAGTGGCTAAAAAGAAATTAGTGTTTAATTTAAAAAAACGAATTATCAAGTTACATATAAAGGTTGTAGAGAAATGAATAACTTATGCTCGCCAATCAAGAAGTATTCAATATGTCTACGGATAAGATTTCATTTTTTTCCATCAAATCCTGAGAACCCTTATCTTTAAGCTTCATTTATTTCAAAATCAATTATAACAGGGATTCCTCATCTATGGATATCAGTGAATTAAATATCAGGGAGATTGATGTAGTGCGCTACATTACACCATTGCGCGAAGGAGGCTCACTGCCTGCCATTGTGGAAGGAAGTGACGGGCTTAATTATGTATTGAAATTTCGTGGAGCGGGACAAGGAACAAAAGCGCTGATAGCAGACCTCATAGGAGCAGAGTTGGCTAGAGTCGCGGGTTTCAAAGTGCCTTTTTTGGCTTTTGCTCAGTTGGATGAAGGTTTTGGAAGAGCCGAACCGGATGAGGAGATCCAGGACTTATTAAAATTCAGCACCGGCCTTAATCTGGGTGTTTATTATATGTCTGGTGCCATAACCTACGACCCTTTAGTTTATGAAATGGATGGTCTTCTTGCTTCAAAAATCGTATGGCTGGATGCCTATTTAACAAACCTTGACAGAACTGCTAAGAATACCAATATGCTGTATTGGAACCGGGAGATTTGGCTCATCGATCATGGTGCAGCATTATATTTTCATCACAATATCGATACATGGGAGGATCATGCATTACGTCCCTTTAGCATGATTAAGGATCATGTGTTATTGCCGATAGCAGATAAGCTGACAGAAGCTGATGCATTTATGAAGAATAAATTCAGCGGAGAAGTCATTGATGCTATAATCGATTTGATACCAAACGATTTCATTATTACACATTTGGAAACAGTCGATGTGGACGAACGAAAAAATATTTATCGTCAGTTTTTGAAGACAAGACTGGCTAATTCTGGAATATTCTTAAAAGAAGCCATCGATGCAAGGGAAGCACTTATTTGAATATTCTATTATCCGATATGTCCCTAAGGTCGAACGCGGTGAAGCTATAAACCTTGGTATCATTATGTTTTGTAAGGAATTGGGATATCTTAAGCTCAAATATAAGCTGGACAAAGTTCGCCTAAGAGCTTTTCATTGCGATGCTGATATAGACAATCTCGAGATGCACCTCCGATCGTTTGAACTGGTGAGCATTGGAGATGAAACGGCATTTGGAATAGCCTCCCTTGAACAAACTTTCCGCTTCCGATGGCTTGCTTCCAAAAGAAGTACCATTCTGCAAACTTCTGAGATCCATCCGGGCTTCTGTGATGATCCGGATGAAATGCTCGCTCATCTGTTCAAGGAGCTAGTTGATTGTTAGATCTTCTAAGCACAAATTAAATTTATGAATTAGAACCATTAGAATTGAAAATCATTTTTTTGATTACCGATTACCGATTACCGATTACCGATTACCGATTACCGATTACCGATTACCGATGAAACTCCACCACCACCGGTTTATGATCGCTACAATGGCTCCAGGCCTCATGCGTTCCAATCTCGACAATGGTCATTCTGCTAATAAAATCTGAGGAGGCGAAGCAATAGTCAAGATGATAAGGCTTATCCTGATGGCGATACATGAATTGCGTCGGATGTAACTCTTTGCCATGAATTTGTTTGTGAAATGTGTGATATGCGCTATAGATTTTCTTATTAGCTAAAT
>ERZ724524.792-NODE-792-length-20638-cov-4.243842_pt1 | contig 20638 bp, 11 predicted proteins | sample MGYA00376057_ERZ724524 | MGnify/ENA primary metagenome ERZ724524 (study PRJEB28724, sample SAMN07190888) | wastewater metagenome | isolation source: influent of sewage treatment plant in Hong Hong | place: USA: Christiansburg, Virginia | collected 2016-03-01 ...
ACCGAGACCCAGCTGCCTGGCGACAGGATCGGAGGCAGTCCTTCAGCCAGTGCCCTCACATTGCGCACTACGACGTGAATGTTGCCTCCGAACGGCATCGCCTGATCGGCGTTTAGAACTACGTTGTGGATGACTTGATGGATTTGCCCTTCATCTACTTCGGTGGCCCACAGAGCTGGATCGATGTCGATTTTGCAGCTCGCCTTGGCACCGCTAAGGATGAAGCTGGTCGCCTCTTCAATGAGCGGACCCAGCACGATGCGACGTTTCTGCAGCGTGCCTCCCTTGGAAAATCCGAGGAGCTGTCGCGTCAGTTTGATCGCCAGATGCAGCGAGTGTTCCACGGATTCTAGTCTGCGCAGAGAGTCCTCTTTGTCGTCATAGGACCAGCGCGCCATCGAGATGTTGGCGTAGATGGCTTGCAGCAAGTTGTTAAAGTCGTGGGCAATTCCTCCGGCGAGCGTTCCGATCGCATCCAGTTTTTGAGCCTTGAGTCGTTCCTGCTCCAGCAGTGATCGCACTGTGAGATCGGTCAGGAACAGAACCATGCACTGTTCACCTTGCAGATCGAGCACCACATTCTTGATTCCAACATGCAAAGAGGAACCATCTTTGCGCAGGAACTCACCGGTGTCGGCGATGCTGTATGGGATGGTCGGCCCAAAGCGTGGACGAGACACCGGAGAGGACAGATCTGCCAGCGTGTGCCCGACCAGCTCATCCAGAGAGAATCGCAGCATCTCGCAGGCCTTGGGATTGGCGTAGCGGATCGTGCGAGAATCGTTGGAGAAGACCAGGATGCCTTCGGTGGATGCCTCGATGATGGCACGGAATCTCTTTTCGGAAGCGCGCAGCAGCTCTTCCGCCTCACGACGCTGACTGACGTCGGTCAACATCCCGAACGCTCCGATGAACTCGCCGCGATCGTTCCGGAGCGATTTGGCGGTCGCTTGCAGCCAGCAGGCAGAGCCGTCCTTTCTTCGAAAGCGGGCCTCGTAGCGTTCATCATGTCCAAGGCGGCGGGTTTGCATCCGGTTCTGAAACTCCGCCATGTCTTCTGGGAAGACGAAATGTGAGAGCTCGGCACTGAATAGCGCTTCACGTTCGCAACCTAAGAGGGCTGCCATTTGATCATTTACGAACGTAGTCTGAAAGTCCCGATCGACCATCCAGATTCCTTCATTCGCGGCCTCGACGATCTGTAGGTACTGTCGCTCGAGTCTCAGACGATCTTCTTCTGCGCGCTTTTGAGCACTAATGTCTAGGGCAAGTACGACCGCTCCGATGATCTCGCACTCGTTATTGCGCAGCGGAGTGTAGAGCAGGTAAAGCAGGCGATGCTCGCACCGTCGTTCACAGCTTGCAGTTTTTCCGGACAGTGCCTTCTGAAAGATCTCAAGGAGGATCTGTCCGGTCTGTCCGTGCTCAGGTCGTCCAACGTAGGTGCCTTCCAGCTTTCCTCGCGATGTGCCGAGCTGATGGAGTAGGAGTCCTTCTGCGACACGGTATCGCATGTCCAAGTTGACAACCAGCACCGCCGCATCAGGAATCGATACGGCGATGGTGCGATAGAGGGCGACGCTCTGCCGCAGCGCCTCTTCGGTCCGCTTCCGCTCGGCGATTTGAAACTGCATCGATTCATTGAGTGCCGCCAGTGCTGCGGTTCGCTCGCTGACTCGTTGTTCGAGCTGCTGAGACAATTCCTGGAGCTTTCGTTCCGCGAGTCTCCGCTCGCTGATGTCGTCGACCACGACAATGCATGAGCGCGGGTGTTGCGAAGGGTCCGACATCAGACTCGCTGTGACCTTGACGCTTCGCTGCTGGTCACCGGAGAGCTGGTAAGAGGCATACCAAATGATACTTTTATCCGTTCCATCAAGGAGTCTTCCAAAGAGCATGGCTTCGGTGCCCAGCGCGGCCGACTCCTGTTCCAGTACCGCTCCCAGCGCGGTGAACGGAACTCCCGAGAGGTTCTCGCCAACTCGTCCCAACAGCCGGGTGAACTCGGCATTGGCACGCTCGATTTTCAGAGTTGCCAGTTCTACTTCTGCGACACCCACACCAGCCTGTTCGAAGATGCAGCGGAACAGGCACGGATAGACAGTCTCTGGCGAGGTTCCGGGCTTACCCTGGTCCATAGAGACGGCCAATCGCTGTTTAGGGAGTTCCATGCTCTCTCCGATTTGTCGACGCCTTTAAGGGGTCGCCATGCTGTGCGGGCCGGGCTGTAGCGTGTAATCGTGCTGTTAGTGCGAAGTTCGGATCATCACGTAGATCACCAAACAGGCCAATATCGCTGCGAGCACCACCACCACGGTGCGCAGGATGTTCGATGGCTCTCTCAACACCAGTTGACTGTCCGTTGCAGTAAGCTTGGGCTGCCCGGAGGGGGGCTTGTTGGTAGAGCTGGACGGACGGGGCTGGATGCCCGCCACCTTGCTTGCTTCGTCTGCAGAGACGGGTGAGCGCGCCGCCTCAGATGATGACGAGGCAATCACGAGAGGTATGGCACCGGATGAGATCGCGTTGCGGCGTCTCGCGGAGACTTCACTCTGAATTCGGCTGGCGGCACCGTCCAATCGTCTGCGAATCTCATGCAGCGAAGGAAATCGATCGGCCGGCTCCTTGTGGAGCATACGGTCGATGATCTCAGACAGCTCGCTATCGAAGTTCGGGTCGAGTGAGATCAGAGGCATGGGCTTGTCTTCCAACTGCGCATGCAGCAGCTCGTCCAGGGAATCACGCTCGAACGGAGGATGCCCGCAGGCGGCGTGATACAGCGTTGCCCCAAGGCTGTACATGTCCGCCCGAAAGTCGATCTGAGCCGGTGTGGTAATTTGTTCGGGCGAGATGTACTGCGGGGTGCCACTGATAAGCCCTGCGCGAGCAAGCTCATCTGCTGTGCGACCATCATTGGCTCGATGTGTAGCAATCCCGAAGTCGGCCAGCTTCGCCAGTCCATCCTTGCGAATCAGGATGTTGTCTGGCTTGACGTCTCTGTGAAGGAGTCCGTGGCTGCTGGCGACATCGAGGGCGGCGGCTACTTGGGCTCCGATCTGTGCGACCCGTAGCGGTGGCAGATGGCCCATGTTTTGGATCATTCCCTGCAAGCTCAACTCCCCCACATATTCGAAGACGATATAGGGGGCACTGTCGCGCACCGCGATGTCGAGTACGCGTACGATGTTGGGATGCTCCAACCGAATGAGGATCTGGGCCTCGCTCAGGAAACGCTGGGTGCCAAGAGGATCGTTCTTCATCGACTCGCGATTGTAGGCTTTGATCGCAACCGGAATGCGGAGCAGCTTGTGAAAGGAGCGGAAGATGGTTGCTGTCGCGCCTTCACCCAGTGATTCCTCCAGGTAATAGCGGTCGAGGTACGTGCCCACTTTGGGAGCACCACCGCTAGGGGATGGCTTGAGCGGAATGAGATCCGGACCAGAATTCATCGAGGCGTGAATCTGCGGGTCGGAAACCGAGAAGGGAGCTGCCACAGCAGGAGCCGGAACCGCAACGGACGGAACCGCAACGGACGGAGCCGCAACGGACGGAGCCGCTCTGGGCACGGCTTGTGTCGCCTCAGCAACGGCCGGTGCGGCCACTGCCGCAACCGGAACAGCCGCAACCGGAACAGCCGCAACCACATCAACAGCCGAAGACGCAACCGGCGCAGACGAAGCGTTCACTGCCTGAGTGGTTGTCTCGACGGCAGGGGATTTCGAATTCGCACCGCTGGTTGCTGCTTTCACAGTGGCGGCTGGGCTGACGGCTCTGGCACCAAGGATGTGTCGCAGCTCTTCCTCGGAGGCCCCAAGAAACCCCCTACGCCCAGCTCCCCGCTTTGGCTTTGGCTGCTCGGCAGGTGGTGGGGTCGCGATTTCTCGGACAATGGGCAGAGGTGGTTCCTTCGGTTCCGTTTCCTTAGTCGGCAGCACCTCAGCAATCGCGGGTGGTGGCAGCGTGGGCGGTGTGACCTCTGGCGGCGATTCGGCGCTCAACGGTGATGGTACGACGGCTTCGGCGGCTTGCGCGGACTGTGCCTCTTTGCTTTCACCTCGACGAGGCATGACCCGAATGCCAAGGACCGTGCGAATCTCCTCTGGAGACGACGTCAGGTATCCCTTCTGCGCCGTAATCAGCATCTTTGCGGTCGTGCGATCGATCAGTGCCTTGCCTGCCAGAAAATCGGTGAGAGATCCGTGGCGGTTCCATTCGACCAGCAGACGATCAACCTCGTCACTGGTCAGACCTCGTCTCTGTTCGAGATACTCTCGGAGAAGCGGGTCGATATCGAGGGACTCTCTCATTGCGCGGCCTTGTTCTACCGTTGCAGTAGAATGTACTCCTTAGGATATCCCGCGACGACAACGTGATATCGACAAAGTTGGAAGGTCTCGGAACTACAGAGAAAGAAGGGAGTGGCTGCGTGACCCAAGCCAACTACAGATGAGGTAGCGGTTGGGGCTCGTCGCTGCTGTGTCGATGAGCGTACACCGTAGCGAATCGAGGGATGGGAATGACCCCGAGTCAGCGATTACAAAGACCTTATTGGCTTGAGCGAATCGTAGGAGTCCCCGAGCAGTTGTAGATCGCCGGCGAGCTGGGTCAAGCGCAGCCGAGTTGGGCCAAATAGTCCTTTGCTGCCGTCGAGCACCAAGACCAACACGACCGACGTCTCAAAGGGTGGAGCGACGAGCAGGTGATACAGTCCACCCTGATTCACGGACAGATCCAGTGGCAAACCAGGGCGATGGAGAGACCGCAGCAGCCACAGTTCCTTGAGGAGCACACTGACTTGCGGAAGCAGTCCGTAAATGCCAAAGCTTCGATTTTGGCTCATGTCGAGGAGGGCTGCGCCGAGGCAACCGGGGATCTGCTGCATCGCGATCAGGATTTTGGCAAAGCGCTGTTGTTCGGTCTCCGTTGCCGGCACAAAGACTCGTTCCCACTCAGTAGCCGGTGAGTCCGCTCGCTGGAGATCCGGCCGGATACCGGTGCTTCCGGTGGGGTGCTGCTTTAGGTCGGCAAGTAGCTGCCGAGGGAGTACGGACGCAAGGGAATAGGTGTAGACGGGTTCCTCATTCCTATCGGCCGGGAGAAACAAGACATCTGCTTTGGAGAGACGGCAGATCTGCTCCAGTTTGCGACGCAGCCAGGACTCGATCGCGCCACGCAGCTCGCTTTCCGAGGTATGACCACGCTCGATCAGCTCATGGTAGAAGTCGGTTCCGGTATCGCGACAGGATTGAAGCACGGTGTCGACCGAGCCCTTGTTCATGTTGAGCTCTTCACCGAGCTGTTCAAAGAACGAGGCGGTGTCTTGACTTACATAGGCCCACGATACCTTGCCTTGACAGAACGTGATGTAACCCACGGTGTCGCCCTCGCGCACCGCGACATCACCGCCGCCGCTTGCCTCTGCTTCCTTGAGGGCCGCCAGGAGTCGTCCCGAGGAGCTAAGCTGTCCATCGACCAGTCGCGAAGCCACGCGGAGTCGAGCCAGCAGAACATCGGGATGATACGGCTTGGGAAGGAAGTCATCCGCACCAGCCTCCAGTGCGGCAATGCGGTGCTCATCGGGGTGAACACCACTGATCAATAGTACGTGAACGTAGTGATCCAGAAGGTCTCGTCGGATCGCACGGCAGAGCTCGATTCCATTCAGGCCCGGCATCTCCCAATCGAGCAGCGCGATCTGTGGTGCCGACGGCTTCTTCAGGATGTTCAAGGCCGATGCTCCGTCCTCCGCAACCAAGACATCGTAACCGTGAGAAACGAGTAGCTGCTTGAGGAACTCCCGGTTTAGCGTGTCGTCATCTGCCACAAGGACACGCATGGATGCTCTTTCTCTCATCGCTGCCACTGTGCTTCCCCCTGACGAGCGAGACCCAAATGAGTACCGACCGGACACACATTATGTCAACAACCGACCCCAAATACAATCGAGGCCGGAAGGTACCAAGTGGTTGCCCTCAAGTCCGAGGTGGTTGGCAGTCCTGATTCCTTTTGTCGTGCGCAGATCGCGACCAAGTGCGTAGATGTCACGAGTACACCTACGCTTGGCCCAGCCAATGGTATTTAGGATGCGAGATCGATGGCGAGGTGGCTTTCGGTCTTGATTGCGAAGTGTCCGCCTTCGTCAAGCGCCACTTGCAGTGAATCGGGCATGGTGCCATCCGCCAGGTGTTGCAGCACATAGGACGCGAGCAGCGGTAGCAAGTGTTCCCGGATGATGTGATCGGCGTTGCGGGCACCGGTCTCTGCTTCCTGGCAGCGGGCTGCGATTGCATCGACCACCGCGTTGGCAAAATGCAGATGCGTTCCGTGACTGTCCTGCATTCGCGCTGCAACATGGCTGAGCTTGAGCGCAATGATCTGGTGCAGCACCTCGCTGGCAATTGGGAAGTACGGAACCACGGTCATGCGGGCAAGCAGCGCTGGTTTGAAGTGACGATTGAGCGCCGGACGAAGCGCTTTGCCAAGCTCGTCGGTGCTTGGGGCCCGTTCACCTTCAGCGGCCAGCCTCATGGTCACATCGGAAGCCAGGTTCGAGGTCATAAAGATCACGGTATTGCGGAAATCGACCACGCGACCTTCGCCGTCCGCGAGCATTCCCTTGTCGAACACCTGATAGAACAGATTGAGCACTTCGGGGTCTGCCTTTTCGACCTCATCGAGCAGCACCACGGAGTATGGACGCTGTCGCACCGCTTCGGTCAGGACTCCACCTTCTCCGTACCCGACATAACCCGGAGGAGAGCCAATCAGCCGTGACACGGTGTGCTTTTCCTGAAACTCCGACATGTTGATGGTGACCATGAAGCGTTCACCGCCAAACAGCAGATCCGCAACCGAGAGCACCGTCTCTGTCTTGCCGGTCCCACTGGGTCCAACGAGCAGGAATACCCCGAGCGGTTGCCGAGGATCTTGCAGTCCGGCCCGCGCATTGCGCAGTCGTCGTGCAATCGCGGCAATCGCGGCATCTTGTCCCCGAATCCGCTTGCCGAGTCTCTCCTCAATCGCGTGAACTGCGGAAACATCGTCCCGGACCATTTTTCCCACCGGAATGCCGGTCCAGTCGGCGACCACTGCGGCCACCGTCTCTGGATCGACCTCAACGGTCACCAGCGGCATTTCCTTTTGCAACGCACGGAGGTCATGCAGCGCTTGTGCAATGGCTGCGCCGATCGATTCTGCGGACTCTGTTTCGTCCTGTACGGCGGGAGAAGGGGAGGGTGAGGGAAGGTGCTCCGCAGCAACCGCAGGCTGGGCATGAATCGCTACGGGTTGAGCACCGTCCTGCGCTCGCTGCATCTGGCCCTGTCTCTTGCGTAGCTCAACCACTCGCGCCGCTGCGTTCGCTTCATCGCGCCAGCGGGCTTCCAGGGCATTTCGCTTGGTTTCTGCTTCGGCCAGCGCTTGCACCAATTCGGTCAGGGACGGCGGCTCGCTGGACAACTGACCGCAGAGCCGGAGATCCTCTAATTTGGCGGACCGTTCTCGTTCGATCGATTCGACGCTGCGGATCGCGTATTCCAGTTCCGCAGGACGCGTTGACAGCCCGAGCTTGACTCGCGCCGCGCAGGTGTCGAGCAGATCAACCGCTTTGTCAGGCAGCAGTCGTCCCGAGATATAGCGCCGCGACAAATCCACCGCATCGATCACTGCTTCATCCCGGATGTGAACGCCGTGGCTCGCCTGCAATCGCACACAGAGTCCGCGCAGCATATCAATCGCGGCTTCCCGTGATGGCTCCTCCACCTTGACGAGCTGAAAGCGCCGACTGAGCGCTGCATCCTTTTCAAAGTACTTCTTATACTCCGACCAGGTTGTCGCTGCGATCGTACGTAGCTCGCCGCGTGCGAGTGCTGGTTTCAGCAGGTTGGCGGCATCGGAACCACCGGCATTCCCGCCCGCTCCAATCATGCTGTGCGCTTCATCAATGAACAGGATGATCGGACGTGGCGATGCCTTGACCTCGCTGATCACGGCGGTGAGGCGGGCTTCGAACTCTCCCTTGACACCGGCACCAGCTTGCAAAAGTCCCATGTCTAGGCTCCGCACTTCGACCTCGAGTAAAGAGGGCGGCACGTCCTTATGGGCGATCCGCAGCGCCAGTCCTTCCACCAGAGCTGTCTTTCCAACGCCAGATTCACCAACGATAATTGGGTTGTTCTTTTGACGTCGTCCCAAAATGTCTAGGAGCTGGCGAATCTCGCGATCGCGTCCGAGCACTGGATCGATTCGTCCCGCTTTGGCGCGAGCCGTGAGATCGTAGGTGTACTTGCCGAGCGCACTGTCCTCCGAGATCGATGCGGCCTGCGCCTGCTGTCCCGGGGCTGGTGCCGTGGTTCCTTCGGGGATGGTCAGCGGTACTTCCGACGATCCGTTCGTTAGCTCATCAAAGCGTCGACGGATTGCCTCGCGGTCAAGTTGCGACAACCGTTCCGCGTACTCCGCTGCTTCATAGCGCTCGGGTTGTAGCAGCAGAACCAATAAGAGGTATCCAGAACGAATCTTATTGAGTCCTCCTTCGACAGATGCCAACAGCCAAGCATCCTGAATGAATGCCACCAGTAGAGGTGAAAAGACCGGTCTGCCGCTGTTGCCGCGCTTGCGCTGATCAGCGCTGCGATGAAGGGCTCGCAGCAGCGTCGTGTTGGAAACACCGAGTGACCGATAGAGCGTTGCCACGTCGCCGTTTGGTTCTTCCAGCAGCTTGAGGAGGAAGTGCTCGACGCCGATCTCGTAGTGGCTGCGACTGATGGCCAGACTCGCGGCTGCTTCCAGCGCACGGGTACACAGAGGGTTCAGCCGCTTTAGGAGTGCACGATACTCAACGAGAAGCATGGACTTCGGTCCTTTCTGCGCGAGGGGATGGGTCGGACATGTTGGCGGGAATCACAATCACCACTGGATCCTGCTGGGGACTTCCCACCACCGATGGACGGCCTAGCACACCAGGCTGTGCTCCACCGAGTCGTTGTTTGGCCATTTCGGCTTTGGGAATCTGCACGGCGAGCGTCAGATCGAGCGGCTGCCGCAAATAGCAGCGTGCCAGGGACACAAGCCGCGCCTGCAGCGGTCCATTTGGGCACAGATTCAGCAGTGTGTCATAAGAGACGGGCCCGATGTGGATTCGCAGCGAGGTCATGCGGTCGAGATGTCGTGAGCCAATGACCAAGTCTCGTCCCAGCGCGGCACGCTCCTGTGGCTTGCTCGACAGCTTGGGCCACTGGTCCTTCGGGAGAGTCATCCAGCGCAGCGGTGCGGACTCCACGCGAATCGGTAACTGCAACTCTTCATGAAGGAGTGTCCTGAGTCCTTGCGCAGTACGGGTTCGGGCCGCAAACAGGCCCAAGTAACGGAGCAGTCGTAGCGGCTCTGTGCCCAGCTCATCTGCCGTCGCTGTTCCGCTGATTCCGATAAAATCGAGTAACGATCGCGAGAGCGGATCGTCGCCTCTCTGATCGAACGACAATTCGTAGCGCTGATGGCGAAAGGCCCGGTACCACAGCGATAACACCCGATGGTGAATCAGATCCAGAAAGTCGCGCTGCTGCGGCTCTACATCGTCTTGCAGGAGAACTTGCTGCGCATACGAACGAGGTAGCGGTGAACCCACTCCATACAGCCCAGTAATGTTCGCGGTCACGATGGTGCGGGCGGTGCCATCGGGGCTCTGCTTGGTCTCCACTGCGACCGTTTCGGTGCAAGGAAAGCCAAGTCCGGTAGAGGGACGCAAACGAATGCGTTCATCCCGAGCAGGCCCACTGCCGCCCAGCGGTGGAGCACTCGGAGTGCGGGACTCTAGGAGCCGGAGAAGCTGAAAGAGCTGATAGCGCATGCTCTCTTGAGAGGACAAAGAGCCTGTCGCTGGTGATTCTGTGAGCGCTGTTGTCACTGTCACAGTAGCCCCTGTGTCCCCAGACGCGTTGGCCAACGGAGTTGCAGATCATGATCCATGCCGCGAATGGACAGCGCTGTGAATGAATTGATCTCGGCAGACTCGGCCAGGAATCGATCAAGCACATTTCCAATCAGAAACAGCTCACCCAAGTACGAAAAGCGGTCTTCGTGAACCTGCAGCTCGACGTGAGTGCCACGTGTGACGGCTTTCGGGCGACCTGTCAGGCACGTTTCGGGACGGGCCGCGACCGCCATCACCGCATCGAGCAGAGCCTCTAGCTTTTGACGAGCCGACTGATTTCTGCGCGCCCGGAAGTCAAAGAGTTGCAGCAGAACCCGCAGCGCATCGCGATCTTTGAAATGATTGAGCGCCACGATTTGGTGGGCAAACAGCCGCCACAGGCCGTCTCCTCCAACAGGCGCTGGGGCTGGTGCGGCCATCGCTCCGATATCACGAAAGGCCAGGGTCGAGGGCACATCGCTGGTTGGTCGGCAGACATCCCCACTACGCAGTCGCAGTGGCAGATCGCGGTTTGTGCAGAGTAGATCTACCGAGACCACCGCATCGACATCGGCGGCACCTCCTGCGGCCGTCACAAAGGACAGATAGACCGGCACCGTGGCATAGGTAGGGAGGTTGTCATGTCCGCCTCTCTGTTCGGCGACCGGAGCACGCGGAATCACTTGATACAGAATCGGGGTCTCACCCACCAAAGCCTTGGGACGATGAAAGGAATAGAATGGAAAGTATTCTGTTGGACGCGGTTGGCGATCGACATGACCGGCGACTTTCTCGACGCTGAAAATCTCAAGGTGATGTGGTGCCGTACCCTCCGGACGCAGCGGATACTCGGTCCTGGTTCCGTCCATCGCAATCGGGCTCGCTGTGTGTGGGAACAGATTCACCGCTGGAATACAGTTCAACCGCACGCATTCTTTGAGCAACGCAGGACTGAGTGGATCACCGGGTAGGGGCTCGAAATCAAACAGCAGTTCAAAGCGATCCGCCGTTGGAAAATTGTCTAAAAGATGCAGACTGCGGACATCATAAAAGAGGTGCTTTGCAGGTAGCAAAAAATACTCGGTCAGGAGTCGATAACTGATGGCGCTGTAGCGCGGATAGGGGAGTAGGGTCTGCTCGGGCTCGAATCCCACCGGCGACATCGTATCGAGGGGCAGACTTCGTTCACCCAGTAGCATGCCATCTGCTTGGAACACGCGCAGCCGGAGCGCTCGCAGTTGGTGTCCAAGACAGGCATACAGACCAAATGCCTCGCGGCCCATTCCCTTCACGGACGCGCCGTGGAAGTGGAGCCGCAACGCTTCGCTCTTCATCCGCCCAAGCTGCGTACCCGGAAGCGGCCGAATTCCCACTGTCAGCCGATGCATCATCGGAGTCGGTGCCGAGAGCTGCACCTCGTCGAGCTTGAGTGGCAAAATGGTCGTGTCGTAGGCGGTTCGAAACGTACAGCTCGTTCCATCGACCGGCTCGGAGCGAACCTGCGAACCGGCCTTGAGAACAAATGGCTCGCGGAACATGTTCGGACGCGGCAAAAACTCTAACATGACCGCGCATGGTGTCGGACGCAGCGCTTGCGGCCACAGGTGCGACAGCAGCGGATACAGAAGATCCGGGAACTGCGCCTCCAGTCCTTGGCGGATCCGTCCGGTCAGGAACGCCACGCCTTGCAACAGTCGCTCGACATCGGGATCATGACCGGCCAGCCCCAGCTCGCGAGCGATATCTGGATAAGAGTGCGCAAACTCGCCGCCCAGCTCACGCAGAAACGCCAGTTCGTCTTCGTAATATCGCTTAAATGCAGAGGAACTCGCCATTGGTTGCCTACGTTAGCCTCACCCGTCCAGAAGAAACCACCACTGTCTCAAACCACAAATCCTCGGTGCTCTTGCCCGACGAAACACCCGCACGAACTTTGAAGCAAGCCGTCATTGGCCCATGCGCATTTGGCACATGCTCCACTTCTACATGCGTCAGTCGAGGTTCATATTCGCGAATACATTTTTCCAGTGCCTTCTCAATCTCCCGAGCCCGCTCCGGCACCCCATTTACAATCTGAGTCAAATCCGGAATCCCATACGACTCACAAGCAATCGACATCCCCGCCCGACTATTCAGTATCCGCTCCAAATTCTGGAGAATAGACTGCCGCAGGGCATCGGGGCCCTCCCCAGCACCTTGCTTGGGCTGCGTTAGTCGTTGGAATAGCGTTTCAGGGGATTGTGCCATTTGAATTAGAAAAAAAGGTACGAGATTGAATGTCTATTCCTCTGTGGAGTGTAATTTATACTTAGCCCATCCTCGATCCCTGATTAAGGAATCCGAAGGATATTCAAATACATGGTCACTGACTAATGTTAGCAATGTACTATCTGGATTGATGCTGCCTATTGCTTCAGGGTCTTTCCATGCATATTCGCATTCTTCGCAGTGTAGGACGAGCTGATCGTCTGTCCGGTCATGTTCAATAAACAGACGGCCTTGGTGACAAAACATACACCCTTTGTACCAGTATTTTAACACGAAATGCTCCTTATGAGGTTGGAATGTAGATAGGGTATGCGGTGATTAACTTATTGGTTCCTGGCTGAAGGATGATTCGTACGCCATTCAGCAAAGGATGATTTGCAGCCAAGCCGCTCTGTCCACCTGCCAGACCTACATCTCTGCCCATTGGAACCTCGAAGAATCCGTTGCTCTGAATGGCAATACCTTGCTCATGGCCTTTCTGCCATGCTTCGTGAGTAGCTGCCACACCATCCTCCATAAAGACGCCGTGATCTGATTTGTTGGGCTTGTCGTGCTCATGCGTTCTAATATGATCTTCTCGGGTCTCTCCAGTGCTCGTCTTAACCAATGACATATCTAGGACTGGACAACTCCCAGTGAGCCCTAGTGGATCTATCCATTGGAGTGAATTTGTTGGATATGAATAAGTATTTGTTCCCCCAAATATGCCTATGGGATCTCCTGAAATGTATTTGATATTTGCAGGATTATAATATCTAAACCGATTATAATGTAATCCCGTTTCTGCGTCGAGCCATTGGCCTTGGAAGCGGATGGGGCAGTCTACTTCGGCTGCGGACTGGGTGTGAAGTTTTCCGAAGGTGGTGAAGGTGGCGGACCAGGCGGTGTGACCGTCTTGGGCTCGCAGTTCTTGGGGCGCACCGTTGATGTTGTTGACGCACAGGTAGTGCTGGCCCCCCTCGATCTTACCGATTGGGGCAAAGCCGTAGGGGTCGAACTCCCAGTGAATGGGCGCTGCTGTCTTTCCTTCGGTGGTGCGGATTTCGTGGAGGACCACGTCACCATCCCAGATGAACTCGATCCGTTCCTTCGGTCCCCGCTTTTCAACGCGTCGCCCGAGTGGATCATAGCGATAGGTCCACTCCTCTCCGTTCGGTAGCACAACGCGGGCGAGCATCCCTTGCTCATTCCAGAAGTACCGCGTCTCCTGACCGTTTTCGCGCTGGGCGACTTGTTGACCGAGCGCGTTGTAGTCGTACTCAACACCGCTGTTCGATTTCAGCACGTTGCCGGGCCGGTAATCAAACTGCGCCAGGAGTCGGTGAGCTTGCGTCCCCGGCAGAGTCGTCTGTTGGCTCTCGATCTGGCGGATGTTGTCCGCTGGGTCGTAGGTAAATCTCTCGGAAAATCCGTCGCCAAGTCGGGCCGAGGTAATCCGCCCAGCCGCGTCGTAGCCATACCGAGTGGTGCCGTGTTGATTGTCGAAAATCTCGGTCAGGTTGCTGGCTGCGTCGTAGTTGTACTTGCGAAAGTGCAGGACATCCTCACCGACACTGACCTGGCCCATGCGTCGGCTTCCGAGATGGACCTTTTGTTCGCTGCGGCGGCTCCGTCTGTCATAGTCGTGGCTGATGCGAACTCCGTCGCGTATGGCTCGGCTGACTTCATTTCCGGCCGGATCGTATTCGAACCGGATTGGAGCCAAGTCGTCTTGCCACAGGAGCGCAAGCTGGCTGTTCGCATCCCACTCAAACAGGGTGTCGTGATCGAGCGAGCTGCGACGGCGAAAGCGATTCCCGGCCGCGTCGTATTCACTCTCGACTACATGCACGCCTTGGCGCTCTCGCAGGAGTCGGCCTAGCTCGTCGTATTCGCGCTCGATCGGACAGACTCCATTGTTTGCCTTGATGAGCAGACCACGCGGATCATATTCGTAGGAACTCGGCAGACCTTGTGACGGAACCACCCGAGTCACCGCGCCGAGTGGATTGCGCTCGAAGCGAGTGATCTGTCCGAGCGGGTCACGGATCCGACTGACCTTGTCTCCCTGTTCATATTCGTAGTGCGTGGCGTGGCCTGAAAAGTTGGTCTGCCGCAGCATTCGTCCATCGGCGTCGTACTCGAACGTGTGTCGCTCTCCCAGTTCGTTGCGTACCGCCAGGAGCTGACCAGGGATATTCCCCCACTCGAGCTGGATACGGCCACCATGGGGGCGGACCTCTTCGACCAGGAGTCCACATGCCGCATACCGTCGCTGGGTGACGGCTCCCAATTCATCCACATACTGAGTGATTTGATCGTACGCATCTCGCGCAAACCGTCTTCGTGCACCATCGGGAAGTCGGATCTCGCGAATTCTGCCGAGCGCATCGCGGAGCAGTTCAGTGCGGTGCCCGCGTGGATCGATGACCGCAACCAGGCTGCCTTCTTCATCGTATTCGTACTGGGTGCTGTGACCGAGCGGATCGATGCTACTTACAAGCAGTCCTCGCTGATCCCACCGATAGCTGCGCTTTCGCTGAGCAGAGTCATGGACTTGTAGCAGATCCCCTCGGTGATCGTAGTCATAGCAGAGCGTTTGTCCGAGCGGATTTTCAACCGATCCGACCAGTCCCGACTCGTTGTATCGGCGCTGCCATTTGAGACCTGTGGGATCGGTGACTGCTACAACCTGATGACTGTCATCGTATTCATAGGAAGTGGTGGCTCCGTTTGGAGCGATGACTCTGATTCGGTCGCCCCGCTCATCGTATTCAAATTGGGTCGTCGCAGAATCAGGAGTGGTCTTCGCGACGATGCGACCCTCGTCGTCATAGGTTGTGGTGGTGGTCTGACCGAGTGGGGAGATCTGCTGCTCCACTTGGCCGCTCTCATTCCACTTGTAGAGCGTGACTTGATCGAGCGCATCGAACACCTGAGTGATGCGGGCTCGCTCTTCGATCTGCAGGGTGCTGCGCCCGTACCCATCAAGCCCCGTCGTCTCGATGCAGCGGCCCTGTTTGTCATGGCGGAAGTGGTAGACCATGCCAGCGAGGTTGACCTCGCGAATCATTCGACCTTGGTCGTCGTACACGTAGGAGCAGCGCTGTCCCAGCGCATCGGTCATTTCGCACAGTCGCCCCGCCAGATCATACGCGTAGCGCAGCAGCAGCCGCTCTTTCACACCCCCGAGCAGATAGACCTCTGTGAGGTGCGTGGACTCGCCGTACACCAAGCGCAGTCCCCGTCCTTCTCGTCGCTGGCGAAGTACCAGAATTCGTCCATTGCGGTCGCGCTCGATATCAATTCCCTGTCCGGCCAGGTTGCGGCGACTAGCGAGGGGCCAATATGAATCATTATATATGCCTAATATATCGGGACGCAGCGGTGTTCTTGGAAACAGGTACTGAATGACCTCTTGGGTGTCGTTGTTCCAGCGCGTCACGATGAACTGTTGGTCGTCGCGGCGCAGCTCGTGGAACATTCCCAGGTTGCGAACGGTGCCTCCTCCTTCGACGACACCGGCGGTATCATCGAACGGAATCACCGTCTCGCCATCTTCGGCCAGCAAGTTGTAACCATCGAGATCCTGACGGAGGTACATCTGAAACGGCGAAGACCAGCCCGCTCCAAAGACGCTGTCTGCATGCAACGGCATCTTGCTGCTGTAGCGACGGGCGAAGATGAGCGGCATGCGACCCGGCAGAACGTGATCTGCGAAGTCATGCGTCAGCGTCCCCGTTGCGACATCCACCGGATGCCCCACCGACACCTTGCCACTTACTTTCGCGGTCCGTTCGCTTTGTTCGGTCTCAGACATCGGTCACTCCGTCACTGCACGGGGAATCGGCCCGCAAGATTGGTTCGCCGTACCCAAACGTCATCGCACCACATGAGCCATTACTTTCCGCTCTTTGGGCAGCCGCAACCGACTTTGCCCTCCGGGGATGGCTTCTTCTTTTTCTTGAGCCCTTTGACGAGCTTCATCAGTCCTTGGGCGACGGCCATCCAGCTTGGCATCGGGAATCCACCGATCAAGACGTTGGGCACGCCAAGCATGATCGCTCCGATGCTGCCGGGCGGAACCGCAGGATCTTTGCCCATGAGTGCTCCCATGGCGATCGCGATGGCATCCGCTGCCATTTGGGCAGCCGCCATTCCTGCTCGCATTCCGAGCGCCGCCGACATGGCACTGCTATCCGCTTCGGCTGCTTCGACAACATCTCCGGCAATCGCACTCGCTTGAGCGACTTGTCCTGCCACTGTCATCGCCGTACTGAGCGCTGCCCGCAGTCCTCGTTTGGCGGCACCCGCCGGAGGAACCGGCTTGCAGTGCATCGTGATATCAAACATCCGAGCCGCACGGTCTCCGCCGATAAACACCTTGGAGGAGCCCGTAAAGACCTCAAAAAAAGGTGTGATTCCGCAGCAGGTGGGACTGATCCCGATGTCGCCCGAGCGCGCCGCCGGGAGCCCTGAGATGAGCACCTGCATACTGGTCCCAAACATCACCATCCCTACCGGAGGCAGGGGCACAAAGGGCGGATGTGAAGGGTGCGCGTGGGGCATTCCCACAGCCAGCGACCCGAGCGTAGCCGCCGGGAACGAGGGCAGGGCTTGCGCGATGAAGTTGGTCGCTTTTGCGAATCCCTCGTTGAGCATTTCAACGGGCTTGTTTGGCAAGCTCAGCACGGTGCCAATCGTCTCGCTCAAGGTGTGAAGCGCGTTGTGCGGTGGCTCGGGAGGCGCGTAGGGATCATCAGCCGGCATGTGCGAACTCCTCGATGGGCAGTTTCCTCAGTTCATCGCCAATCTGCCGATGCAGCAGGACTTCTCCTTGCGCTTCGTACAATCTCAGTAGTTCCTCCAACGTATAGCGATGTAGACCCCACAACTCCAAGCTGCGGCCCAGCGTCGCTGCGGCTTCAAGATTTTGTCTTGCCTCCTGCACGCGGGCTTGGCGAAGCTGGCACAGAGCCAGCTTTTGAAAGGCTTGCACTCGGCCCTCGGCGTCTAGGAGGTGCGCCGCGAGTTGTTGCCATGCTTGATAGTGAGTCTCTGCCTCTGTGTATCGCGTTTCCAGAAAAGACAAATCGCCCAGATTGCGACTCAAGATAGCGAGCAAAACGGGAGCTTTGGTGGCGCAGACTGGCTCTATCGCGCCTTCATACCACTTGCGAGCAATCGAGAGCTCTCTTCGACGGTGTGCCAGTTCTCCGAGCCCACAAAGTGCGAGAGCCTTCATCGTCGAATTCTTGCAGTCTTCCGCATGCCTGAGAACTTGGCCAAAGCGAAGGCGTGCATGGTCTGCCCGGCCGTGGGCGCTATCGAGTTGAGCGAGTGTGAGCAGAGCTTGGGCGCGCTTGCTGAGCGGTAGGCTTTCGTCCTCCGCTTCCACGGTCAGCGCCGATTCGATCGCGGCAGGACTGAAGTCTGTCCGGAATGTGCGAACATACCGAAAGGACGACGCAAGATTCGATGAGCCACCAGGAACTCGGGCCACCACGCGGGTTGCACGCATCCATGGTTCCACTTGGTTTTCGCAGCCCAGGAGGTCTTGCAGTAGCTTCGCGTGCTGCGCAGCATCTGCGATTTGGCCTGGCAGCAGGCACCAGATCACCCGATGAGGCGCTCCGCTCGGTAGCCAGCTTCGGACATGCGCGAACAGTTCTACCAAGCGGCGCGCTGCGGGAATTTCCGGATCAGTCACGCGAGTTGGCAGCGGAGCCAGTCCGGCCAATCCTTCTGTGGCAAGAGCTTCGGCAATGTCTGACATTTCCGCGTTTACACTGCGGACTACACCATCAACGTAGGTTGCTGCTGAGCGGAAGTCATGAAGCGAGAGCAGATACAGATTGCTTTCATCTTCACGATCCAAGTCGCTCATCGTCTTCATGACGAACGGCACATCTTCGTCCCGGCAATCCACTGCCAAGAGCGCGGCATCACGCTGCGCGACAAAGCGGCTGAGTTCGTCTCGCAGACGCAGGAGTAGCTGTTGCATGGCCCTTAGTTGATCTTGATGAGTGCACCACTGATGGTGTGAACACCGATGGCGCTGCTGGTCACCTGGGGACCAGTGATGGAGATACCGCTGGGCTCAATCGTGATCGAACTCGGGCCCACGCCGATGACGATCTTTTTGGTCGCCAAAATCTGAATCTCTGGGGCTGTCAGTGTGGCCGCTACATCACCATGTCCGCTCCAGTTTACGGCGGCGAATAGGTTTAGGTCGGCGGCCTCCGATGCGATCGAAACGGTTTGCAATGCGGAAGTCGAGTGAGTTCCGGTGAGCACACTGATGCCACTATTTCCCGCATTCACAGTGACCGCATGATGCCCAGTGAGCACGTCGGTCGAGTGATTGCCGGTGTTCACGGTATGCGTGCTGTTGCCAGTACACACCAGGACATTGTGATGGCCGGTGTTTACCGAATGATTGCTATCGCCGGTCTGCACGGTGACATTGTGACTGCCGCTTTGCACGGTGACGTTGCGGTCCTGCTTCACGGTGAGTGAGCTGCTCCCACTCTGAATGGTTGCCGTGTGGTCTCCGCTTTGCACCGTCTCCGTAAGGTTCTGTTTGACGGTGAGGGTGCGATTTCCGGTCTGAACCGTGATCGACTGATCCCCCTCTGTGACCGTCACGGACTGGTTCTTTTTGACCGTTTCGGTTTGGTTCCCGTTCACCGTGTTGGTCTGGTCGACCGTCACGGTATTGGTCTGGTTGGCGAGGACGGTGGTGCTGTGATTGTGCTCGACGACCTCGTTCATGTCGAACTGCGCGTGAACGAAGACTTCTTCCTTGCCCTTGCTGTCGTCGAACTTGATCTCGTTGAACCCACCGCCGCCCGGCGTGCTGGCCGATCGAATCGTGCTGATGTTTTTTGCAGCAGGGAGTCCATGCGGAACCGGATTTTCACCGTTGTAGACCCGACCGACGATGAGCGGTCGATCAGGATCGCCTTCGAGGAACTGAACGACGACCTCTTGCCCCACTCGCGGAATGAACATACCGCCTTGGCCGGCACCTCCCCACGGCTGACTCACCCGAATCCAGCACGAGCTATTGTCATCACGACCAGCACTTCTGTCCCAGTGGAACTTGACCTTGATGCGGCCATGATCGTCGCAGTGAATCTCCTCGCCGGGCGGACCTACGACCACGGCGGTCTGTACGCCGGAAATGGTGGGTCGAGGAGTCACGCGTGCGGGACGGAACGGAACCTGGGTCGGAATGCAGGTCAATCGGTTTTGGTACGCGGCTTCCTGTTTGCCATTCCCTTCTTCGCCAAGTGCGAGCGGTTGCGTGCCGCGATGTTCGACAGAGATGATCAGATACTCCTGATTGCAGTCATCCCTGCGGTGGCCACAGAGCGTGAACTTGTGTCCAGGGAGCATTGCGCGGACGGAGCTGGTTCCGACGTAGAAGCTCTTTTGACACTGCAACTCTTCCAGTCGTAGTTGCGCGATTTGTTTGCCGAGCTGGGGATCGACGTACTCTCCAGGGAAGTAGTACATTTTGAAATCGGCGAACTTACTGGCTTGCGCAGTGGCCTCCATTTCCAGCGCGGGCTGCTTGAACTTGAAGTCGCGCAGGACGGTACCGCCAGGGCGCATTGCACTTTCAGCGCGGAACTCGAACAGACACTCTTCGTGAAGGTGCGGCTTGTCGCGGAGACGCAGCTCCTCATACACCGGGAGCGTTGAGAAGGCATGCCCGCCGTCCCCGAGAACCAGCTTATCTTTGTCGCGCTCGTGCTCGAAGAAGTAGAAAATACCGTCTTCCTCCCAGAGTCGCTGGATCAGGTTGAGATCGCTTTCCTGATACTGGACGCAGTAATCACGAGGGCCGTAGCTACCGTGAAGGAGCTGGCTGACCCAGTCGCTGGGAATTTTGTCTTCAGATAGCACCTGCTTCGTAACATCGGGGCTACTCAGTTTCTGAAAGATCCGCGAGTTGCGAGTAAACGCTAGCTGTTTGATCGTCGGTACCAGCGTCGCCTGATAACGGCTCTGGCGGATACCTGCACCGATCTGTACGAACCGTTCAATGACGCCGTGCACGTAGCGCTGGTAGCGTCCACCATCAAAGGTCCGTCCGCGCAGCGTCAAGCAAGCGGCCTGACCAATTGGTGCCTCGAGATCGAGATTGGGATCGTCACAAACGAGATCAACCTGAAACTCGAAAGGCTGACTCAACGACTCGCGGCCTGAAAACTGATAGACGAACAGAGTCGCGTCTGCAAGAGCATCGCTATGAAACAGAAACTCTGCCTGGCTGAGATCAAGATTCGGCATGGATTCCTTCTCTCTCCCCACATCGCAACATGAATGGGAATCGGAAATACCCCCCCAATCAGAGTCTACTGACAAACCAGAGGCGACCCATCAGCGTGGCTGAATAGTTGCCCCGAGGAAACCATCCCTCACTTACACCGGCGGTTCGCGCCAGTCGGCCTCGGCTCCGATGCCACCGGG
>ERZ724524.795-NODE-795-length-20611-cov-14.925958_pt1 | contig 20611 bp, 32 predicted proteins | sample MGYA00376057_ERZ724524 | MGnify/ENA primary metagenome ERZ724524 (study PRJEB28724, sample SAMN07190888) | wastewater metagenome | isolation source: influent of sewage treatment plant in Hong Hong | place: USA: Christiansburg, Virginia | collected 2016-03-01 ...
TGGCGCGTGATCGCAGCTGAGACCATCCTGCGACTTACACGCTCAAGAAAAAGCCTCGATATTCGGGGCTTTTTCTTGAGCGATGCTGGGGCTAGATCTGCGCCTGCAAGTAATTCTGCAGACCAACCTTGTCAATCAGTCCCAGTTGCACCTCAAGCCAATAAGCATGGTCTTCCTCGGTGTCTTTCAGCTGAGCCAGCAGGATGTCGCGGCTTTGGTAGTCCTGGTGCTGCTCGCACAAGGCAATACCCGTGCTTAGCGCCGCTCGCACCTCGTATTCAAGGGCAAGATCAAGCTTGAGCATATCGACTACAGTCTGACCAAAGGCGAAGGTATTGGGCGTCATGTCCGGCACACCTTCAAGAAACAGAATGCGCTTCAGCAAAGCATCGGCGTGCTGAGTTTCCTCTTCCATTTCATGATTGATGCGCTCATACAGCTTGCTGAAGCCTAAATCCTCGTAGATCCGCGAGTGGACAAAATACTGATCACGGGCCGCCAGCTCACCTTTGAGCAACAGCTTGAAATAGTCGATAACTGCAGCATGGCCCTTCATCTGGCAATTCCTTACTCAATTGATTTTCTATGCTCTGCGCAAGCTGGCAACGGGTCAAGCGTCACGCAAACCATGCACGACACAGGTGCTCAGTAAGGCAATTCAGCAGCAGCGGACTTTCTGATCGGCAACAAAAAGCCGGGCACTAGGCCCGGCTTTTTGTTCAGACTGACGTCTTACTCGGCGGAAACAGCTTCACCACCGACTGGACGATCAACCAGCTCGACATACGCCATTGGCGCATTGTCGCCAGCGCGGAAACCGCACTTGAGGATACGCAGGTAGCCGCCCTGACGGGTGGCGTAGCGCTTGCCCAGATCATTGAACAGCTTACCAACCATAGCTTTCGAACGAGTACGATCGAAAGCCAGACGACGGTTTGCAACGCTATCAATTTTAGCCAAGGTGATCAGCGGCTCGGCAACGCGACGCAGTTCTTTGGCCTTAGGCAGGGTAGTTTTGATCAGCTCGTGCTCAAACAGCGACACCGCCATGTTTTGAAACATGGCTTTACGATGCGCGCTGGTGCGGTTGAGGTGACGACCACTCTTACGATGACGCATGGTTCAATTCCTTACCAAACTCACGTTCGGTGATTACGACGATCAGGCCGTAGCCTTTTCGTCTTTCTTAAGACTTGCCGGCGGCCAGTTGTCGAGGCGCATACCGAGGGACAGACCGCGCGAGGCCAGAACGTCTTTGATCTCAGTCAGAGACTTCTTGCCTAGGTTCGGCGTCTTCAACAACTCTACTTCGGTGCGCTGAATCAGATCGCCGATGTAGTAGATGTTTTCTGCCTTCAGGCAGTTGGCCGAACGAACGGTCAGCTCAAGATCATCAACCGGGCGCAACAGGATCGGATCGATCTCGTCTTCCTGCTCGATAACCACTGGCTCACTGTCACCTTTGAGGTCGACGAACGCGGCCAACTGCTGTTGCAGAATGGTCGCGGCACGGCGGATAGCCTCTTCCGGGTCCAGAGTACCGTTGGTCTCCAGGTCAATAACCAGCTTGTCCAGGTTAGTACGCTGTTCAACGCGGGCGTTTTCAACAACATAGGCAATGCGGCGAACCGGGCTGAACGAAGCGTCAAGCTGCAAGCGACCAATGCTGCGGCTTTCATCTTCATCGCTCTGACGAGAGTCAGCAGGTTCATAGCCACGACCACGGCGTACGGTGAGCTTCATGCTCAGTGCGCCGTTGGAAGCCAAGTTGGCAATAACGTGATCGCCGTTGACGATCTCGACATCGTGATCCAGCTGAATATCGGCAGCAGTAACCACACCCGAACCTTTTTTAACCAGGTTCAGCGTAACTTCGTCACGACCGTGCAGCTTGATAGCCAGACCTTTAAGGTTCAGCAGGATTTCAATTACGTCTTCCTGCACACCTTCGATGGCGCTGTACTCATGGAGTACACCGTCAATCTCGGCCTCGACTACTGCACAGCCAGGCATTGAGGACAACAGGATGCGACGCAGCGCGTTGCCCAGCGTATGGCCAAAGCCACGCTCGAGAGGCTCGAGAGTGATCTTGGCGCGGGTCGGACTGACCACCTGCACATCAATGTGACGAGGGGTCAGGAATTCATTTACCGAAATCTGCATGGATGCACCTATTTTCTAGCCCTTACTTGGAGTAGAGCTCGACAATCAGGCTTTCGTTGATGTCGGCGGACAGATCGCTGCGAGCCGGGACGCTTTTGAACACGCCAGACTTCTTCTCAACGTCAACATCTACCCACTCAACGCGGCCACGCTGAGCACACAGTTCAAGAGCTTGAACGATGCGCAGCTGATTCTTCGACTTCTCACGAACCGCAACCACGTCGCCAGCTTTAACCTGGTAGGACGGGACGTTTACGGTTTTACCGTTGATGCTGATCGCTTTGTGCGAAACCAGCTGACGGGATTCGGCACGAGTAGCGCCAAAGCCCATACGGTAAACGACGTTGTCCAGACGGCACTCGAGGATCTGCAGCAGGTTCTCACCGGTAGCGCCTTTACGGCCGGCAGCTTCCTTGTAATAACCGCTGAATTGACGCTCAAGTACGCCATAGATGCGGCGAACTTTTTGTTTCTCACGCAGCTGAGTACCGTAGTCGGATTGACGACCACGACGCTGACCGTGGATACCTGGGGCTGCTTCGATGTTGCACTTCGATTCCAGAGCGCGAACGCCACTTTTCAGGAAAAGATCTGTGCCTTCACGACGAGACAGTTTGCATTTTGGACCAATGTAACGTGCCATTTATCTGTCTCCTAATTACACGCGACGCTTCTTCGGCGGACGGCACCCGTTATGCGGGATTGGCGTCACGTCGGTGATGCTGGCGATCTTGTAACCGCAACCGTTCAAAGCACGGACAGCGGACTCACGACCTGGACCTGGACCCTTGACGTTTACGTCGAGGTTTTTCAGGCCGTATTCCAGCGCAGCTTGACCAGCACGCTCAGCAGCCACCTGGGCAGCGAACGGGGTGGACTTGCGTGAACCGCGGAAACCTGAACCACCAGAAGTAGCCCAAGACAGGGCATTACCTTGACGGTCAGTAATGGTCACAATGGTGTTGTTGAAAGACGCGTGGATGTGGGCGATGCCATCAACCACTGTCTTTTTAATTTTCTTACGAGGACGAGCAGCAGGTTTTGCCATGACTATATTCCTGTCGATTCGCGGGCGCGATTACTTGCGGATCGGCTTACGCGGGCCCTTACGGGTACGCGCGTTGGTCTTAGTACGCTGACCGCGAGCCGGCAGGCCACGGCGATGACGCAGACCGCGGTAGCAGCCCAAGTCCATCAAGCGCTTGATTTTCATGTTGATTTCACGACGCAGGTCACCCTCGGTATTAACCTTGGAAACCTCTGTACGCAACAGTTCAACCTGCTCGTCACTCAGATCTTTAATTTTTACCGCCGGGTTAACCCCGGTCGCTGCACAAATCTTCTGTGCAGTAGTGCGACCAACACCAAAGATGTAGGTCAGCGAGATAACAGTATGCTTGTTATCCGGAATGTTTACGCCTGCAATACGGGCCATTCAGTGGGACTCCATTTGACAGCTACCTACGCCCCAGAACCAAGAAAAGGGCGCGAGATATTAACGCTGTAATAACAAATAATCAACCCGGCAGCGCACTAGCTGCCGGGCTTGTAACGCTCAAGTCACAATCAGCCTTGGCGCTGCTTGTGACGCGGCTCCGCGCTGCAGATTACGCGCACGACACCTTCGCGGCGAATAATCTTGCAGTTACGGCACAGCTTTTTCACCGATGCACGAACTTTCATCACCAACTCCTCGAACCTTATGGATGCTTCAGCGGAGCATTCCGCCGCCGTAACCCTTCAGGTTGGCTTTCTTCATCAGGGATTCATACTGGTGCGATACGAGATGCGATTGCACTTGGGCCATAAAGTCCATCACAACCACCACCACGATCAGCAGCGAAGTCCCGCCAAGGTAGAACGGTACGTTGGCCGCCACCACCAGAAACTGGGGCAACAAGCACACCGCCGTCATGTACAGAGCACCGAACATGGTCAGACGAGTCAACACGCCATCGATATAGCGCGCCGACTGCTCACCTGGACGAATACCCGGAATAAAGGCACCGGACTTCTTAAGGTTTTCCGCTACGTCTTTCGGATTGAACATCAACGCTGTGTAGAAGAAGCAGAAGAAAATAATCCCCGCACTAAACAGCAAGATGTTCAACGGATGACCGGGAGCGATCGACTGCGACAGATCCTGCAACCAGCCCATACCTTCAGACTGACCGAACCAGGCGCCCAACGACGCCGGGAACAGCAGGATGCTGCTGGCGAAAATAGCCGGGATTACGCCCGCCATGTTCACCTTCAACGGCAAGTGGCTTGTCTGTGCAGCGAAGACCTTACGGCCCTGCTGACGCTTGGCGTAGTGCACCGCAATGCGACGCTGGCCACGCTCAATGAACACCACAAAACCGATGATCGCCACAGCCAACAAACCGATGGCCACCAGAGCGAAGATATTGATATCGCCCTGACGTGCAGACTCGAAAGACTGCCCGACAGCACTCGGAAGACCTGCAACAATGCCGGCAAAAATCAGCATCGAGATGCCGTTGCCAACACCGCGCTCGGTAATCTGCTCGCCCAACCACATCATGAACATCGCACCCGCCACAAACGTGGTGACTGCTACGAAGTGGAAGCCGAAATCAGCCGAGAACGCGACGCCCTGACCAGCCAGGCCGACGGACATGCCGACAGCCTGAACCACAGCCAAGACCAACGTGCCGTAGCGGGTGTACTGGCTGATCTTGCGACGGCCAGCTTCCCCTTCCTTCTTCAACTGCTCCAGCTGCGGACTTACGGTGGTCATCAGCTGCATGATGATCGATGCCGAAATGTACGGCATGATCCCCAGTGCAAAGATGCTCATCCGCTCGAGCGCGCCGCCGGAAAACATGTTGAACAAGCTAAGAATGGTCCCCTCATTCTGTCGAAACAGATCGGCCAGCCGGTCAGGGTTAATCCCAGGAACTGGGATGTGCGCACCTATCCGATAGACGATGATCGCCAGAAACAGAAAACGCAGTCGAGCCCAGAGCTCGGATAACCCGCCATTGCTGAGCGCTGAGAGAGCACCTTGCTTAGCCATTTATTCCTCGAACTTACCGCCAGCTGCTTCGATAGCCGCACGCGCACCTTTGGTGGCAGCGATACCTTTAAGGGTAACAGCGCGACCAACTTCGCCAGACAGCATGACTTTTACACGCTGAATGTTTTGGTTGATTACGTTGGCATCCTTCAGCGACTGCAGAGTAACGACATCGCCTGCCACTTTAGCCAGTTCGGAGGTACGCACTTCTGCGCGATCCATGGCCTTCAGGGAAACGAAACCGAATTTCGGCAGACGGCGGTGCAACGGCTGTTGACCACCCTCAAAACCCGGAGCAATGGTGCCACCGGAGCGGGAGCTTTGACCTTTGTGGCCACGGCCACCGGTCTTGCCCAAACCACTACCGATACCACGGCCCGGACGATGCTTTTCACGACGGGAACCCGGCGCTGGACTCAGATCATTGAGTTTCATCGATTAACCCTCGACTCGCAGCATGTAGTAAGCCTTGTTGATCATCCCGCGATTCTCGGGAGTATCCAAAACTTCTACGGTGTGACCAATGCGACGCAGACCCAGACCCTTAACGCACAGTTTGTGGTTAGGGATACGGCCAGTCATGCTTTTGATCAGCGTAACTTTCACAGTTGCAGTAGTCATGATTAGCGGATCTCCTCAACAGTCTTGCCGCGCTTGGCAGCAATAGAGCTAGGAGATTGCATAGCCTTCAGACCCTTGAAAGTGGCGTGAACCACGTTTACCGGGTTAGTCGAGCCATAGCACTTGGCCAGGACGTTCTGCACACCAGCAACCTCGAGAACAGCACGCATAGCGCCGCCAGCGATGATACCGGTACCTTCAGAAGCAGGCTGCATGTACACCTTGGAGGCGCCATGACCCGACTTCATCGCGTACTGCAGAGTGGTACCGTTAAGGTCCACTTGAATCATGTTGCGACGAGCAGCTTCCATCGCTTTCTGGATGGCAGCAGGCACTTCACGAGATTTGCCACGGCCGAAACCAACACGACCCTTACCATCACCCACCACGGTCAACGCGGTGAAAGTGAAGATACGGCCGCCTTTAACGGTTTTGGCAACGCGGTTCACTTGAACCAGCTTCTCGATGTAGCCTTCGTCGCGCTTTTGGTCGTTATTTGCCATAACTTAGAACTCCAGCCCGCCTTCACGAGCAGCATCAGCCAGTGCCTTGACACGACCGTGGTACTTGAAGCCAGAACGGTCAAAAGCAACCTGGGTGATGCCAGCGACTTTCGCACGCTCAGCAACCAGCAGCCCTACCTTCTTGGCAGCGTCAATGTTGCCAGTGGCAGCATCACGCAGTTCTTTGTCCAAAGTCGAGGCACTGGCCAAGACCTTGCCGCCGTCGGCCGAGATGACCTGGGCGTAGATGTGCTGCGAGGAGCGATACACGCACAGACGCACGACTTCTAGCTCGTGCATTTTCAGGCGTGCTTTGCGAGCGCGACGCAGTCGAGTAACTTTTTTGTCGGTCATTTGCTATGCCCTACTTCTTCTTGGCTTCTTTACGACGGACGACTTCGTCTGCGTAACGCACACCTTTACCTTTGTAAGGTTCTGGCGGACGGAAGTCGCGGATCTCAGCGGCCACCTGACCAACCAGTTGCTTATCAATACCCTTAATCAGGATATCGGTCTGGCTAGGGGTTTCAGCAGTGACGCCTGCCGGCAGGTCGTAATCAACCGGATGCGAGAAGCCCAGCGCCAAGGACAATACTTCGCCTTTAGCTTGTGCTTTATAACCAACACCAACCAGCTGAAGCTTGCGCTCAAAGCCTTGGCTGACGCCAGTTACCATGTTGTTCACGAGTGAACGGGTAGTACCAGCCATTGCGCGAGTCTGCTGGTCGCCATTACGGGCTGCAAAACGCAGCTCGCCAGCTTCCACGATCACTTCAACGGACGAATGTACTTTTAGGTCTAGAGTGCCCTTGGCACCCTTCACCGAAAGCTGCTGGCCAGCCAGTTGAACTTCAACTCCAGCGGGCAGCTTTACGGGGTTCTTAGCAACGCGAGACATGCTTATCCCCCCTTAGAACACAGTGCAAAGGACTTCGCCGCCGATACCGGCAGCGCGCGCAGCACGATCCGTCATCACACCTTTGTTGGTGGAGACGATAGACACGCCAAGACCGCCACGAACTTTCGGCAGATCTTCAACGGCCTTGTACTGACGCAAGCCAGGACGACTGACGCGCTTCACTTCTTCGATGACCGGACGGCCTTCGAAGTACTTCAGCTCGATGGTCAGCTGCGGTTTAACTTCGCTGCTGATCTGAAAATCCGCGATGTAGCCTTCGCCCTTAAGGACTTTAGCTACAGCCACCTTCAAGGTAGAAGAAGGCATGCTTACAACGGCCTTTTCAGCCATCTGGGCATTACGGATACGAGTTAGCATGTCCGCTAACGGGTCCTGCATACTCATGGGCTAGACGCTCCTGATACAAAATGAATTAGCCAAATGGCTAAGAGCCGACAGAGGCACGACCAACGAAGGCGTGCTCTGGCGAGCCGGGTATTCTAGAGACTGCTCATAAATGAATCAAGCCCCAAAAGGGGCTTGATTCATAACCGCTCAGCGGTAAGCGTGACTTTCACCACGCTTACCGACGAAACGTTAGCAATTTACCAGCTGGCTTTAACCAGACCTGGTACATCGCCACGCATAGCAGCTTCGCGCAGCTTGTTACGGCCAAGGCCGAACTTGCGGTACACGCCATGCGGACGACCTGTCAGGCGGCAGCGGTTACGCATGCGCGCAGCGCAAGCATCACGTGGCTGCTTCTGCAGGGCTACTTGTGCTTCCCAACGCGCTTCCGGAGTGGAGTTCGGATTGGCGATGGTAGCTTTCAGCTCGGCACGCTTTTTGGCGTACTTGGCTACCGTTAGCTGACGCTTCAGCTCGCGGTTTTTCATGCTCGTTTTGGCCATGTTCCTACTCCAATCAGTTACGGAACGGGAAGTTGAAGGCGCGCAACAAAGCACGACCTTCATCATCGTTACGGGCAGTGGTGGTCAGAGTGATATCCAGACCGCGCAATGCGTCGATTTTGTCGTAATCGATTTCCGGGAAAATGATCTGCTCTTTGACGCCCATGCTGTAGTTACCACGACCATCGAAGGACTTGGCATTCAGGCCGCGGAAGTCACGTACGCGCGGCAGGGAGATCGCAAGCAGACGATCCAGGAATTCGTACATACGATCACGGCGCAGGGTTACCTTAACGCCAATCGGCCAACCTTCACGGACTTTAAAGCCAGCGATGGATTTGCGAGCGTAAGTTACGACCGCTTTTTGACCGGTGATCTTTTCCAAGTCAGCAACAGCGTGCTCGATGACTTTTTTGTCGCCGATCGCTTCGCCTACACCCATGTTCAGGGTGATCTTGGTAACGCGCGGAACTTCCATCACGTTGCCCAGCTGAAGTTGTTCTTTCAGCTTGGGGGCGATTTCCTTCCGGTAAATCTCTTTTAGTCGTGCCATGGTCTTCTACCTAGCAGTGTTCAAGCATCAACCGCTTTTTGGGTCGACTTGAAGACACGAATTTTTTTACCTTCTTCTACTTTGAAACCAACGCGGTCAGCCTTGTTGGTTTCGCCGTTGAAAATGGCGATGTTAGAGACGTGCAGTGGCGCCTCTTTTTCGATGATCCCGCCAGGAACGCCAGCCATAGGGTTTGGCTTGGTATGACGCTTAACCAGGTTGACCCCACCAACGACCAGACGGTCGTCAGCGAGAACCTTAAGCACCTTACCGCGCTTGCCCTTGTCTTTGCCGGCGATGACGATGATCTCGTCGTCACGACGAATCTTTTGCATGATCGCTTCTCCTTACAGCACTTCAGGGGCGAGCGAGACGATCTTCATGAACTTCTCAGTACGAAGTTCACGGGTCACGGGCCCAAAGATACGGGTGCCGATCGGCTCTTGCTTGTTGTTAAGCATCACAGCAGCGTTGCCGTCAAAGCGGATGATCGAGCCATCAGGGCGACGAACGCCGTGACGAGTACGAACAACCACAGCGGTCATCACCTGGCCTTTTTTGACCTTACCGCGCGGAATTGCTTCCTTAACGGTAACTTTGATGATGTCGCCGATGCCAGCGTAACGACGGTGAGAACCGCCGAGCACCTTGATGCACATAACACGGCGAGCGCCACTGTTATCAGCAACATCGAGCATGGATTGAGTCTGAATCATATAATTTCTCCGACCCCTAGCCCTTAGACTTCCACTGCGCGTTCGAGAACATCAACCAGCATCCAAGACTTAGTCTTGGCCAGCGGACGGGTCTCACGAATAGTGACCTTGTCGCCGATATGGCACTGGTTGGTTTCGTCGTGTGCGTGCAGCTTGGTCGAACGCTTGACGTATTTACCGTAGATCGGGTGCTTTACGCGACGCTCGATCAGAACGGTGATGGTCTTGTCCATTTTGTCGCTGACAACACGGCCAGTCAGCGTACGGACGGTTTTTTCGGCTTCAGCCATGATCACTTACCTGCCTGCTGGTTGAGCACAGTCTTCACGCGAGCGATGTCACGCTTAACTTGCGAGAGCAGGTGAGACTGCCCCAACTGGCCAGTTGCTTTCTGCATACGCAGATTGAACTGGTCACGCAGCAGGCCGAGCAGTTGCTCGTTCAGCTGCTGTGCTGATTTTTCACGAAGTTCATTCGCTTTCATCACATCACCGTCCGCTTAACAAAGGAGGTGGCGAGTGGCAGCTTCGCAGCAGCCAGGGCAAAAGCCTCACGCGCCAGCTCTTCGGAAACACCCTCGATTTCGTAAAGGACTTTGCCTGGTTGAATCTGGCAAACCCAATACTCCACGCCGCCCTTACCTTTACCCATACGAACTTCGAGGGGCTTTTTGGTGACCGGCTTGTCGGGGAAAACACGAATCCAGATCTTGCCGCCACGCTTAACGTGACGGGTCAGAGCACGACGAGCGGACTCGATCTGACGAGCGGTGAGACGACCGCGAGCGACAGCTTTCAGCGCGAACTCGCCGAAGCTGACCTTGCTACCGCGCTGTGCCAGACCACGGTTGTGGCCTGTCATCTGCTTGCGGAACTTCGTACGCTTTGGTTGCAACATTTGGCGTACCCCTTACTTAGCAGCTTTTTTACGAGGCGCAGGTGCTTGTGGTTTCAGCTCTTCTTTGAGGCCACCGATGACCTCACCTTTGAAGATCCAAACCTTCACACCGATCACACCATAAGTGGTGTGAGCTTCGTAGATGGCATAGTCGATATCAGCACGCAGGGTGTGCAGTGGCACACGACCTTCGCGATACCATTCTGTACGGGCAATTTCAGCACCGCCAAGACGACCGCTCACCTGGATTTTGATGCCCTTGGCACCAATACGCATGGCGTTCTGTACGGCGCGCTTCATGGCGCGACGGAACATTACGCGGCGTTCCAGCTGCTGAGCTACGCTTTGCGCAACCAGCATACCGTCGAGCTCCGGCTTGCGGATCTCTTCGATGTTGATGTGCACAGGCACACCCATTTGCTTGGTCAGGTCCTGACGCAGTTTCTCAACATCTTCACCTTTCTTCCCGATAACGATACCGGGACGAGCGGTGTGGATGGTGATACGTGCGGTTTGTGCCGGACGATGGATATCGATACGGCTTACGGACGCGCTTTTTAGTTTGTCTTGGAGATACTCACGCACCTTCAGATCAGCGAACAAATAGTCCGCATAAGTCCGACCGTCTGCGTACCAGACGGAGGTGTGCTCCTTGACGATTCCCAGGCGTATGCCAGTGGGATGTACTTTCTGACCCATCTGATCGACTCCGTTACTTGTCCGCAACCTTGACAGTGATATGGCAAGACCGCTTGACGATGCGATCAGCGCGGCCTTTGGCACGCGGCATGATGCGCTTCAGCGAACGCCCTTCGTTGACGAAGACGGTGGAGACTTTGAGGTCATCAACGTCTGCGCCTTCGTTGTGCTCGGCGTTGGCTACAGCCGACTCCAGCACTTTCTTAATGATCTCGGCGGCTTTCTTACTGCTGAAAGCCAACAGGTTGAGCGCTTCGCCCACCTTCTTCCCGCGGATCTGGTCGGCGACCAAGCGGGCTTTCTGGGCGGAGATTCGAGCGCCCGACAACTTAGCGGCTACTTCCATTTCCTAACCCCTTAACGCTTGGCTTTCTTGTCTGCCACGTGCCCACGATATGTGCGGGTACCAGCAAACTCACCGAGTTTGTGACCGACCATGTCTTCGTTGATAACAACTGGGACATGTTGACGGCCGTTATGCACAGCAATGGTCAGACCGACCATTTGCGGCAGGATCATCGAACGGCGCGACCAGGTTTTCACCGGCTTGCGATCGTTCTTTTCCACCGCCACTTCGATCTTCTTCAGTAGGTGAAGATCAATAAAAGGACCTTTTTTCAGAGAACGTGGCACTGTCGTATCCCTCTATTTACTTGCGACGACGGACGATCATTTTGTCGGTACGCTTATTACCACGAGTCTTCGCGCCCTTAGTCGGGAAGCCCCACGGCGATACCGGATGACGACCACCAGAGGTACGACCTTCACCACCACCATGCGGGTGATCGACCGGGTTCATGGCAACACCACGAACTGTCGGACGAACGCCACGCCAGCGCTTGGCACCAGCTTTACCCAGTGAACGCAGGCTGTGCTCGGAGTTCGAAACCTCACCCAGAGTTGCACGGCACTCAGAAAGAACCTTACGCATCTCGCCCGAACGCAGACGCAGGGTGACGTAGACGCCTTCACGCGCAACCAGCTGAGCCGAAGCACCAGCGGAACGAGCGATCTGAGCACCTTTACCCGGCTTCAGCTCAATACCGTGAACAGTGCTACCAACTGGAATGTTGCGCAGTTGCAGGCTGTTACCCGGCTTGATCGGAGCATGGCTACCAGCAATCAGCTGATCGCCAGCGCTCACGCCTTTCGGAGCGATGATGTAACGACGCTCACCATCTGCATACATCAGCAGAGCAATGTGCGCGGTACGGTTCGGGTCATATTCGATGCGCTCAACAGTGGCTGGAATGCCATCTTTGTCGTTGCGACGGAAATCGACCAAACGGTAATGCTGCTTGTGACCACCACCGATATGACGGGTAGTGATGCGACCGTTGTTGTTACGACCACCAGTTTTCGACTTCTTCTCGAGCAGCGGTGCGTACGGAGCGCCTTTGTGCAGCTCCTGGTTGACCACCTTGACCACAAAGCGGCGGCCCGGGGAAGTCGGTTTGCATTTAACAATTGCCATGATGCACCCCTTCCTTACTCAGCACTGCTGGCGAAATCGAGATCTTGGCCTGGCTGAAGGGAGATAACTGCCTTCTTCCAGTCGTTACGCTTGCCCACGCCGCGAGCGGTGCGCTTGCTCTTACCCAGAACATTCAGGGTAGTAACACGCTCAACTTTCACGCTGAACAGGCTTTCAACGGCCTTCTTGATTTCCAGCTTGGTTGCGTCAGTCGCAACCTTGAAAACGAATTGGCTTTTCTTATCAGCCAATACTGTGGCCTTCTCGGAGATGTGCGGGCCCAGCAGCACTTTAAATACGCGTTCCTGGTTCATCCCAGCAGCTCCTCGAATTTCTTCACGGCCGACACAGTGATCAACACTTTGTCGTACGCGATCAGGCTAACCGGATCGGAACCTTGCACATCACGTACATCTACGTGCGGCAGGTTACGGGCAGCCAGGTACAGGTTCTGATCAACGGCGTCGGACACGATCAATACGTCGGTCAGACCCATGCCATTCAGCTTGTCCAGCAGCACTTTGGTCTTCGGCGCATCAACTGCGAAGTCTTCAACGACGACCAGACGATCCGAACGCACCAGCTCAGCAAGGATGGAGCGCAATGCAGCGCGATACATCTTCTTGTTCAGCTTTTGCGAGTGATCCTGCGGACGAGCAGCGAAAGTGGTACCGCCGCCACGCCAGATTGGGCTACGGATAGTACCGGCACGTGCACGGCCAGTACCCTTCTGACGCCATGGGCGCTTACCGCCACCGGAAACGTCGGAACGGGTTTTCTGTTGCTTGCTACCTTGACGACCACCGGCCATGTAGGCCACAACTGCCTGGTGAACCAGGGTTTCGTTGTATTCGCCGCCAAAGGTGTGCTCGGAGACCTCGATCGCCTGAGCACCATTTACATTTAATTGCATGTCAGCTTCCCCTTAACCGCGAGCCTTGGCTGCCGGACGCACAACCACATCACCACCGGGAGCGCCAGGAACAGCACCTTTAACCAGCAGCAGATTGCGTTCAGCGTCGACGCGCACAACTTCGAGGGACTGCACGGTCACGCGCTCAGCGCCCATATGACCGGACATTTTCTTGCCCTTGAATACACGACCAGGAGTCTGGCACTGGCCGATAGAGCCCGGGACGCGGTGGGAGACGGAGTTACCGTGAGTGTTGTCTTGACCACGGAAATTCCAACGCTTGATGGTACCGGCAAAGCCTTTACCCTTGGACTGACCGGTGACATCCACCAGCTGACCAGCTTGGAAAATTTCAGCGTTGATCAGATCGCCAGCCTGGTAGGTACCATCTTCAAGACGGAACTCCCAAACACTGCGACCAGCAGCAACGTTAGCTTTAGCGAAATGACCTGCCTGAGCTTTAGTTACGCGGGAAGCACGACGCTCACCAACAGTAACCTGCACAGCGCGATAGCCATCGCTTTCTTCAGTTTTGAACTGAGTGACGCGATTCGGCTCGATCTCAATGACCGTAACCGGAATAGAGACACCATCTTCGGTAAAAATGCGGGTCATACCGCATTTACGACCGACTACACCAATAGTCATGTTGTAACCTCATGAGTGTACGGGGCTTTCACCCGCTATGGCCGCCCATTTCAGAGCGTTACACGACTAAAACCCCAAGGTTTTAGCCGAGGCTGATCTGCACTTCCACGCCAGCCGCAAGATCAAGCTTCATCAACGCATCAACGGTTTTATCCGTTGGCTGGACAATGTCCAGAACGCGCTTATGAGTGCGAATCTCGTACTGGTCGCGCGCGTCTTTGTTGACGTGCGGAGAAACCAGAACGGTGAAACGCTCCTTGCGAGTAGGCAGAGGAATCGGACCACGCACCTGAGCACCAGTACGTTTCGCGGTTTCCACGATTTCCTGGGTAGATTGATCGATCAGGCGATGATCAAAAGCCTTCAACCGAATACGTATTTGTTGATTTTGCATTTGACCTCAGACTCCAATTTGCCATTCCCATCGTGCGCAATACGCCCGATAAAAGGAGGCGCAATTGTACGGACGAGCTCTATGGGTGTCAATAAATGATCAACAAATAGGAAAGGCCCCCGAAGGGGCCTTTCCTACCAGCAGATCAACGATTACTCGACGATCTTGGCCACGACGCCAGCGCCGACGGTACGACCGCCTTCACGAATGGCGAAACGCAGGCCTTCTTCCATTGCGATGGTCTTGATCAGGGTAACGGTCATTTGAACGTTATCACCTGGCATTACCATTTCAACGCCTTCCGGCAGTTCGCAGTTACCGGTCACGTCAGTGGTACGGAAGTAGAACTGTGGACGGTAGCCTTTGAAGAACGGAGTGTGACGACCGCCTTCTTCTTTGCTCAGCACGTACACTTCAGCGGTGAACTTGGTGTGCGGCTTAACCGAACCCGGCTTAACCAGAACCTGGCCACGCTCAACGTCTTCACGCTTGGTACCGCGCAACAGCACGCCGCAGTTCTCGCCAGCACGACCTTCGTCGAGCAGCTTGCGGAACATTTCAACACCAGTACAGGTGGTGGTGACGGTGTCTTTCAGACCAACGATTTCGATCGACTCTTGGATCTTGATGATCCCGCGCTCGATACGGCCAGTTACCACGGTGCCACGACCGGAGATCGAGAATACGTCTTCGATTGGCATCAGGAACGGCTTGTCGATTGCACGAACCGGCTCAGGAATGTAGGTATCCAGAGTCTCAACCAGCTTCTTAACAGCGGTGGTACCCATTTCGTTATCGTCTTGACCGTTCAACGCCATCAGCGCGGAACCGATAATGATTGGGGTGTCATCGCCTGGGAAGTCGTAAGTGCTCAGCAGATCGCGCACTTCCATCTCAACCAGTTCCAGCAGCTCAGCGTCGTCAACCATGTCAGCCTTGTTCAGGAAGACAACGATGTACGGAACGCCTACCTGACGGGACAGCAGGATGTGCTCACGAGTTTGCGGCATCGGACCATCAGCGGCCGAGCAAACCAGGATAGCGCCGTCCATCTGCGCAGCACCGGTGATCATGTTTTTTACGTAGTCGGCGTGACCTGGGCAGTCAACGTGTGCGTAGTGACGCACGGCCGAATCGTATTCAACGTGAGCGGTGTTGATGGTGATACCACGAGCTTTTTCTTCTGGAGCGCTGTCGATCTTGTCGAAGTCAACGCGAGCCGAACCGAAAACCTCGGAGCAAACACGGGTCAGAGCAGCGGTCAGAGTGGTTTTACCGTGGTCAACGTGACCGATGGTGCCGACGTTGACGTGCGGTTTATTACGTTCAAATTTTTCTTTAGCCACGACAATTAACTCCTTGCCTAAAGGGGCTGAATCAGCCTTGTTTTTTGGTTACAGCTTCGACGATGTGCGACGGAGCAGTATTGTATTTTTTGAATTCCATAGAGTAGCTTGCGCGACCTTGAGACATGGAACGAACGTCGGTCGCATAACCGAACATCTCGCCCAACGGAACCTCGGCACGAATTACTTTGCCGGAAACCGTATCTTCCATACCCAGGATCATGCCGCGACGACGGTTAAGGTCGCCCATCACGTCACCCATATAGTCTTCAGGCGTAACAACCTCTACCGCCATGATCGGCTCAAGCAGCTCACCACCGCCCTTCTGGGCCAGTTGCTTGGTTGCCATGGAAGCAGCCACCTTAAACGCCATCTCGTTCGAGTCGACGTCGTGGTAAGAACCATCAAACACGGTAGCCTTCAGGCCGATCAGCGGATAGCCGGCAACAACACCGTTCTTCATCTGCTCTTCGATACCCTTCTGGATAGCCGGGATGTATTCCTTAGGAACCACACCACCCACTACTTCGTTCACGAACTGCAGACCTTCCTGACCTTCGTCAGCAGGAGCAAAACGGATCCAGCAATGGCCGAACTGACCACGACCGCCGGACTGACGAACGAACTTGCCTTCGATTTCACAGCTCTTCGTGATGCGCTCACGATAGGAAACCTGAGGCTTACCGATGTTGGCTTCGACGTTGAACTCACGGCGCATCCGGTCAACCAGGATGTCCAGGTGCAGCTCGCCCATGCCGGAGATGATCGTTTGACCAGTCTCTTCATCAGTTTTGACGCGGAAAGACGGGTCTTCCTGAGCAAGTTTGCCCAGAGCGATACCCATTTTTTCCTGGTCATCCTTGGTCTTCGGCTCAACGGCAACCGAGATAACCGGCTCCGGGAAGTCCATACGAACCAGGATGATTGGCTTGTCAGCGTTGCACAAAGTTTCACCAGTGGTGACGTCCTTCATGCCGATCAAGGCCGCGATGTCGCCAGCGCGCACTTCCTTGATTTCTTCACGGGCGTTTGCGTGCATCTGCACCATACGACCCACACGCTCTTTCTTGCCCTTAACCGAGTTGATCACGCCGTCGCCGGAGGCCAACACGCCCGAGTAAACGCGGACGAAGGTCAAGGTACCCACGAATGGGTCGGTAGCGATCTTGAACGCCAGAGCCGAGAACGGCTCGTCATCGTTCGCGTGACGCTCCATCTGCTTTTCCTCGTCATCCGGGTCAGTACCCTTGATGGCAGGAATATCAGTTGGGGCAGGCAGGTAATCGATAACGGCGTCGAGAACCAGGGGAACACCCTTGTTCTTGAAGGAAGAACCGCAAACAGCCAGAACGATCTCACCAGCGATAGTACGCTGACGCAGAGCGGCCTTGATTTCCGCGTTGGTGAGCTCTTCACCTTCGAGGTACTTGTTCATCAGCTCTTCGCTGGCTTCGGCCGCAGCCTCAACCATGTTGCTGCGCCACTCGTCAGCCAACTCTTGCAGCTCAGCCGGAATGGCTTCGCGACGCGGAGTCATGCCCTTGTCGGCATCGTCCCAGTAAACCGCTTCCATGGCCATCAGATCGATCTGACCCTGGAAGTTGTCTTCAGAACCAATAGCCAACTGGATCGGCACCGGAGTGTGGCCCAGACGCTGCTTGATCTGACCGATCACGCGCAGGAAGTCAGCGCCAGCACGGTCCATTTTGTTCACGTAAACAATACGTGGAACGCCGTACTTGTTGGCTTGACGCCATACGGTTTCGGACTGCGGCTCAACACCCGAAGTACCACAGAACACCACGACCGCGCCGTCGAGAACACGCAGGGAACGCTCAACTTCAATGGTGAAGTCAACGTGGCCCGGGGTATCAATGACGTTAAAACGGTATTGGTCTTTGTGCTGCTTCTCGGAACCCTGCCAGAAGGCGGTAATAGCAGCAGAAGTAATGGTAATACCACGCTCCTGCTCCTGCACCATCCAGTCGGTGGTCGCGGCGCCGTCATGCACCTCGCCCATTTTGTGACTTTTGCCAGTGTAAAAAAGGACGCGCTCGGTGGTGGTGGTTTTACCAGCATCCACGTGAGCCACGATACCAATGTTACGGTAGCGATTAATCGGTGTAGTACGAGCCATAAAGCCCTCGCAAATTTAGAAGCGCTGAAATTAGAAGCGGTAGTGCGAGAAAGCCTTGTTGGCTTCTGCCATGCGGTGCACGTCTTCACGCTTCTTAACTGCAGCACCTTTGCCTTCAGCAGCATCCAGCAGCTCGCCAGCCAAGCGCAGAGCCATAGATTTTTCGCCACGCTTACGGGCGTAATCTACCAACCAGCGCATTGCCAGAGCGTTACGACGGGACGGACGAACTTCGACCGGAACCTGGTAAGTAGCACCGCCTACACGGCGCGACTTCACTTCGACCAGCGGAGCGATGGCGTCGAGAGCTTTCTCGAAGATTTCCAGGGGATCGCTGTTCTTGCGTTCTTTAACTTTGTCCAAAGCACCATAAACAATACGCTCGGCAACGGCTTTCTTGCCGCTCTCCATCACGTGGTTCATGAACTTGGCGAGGATTTGGCTTCCGTATTTCGGATCGTCCAGAATCTCACGTTTTGCTGCTACACGACGTCTTGGCATGGATAAGCCCTCAAACGGTCTTCAGGTAGCCCGGAACACCAGCATGTGCTGAGCCCGACCTTACTCTTATCGACTTAAATAAATAGAATTCGGAATTACTTAGGACGCTTAGTACCGTATTTCGAACGGCTCTGATTACGACCTTTCACGCCGGAGGTATCCAGCGAACCACGCACGGTGTGGTAACGAACACCTGGCAAGTCTTTTACACGACCGCCACGAATCAGTACGACGCTGTGCTCTTGCAGGTTGTGGCCTTCACCGCCGATGTACGAGGAAACCTCGAAACCGTTGGTCAGACGCACACGGCATACTTTACGCAGTGCCGAGTTAGGTTTTTTCGGCGTAGTGGTATACACGCGAGTGCACACACCACGGCGTTGCGGGCAGTTCTGCAGGGCAGGCACGTCGCTCTTATCGACGATGCGCTTGCGCGGCTGACGTACCAGCTGGTTGATAGTTGCCATCTACTAGCTCCACTGTTGTCTTTCGACATAAACAAAAATGACAGGACGCGAGCCCTGTCAAATTTAGGGGTACAAGAGTCTAAAGAGCTTCTTGCCCACCGTCAAGACAAGGCCCCGGACGAAGATCTCGTCCAGGGCCTCACTTTTCTCTTAGTTACCGCTCGAGTTCAGTGCCTCGGTCAGTGCTGCCTCGACCTCGCTGGCGCTGACGCGAACCGGCTTGTCGGCTTCACGACGACGCTTGCGCTCGGCGTGATAAGCCAGACCGGTACCGGCCGGGATCAGACGACCGACCACCACGTTCTCTTTCAGACCACGCAGGTAGTCGCGCTTGCCAGTTACAGCCGCCTCGGTCAGTACGCGAGTGGTTTCCTGGAAAGATGCCGCCGAGATGAACGACTCGGTGGACAGCGATGCCTTGGTGATACCGAGCAGAACGCGCTCGAACTTGGCGACGAATTTGTCATCCGCAACCAGACGCTCGTTTTCTACCAGTACGTGAGTCAACTCCATCTGGTCGCCCTTGATGAAGGTGGAATCGCCAGACTCGGCAATCTCAACCTTACGCAGCATCTGACGCAGAATGGTCTCGATGTGCTTGTCGTTGATCTTCACGCCTTGCAGACGGTAAACGTCCTGGATCTCGTTAACGATGTACTTGGCCAGCGAACTGACGCCCAGCAAACGCAGGATGTCGTGCGGATCGCTCGGACCGTCGGAGATAACTTCGCCGCGGTTAACCTGCTCGCCTTCGAACACGTTCAGGTGACGCCACTTCGGAATCAGCTCTTCGTACGGCTCGCTGCCATCGGTAGGGGTAATAACCAAGCGGCGCTTGCCTTTGGTTTCCTTACCGAACGCGATGGTGCCGCTGATTTCCGCCAGAATCGAAGCTTCCTTCGGACGACGGGCTTCAAACAGGTCAGCAACGCGTGGCAGACCACCGGTGATGTCGCGGGTCTTGGAGGTCTCTTGCGGGATACGGGCGATAACGTCACCCACGCCCACTTGCGCACCATCCGCTACACCGACGAGGGCGTTGGCAGGCAGGAAGTACTGGGCCGGTACATCGGTACCTGGCAGCAGCAAGTCCTTACCATCCACACCCACCATCTTCACGGCCGGACGAATATCTTTGCCGGCGGCTGGACGGTCTTTGGCATCCAGAACTTCAATGTTGGTCAAACCGGTCAATTCGTCAGTCTGACGCTTGATGGTGATGCCTTCTTCCATGCCCACGTAGGTCACGGTACCTTTCATTTCGGTAACGATCGGGTGGGTGTGCGGGTCCCACTTGGCGACGATGGAACCAGCGTCAACCTTGTCGCCTTCCTTCACGGAAATCACGGCACCGTACGGCAGCTTGTAACGCTCGCGCTCACGACCGAAGTCGTCGGCGATGGCCAGCTCACCAGAGCGGGAAACCGCTACCAGGTTGCCGTCCAAGCGCTCTACGTGCTTCAGGTTGTGCAGGCGAACAGTACCGCCGTTTTTAACCTGAACACTGTCAGCTGCAGAGGTCCGGCTGGCCGCACCACCGATGTGGAAGGTACGCATGGTCAGCTGGGTACCCGGCTCACCAATCGACTGGGCCGCGATCACACCAACGGCTTCGCCGATGTTGATCTGGTGACCACGGGCCAGGTCGCGACCGTAGCACTTGGCGCAGATGCCGTAGCGGGTTTCGCAGCTGATCGGCGAACGCACGATCACTTCGTCGATGCTGTTCA
>ERZ724524.799-NODE-799-length-20556-cov-11.547095_pt1 | contig 20556 bp, 30 predicted proteins | sample MGYA00376057_ERZ724524 | MGnify/ENA primary metagenome ERZ724524 (study PRJEB28724, sample SAMN07190888) | wastewater metagenome | isolation source: influent of sewage treatment plant in Hong Hong | place: USA: Christiansburg, Virginia | collected 2016-03-01 ...
TAGAGGAGTGTACTCTTAGCTGTTTTCACCTTTTCTTCATTTCCCCATGAGATGAGATAGTAGATACCAGCGCCTATGAGACTGAGTACCGCGAGAGCAAGGACGTAGGGGATGAATTTGAGTATCGATCCAGCAATAGCGGTAGTAATGCTATCTCCTTTTGTTGGATCAGTATTCGTATATCGTTCAAATGGGAGTCAAATTTCGACAGGATCAGTAACATTATCAGCACCAAATGTCACAATCGATGAGAGACTGAGAAGAGCTATACCAATGATGGAAAGCAAAAATTGACGAATGAGAAGGAATTTATTCATATATTATGGAGCAATGAGGTAGAGGACAACTCGGATGAGTCCATTTGATAGGAGAGCAATGATGAGTGCTGATCCACAAGTAATCAACATAGATTTTCCTTTTTCTGCTCGATCAGTGTTACCTGAAGATGTGACCATGAGAATACCAGCAACAGCGGTCATCACGAGACATCCGAGTGTGAGCAGATTCAGGATAGTTGTTGCAGCAATACGTCATAAGTTTTTTGCCTGTGTTTCTGTGCTTGCCGCACTACCGTCTCCTGGACTACTAAATCATGTTGCTGTTAAGCCACCACCAAGATATTCTCCAGGCTTGAAAGTGAAATTGGTTGACATGAGATTGTTTTCAGGATCTGGTGGCTCGGCATAGAGTTTGTCTTGATGTACGAGAGTGCTCACGAAGAGCATCCCCACAATAACGAGAGCAATGCATAAAAATCGTAATCCCGTTGATGGTTCACGAATCGTGAGGCGTGCGTAAAAATATTGAAACATAGGTACTTTTGAATACTCTATCATATATCACCCCGATCAGGCAAACATTCGCGTTAATAATATCTTGACATCATCCATCTCTATGAAATTATTTATATTTCTTCTCCTCTCCCTATGCTATTGGATCACGATCAAATTAGTTTTTGATAGTGTGAATATTGATGGTGGTGTTGAGGCTCTTGGAGCGCTTTCATTGGTGACGGGAGGTGGAGGATTTTTGCTTGAGTCATTTTTCACGAGAAAATCACTCCCATTTGCAACTCGATTGGCATTGTGTGGTGGCGGTTATTTCTTCCTCTTTGCTTTTCTGGAACGTCTCGTTGCATGATTCAATATTCCTGGAGTCTCATTCTCCTATCAGGGGCAATTTTCTTGACTTATTATTCTCTTTGGAATTTTTGTAATTTTGCATACAATCCTTTCTCTTCTCTATAGTTTTTCTTATGAGCCTCTCTCACATTCTCACCACTCTTCTCATCATCACTAGCATTGTACTTGTACTTCTTGTGCTCCTCCAGCCAAAACAATCTGGTCTCAGTCTCGGTATTTCGAGCTCTGGAGAATTTGCCAAGTTTGAACGACGCGGGGTGGAAAAGATTCTCCACAATGCGACTATTGTCATCACGGTTTTCTTTGTACTAGAGATTCTTGCGGTATTTTTCTTTGTATAGTTTCTTGAATTTTTCTTTGGATAAATTCATATCTCGTCTTTTGATGATATTTTCTTCATTTCTATGAACAATCGAAAAGCAATTCAAAAGTATATAACCCTTTTAATGGGGTTTTTTGCTCTTCTTGGTGCCCTCTTTCTGATTTTTGCGTACATCTACCAAGGAAGTAAGGTGACGCCAGAGTCTGGTGGTCAGCTCATTGTTGCTCAGCTCGCACCTCCTCCATCGCTTTCCCCACTCGCTTATGGAACTGATGATCGTACAAATATTATCAATCATCTCATGTTTCGGTCTTTGATGAAGCCTGATCCAATCAATCAAGAGCTCAAACAAGATCTTGGATCATGTGAATTTGGCCGTGTTGTTTGAGAGGTATCGTGTACGATTCTTCCGGGTTCCCTTTTCTCCGATGGATCTGCTATTACTCGAGAAGATGTTATAGCATCATTTGTACTCTACCGTGAACAAGCACGATCCCAAGATATTCTCGGAATATTGAGTCGTACTTCTATTTCGGAAGGTCCATCCTGAGAGATAGTTTTTCGTACAAATTCCAGTCGTATCAAGGAAATTAGTGAATTACTGGTACTTCCTATCCTTCCTCAGTCGAAGCTTGAACTTGTGAAGTCTGCATCTATTTCTGAGAAAGTACCCGTGAGTGGCATGCTCAAATATACTGGGCGCGAAACAAATGAAACAACAGGAGTGACAAAATATTTTTTTGAAAAAACAACGACATCGTCTTTTCTTGCTTCCAAACTTGTTTTTACATTTTATGGTGATAATGTAGCTGCATTTCAAGATAATGTAGGACAAGCATCATATATACTTCCATCAACATGAACAGGGGTTGGTAGTATGGGTGATTTTCAGGAAATTACTCTCGAGATTCCAGAGGTGCTTGCAGTTTTCCCGAATATAAAAACTCTTCCATTAGCACTGCGAAAACCGCTTTGAGAGAGTATTATGCTCTTGAAGAAATCATTCCCAGATCGTATGTTTTCTTCGAATCTTCCACCAGTTATTGCGAGTACCCTCTTGCAAGATGAGACAATTTCTCATTCTGGAGTGATTGCACATATTCAAGAATGATTGCGAACGGTAGGGAAGTATCCGAAGAATGATATTCTCATGACGTTGGAACAAAGCAAAAACAATCTCCAGACACAATCATGATCAACTCTTTCGAATCCTGGATATAGTACTGTTATCACTATTCCCACTAATCAAAAACTCTTTGTTGCAACCTGATCATTTGCATTTCGTGGCCAAGCCCCTATTGGATCAGATTCTGTAACGGTCAATGGATTTCGACTCACAGAGTTCCATGGGAGGGATTTTGCTTATCGTGCAAGCAAGGATATTGGCACTCTAAAAAATGGTTCAAATAGCTATGAAATAGTGTTCTGGAAGAAGAATGCTATCATCTCTCGAGAGAATATAGCTGTAGAAATGATTATTGATGCAAACAAGGCTCAGATACGTTCGGATGAAATCTCTGAACTCTATCATCCTGAGATTGCTCTTGCTCGACGCGAAGCAGCAATAAAGAAAATACAAGATCTTATTGATACCATCAAAACATACCCAGAAACTACATATCTCAATGAACTTTGAGAAAAAGCAACCATTACACTCGCATCGCTTGCTCAAGAGCCGATGAGTGATGTTCTCTGGCAAAAGTTGGAAGAAATTCTTGTGCAATCTTGATTTGAAGTTGTACAAAAAAAACTCAGTATCGATGAGCTCAGAGATATGGTTAAAAATGATAAGAGAACCTATGATCTCCTTTTGACTGGTATTTATCTTGGGAAAGAAGGAAAGGATATTTTTTCATTTCTTCACTCCCATGGAATGGAGAGTGGGTATAATTTCTGATGAGTACACGATACAAAACTTGACTATGCGCTCTCTGAATTCCGCAACGCAACCAGTGATAATTCAAATTTCCCGGTTTTTATGAAGCGAATTGCTGACAAGATAGCAAAAGAGTGATACCTCTATCCTCTTGATATGCGCACCCAGATTGCTTATATTCGTAAGGACATAATGAATCGATCATGAATTACTCTTCGTCGCTTCTCAAGTCTTGAAGATGTAGGATTGCTATTTCCAGAGAGTGGTCTGAATGCAAACTATACTATCGATATGAACACAAAATCTCTACAAGGATTCTTCCAATTTATTGACTCCACCTTTCGTAAATAGATCTCTATGTCTGAACACATAATCGACCACCACCAAGTTGAGACCCATCATACGAATGATGGGTCTTTGGTCGATCATGAAGATACTCTGAACCCTCATGATCATCATGATGACGCACATACATCGACACATGATGATACACAGAAACATCGAAAATGGGATTTTCGCAATGAGGTTGCTTATCCAGCTTGGGAATTTTCTGCGACGAATGTTGGGAATACGGCAAAAAAATTTAATTATTTTCCTTCATTAATTGCTGCTGTCTACCTCACGGCTGTTCTGTTCTATCAACTCTTTTCGACCTACAGTGTTGTATTTGGAAAAGGGAATCAGATTATTGGGATTATTCTTCAATTTTTCCATACCATTACCGTTTGGGAGATTCTCTCATGAGTTGTGATATTTTATTGCCTTATGTTGTTTTTTGGTCCCATTGCTCATGCTGGAGTAATCTCTCTCATTGACTCTGAAGAACATCACCAGCATCAAAGCGCTACAAAGGCTCTGGGTATAGGATTATCACATTTTTTTGATCTTTTTGAACTTCATAATCTTGTTGGAATCTTCAACCTTCTCTCGGTAATTACGTTCTATGTTTTTCTCCTTCGGCTCTTTGATTTTACCTACATAGGCCCTATTTCTTGGTTTATTTTTATCTATTTTATACTTGCAAATATTGCGAATATGTTGTTCTCGTATGCACCATATCATATAGTATTTGGCAAGAAAACCTCGTTTCAGGCGCTCACTGCATCAGCTATTCAGGCGATCACACATCTCGATGTCACGCTCAAGGTATACCTCAACTATCTCATCATTAGCGCACGTACGATTCTCATAGGAATCATGATTCTTCTCTTACCATTTCTTACTTCTTGGTTGATTGGATGGTTTGGTTTTAATCCAAGTATCTCAACGATATTTATCATTATGGCTATCCTCACAGCACCATTTATTCTCTTTCTCGCACAAATGAATAGTGTTCTTGAGATATTTCTCATCGGACTTTGGTATCGAGCATATCATCTTACGAATGATGCTCATGCGAGTGGTAGTACTACATCATCACATGGACACGACGATCATCATCACTAATTTTTTAGGAAAAATAGGCATTCTCTTGACTATTTTGCTGAATCAATATCATTGTAGCTTCATTTTTAAATAGACATAATGGACCTTGGTGCCTCGAATGGCCACAGCTCACTGGATCCGACTACTGCAATCGGACTTTTCTTTGTTCTCCTTTTTGCTCTCATGTTCTTTGCCGGAACAGAGATCCCTCTTATGAGTGTTGCAAATCACAAAATTGACGGATTTGTGAAGCAAGGACGAGTGGGTGCAAAATCCCTCAAATATATCAAGCGTCATGCTGAGAGATTATTGATCGTGAACCTTATTGGTACTACGATTGTGACGGTCTGGATATCCTCTCTTGCAACCGTTGCTGCATCTGGCGTTGCTTCACTCTTTGGGCTTTCTTGACCATATACAATCACGATCTGTGTTCTCGTTGCAACAGTCATCATTCTTCTTTTTGGTGAAATTGCTCCGAAGGTTCTTTGAGTGCGATTTAGTGACGCAGTCGCGCTCAAAGTTGCTCCTATATATCGAGCTCTCATGTGGATTCTCACACCACTCAACTGGATGATTGAGGGATTTACACGATTTTTGACTCTCATTACTGGTGGAAGGCATGGAGATATTCACTCTCATCGGGTGACGAGTGAAGAGGTAGAAGCATTTCTCGAAATGAGCGAGGAACATGGAGTCGTGGAAGAAGTCGAGCATCGGCGTATCAAGTGAGTTCTCGATCTTGCTGATACACGTGCTGAGAGTGTGATGACTCCACGGGTGCAGGTAGAATTTATATCGCTTCGCGCTACGGTATGAGAGGCTCTTGAGCGATTCTTCACAGCTTCTCATACACGCCTTCCTGTCTTTGGTGATAGTCCAGATGATATTGACTACGTCGTGAGTTTTCGCAAGGTGGTTGAGTGGCATCGCAATGGCATGGATAATGTCGAGCTCAAAGATCTGCCTCTCGAGAAGATCATCAAGATTCCACTGACCAAGAGGATCGATGATCTCATGGAGGTATTCCAAAAATCAAGAAAGCATATTGCTCTTGTGCTGGATGAACATGGGGGAGTCGTGGGTGTCGTCACCATGGAAGATGTGATCGAAGAGGTGTTCGGAGATATCAAAGATGAAAAAGACGACGAAGAAGTCTACATCCGTCATATATCCGATGGTAGCATCTCCGTCGTCGGCAATACTCTCATCGAAGATATCCTCGAAGAATGTGAGATCAATGAGATTGAAGAAATTGGGTTTCGAGAAGAGCACTATGGTGAAGCGATTTCCTATCTGATCATTGAACGACTTGAGAGATTCCCACGTGAAGGTGAAATACTCAAATTCTGACCACTTCGCATAGAAGTTGATTCGATCGATGATGGTCGAATTGAGAGGGTGAGTGTATCACGGGAGAAGAAGTAAGATGTTTCGGTAGAAATAATCCCAAACATTTTTTGTTTGGGATTATTTCAAAAGATATGATTATTTCATATTTCGGGATTGCAAATTTGAAGAGCATGGAAAATTAGGGTAAATAGAAAAAATAGCAAAATCATTTAAGCTTTTGCTATTTATTGTGATTTCAAATCACTGTGGGAAACCGCCACGATTTTTTTCACAAACAGAGCAGTACCAGTTAGAGTTATCATTACTGCGTTGACTCGTTTGCTTCTCACAAGTGTAGCAGTAGCGACGAGAAACGGTATATTTTTGTTTCCCTTTCGTCACCGTCATGCCATCTTTATGGTAGTGTACATGATCGCCACGAACATGTCCGCGTTCAGTATGTTGCCCGTGAATGCTTTCATTCTGTCCGCGATCAGTACGCTCCTGCCGATAACCACCGAAACCATTTGGTTTTGCTTTACTCCAAGACATTATTATTGCCTCCTCAATTGGAATATATCACGAAATTGTGACTAATCTAGTATATACATATCACTTTAATAGTCAATACCAGCTATCCCTTCATGACTGAATTCAATTCGTACCATCGGACGATTTTCGTTTGTTTCATTCATTTTTGTAAAAGTTACCGAGGGAATAAGATCCGACTTTGCAGACCAATAGCTTTCTTCAAACTTCTTGGTTTCATAGAGATAAATCATTGGGTAGTTTCCAGAGAGACTCTCACGTAGATAAATAAAATCAGGAATATATCCAATTTCGCCAAGAGTAGTGATCAGATCATGATGTCGAGTAAAAAGATTCTGTGTGTAGGTCCATATATGAGAGATTTGATATTGCTCATAAGGGATATCTAATTTTTCTTTTGGGATGAGCGCGAGTATTTGCTCGATAAAGCTATGATATTTGGTAGACATGAATTTTTACATATTGTTTAATTGTATGAATATTTAAAAATTTTAATAGAAAAAGTTGTCCGTATGTTTGTTACAATTGTAACAGGTATTATAGCTATTGATTAATACTTCGTTTTGAATAACCTGTAGCAATATATTATTGCAGTATTTATGATTGATCTATTCACATGAAAGCCCTTTGATGTAGGTGATAAGGGATATGCTCAGGAGCTTGCCAAAACAGTCGTTCAACATACCCAATCAAGTAACAATGAATCATTACAAGAAGCTCTCAAAAAACTGTCAGATTGAGACCAAATAGGTACTATTTGCGCGGATACTTCGAGAAATATTTTGAGTTCTGTGAGAGTATAATTTTTACCAAATATTTTTAAGAGAATTTTCACAGCGCTTGATTTTCTCAAGACAATACCTATGATACCGTCAGCCCTTCGGGGTCGCTTATCGAGAGAGTTCCTCCTTACCTCTCTCGTGGGTGCCGTCGCCAAATTTAGCGACGGTTTTTTGTTGTTTTTTTCATCTCCTTTACCTTGCATTCTTGAGGCTTTTCTCTAGTATGAATCTATGTTGTATCAAGTTGTATGCCTCGAGTCCGGAATGGGGCTGGATGGTTGGACCTACCGATCAAATCAACCCCTTGCTTCTGGAACACTGGTCGAGATACCTTTGCGAAAGCAGCATGTTTTTGGTATGATCGCGTGACAAATACTCAACGAAGACACAACCATTATTTATAGTGATATTGAGAGAGCTTACGACGGAGTCATACTGATGAGCGAACAAAAAATCCAAGTCCTCAAATCACTTGCTCTCGAATACGCTATGCCGATTTCCAAGATATTTGCACTCTTCTACACAAAAGAAACCCTCACAGCTCTCGCACACCATAAGCCTCAATCAAAACCATTTGTGCATCACTCTGTATTTGAACCGGGATCTGGAGAAATATATATCACAAAAAATATAGCCGCATTTCTCAAAGATGAATGAGTACATTCTTTTCCCTATGATCGATTGGATGTTCTCTGAATCGAGAGTGATGTGACTATGATCTCATCTCAATCAACACAAAAAGAACGACGAACAGTATGGATAGAGAGCCTCCTCGGTGAGAGATCGTCACTCTATGGTACGAGAGATGTACTACGATATCCAGTCGAGCATTATTCGCAGATCACGTACTATCTGCCGCATATTCAAGGCGAATGGTATCATATGCTCCATCACTATAGAATTCTTGATTTTCTGGAAGCGATGCGAGTATACCTCGGTATACGAGTGCGTATCGTCGCTCCACGCCTATCGAGTGAGCTCGTCGGCCTCTACCATCTACGTCAATATCAACTTCTTGAAGGACACACATGAAACCTATAAATTTCCAAAAACTTCACTATCGAATGAGCTTCATGATTCGCCATATAGGGCGACTCGAACTCCTGTCATTTTTTTTCATATTTATTGCTGTTGTTCTCCTTGCAGCAGCTTTTCGCTATACGATCATTGATGGTGATTATTATCGAAATCTTGCTGACAGACAGCAAACAGCAAAGATCACAAATAGTGTATCGAGAGGAAGTATCTATACGAAGAATGAACCAATTGGCGTACTCGCGACGAGTGCTGACTTGCCGGATCTTGCGATCGATCCGACAGCGAGTGGCTCTCATGAGGCTCTCTTGGATTTTCTCGTGCAGGTCTATCGCCGAGAGGCTTGTGGAATTGCTTTTGATCTCTCTTGTGTTGAACGATCGTATGAGCTCATGCGTATGCCACTTGCACAAGGTACCAAGATCACTTCACAAGGCCTCGATGGGAGCATTCGAACATTTATTCAATCAAAACTTTCCCAAGAGTATGTCACTAGTTCTCTTCTAAAAGAGAATCTTACTCCCCAAGAGCTCGATACATTTTCAAGATTTAGTGCTACAAATCTGGTAGGATCAGGCATGTATCTGATTGCGAATAATGTCTATGTAAATCCAATGACATTATCACTCTCTGATGATCAAAAAAAGAATCTTCAGGATATGTTCGGCTTAACAGGTGCTGATATGGCAAAAAGCCTCCTCCAGAGAAAGGTTCGATATATCAAGATTCTCTCACAAATGTCTTTTGCAACGAAGGAATTTGTCGATGAAAGACTTGCTCAGTCAGCGGGAAATAGCGTATGAGATATCAAGAATTTTATTATTATCGAGCCAAATCCATCACGCTACTATCCACAAAAAACAGTATGAAGCCAGATCACAGGATTTGTAGATAATAATGGTATTGGAAGATACGGCATTGAGGCATATTTTGAAAAAGAACTCCAGTGAAGAGATGGTGTACGAAGTGCCAAGAAAGACATTCACGGCAGAACCATTGAAAATTTTGACCTTGATAATGACCGTACAATTAATGGATCAGATATTACTCTTACGATCGATCGTAATATTCAAAAATATCTTGGTGATCGACTCGAACGGGCAACAAAAGAATTTCGTGCAAATCGTGTATCTGCTGTTGTTCTCAATCCAAAAACAGGAGCAATCATCGCTATGGCAAGTGCCCCTGGCTATGATCCAAATGAGTATAGTCGAGTCTATGATCTCGAGGTGGTTAATCCAGATGATCACGAGGATATTGGTTTTGATTTTCTCGGAATGCCATTATTTGTTGAAGATGATCTCAAGGGATCATCGAGTGTTGTAAATGGCCAGGTGGTTAAGCTACGTGATGCTACTGAAGAAGAACGAGCAAATCCACTTGTAAAAAAATATCGATACAAGAATAACGTAGGTCCACTCGCATATATGAGTGATCCTGTCGCATCGCTCTATGAACCAGGGTCAATATTCAAGCCAATAACGGTGGCTATTGGAATCGATAGTGGTGAGATTCGCCCATCCGATGTCTACTATGATGCAGGTTCTATCAAGATCGATCAGTTTACGATTAGTAATTTGGCAAAAGAATGTATTGGACAACATACCTATACTCATGCTCTGAATTGGTCGTGTAATGTTGGAATGATTGATATTGTGAAGAAAGTCGGAAAAAATATTTTCGCAGAGTATATTCGTGATTTTTGATTTGGGATTCGTACGAATATCACGATGAAAGAAGAGGTATTTGCAGAGATGGAAAGTGTTGATAAATGGAGTCGATCAAAGCTCTATACGAATTCATTTGGACAAGGTATTGCAACGACACTCATACAGATGGCTGCAGCCTATGGGGTGCTTGCGAATGGCGGTATCTATATGCAACCATATCTTGTTGATTCTATCACACTCCCGAATGGACAAGTGCAAAAAACTGAACCAGTAGAGATGCGTCGTGTTGTAAAGTCTGAAACAACAAAACTCGTGACAGATATGATGGTAGAAGGTGCAACGATCTGATATGCAAAGAAAGGAGCTGTTGCTGGATATAAAATCGCAGGTAAGACAGGGACATCACAGATACCATCGAGAGGGTGATATGAAAAAGGTCCACATGGTGAAACTATTGGACGAACTTTTACTTCATACGGCTGATTTGCTCCTGCTTATGATCCAAAATTTGTACTGATTCTAAAAGCAGAACGACCGAGAACAGGTCAGTATGCAGAGACAACAAGTGCACTTGTATTCTCAGATATCGCAAAATATTTGCTTGAGTATTATGGTATCCCAAAAGATAAGTAGAGAGATAAAAGACTATTCATATATGAATAGTCTTTTATCTTCATGTATGAAATATTTATACCATAGAGAGAGCATTTGTCTTGAATTCTCTGAGAAAAATCTTTGTCAAACGTTCATTCTTTGATATGCTTTCAAAAACCTATGAAATATATTTTTGTCACTGGAGGTGTACTCTCTGGTATCGGTAAAGGTATTGCGGCTGCCTCTATTGGGGCAATCCTCAAATGAATGGGGCAGAAAGTATTCTGTCAGAAATTTGATGGATATCTCAATGTGGATCCAGGTACGATGAGTCCATTTCAACATGGGGAAGTATTTGTCACCAATGACGGTGCAGAGACGGATCTTGACCTCGGTCACTATGAGAGGTTTCTCGATATTAATCTCTCCAAACTTTCATCATTCACCTCTGGTAAACTCTATGAAGAGATTATCAATCGCGAGAGAAAATGAGATTATCTTGGTGGCACAGTACAAATAGTTCCCCATCTCACAGACCTCGTAAAAGAAAAAATTATTCAAGGACAAGAGTCGAGTGGTGCAGATATCAGCATTGTGGAAATTGGTGGTACGATTGGTGATATGGAAAATGAATATCTTCTCGAATCAGCACGCCAGATGCAACACGATCTTGGACATGAAAACGTGATTTTTGTCCACGTTGTTCTTCTCCCATATCTTTGAGCAAGCAAAGAGTTCAAATCAAAACCGATTCAGCACTCGGTTCGTACCATGATGAGTTATGGTTTGTCTCCAGATTTTCTCATTGTGCGAGCTGATACGGATATTGCAGAGGATATGATGGAGAAGATAGCACGATCATGTGGAATTCCAAAGCAACATGTTATTTCCGCTCCGACACTCGATACAATCTATCGTGTTCCGCTATCGTTCGAGTGACAAAATATTGGTGAAGAACTTGCAAAGAAGCTTCATATGCCAGTACTCCTACCGAATATGGAGAATTGGAGAGCGCTGATTCAGAACATCGATACTTCTCAGGAGATTCTCAAAATTGCCATGGTCGGCAAATACGTATGACTCGAGGATGCATACTATTCTCTGAATGAGTGACTCAAATGTGCTTGATTTGCATATCAAAAAAGGGTGGTTATCGAATTTATAGAAGCAGAGGAAGTTGAAAAACAAGGTGTATCAGTACTCCAGTGATTTGATGGTATTTGTATTCCGGGTTGATTTGGAACACGTTGAGTTGAAGGCATGATTCTGACAACTCAATATGCTCGTGAGAATAATATTCCTTTTCTTGGTATATGCCTCTGATCACAGATTATGGCGATTGAATTTGCAAGAAATGTACTCGGTATCGAGGATGCATCAAGTGAAGAATTTGCACCAGAATGAACGAACAATATTATACATATTATGTCTGATCAGAAAGATCTGACAACTAAGGGATGAAATATGCGACTCGGCCTCTATCCATGTGTCATTCGTAGTGGAACACTTGCAGAGAGAGTTTACAAAGAACAAATGGGTACTCTGGGGGGCTCTACTATTTATGAACGCCATCGACATCGATTTGAGTTCAATCCTCGCTATCGAGGCGAAATGGAAAAAAGAGGGTTCATTGTGTCGGCTGATTCACCTGATGGTATGCTCGCTGAAATAGTTGAAATCCAGAATCATCCGTATATGATTGCGACGCAGGCTCATCCTGAGCTGATATCACGCCCATTTCGGCCACATCCATTATTTCTTGGATTTGTGGGTGCAATTATAGAATAAAATATTCTATAATATATGTTCTGCCTTTTACAAGACAAAACATACTATTTCATACCATCCAACTTTGCACTCTTGTCTTGTATCCTTATAATTCGGCCACAATTTATTAATTCCCTCCTATGAAAAAGATTGTCCTTCCATTGATTATTGTATCTCTTTCTCTGAGTGCATGTACCATGCCTTGGTCTCAGAAAGATGATGACAAGCCAAAGGATACTACGAAAGTTTCGACAACGAAAGTAAAAAATGAAGTAGTACATACTCTGAACTATACTCTAAAAGACGGTGAGAAAGTAATTGACTCAAAGCAAAATTTTCCTTTTGTTGTTGGAAGAAGAATGCCATTTATAGCATCTGGTATGGATGAGATCGTAGCGTCTATGAAGGCAGGTGAGAAGAAAAGCGTGAAGATTGCCGCCGAGAAACTCTATGGTCCATCAATACTTAGTAGCACAGGTAACCTCGAACAATTTGTAGATACATTCACAAAAACGGGATCAATTGATGCTTATGGCGATCGGATAACTACATCGCTTCCAAAATCTCAGGTGATAAAGGATGGTAAGCAAGATTATAAGGTTGGGGACGAAGTACAGGCTATGTGAGCAATGGGTATGCCTCCTGGTCCAGCAAAAGTAGAAAAGATTGAGGGTGATGTAGTGACTATATCTGCTGAAAACCGTATGAATCCATTTGCTGGAAAGAAGATTCAAGTTGGAACCGAAGGAAAAGGTGGAAATAATCAAACACTTCGCATTGAAAAAATTGAGGGAAAAGTTGTGACTGTTAAGCATACGAATCCACCAAATCATGCATTTGCTGGTGTTGAGCTGAAAGTGGGTGCAGAATGGACAAATGAGAAAAATCAAAAATTTCAGATTAAAGCAATTGAAGGGAATCGTGTAGGATACACATTCACAGCAAACCAATTTGCCGGAAAGGAATTTACTCTTGAAGTAGAAGTTCTCTCGATTAAGTAATTAAAAACTCACCCTTTGGTGAGTTTTTAATTACTTAAATAAAAGCACTGAATTATTTTGACATTTTTATAAAATAATTTATGATGCTTTTCACACAAATTCGTGTAGTCCACATTTATAGGAAGGAATAAAATGCGGCATTTAAGTATATTGGTTGCTATGCTCTTTTGTGTAGCGAATAATGTTGCAGCTGATGACAGTTTGCTCTCTCGAGCTTATTTGTCGGAAACCATGAAATGGTTACCGAAAGATTGTCTTGGAGCAAAAGGGGCGCTTGAAAATTTTGATCACGAAGCAGATGATCTGCGAAAGAAAGATCAAAAATTTGTTGAACAATTTATTCGAGAGTACCGTTGGGTAATGCTTGATCGGGTAGAGATATGGTGCCAATCAAAAAACGCCTGACTACATTAAAAACTCCACCGCAAGGTGGAGTTTAATTTTTTATCATTGAACTTTGAATAGCTGCAATAACCATCTTTTTTGTTCCAAAAAAATCTTTTGTAAAGTTCATTCGTTCGGTAGAAGTTATGTTTTCTTGCTTCGTAGTTATGAAAAGTGGGTATGATCGATAATCATGAAGATCATTACTACTCTGAATAATTTCATTGAGAACCCATCCATTTGTCTCTCGATCTGGATGTATAGGAATGACTCGTTGAACTACCTCGAGATTTACCTGAAGACTATCTTCTTGATCCGATGGTCGATACATTATCACCCCGTATCCTTCCGGATTGGTATTGGATGGATAATCTTGCCATGATTCATTTATCCAATCCATACGATACTCTTTTCAACAAACCTTCCATCAGAGACTCTCATAGTATCCTATTAATGAGCGATTGGTACTATTAATATCGCGTCCATGCCTCGTTGCAAGAAGAACTCCATGAGAGAATGGATCATGCGCAACGTAGGAGAGGAGTGCTCAGAGGACTTTGCTGGCGAGTCACTGACCTCGATGTTCCGGATGTGTCCATACATCTTCAAGATAGTGATATCTCTGATTATCTAACGTTATTTCCTGTGCAAAAGCACGAGAAATCTCAACTCCATTCAACTCGATCGAGAATCGATGTGTATATTTTGCTTTTACCATATTTTCCAAGAAGGACATGCTTGATGAACACGTATATGTGCAAATCCGGGATGCAAAATAGCTCGCTCGATGGTACTACTGAGAGCTGCCATATCACGATCAATCACTGCTTCAGCAAATCATGCGCCAAAAAGCTTTGCAGCTGCTACGGGATCGAGAGGCGGAGTGACACTTCCATGTGGTTCTGACTTTGTTTTGATCCCCACCGGAGTTGTCGGAGATGATTGCCCTGTTGTGAGGGCATAATTTTCATTATCGAGGACGATATAGGTAATATCAACATTTCGACGACATGCATGGAGAAAATGTCCAAGCCCGATCCCATATCCATCACCATCACCTCCAATCGCAATGACTGTGAGTTTTGGATTTGCAAGTTTGACACCAATTGCAAATGGTACTGAACGTCCATGAAGAGTCTCGGCAGCATAGCCATCGATGTATTGAGAGATTTTTCCACTACAACCAACACCCGACACAATAACCGTATTTTCACGTGATATATTGAGCTTTTTGAGGGTATTTCTGATTGCCATCAGTGCTAAAAAATCCCCACATCCGGGGCACCATTGGATCGTATTGAGAGCTGATCGCATAGGAAGTTTTAGAATATGAGAATTATATACATTGACCGAGAAAATGCACGCTTTGTTCTTCTTTTTCTTGATTTATTTTGTACCTGAGAAGAGTATCTTGATCCCGAGAATAGCCAGGAGAAATCACATGCATTTATCGAGATGATATCGTATCTTCATAAATCCTACACGAATAGGGGAGATATTGAGTGTTGTCGCAAGGAATGTGAACCACATAAGTGGAACTGATGCCATAGCGACCCCATATGAGAATTGAATACCTATACTTAATTGAGGATCAATCACTTGCGTAAATATAGCAAGAAAGAAGAGAGTTACTTTTGGGTTGAGAACGTTCGTAATAAATCCTTCTCGAAACGCTTGGAATGATGAGAGTTTGAGCGATGTATCTTTTGATAAATGTACATCTGAATATGATGATTTTTTGGCTCGTAGAATCTGATATGATATCCAGAAAATATAGAGAGCACCGAGAATTTTGATGATCTGAAATGCGATAATGGATTGAGAAATAATAACTCCAAGCCCAGCGATACAATATCCAACGTGGACAAATATAGCGGATGCAATACCAAATCCAGTGAGTATTCCAAGTTTTCGAGAGATGAGACTATTTTTAATTACCACAATAGTATCAGGTCCAGGACTCATAGCAGCAAGAAGCGTTATACCCATGAGTGTAATATATGGCAGCATGGATATTGTTTGAAAAAAATATTATTGCATAATACGCTAAAGAAATAGAAAAACAAGATGTTATCGTGGTTTGCATTCGGGTTTATTTATCATGAGATTTCTCTTAAAAATTCTCCTAATTGTTTGAGGGAAATATTGAGTGATTCTTGTAGTGTGATAATTCTCTTTTTTTGAAGCTCAATGTTTTGTATGAGAGGATTATCTGAGAACTGTTCCAAACTCAATATTGCTTCTTGATTGATGAGTGCATTTCTTTGACTGATGAGAAATTGATATACCTCCAACACGAGTTGTTGTATCTGTTTCTTTATATAAGTAATATATTTTTGTGTATCGATTATATTCCCTAGCTGTATTTGTTTTTCCATTGCTTCAAGCTTTTCTAATTGAGGCATGATTTTAACAAAACACTTTGCAATGTCAGTAAAGTCTTTTTTACATTCAAAAAAATTTACATCTTCAGAATTTTCTCAAAAATTTTGTAGAATATTATTACTCCTTCCTTCTAGTTGATGGACAGATTTCTCAATACTAAGACCGAGACGAATAAATTGTTGGTAGGTTGGCTGAAAAGGATTGTGAACAATAAATCATTTTCGTCCCCAGAAGAGAAGAAATCCAAGCACGGTGAGACCAAAAAGATAAGCAATCCAGTCTTCTTTGTGTATTTCAATGAGAAAATAAAAACCAAAGTAAATAACTCCACCAAAAATACCAAATCCAGTATCTAATTCTTGGTTGTTTGGGAGTGAAAATCAAAAATTAAATGATCGTATATATTTCAGTATTTCATCATAACTACTCAACTTTCATCGCAGGAGAAAACCATAAGGTGTATGAAATATGGTGTGAATGGAGCGAAACGCTATCAGTTTCCAGATAAGAAAGATTAGAAAGGTGATCCACATGTATGGGAGTGCGATACTGCCACCAAACGATATAAAAAGAAAAGTAATAATCGCAAATATGCAGATTCTCGGAAAGAGGTATAGAAAAAATGTTAACCAACTGAGTCAATCTGTCACAACAAAACCTCGCTCATAGAGAGTTTGGTTTTGTTGTGAATTGAGCTCGAGAAAATCATATTTCATATATTTGCTAAAGTGTTATCCAAACAAGATATTCTTCATTCCCTGCTTCACCTGCAAGAGTTGATTGGCTCATTTTTTTAAGTTTGATTCAGAATTCTTCCTTCCAAAACAATACTTCTTTATCGAGCATTTTCTGAGTATCGACACTTCGATGAACAACTCAGTCTTTGGTGAGTTCTTTTGAGTCCACTTCAAATTGTGGTTTGTAGAGAAGGATCATATCTCATTCTTCCCTTAAAAGTGGTATGATAGATGGGAGAATATCGCGCAGTGGGCACCAGGAAATATCCCCCACAATAAGATCAAATTTTTGAAATCATGCATGCTTCTGGGATTCTTCTGCATAGTCTCGAATATCCGTCTGTTCATGAGATTCAATTCTTGGGTCTCATCGTAGTTTCTTATGAAGTTGATTTGTGCCGATCTCCACTGCCACAACTTTCTGAGCTCATCGTGAGAGCAGTACTTGGGTGAATCCGCCAGTAGAGGAGCCTACATCCAGACATTGCAAAGATTTGATTTGAATCTTATTTGCTTCGAGAAAGTCATCGAGCTTCACGGCGCTGCGAGACACCCAATCAATTTTTCTATCTTCAATAATTTCTATGCAATCGTTCTCATCCATCTGATAACTTGCCTTTATGATGATTTTTTTGTTTACCAATACAAGTCCCGAATCAATCCAGAATTGTGCGCGATTACGAGTGGTTTGATAGTATGATTTGAGATAGAGATCGAGGCGCATAGATATGCTAGATTTTTATGAGATTTTGAAATCTCATTGTATTCGATTCTCTCAGAAGACAAGAAAACCCATTCATTGAGAATGGGTTTTCTATGAATTAAAGATCTATGGTATAACTTTTCCAGTCTTTTTTTGCTTTTTGATAATCTTCTTTAGAGAATCCATATGTGGATGGTCCATACCAAATTTTTACTTGAGTATCTCCAATAAGTTCAAATTGCTTATTTTCCACATATTCGCTTTCTGTTGAGAAATCTTTAAGAGGAATCTGCCGTATGTTTTGATTGCTAGTATATATATTTAAATATACACGTGGTCCACCATTGTCGTAAGCATTTTCGCCAAGTATGTACCATGCATTGTTTTTCTTATCAATTTGTCGTATACCTTGTATTTCTCCGGTAAATGTGAGTGTGTCATTTGTATTTTCATCAATGATCCATCAGTCAGTGGGTCATTCATATGCTAGATGACTCAAAACACTAATTCCACTTGCTGTATTTATTGTTTCATCCGAAAATTGATTTGTCTCATAAAGAAAAAAGTATTTTTGTGCATACAGTTTTCCGAATTGCTTTTTTTGTTCAGGGGTAAAGGTCAATGGATCCATCTCATTGGTTTTTAATATATCAACTATTTCTTTTTCAATCGAGTGATAACTCAGAGATTCATCATCTTTTATTATATTACTGATAGATGCAATTTTTTGATCTCGAAAAAAAGCAGTAGTGTTATTTTCATCTTGAACGATGCGAATACTTGGTGAGAGATTTTTCTCGAATATGATCTTCGATCAAGTTGTGGTTAATCATCCACTTTGTGTTGAGAGAGTAGCACTTTCAGTAGTATTTCCAGTTGAAATACCCGCAGTAATCGTTTGCGGTTGAGGAGTTAATATTTTTGATTGATCTGACCCATTTTGATAGGAACAACTTGCCAAGAGAATTGGAAGGAAAAATATAATTTTGTTCATATGGAAAGAAATGATAAAAGTGGCGAAAGTGGCGGGAGTATATCTATAAATAATGTTGAAACAATAAAGAAAACTGGCTATTCCCCCCTCACTTCAATATGTAATTCCTCAAGTTGTTTCTCATCCACACTGCTTGGTGCACGCATCATAGCGTCTTCTGCTTTTCCGCTCTTTGGGAATGCATAGATTTCGCGGATATTGGTCTCATCGGAGAGAATCATAAGTACTCGATCGAACCCGAATGCAAACCCACCGTGTGGAGGAACTCCATACCCGAATGCTTCGTACATGGCTCAGAATTTTTCTTTCACTTCCGCTTCACCCTTACCTACAATTTCAAATGCTTTCACAAGTGAGCTAATATCATGATTACGGATGGATCCTGAGAGAATCTCATATCCATTGAGCGCGAGATCATACTGACATCCATAGATCGAGAGTGGATCAACTCCAGGGGCAAATGCATCAACTCCACCATGAGGCATAGAGAATGGGTTGTGCTCAAAGTCATACGATCCATCAGGTTTGAGTTCGTACATAGGGAAGTCAGTCACCCATGCGAATACGAGAGCATCCTGATTCGCGAGTGAGAGCATATCACGCAGAGCAAGCCGAACTCCACCGAGAGCTTTGTTCACGCTCTCTCGAGTATCTGCTCCGAAGAAGATCATATCACCGACTTGTGCTCCGAGCTGCTCCGTGAGGGCAGCTATCTCTGTCTCTGAGAGGAACTTGAGGATTGGACTCTTTGGACCGTCTGCTTCGTAGGTAATGTAGGCAAGTCCTTTTGCTCCATTTGCTCGAGCTACATCGGTAATACTATCGATCTGTGATCGGCTGAGAGTTTTTCCGGGAAGCTTGAATGCCTTAACGACACCACCAAAATCAAGTGCTCACTTGAACACAGAGAATGCTGAATCTTGAAAAATACTCGATACATCTTCAAAATGAAGGTCAAACCGAAGATCTGGCTTATCTGATCCATAGAGATCCTTTGCTTGGGTATGCGTGAGCCGGATGAATTGACCATTTTCCTCAAGTCTCTCAATTGTTTTTTGTGGTGCACTATGGTGTGAGAGTTGCTTGATGAAGTCTTCTGCGACGGCAAATATATCTTCTTGATCGACGAAGCTCATTTCACAATCTATCTGGTAGAACTCACATGAATGCCTATCCGCACGAGGATCTTCATCACGAAAACATGGTGCAATCTGGAAATACTTATCCACTCCAGCTACCATGAGAAGTTGTTTGTACTGTTGTGGTGCTTGTGGGAGTGCGTAGAACTTACCTGGATGCAAACGAGATGGGATGAGGTAGTCACGAGCTCCTTCTGGAGAAGAAGATGTGAAGATCGGAGTTTGTACATCAAGAAATCCACGATCAGAAAAATACTCACGGGTAAATCGATTCATCTTTGCGCGTAGTTCGATCTTTGCGCGCATTGCTGGACGTCTGAGATCGAGATATCGATATTTGAATCGAACATCTTCTGAAGTATTCGTCTTGTCAGAGATCTCAAATGGGGGAGTGTTTGCTTTCGTGAGAATCTTGGCCTCATGAATAAGTACTTCGATCTCTCCCGTTGCGATCTTTGTGTTGGTTTGACCTTCGGGACGTGATCGCACTACTCCTATGAAATTCACCACATATTCACTACGAGCAGAATCAGCAACAGCATACGCATCAGGATGAGATACTGGATCAAATACGGTCTGAGTGATACCATAGCGATCACGAAGATCGATAAAGATAACACCACCATGATCACGACGAGTATCTACCCAGCCAGAGAGAGTAACAGTTTGCCCAATATGAGCTGCAGTGAGTTCACCACAAGTATGAGTTCGAAGCATAA
>ERZ724524.802-NODE-802-length-20536-cov-4.300864_pt1 | contig 20536 bp, 22 predicted proteins | sample MGYA00376057_ERZ724524 | MGnify/ENA primary metagenome ERZ724524 (study PRJEB28724, sample SAMN07190888) | wastewater metagenome | isolation source: influent of sewage treatment plant in Hong Hong | place: USA: Christiansburg, Virginia | collected 2016-03-01 ...
GGCGAAGCATCCCACCCGTGCCCGACGAATCAGTGACCCGGTTTTCGCTCCTCGATACGGATGATTAGTCAAGCGTAAACTTCGGTTATTATTTTTTACCGCAAGTCAAGCCAATTCTGCAAGGCCGCATTTCGCCAAGCGCGGCCTTGCGTCCTCAGACGGGAACTAAGCTCACGCTTAGTCCAGCTAAGCCCTGGCTTAGTGCGACTAAGCCCGCATACTCACCGACGGAAACTAAGCCCAGGCTTAGTGCAGCTAAGCCTGGGCTTAGACCGGCTAAGCGCACGCTTAGCCAGAGAGTGCGTCGCGACTTGTGAGAGTCCATACGTCAAACTCTTGATTGAACCCAAATGTTCAAGTCACTGTTTTCTATTGACAAACCGACAGGAAGACTAACTCCGTCGAGTCAGCATCCTTTTGGGTAGTCGCGTTTCGGGGGGCACGCCCTGCACCAAACGAGCGGGACGACGGGGAGGCTTCTGTGCAATTTTCCGACGGGAAGTCAGAAAGAGTAACGAAAGGTTTGACTTACAGACGTGGATATTGGATCGTCGGCGCGTTTTTCACGCCTTTTCCCCCAATCGGTTTCGTTCTAATTTCTCGACGGGATGTTGGGTGGCTTTGAATCGCGGTGATAAACGTTCTTTTCGTGGGCCGCACACAGTGCCGAGGCAATCTGCCGCGCCAGCCGCATGATCTCTGGCAGCGGCGGCATGCCCTTCGACTTCTGCCGCTGGCTCAGCGTCTCGCCCTTCAGGTACTCCATGACGAGATACGCGGTCCCGTCAGGAAGCTGGCCATAGTCCGAGATCTGGACGACGCACGGGTGATCGATCAGGTTGACCGCACGCGCCTCATTAAAGAAGCGAGCGCAAATGCCAGGGTCTTGCGCGTACTTCGGGTGAAGGATCTTGATGGCAACCCGGCGACCGATGGGATCTTGAACGGCTTCATACACCGCTCCCATTCCACCTTCGCCCAGCTTGCGAATGACCTGATATGGACCAAAACGATCGAGAGACACTTTGCGGCTCTTACTTGCCACTATACCGGCTTGGGGTTTCTTTGTCGCTCATCTTGTGTTTTTGGACTTACTAAAACATCGTTATGAGAAACCAGGCGCTGATTGGGTCCGCTGTCGAAGCGGGTGGAGGGCGCTTCCGTTGACCGGCACAATGTCGGTAGCTGTGAGCGGCGGGCGAAGCTGATAGGGTAGGGGGCCATGAGTCAGCAGGTCGGTATGTTCGGTCAGAAGGTAGGCGGCTTCTTGGTGTGGGTGGCGCTGACTTTTGTGGCACTGGCTTCATTACGGGCCGGCCCGGAGCTGCGCAGTCGTGAGTGGGCGATCGGCGAGTTTAAGCCGCCACCGCGCTGGGAGGTGACGCCTCGCGAACGTCCGAGCTACCCACAGCTTATAGCGTGGGCGAGTCGAGGCGATGGCAGCGAGCGAGCGGTGATTAGCCTGGTGGGCAAGCGGGTTTCACCGGGCACAACCGTGCGTGAGCTGTTGTCGGATGCCTCGGCGATCAAAGGCTGGCCGCGAGTGGACAACGTGCGGGTACAGATTCTGTCGACGCTCGGTTGGAGCACGGGCTGGACTGGAAACTTGCGGCTTCAGGTCGATGCGGTCCTGACAGCGACGGAGCGGGAGCGTGCCCAGGTGGTGCGGCAGTATCTGTTCTTAAATGGACCGATCGCGTACACGATGACGCTGGTTGCACCGTTGGAGCAGGCGACTGCCCGGCTGCGTGATCTGGATGACACGGCATCGAACTTGGTGCCATTGGACAGCTCAGCACACGCGGCTGCTCAGTCCACTCCTCCGGCTCCGGCGCGTACGATTCCCGATGCTGGCACCGCACCGGACATGCGCTGAGAGCGACCGGAGCAGCGAGCAAACTGAGAAATCGACAGGCATACACAGGAAACCCTTGCGATGGGTCGGCCCACATTGGTAGCGTTTCGCGCATCATGAGCACGTCCCGCACCCTCTTTTCGCTCGCCTTGGTCGCGCTTGTGGCAAGCACCACCGGCTGCGACACGCTGCGTGCTCGTGCGCGCGCACAAAAAGGCGTGGAAAAGTACCGCGACGGGGAAATTGCCGAGGCCGCTAAGCTGTTCCGCGAGGCCGCCGAGATCGACTCGACCGTCCCTCCCATCATCATCAACCGGGGCTTTACCCATCTGGCGCTCTACCAACTCAGTCCGCGAACCAAAGAAGGCCAAGAAGCGGCCAACATCGCGGTGCAGTCGTTCCGCCAGTACATGGAGATGCCCAAGCTCAAGCCGGAGCAGCGTCAGCGCGCACGCGACTACCTGCTTCAGACCTTCGTGGACGCGAAGAAGTACGACGAAGCGGTCGACTTCTTTAAGCCACAGGTCGAGCGCGAAAACCCCGACGTCGAAGCGCTGACGATCCTTGGCAACATCGCCAAGAGCATCGGCAAGCTCGATGCCTGCCGGATGTGGCTGGAGCGACGCGTCAAGGCGAACCCCAAGGACACCGATGGCTACGTGTCCTTGGCGATCATGACCTGGGATGAGCTGTGCGCGGACTCGCAGTGTCGCACGGCGATGGAGCTGCGGCGTAACCAGCTTCAGATGCCCTGGGCGGATCGCATCGCCAAGGCGAACCAGGCGCTCGATTTGATCGAGTTTGCTCGTCAGCTATCACCGCAGGCACCAACACCGGCCATTTACGGCAACCTGCTGCTTCGTGAGCGTTCCTACGCGCAGCCGAATGACGAGCTAAAGCGGCAAGACTTGGAAGATGCCGGCAAGCTCCTACAGCTTGCGCTCGCCATGCAGAAGGCAGCGACTCAGGCGGCAGCGGCCGCAGCGGCGAACCAGGCCGGGGCAGCCGCCAAGCCCGGTGACGCCGCTAAGCCAGCGGAAGCCGGTAAGCCGGCCGAGGCCGCGAAACCAGCCGAGCCCGCCAAGCCAGCCGAGGCCGCGAAACCAGCCGAGCCCGCCAAGCCAGTTGAGCCCGCCAAGCCGGCCGGTGCTGCTGCTAGTCCGCCGACTAGTCCAACGGTTCCGAAAGCTCCGACGGCACCCGTGGCACCTCCGACGCCTGCGGCTGTAGCGCCTGCTGCCCCAACGGCACCAGCGGTGGCGGCACCCCCGAAAAAGCAGAAAAAGAAGGCCGCTGAGCCCGCTTCTGATCTGCCGCCCCCGGCGGATGCGCCGTTTGCTGGCGGAGCCCCGAGTCCCGAAAAGAAGGAATCACCGCCTCCCGCGAAGGAGGAAGGTAGCCCGGCTGCGACGGAGAAGCAGTGATGTTTGATCGCTACGTACAAGACAAAAGGCGTAAGCGCCCACTGCTCTATGCAGCTTTCGTCGTTTCGACGGCGATTGAGGCCGGTGTGCTTATCTTTTTCATCATCTACTCGCTCATTCACGTCGAGGAGGTGCAGCCGCCACCGTTGACGGTGCAGTTCTTTGCGACTACACCGCCGCCGCCGCCGCCGCCACCGCCACCGAAGTCGTCGAGCAAGCCGAAGACGCCGCCCAAGGTGGTCAAACCAGTCGTTCAGCCGACGGAGGTGCCGAAGTTTATCCAGCCCAAGCTAGAGCCCGATCCTCCCGAGGAGAAGGACACTGGTGGGGGTTCGGATGGCGTGCCTGGTGGTGTGGAAGGTGGTGTTGCGGGTGGAGTCGTTGGGGCACCGCCGCCGCCACCGCCGAAGGAAGAGCCGAAGCCGCCACCCAAGCCAAAGGTGGTTCCAGCCATCCGCATCCGCAGCGAGAAGCTATCGGGTGAAGATCCTCACCTTCCTGCGGTCGTGAAGGCACAGCGCCGAGGCAGCGGTATGGTCATGGGGGCTTATAAGATGTGCATTGGCCTCGATGGCTCGATCTCGGACGTCGATGTCGTGACCAGCATCGCTGGTGCGGACGACTCGATCGTCGAGGTGCTGCGAACCTGGCGTTATAAGCCACAACAGATTCCGGTCTGCTTCATTCAGAACCTACAGTTCGTGTTCGAGTAAGCGTGCCGCGACCTAGCTAAGTTACCCCGGGAAACGAGGAACAACATGGAACAAGGAATTAGTTTTAGCCCGAAGGCGATATGGGACTCGACGTCCGTCGCCGGTAAATCCGTCATCATCGTGCTCGCCATCATGGGGATCTACATGTTGGCGGTAAGCATCGAGCGCTGGATTACCTTCTCTCGTGCGAAGCAGCGGTCGCTGCAGTTTGTCTTCGCTCTCCAGAAGAAGCTGGCGGATCGTGACATCAAGGGCGCACTCAGCCTCGCCCAGGTCAAGCCACAAGGTCCGATTGCGATCGTGATCGAGTCAGCTCTCCACGAGTACATCGATGGTCTGCAAGCCCTCAAAGCGATTGGTCCTGACGAGATCGGGGATTTTGATCTGCTCGACGCCGTAAACCGTGCCATCGATCGTGTCAAAGAGCGTGAAGTTGCGGATCTGAAGAAGGGACTTGGCGGTCTGGCCACCATCGCTTCTGCGGCTCCGTTCGTTGGTCTACTTGGAACCGTTATCGGTATCATCACCGTCTTTGCAACCATGTCGACGAAGGGGGCCGGTGGTATTGCGGCTGTGGCTGGTGGTATCGGTGAAGCACTCGTCACCACGGCATTCGGTCTTTTGGTCGCAATTCCGGCGGTTATGGTGTTCAACTTCTTCACCAACGCCATTGACGAGTTCGTCGTGGACATGAACGAAACGAGCAGTGAGCTGGTGTCGTTCATCCTGCGCGAGGGGCGCCGAGCCGCCTAGCAGTACCCGTGCGGTGTTCCGCCGGCTCATGGACGAAGGACCAACGATGTCCGACTTGGATGAACTGCTCAAAAATCCTCCTCGGTTGCCCCCGCGGAAGCACAAGCGGCATGGTCGACATGCTGTAAAAAACGCATCGATCCGATCCGAGATCAACGTGACCCCATTGGTCGACGTCGTGCTGGTGCTCCTCATCATCTTCATGGTCGTCACGCCGATGATCACCCGAGGTATGCCCGTTGAGCAGCCGGTGACTCGCCATCACGACAAGAAGAACGACTCCGGCGAGCAAATCGTCGTGTCGATCACTTGTGAAGGCGGAAAAATGGGCGCGATCCACTGGGAGTGCGCTCAGTCCCGGATGTTCGTGGGCTCAGATCCCGCAACGGACGAGACGCTGGGAGACCTTGTGCAGAAGGAAATGCGCAAGGGCTCTGGCGGTCGTGAGGTCCACATCAAAGGGGATCGCCGTGCTTCTTACGGTGCGGTGCGTCACGCCATGGAGCTGGTCAACGCCACCGGCGTGCCGCAGGTTCACCTTGGCTCCGAAGAGTACAAGGAGGCGAATTAGCCATGTCATTTGCAGCAGGCGGCAAAGGCCCGCGCTCTGACATCAACGTCACTCCGCTCATTGACGTCGTGCTGGTGCTCCTGATCGTATTTATGGTCATGGTGCCGAAGCTCTTGAACCAGACGTCGGTCGACGTTCCGCCCAAGGCACCGGCCAGCATGAACGAGCCACCGCCATCGTCGGATCAGCTCGTGGCCACGGTAGCGGAAGACGGACGTGTTGCGATCAATGGCGAGGCGATCCCGATCGACGGACTGGCCGATAAAGTGCGTACGCTGCTTCAGAATCGAGCCAAAAAGATCATCTTCTTCAATCCCGACGATGCTGCTCCCTACGGTGACGTCGTCAAGGCCATGGACATCTGTCGTGGCGCTGGGGTGAAGACGCTTGGCATCATGACCAAGTGACAACGGCTCGTCGTTCATTCCCTCCCATTGCTGTTCCCTGACCGCTAAGTCATAGACTCCATCGACCACTTCCCCCGTCTCGTCGGTGTTTCGAGCGAGCGCATCAACGTGGCCATGTAGTCGCTGCGCGGGATGAGCGCAAATCCGAGCCGTTCCAGGTGGGCGTTCATCACCTGCCCGTCCACGAGATCAAAGCCCCACGCGGCCAATTGCTCACACAGCCGAACCATCGCGACCTTGCTGGCGTCGTCCGTCTTGGCAAACATCGATTCGCCGAAAAACATTCCACCGAGCGACACCCCGTAGAGTCCGCCGACCAGCTCGCCATCGAGGAACGTCTCGACCGAGTGGGCAAAACCGGCTTCGTGGAGGGCGATGTAGGCTTCGATCATATCGGGCAAAATCCAGGTTCCCGACTCGTGGCGACGAGGAATCTTGGAGCAAGCGGCGATCACCTGCGGAAAGACTGTGTCGATTTTCACCTGATACGGGCCACGCACAACGACCTTGCGCAGGCTGCGTCCGACGTGAAGTGAGTCGGGACGGATGACGGCGCGTTGATGCGGTGCGAACCATAGGAGCGGCATGCCCTCGCTCGGCCACGGAAAGATCCCTGATGCATAGGCGATCAGCAGTCGCTCGAGCGAAAGATCACCACCGACGGCAAGCAGGCCATCTCGGTTTGCCAGACTGACCGGCGGGAAGACAGGCTCGGTCGGGAGCCAGATGGGAGTCCGTAGTCGTGCCAAGCGGCAAGATGGTGCCTTCACGACTCGCGCTTGGCAATGGGGAGCGTCCGAAGACGCGATTGGGAGGAGGGGCGGGCGGTACAGCCAGCGGGCTGGGCGCTTGCTATTCGTCGGGCAGGTTCTCTTTGGCGATCTTGCGGATCTTGGTCGAGGCGTTCACCGAATCGACCCACGCTTTGTCGAACTGCTCGAGGTCGTCCTTCTTCGACTCTTTGGTCATCTTGCGCAGGCAGGTGCCCCAGGCCTGGCTCAGACGATCGAAGTCGGGGCTGAACTTGGTGAAGGTCGCCTTGAACGTCGCTGGGGTCTTGGTCGGAATTTCCTGCGCCTCGGCGATGCAGGTATCACGGACCTTGGCGAGGAACTCGGTGTCGGTCTTCCAGCCCTTGGCCTTGTTCTCGGTGCACTTGCTGGCGAGGAACTCGAGCAATTCCTGACCGTCCTTCATCTTGTCGAGATTGGGGACCGCACAGTGGATGAACTTGTCGTACTGCCACGCGGCGGGATCGGCCTTGTTCGGGTTGTCGGTGGTGCTCCAGGTATCGCCCGACGAGGTGATCTTGTTTTCGCGCTGCTTGGTCTCGACGCGCTTGCCGGCACCCTCGGCCCAGGTGTTGAGGGTGTTGGCCAGACCGGCGAGCGCTTTGCCGTACTCATCGAGCGCCGACTCATACGGTGCCGGGGCGGGCGGCGAAAAGTCGCGAATTTTGCGCGAAGCATCGAGCGCCTTTTTGACGCACTCGTTGGCGACTTTTTCGGGGAAATTCTTCGGATCGGCATACAAAGCGGCCTCGAGCTGACCGTTGAGCTGCTCGGGCTGGTTGAACCGTCGACCGTCGCCTTCTTTGCCGAACAGGCAGCGCCAGAACGCGTTGACCGTGTTCTTTTCATAATCCTGAAGCTGTTCTAGAAACGCGACGTGTACTTTGCGTTCCTCCCGCTTCTTTTGGCTACGAAAGGCGAGAAAGCCGAGGACCGCCACCACCGCAATTCCAATTGCGAGGTACGCAGGCCACGGTAGCCCTTTCTTTTTCAGCTCAGCACCCGGATCGTAGCCAAACGCGCTACCGACCCCGGGCAAGTTCGCAAGATCTTCCTGCTTGTCACCGTCCAGTTGGCTCATGGTCCCCATCTTTGATCGGTGCGCTTGGCCTTGTGAAGCCTGTTTTCAGACTTCGCCATTTTCGTCGCTGGAGCAATTGTTCAAACAGTCCTGTATCTTCGCGACATGCTTGACGATCGAGACCGCCATCGCGTTTGATGTTCGGTAATCTGTGGCCGGATGGGCTGGTATGGAACGGCCGGTGCGGTCACCTCAACCACAACGAAGGAATGGTCATGAGCAGCAAGGTGAAGAGCTTTTTTCGTGCAGCGAGTGTCTCGGCGGCCCTGCTTCTGGGCGCAATGACGGCGGGCGGCTGTGGTCCGGCGTGGACGATTGTGAAGCAGGCGGCCCCGAGCCCGTTCAACGCGCAGTCGGCGTTTGCCGTTGAGCCGATCGCTTATGAGGGACTGAAGGTTGGTGGCAAGGCTGAATCGGACTACCTCGCGGAGAAGAAGCCCGAGCAGGTCGAAGCTTGGCGTACCGATCTGGGCAAGCTCAACCAGGCGTTTGCCGACACCTTGGTCAAGGAATCGAAGGGTCTGACCGTTTCGGTGGGTCCGGCTGCTGCTCCAGGTCCGTACTCGGTCAAGCCGATGGTCAGCTACATCGAGCCGGGCGTGTGGGCCGCCGTCGTCAACATTCCGTCCGAGGTCCGCATGACCCTCCGCATCGTCGATGCCCAGGGCGCGGTGGTCGATGAGGTTGCCACCTCCGTCAAGTACGCCACCGGCAACATCATGGGCGTGCCGGTCAACGTCAGCGTCACCGAGCGTCTGAACGAGTGCGGCAAGATCCTTGGTGAGTCCGCCGCCAAGTACCTCAAGACCCGCGCCAACGTGAAGTAGTTCCCCGCAGAGCCCAGCGTCGGTTGGGCTCGCGTCCGTCCCGGCGGAATCTGCTGCGCGAGAGGTCTCGTGCCGCGACTACGAATTCTTCGTCGGAGCAGCCATCACAAATGGGTCGGCCAAGATTTCTCGCCGACTACAGCCTTGCAGAAACACCTGCTTGCGCAGCGCGTTGACGAGCCCGGCATCACCACACAAAAAGACGCGATAACCACCGAGCTTGGCAAAGCGCGTGCGGATCACTTCGTCCAGCGGCGATACCACACAGCCGGTCGTACCTGCCATCGGATAAGACACCATCCCAGGCGGATCCTCGCCGAGCACGACCGGAACGTAGGTCAGGTTGGGGTGTTGGGTCGCCAGTGCCGCAAGCTCATCGCGGAGATACAACCCGCTCGGGAATCTCGCCCCGTGGAGCAGCGAGATCGGTCCGCTGTGGTGTTGCTGGAGTGCCTCGCGGACCACACCGAACAGAGGTGCCAGTCCGGTGCCAACCCCACAGAGCAGCAGCGGCTGAGTGGGTCGCCCTGAGACATAAAAGCACTCGCCGGCAGGACCGCGCAACTGGGCCGTGGAACCAACTTCAACCTCGCGTAGCCACGAGGACATTCGCCCGTCAGGAAGGATGCGCACGTGGAGTTCCAGAAACGGATCGAGGCTGGGCACCGACGCGAGCGAATACGAACGAGTCAGTCCACCGCCAAGCAAATTGACGTATTGACCGGGTTGATAGGGAAACGGCACTTCGCTCATATATCGAAGCCTCAGCACCGTCGATGAAAGCCACTTCCTTTCAATCAGCACGACCGGAACCAGCAGCGAGTCGCTGTCATCCATCGTCACCGTTAGATCCTCGGCCGGCTTGGCCACGCACGACAGAAAGTAGCCTCGTGCGCGCCACGAGTCCTTTAGTCCCTGCTGCGCGTTGGGCGGTGGCGTGCCTTCGGTCGCTCGCAGCAGGCACGACTGACAGACTCCGCTGCGGCAGGAGTTCGGGACGGGGACTCCCTCTGCCAGCAGCTTTTCTAGGACGGTTTCTCCCTGTAGTTCAAATACACATTGGCCATGCCTAATTCGAGCCATCGCAGTATTTTGCCAGGGTTGACTACGTCGCGACAGACAGTCCGTCGATGGCATGCGCAATTTTTGACTTCCGTCGCCGGCCAAGTAGAAACGGCTGCATGTCTTTGTCTTCGCCCAAGCCGATCGGTCTGCCGAGCGCGGCCAAACGCTTGCAGCGACGGCTGAGTCGACAGATCGGGGTGCTGTCGAATGAGACGGCGACGCTCGATATTCGGCTGACCAATAACCACTCGACGATGCTGTCGGTGAGACGAGAGCCGGGGCGCTATCGGCTGCGGCTGCATCACATGTTTGTCGCTGCCTCGGCACAGGTGGTGGCCGCGCTCGGTCGCTACGTCATTCATCCGGAAGCGGAAGCTTCGGCCACCCTGGATGCCTTCATTGCCGAGCGGTCGGCGGCACTCAAGCCGGTCCGGGATGTCTCGCTACGACGACCCCGTATCATCGAGAGACCGGGTGGACAGCACCACGACCTAAAGGCGATCTTCGACGAGATCAACGCAGGTTATTTCGCCGGCACCATCGACGCCAAGATCACCTGGGGTCGGCGCAAAAGGCAGAGCCTGCCGGCACGACCGCACAAGACGCTGACGATGGGCTCGTACTCGGTGGAAGATCGGCTGATTCGCATTCATCCCACGCTCGATCGTCCCGACGTGCCGCTTTATTACCTCGCCTGGATCGTCTACCACGAGATGCTGCACCAAAAGCACGGCATTCCCGAACTGGGAGGCCGTCGCTGTTATCATCCTCCGTCGTTTCTTGCCGAGGAGCGCTTGTTCGACGAGTACGAGCGAGCCCACCGCTGGGAGCGTCAGCATCAGCACCGACTGCTCATGTATTGACCGGTTTGGTACGTTGGGCGGAGTTGGGGGTTGGCAAGGGGTGGAAGGGTCGCAGTTTTCCGGGCATCATAGACACAACATGCAGCGTGCGATTCAAACGGCCGGTGTGCGAAAGGGACTCGCCCAGCTTTTCGGACGGGCGCTGTGCGTGCTGACGATGGGCTCGGTCGGGCAGGTCGCGATCGCGGATGAGGAAGTGCCAACTCCGTCGCAGCATGTGCCACTCGAAGCCTTCTACGACGTGCTTCGTGAGCAAGGTACGTTTATCGAGACGGACCGATATGGCACGGCGTTTTGTCCGCATCCCGATGTGGTCGGAGCAGACTTTCAGCCGTACCGTCGGGGCCACTGGGTGATGACCGAGTACGGCTGGACCTTCACCAGCGACTTGAAGATGAGCTGGGTGACGGATCACTACGGTCGCTGGGTCGAGGCAGGCCTGCAAAACTGTGCGTGGGCGTGGATTCCCGGTGGAGATTGGGGACCGGCGTGGGTCGATTTTCGCGTCGGTGAAAAGGTCGTTGCGTGGCGTCCGCTGCCGCATCAAGGGCCCAAGGTTTCGCTCAAGCTGCCCGCCGCCAAGTCGTTTCCGCGCTTCAATCTGCCGGACGTGACCCCGAGTGATTCGGCGTATGTGGTGGTCCGAGAAAATGAATTTCAGGCCAAGCGGCTCGACTATGTGGCGTTGAGCGGGGTGCCGCAGTACAGCGCGCTTCGTGAAACCGAGCCGGTGCGCGATCTGCGGGCCGGACTGCATTCCTACGAATACGACGTGATGGTGGCTCGGCGGGAACTGCAGCGGCGGAATCAAGCCGTGGCTCAGGATGCGACCGGCAGGCCCGCTACGGGCTCTGGCGTGGCTCAACGTCAGACGGCGAGTGGCTCGGCAAGTGATGGTTCAGAGCCAGCGCAGCGGCGCCGCAAAGGAGATCCGTCGGCAACGGCGGCAGCCGGGACGGTGCGGGCCGGTCTACCTGGCGCGGAGCTACCGAAGAACCCGGCGGCGCGGGAAAAAATGCCGCTTACGGGTGGTCAGCCCGGTGACAATCCTCCGAGCCGGACCAGCGTCTCCACCGGCAGCAGCGCCGGCAATCCGGGTGAGTTTAGCGGCGTCAAGGTTCTCGATTGGGGTAAGCCCAAGGTGGCCGAGCCGCCAAAGACTACGGTTCGTGACCTCAACCGCACGTTGACCCCACCGCCACCGTCGAAGCCAGCGGCCGCACCGAAGCCATAGTCTCCACGAGAACCGTCGTTACGTTTTGCCAAGCTGCGGCAGCACTGCGAGCAGCTTCACGAGCTCGGCCTCTGACAGCGCCGCCAGTTGGGCCAGTACAGATTCTTTCAGCGTCGGTGTTCCCTCATTTGGGTTCGTGCCGTGCGGCGCTTGCGTGAGCAGACCACTTACTTTGCGAATGCGCGTATTTTCGATCGCCCCGGGGCGGACATAGTGGAGGGCGGTGACTCCAAAGCTGCCGTGACCGAGCTGAGCGGCGATCTCTTGGCTCGTCCGACCCGCTTCTACCGCCAGCGATGAGTGTAAACCACGCAAGCTGTGGGGACAGACGAGGGGCAGGTCGAGCTTTTCGCAGTAGCGTCGTAGTCCTTTCCACATCCACGCTTGGCTGTGACCGTTCTCGCCACCGAAGACATACGAATCGGCAGGCTTTCCCACCACCAGGTGCCGGAGTAGGTCGGAAAGGGATTCGGGCACCTCGAGTCGCCGCCGAGCGTTTTCGGTTTTCCCCGATGGAATCACCAGCACTCGTCCGCCGTCATCGAGATCGCGCACCCGTCTGCGCAGCACTTCGCTTGTACGCAGCCCGAGAAGAACCTGCAACAACAGCGCTGCCGCAAGCTCATCGCCTTGTCGCGCATCGGTGATGAGGGTCTGGCTCAGCTTGCGGGCTTCGTCGAGCGAGAGCTGAGGCTTGCCGCGTCGTGGTTTGCCGACCGGTTTCACCAGCGCAAACGGGTTTTGGTGGACGAGGTTGTGTTCGATCGCCCAGCGGTACAGCTCTTTGGCACGCTTGAGGGCCGCATGATGGGTCGCTGCCGCAAAGCGTTCACCCAACGACTCGTAGAGTTGCTGCGCCTCAGTTGGGGTGATGCTGGCGAGTGGCTTGTGGGTCGGCAAGATTCCACTCAAGCGATCGAAGACGGCCTGCGCCGACTGCGGCTTGCAGCCCTTGCGTAGCTTGTCGGCAGTAAACTGCTCCAGTGCCTCACCAACGAGGATGACGTGCTGCTTGAGCTGTTCACCGATCGAGGACCGTGCGGCTTCGGCTTGCTCGACGCTACCAAAGACCAGGCTTTTTCGGCTGGGGCCGTCAATGATGACCAGTCGCCACTTATCGCGTGCCTGGTAGGGGCCCAAGATTCGCGCTCCGCTAGAAACCGGCATGTTATGAAGATCACACAAAAAATCGACAAACAAAAGCCGTCGATTGCTTGATGCTGGGCAGGGAGGCAACGCGTGGCGGTGAGCAAACATTGAGAACCACGAGAGAGCGACGACGTAACTTGATTCCGTCGGCGCATGGGGTCATCCTGGGTAGCAGGAAGGGGTTTTAAACATGATGTATCAACCGAAGGTCTTGTTGTCTGGCCTTGTCGCTGCCTCGCTGTTGGCTGGCGTAGTGGGAGACGCTGCCGCCCAGACGGTGGTTGTCTCTCCCGCTCCGGTTCCGCCGCGCATCGTGAATGCGCCGCCGCCGATTCAACCCGGTGCGCCGGTTGCTCCTCAGCCTTACTACGCGCCACCGGGAACAGTCGTCTATCCCGGAGGTCAGCCAAACTACGCGCCGCCTCCGCAGGGCTATGCACCGCAGCCAAACTACGCACCGCCTCCGCAAGGCTATGCTGGGCAGCCGTATCCGCCGCAGGGGTATGCGCCGCAGCCCTACGGTCAGCCGATGCCACCGCCACCGCCGGTGCGCTATGAGTACCGACGTCCGAACAAGGGGATGCTGATTGCCGGTATCTCGATCTTGGGCGGTAGCTATCTGTTTACGGCGCTACCGACGGCGCTGTGGAACGCGGCGGACAACGCCAGTACCAGTCTTTCTTCGTCGAGCACAACCACTCATGGGACGTATTGGCCGCTATACATTCCGGTGCTCGGTCCGTGGATTGAGCTGAGCTATCTAAACTCCAATCCTCACTACGCGGGCTGGGGCGTGCTCGTGGGAATCCCAACGGTCATGTCGGGACTTATCCAAGGAACGGGTCTGGCACTGACCATCGCCGGTGCTCTCACGGGAAGTCGCGTACCGGTCACTGATAACCAGGCGATGTCATCGCTGAGCATCACGCCGGTGACCATGCCAGGTGGCGGCGGCGGTCTGGCGGCATCGGGTCGTTTCTAGGTCCAGCGCAACACATCGTCCATTTCGGGGGGACGGGATATGTCTACGGAACCGCTGTTGCCGGTGCTGATTGTCGGTGCCGGTCCGGTCGGGCTGACCTTGGCGTGCGAGCTGTCGCGCCACAAGGTGCCGTTTCGGTTGATTGAGCAGGCGGACGCGCCGACGTTGTATTCGAAGGCGCAGATCCTTCATTCGCGGACGCTCGAGCTGTTCGAGGATCTGGGGCTGGCAACCCGGATCTGCGAGCAGGCGCGACCAGCACGAGCGCTGAACTTGTGTACTCGCGACTGGCAGCGAATTGTCCACGTGGCGGTGGGTGAGCACGACACGGCGTATCCGTACATGCTTAACCTGTCGCAGCGAGACCTGGAACTGTTGCTGGCTGAGCATTTGGCCAGCGTGGGGGGCGTCATCGAGCGCCGCGTGCATCTCAACTCGTTCGAGCAAAAGGACGACCATGTGGTCTGCTCGCTGAGTCACGAGGGTGATCGGACCGAGACGGTGATGGCCCGCTATCTGATCGGCTGCGATGGTGCGCACAGCACGGTTCGCAAGGGACTCGGACTGCCGTTCATCGGCGACACCTACGAGTGGCGGCTGACCCAAGCCGATGTGCGGATTGACTGGTCGATCGCGCAGCCCACGGATGAAGCGGTGGTGTTTCTGTCTGCACAAGGGCCGCTGGCCGCGTTTCCACTGCCGGGAGAGCGACGGTATCGACTCATTGCCTTTGACGCGCCAGAAGAGCCAACGCTGGCGAATTTTCAGAAGCTGATGGATGAGCGTGGACCGACCGGCTGCCGCGTCAGTGACCCACACTGGATGGTGCAGTTCACGATTCATTGTCGCCAGGTCGAGCGCTATCGATCGGGACGGGCGCTGCTGTGCGGTGATGCGGCCCACATTCATAGCCCGGTGGGCGGACAGGGACTGAATACTGGTGTGCAGGATGCGTACAACCTCGGCTGGAAGCTGGGGCTCGTCCATCACGGCATCGCCAAAGACGCGTTTCTCGACTCGTATCATGAGGAACGGCATCCGGTGGCGGCGACGGTTCTGCGCAGTACGGACTCGGCGACCAAAGGGCTCGGTGTGCTGCTCAAGCTATCGAGCGACTGGGCCCAACACCTACGCAACGGCGCGATGCGGTTTGTTTCGAGCCTATCGATGGTGCAGCGGGCGGCGTCGCGGTCGCTGTCGGAACTCGACGTGGCGTATCACAAGAGTCCGATTGTTGGTCAGGTTCAATCGACGCCCTGGAATCGAAGTGGCGATGATGGCCACGAGTCCCCGGGACTGCGTGATTACTTCGTGTTTGGCGATGGGCCGGCACCAGGTGCTCGTGTCCCCGACGTGCATTTCGTCAGCGAACGGGTCGATGATCGTCGCCTGCTGCCGCTCCTCCACGGCGGTCAGCACCATGTTCTGTTGTTCGACGGGGCCGCCGCCACTCCCGAGGGATATCGAAACCTGACCCGGATTGCCGACTCGCTCTCGCCGCTCTACGGGGACCGCTTTGTTTGTCATATCATCGTCCCTAGCTTGGAGCGGCCCGAGGCGCTAATGGACTGGAATGGTTCGCTCGTCCTCGATCCTCGCGGGGAACTGCATCGCGCATTTGGGGCGCGCAGCGAGTGTCTCTACCTGATCCGTCCCGACGGCTACGTGGCGTTCCGCAGTCAGCCTGCTTCGGGCGAAACCCTGCTCGACTTTCTCGGTCAAATCTTCGGCTAACGATGGGTCAGGTCCGGCGCTGGCATCGGACCGTACTACTTGGCTTCCTCGGCAATTTGTTTCAGATGCTCGACGGCCTTTTCGACCTGAAGCTGCACCGGCAGCTCGGCGGCGTCGTGGGCTCCTCGGTTGTGCTGGGAGATGTTGCCAAGCTGGACGAGGAAGCGCGGGATGAGCTGCCCCACCGTCAGATCCTCGGAGAGGATGCGTTCGCTTAAACTCTCCACCTCGCCAAGATCGCTCTGTACAGCCGTCTCGGCCTGCCGGTTCGAGCGCTCTTTGTTAAGCCGACGCAGCTTTTCGATGTCCTGACGCATCACGATCGCGAGCAGCGGCATGGGGTTTTTCGACAGCCGAAGCGCCGGCGGACCCGACGCGAGATCGGGCTCGGGACGCGTCTTCCACTTGTGGACAAACTCTTGCGCGATGGCGACCGGGATCGCAAAGCCGAACACCGGACCTTGGGAGTCGCGGCGGATGGACGTGTTGATGCCGACCAGTCGCGCCCGCAGATCGAGCAGGGGTCCGCCCGAGTTGCCGTGGTTCAGTGGGGTCTCCGTTTGAATCTTGTCATTGCGCAGCGCGGAGACGGTGCCAGTGGTAAACGTCCAGGTCAGCCCAAGCGGACTGCCGATGGCGACCACGTCTTGACCGATCTGGAGCGAGTCATTTTCCCCAAGTTCGATCGTCGGGTAGCCTGCCGCTTGCGTTGGCAATCGCACCAGGGCCAGATCGCTGCGCGAATCGCGTCGTACCACTTTACCGATGAGCGGCGAGTGCGTCTTTACGTAGTCTTGGATGGTCGACGCGAGGGTCTTTTCTTTGGGGTTAAACAGGAAGACTTGGACGTTTTCTGGAGAAGACTCGACGACGTGCGCGTTAGTGAGGATGAGTCCGCTTGGTTCGATGATGACGCCGCTGCCGATGCTGCCTTTGCCCTGACCGGGAATGATGATCAGCACCGTCGCGGGCGCGGCCTTGGCGAAGACCGCTTCCTTTTTGAGCAGTTTCCCGCCCTTTTTCACAGTTCCGGCTGCCGTCGCTGGAAGGAGCGGAGACGTCACGCCGAGTGCCACGCTTACCAAGAGCGCGCCCAGCCTGCTGCGAGTTGACCCGGACGATCTCACAGATCCCACGGATTTCATCATAGCGTGCCCGGTAGGATTGGTGCTGCCCGCGGCTCGGACAACTTGCTAACCTAGTACGTTATGGGAACCGCGATCGCTTGGCTGCGCGGAGGGGCGGTGGCAAGTCGAGCGGCGGCCACGGTCGCGCTCGCAGTCCTGGGGTTGGCTGGCTGTGGGGCGATTCCGTCGAGCCTGCGCAACCTCGAGCGCGGCTGTGTACAAGGCAGCGGAGTTTCGTGCCGTTCGCTTGGCACCGCGCTGTACGAGGGCAAAGACCCGAGCGGCGGACACGTCGACCTCGACTACAAACAGGCGCGGCGAGCCTTCGAATCAGGCTGCAAGAAAGACAGCGCGGCAAGCTGCTATCAGCTCGGCTTGATGGTCGGTAAAGGGGAGGGCGGCGAGCCGGACAAGCTGCGCGGCGTTGAATTGTGGCGGCGTGCGTGCGAGCTGGGCCACGGGACAGCTTGCGTCAAGACCGCCGAGAGCTATGTCGAAGGCACCATCGGCATCAAGAACGGCGACCTCGCGTTCGCGTACGCAAAGTGGGGCTGCGAGCAGAAAGACGAGGGTGCCTGTGCGCTGTGGAAGCGACTCGGCGGCAAGCCGCGTTTGCTGAGTGCACCGGCGGGCAGTGAGATTGCCGTGCTCATCAACGCGTGCGAACAACAGAACGATGCCCGCGCCTGCTTTGCCGTCGGAGAGCGCTTCGACAAAGGCGATGGTGCCGAGATCAACAAAGAAAAAGCCGCCGCCAGTTATCGCTTTGCCTGTCAAAAAGGCGACATGCGCGGCTGCCACAACCTCGGGGTCATGATGATCAACGCCGAGGGCATTCCGTTGGATCGCAACGGTGGGCTGCTGCTGCTCGACAAGTCTTGCGATGCCGGACAGCGCCCAAGCTGTGAACAGATGGTCAAGCTGCTGACGGTGTTATGCAGTCGCAACAACGGCGATGCCTGCACCATCCTCGGGCGCTCGTACATCAAGGGCGATCAGATCACGCTCGTCGATAAGGTGAAAATCACTTCCGGTTGTTGACGGAGAAGGGCCGGGAACTGGGTGCAGCACCACCAGTGCAGAGTCGCTGCGTGTCTAGGGCTACTCCTGCGGTTCCACTGAGACGCTTACCGGCAGTCCTTGTCGCACGCTCTGGGTGACGACACAAAAGTCCTCGAAGGTGCTCAGACACTTGGTGAGTGCCGCTGAATCACCGTCGAGGCGAGGCCGCAGCTTGACATCGATCTTGCCGATCCGTAGCCGCTTCTGTTCATTGCGGACCAGATCCACAGACACCTCTGTTTTTAGATCAGAGACCTTGGCACCACTTCGTGACAGACAGAACATCAGACTGGCCGAAAGACAGTCGCCAATGGCTGCTGCCAAGATTCGCGACGGGTTCGGAGCAGAGTCTTTGCCGAGAGGCCCCGGCTCATCCATTAGCAAGGATGGATGCTGTGGCTTGTCGAACTTGACGCGGAACTCATAGCCACTGACCTGCTCAATCTCGATTCCAAACGATGAGACAACCTCACTCATGACACTCTCCTAGACGTGGGCGTGACGGCGTGACCACAGGAAGTATTTCTCGAACGCGACCTTGGCCCAGTGTGCTTCTGGACCGGGAATGATGAACTCGTGCTCACGCGGGCTCAGCATGTGATCGCCGACAATGACCATTCCCATGTTGCCGGTGTCCATGATGCAGTACGCGGACATGTCATCGAACTTGGCGTGCTGCTTTGGGAGTCCTTTGATGTCCGCAACAATGTTGCGAACAGCGGTCTTGGCCATCTGTTCGGTCGGATAGCCGGTCTTGGGAACGCCGCACGGAACCGGAGTCTGTCCCGGTGGTTTGACATGCACCGCAACACCCGCCGCATAGAGGTTCGGATACTGCGGATGCTGATAGGAATCATCCACCTCTAGGAATCCGTTTGCGTTGGCGAGTCCGGGCGTATTCCGGACCGCATCGACGCCCAAAAAGCGCGGCATCACCATGGTAAACGCAGACGGATAAAACTCGCCACTCTCCAGGAGCACTCCATCCGCCTTCACCTCTTTGATCGAAGCGTTCAGATGTGTCCCGATGTGATAGTGGGAAAACATCCACTCACACATCTTCTGTGCATTCCCAAAGCCACCGATTCCGAAGTGTGCCGCGAAGGGCTCTGCGGTCAGGTACGTAAGCGACGCTTTCTCTTGCAGTTTGTGCTTGGCGAGCTGATAGCGAACATTGAACAGGAACTCGTACGCAGCGCCGAAGCAGGCGGCTCCTTGTGCGGACGCAATCACCACCGGACCGGGATTTTCCAGGAACCTCGTCCAGGCCTGCCTGGTGCGCTCTGCTACCGCCAGTCCTACGATCGAATGGGAGTGCTCTCGCAGACCCGGAATATAGTCGTAGTCGACCTTGGGGCCAGTTCCGATCAACAGATAATCATAGGATACCGGCTCGCCATCTTTCAGGAGGACTCTGTTCTCTGCCGGTAGGAATCCGCTGACCTCTTGCTCTAGGAACTCGATCCCGTGACTCTTGTAGATTGGACGAACATCAAAGGTGATGTCCTTTTCCTCTCGGAGTCCGAAGGGATACCAAATCAGCGACGGAAAGAAGAGAAAGGTATGGGTGTTGGCGATGACGATGATGTCATGGTTATCCCCGACCAGTTCCTTCAGTTCTAGCGCGGCGGTGTAGCCCGCAAAGCTGGTTCCCACAATCACGATTCGCTTACGGCCCATGAGGATCTCCTGTGGATTCCGATTCTTGTGTTTTGGGAGCAAGGACACCGGACGGTTCCCGTTGCAAGGTAGGGCTTGGGAGTCGCTCGATGTTTCAGTTGTAACACTTTGTTTCAGGATGTTTCAGCTTTGGAGCGCTGACTGGGTTGCCTGCACACGCCAATCCGCGTGGAATCGGAAACAACCCGCCGACACGTACGATTGGCAGGACGGTATTCATATCAGGCGCTCTCAAAGCCTAATATAAGCAAGTATTATGCCACACGCGCCGGATACAGTGCGGTGTGGGATGCTACAGCGGCTTTCTTCCAACGACCTGAACCACTGAGCTGAGCCCGTTGTGGTACTTGCCTTCCTGAATGACCCGCTGACGCTCACGCGCAACCAGCAAGTCGAGTCCGCGCAGCTCCTGCCGTAAGGCGTCCAGCGTCATCAGTAGATCGGGACTCTGCGGGCCTCCGGTCTTCAGCTCAAGCTGAGCAGGAGTATAGGACTCAAGGATGAACACCCCACCGGGCGTAAGTCCGGCCACGCACGCCGCGAACACTGTACGACGCAGTTCTGAGGGAAGATGACAGAATATGGAGATGATCCCTGACCATGCTCCCGGAACAATGACGTAGTTCGATAGGTCCGCACACTCCGTTCGGATCGAGACTCCGTACTGCTGCGCAAGCCGCTGCGCCTTTTCCAGACCGACGCTGGACTGATCCACTCCGAGTACATCATAGCCAGCTCGCGCCAGTGCCACTGCGTTGCGTCCTTCGCCTTCGGCAAGCGATAGAATCGGTCCTTTGGGAAGAAGGTTCATGAACTCCGCGAGGTGTTCGTTGGGTTCGGTTCCATAGGCGTAGCCAGACTCTGCGTAGCGTTCATTCCACATAGATCATCCTGACGGTGTGGGAGGTTCTCTGTATCGGTTCTCGTGAGCTGCCAACCGATACCATAGACCCAGCGTAAGCCCAGAGCGAGCCAAGAATCCGCAGACTGAATACGGTGTGGCACCTACCTGTGACTGCACGGTGCGGAAGGCAGTCACTTAACCAGGACAGCTACGGTGCAGAGGGTCTTCCCGCACACTTCCGTTGCGACCGAGAATCCGGAAATTCTCGACGGTCATTGTCTTTCAGACAATCAGGGCGAAAAGGGACTCGAAACCAACGTGACCAAAGGGGTCGACTATCTGGGTAGGGGTGGCGGGGCGGGGGAAAAGGACGG
>ERZ724524.803-NODE-803-length-20509-cov-11.641342_pt1 | contig 20509 bp, 20 predicted proteins | sample MGYA00376057_ERZ724524 | MGnify/ENA primary metagenome ERZ724524 (study PRJEB28724, sample SAMN07190888) | wastewater metagenome | isolation source: influent of sewage treatment plant in Hong Hong | place: USA: Christiansburg, Virginia | collected 2016-03-01 ...
TATTTTGCGGGGGATGTTGAACTATGTGCAGCGTGCCTTGCCTACCCCGCCGCGTGAGTAAGCCCTGCCTTTGACCACACCCCGCAAGATAACCCCGAAAGCCCCCCGTGCTCCCCCGACTGCGCTTCCTGCTTAGCCTACTGGTATTGCTGGCACTCCCCGTTCAGGGGTTTGCCGGTGTGGCCGTGCGTCTGTGCGGGACCGCTCAAGTCCATAACCATGCCGCGCCCCCCGCCACAACTAGCCTCGCGCTGACACCCCACACCGGCCATGCGCACCCCGCCGCTACGGCACACCCTGTTTTGGCACACGCCACGCCCCACGCCGCTGTATCCCACGTCCCGTTGGCCACTGCGGCAGACCCCGCCCCGCTGTCTACCCCGCCCTGCTGTGACGATAGTCCGTCATGCGGAGCCTGTTGCCCTGCCCTGACCTTCTCCGGCTTGCCCACCCTGCCCACGTTGGCATGGACGCGCACTTGGCATCGCCCTACCGAGTTCACTCCGCCCTCGGCCTTTGTGCCCCCTCAGCACCGCCCCCCGACGGCGTAAGAGCCTGTTTACGCTCTGCGATACTCGGGTAATCCTGCGTTGAAATTCGGAAAAAAATGCTCATTGACCTCGTGTCAACTGCGCTTTTTTTCCGAATTTCGCCTTGGCTGACCCTTCGTTCGCTAGATCGTAAACAGGCTCTTAATCCCCCCGCCGCGCCCCTTTTCTAGCTGCGCCCAATGCCGCTCAGGCCGCGATGGTCGGCGTGCGTCCCCTGCTTGTGCAGCGAAAAAACACGTCTGCCCTGTCTGCCCGCCGCATGGCCTTGCCCCCTCTTGTTTTGACTGGAGCACCCTATGCCCCACCCCTTTTTCCTCGCCCAAGCACGGCGGCTGCTGGCCATTTTGCTGGCCGGTGGGCTGCCTTATGCGCTGGCCGCTGAGCCGGTCTCACCACCGGCTGCACCGACCGAAGCCGTTGCCCGTAGCGGGCACGCCACCTACCACCAAGGCGTTGCTGCGGCCATTGCCCCGCTGCTGGCGCAGCCCCTGACGCTGGATGCCGCCAGCCGTATTGGGCTACTCAACAGCCCGCAAACCCAACAAGTGTGGGCGGATTTTGGCATCACGCCGCATGACCTCTTGCTGGCAGGCGTGCTGAAATTGCCCGCGCCCTTGGCCTTGCAGCGCGACGTGCTGGGTATCGGACAAGGTGCAGCGGCGCGCTACCAGCAAGATTTCCGTACTGCGCTGGCCAAGCAGTTAGAGGGCATACAGCAGGCGTGGCTGACGGCTGCCGCTGCCGAGCACAAACGCGCCCTGTTCCAAGACATTGCCCTTGCCGGAGAAGCCGCCGGTGACCTTGCCAGCGGGCAGCGCAAAGTCGGCAACACCGGCGCGGCGCACGCCCTGCCGATTCTGCTGGAGCAGCACCGCTTGGCCAGTGACCGTGACAAAGCCGAAGCCGAAGCCCTCGCCAGCCGAGGTGCGTTAGCTGCGGCACTGGGGCTGGACCCACAGCACACGTCCGCTTTGCGCTTGGCGACCTTGCCCGCCTTGCCCCGCCAACTGCCCGCTTTGTCGGCGATGCTGGCAGTGGCACAGCAGCAGCGGGCGGACTGGCTGAGCGCACGCGCCGCCCAACGCCGCGAAGCCCCGCTGGGCGGGGTACTGGCCGAAAGCCGCGCCCACTTCACCTTGCCGCTGCTGACCCAAAACAACGCCTTTCGGCGCAGCGTGGCGGTGCGGGAAAGTGACCTGACCGCCCAAGCCATCTCGGCCAAAGGGGTGGCAGAGGTGCAGGGCAGCCATGCCCATCTGGTCGCTGCCCATGCCCGTGCCAGCCGCTACCAAGACCACCTGTTGCCGCTCCATGCCCAACATGTCGGCGAGTTATTTAAGCTCTACAACGGGATGCTGATAGGCACGTTTGAGCTGCTAGAAAGCCGCCGCAAGGAGCTAGAAGCCCAAGCAGAAGCCACGGACGCACTGCAGGATTTTTGGCTGCGCTGGTTGGCATTAGAGGCGGCGGTGGGCGGGGAAGTGCCGCTGCTGACGGCCTCGGCGGTGGCGGCAACACCCGCACCGGCACCGACAGAAGTCGGTAAGACGACGGGTGAGGCCGAGCAGAAGAGCGAAGCCGCGACGGCCTCCCCCGCTGCTGCCCCAACGGCGGCTTCGCGTAACCAAGCTGCACCGCTGGTGCCGCCCCTGCCGCGTCTACCCGCTGCAAAACCGGCAACGGGGAATGCCCATGCGGGGCATTAGCCCGCGCTTGCGACCCGAAAGCGGGTCTCTAGGCTGCACCGAGCGGCGCAAAATGTGCCTTTTGTGGAACAGTCGCCAAAACGGCACCCCTCCCTCAACCGCCGCCCACACCTTGACTTTATTTTGCTAGGAGCTTTGATTGATGAATCGTCGCCAATTTTTAGGTAACAGTGCAGCAGGGGTGGCGGGTCTCGCGCTGCTGACCGAGACGGCCACTGCCGTATCCGCCGCCCCCGCCGCGCTGGCGGCAGCCAGCGCGCCCCCGTTGGCCGGACGCACGCCGATTACCACCCTCAATGGGCGTTCCTTGCCCTACACCCTGCGCAATGGGGTCAAAGAGTTTCGCTTGGTGGCCGAGCCCGTGAAACAGGAATTTGCCCCTGGCTTTGTGGTGAATTGCTGGGGGTATAACGGCACCGCCCCCGGCCCGACAATTGAGGTAGTGGAAGGCGACCGTGTGCGGATTTTGGTGACCAATAAGCTGCCGGAGCACACGACGGTGCATTGGCATGGGCTGCTGTTGCCCAATGGAATGGATGGGGTCGGGGGGCTGACGCAGCCGCAGATTCCGTCGGGCAAAACCTGTGTCTATGAATTCACGGTCAAAAAAAGCGGCACGTTTATGTACCACCCCCACGCGGATGAAATGCTGCAAATGGCAATGGGGATGATGGGCTTGTTTATTGTCCACCCGAAAAACCCGAGCGAACGGCATGTGGACCGCGACTATGCCTTTTTGCTGGCTTCTTACAAGGTGGACCCGGGCAGCCTGACCCCCAACCCGTCGGAAATGTTGGATTTCAACGTCTGGAGCTTTAACAATCGGGTGTTTCCGGCGATTGCGCCGCTGGTGGCCAAAACCGGTGAGCGGGTGCGGATTCGGGTGGGGAATTTGACCATGACCAACCATCCGATTCACCTGCACGGCGTGACGTTTAAGGTGACGGGAACCGATGGCGGCTGGGTGCCGCCTTCTGCCCAGTGGCCAGAGGTGACGACTGATGTGCCGGTGGGCGGGATGCGGGTGATTGAGTTTGTCGCCGACGCGCCGGGCGATTGGGCTTTGCACTGCCATAAAAGCCACCACACGATGGGGGCGATGGGGCATGGCACGCCGAATTTGCTGGGGGTTAAGCAAAGCGGCGTGGACAAAAAAATCCAGAAGCTATTCCCAGACAAACACTATATGTCGATGGGCGAATCCGGTATGGCCGAGATGCAAGATATGGCGGCTATGGGCAAGAGTATGCCGCTGCCAGACAACACCATCCCGATGATGACTGGCGAAGGGCCGTTTGGTGCGCTGGAAATGGGCGGGATGTTTACCGTGCTCAAGGTGCGCGATGGGCTGAAAGCGGGCGACTACCGCGACCCTGGCTGGTATCGCCACCCCAAGGGGACGGTGGCCTATTTAATCGACTGATGCCGTGACCAACACCATCCCATAGAACACGAATCTTGCTTGACACCCTTTAACCCTGCTTTAAACCATCTAAAGGAATCACCCATGCTGACCGCGCTAAAAACCACCCCCCTCTTGGCTGCCCTGTGCCTCTTGGCTGCCGCGCCCACTTTTGCAGCGGGCGAGCACGACCACCACCACGGTGGCGGTGAGCAGGGTCAATACAGCTTTGGCAGTCCTGCCCAAGCCACCAACACCGCCCGCACGATTCGCATTACCGCCAACGACACCCCGCGCTTTGTGGCGCAAGACCCGCTGGTGATCAAAAAAGGGGAAACGATTCAGTTTGTGATTACCAATGCCGGCGAGCATCGGCATGAATTTGCAGTCGGCGACCGCGCCAGCCAGCGGGCGCATGCCCTGATGATGAAAAAAGACCCTGATATGAAGCACGATGCCGACCCCGCTGTGGTCAGCATTGCGGCAGGGGAAACCAAAACGCTGGTGTGGACATTCGACAAAACGCCGGCCTCGCCGATTGAGCTGGCCTGCCATGTCGGCGACCACTACGCGGAAGGGATGCGGCTGGGGGTGACGCTGAAGTAAAGCATGTCTGTGGGGCGTATGCCCCGTACGACAGAGCGCGAGGACCTTGCACCGCAACACCCCGCCCCCACCGAAGCAAAACAGACTGCTAGAATGCGGCGTTATCCCTCGTCTAGGAGCTTTGCCATGTATTTTGTTGACCGCGCTGTTGCCGTCATTAAGCCGAAAGAACCTTTTTTGGCGTGGCTCAATGCCGTGCCAGAGAACGACACCGAGCTGACTTTAGACAACCTCCGCGCCGACTGCACGGTGATTTTGATTCCCGAATTCAACGAGCCAGAAGAAGGCGTGGCCTACATTGATGACATCTACGAACAGCTTTTTGCGATGGAACTGTCTACATGGTATGACGATGAAAGCGTCTGGCCGACTGACCGCTCACTCAAAGCTTTTTGGGAGTGGTTCGATGTGGAAATTCACGCCACGGTGATTGATTCGCAAGAAGGTGAACTGGAAAACATTCCCCTGAGCTAACCCTCCCTTTGCGCAAGCCCTACCCCGCTAAGAACGTGTTCAAAGTCTGCGAGACTCGGGTGATCCTGCGTTGAAATTCGCAAAAAATGCTTGTTGATTCAGTTTCAACGCCGCTTTTTTTGCGAATTTCGCCTTGGCAACCCCTGTGCTGGCTGAATCGTAAACCGGCTCTAAGGCCGCGCCCTGTTGCTTCCCATGCCGCACGAGCCCTTCCCTGTGAACCTTCCACTCCCCGAATACACTGACCACCGCCCCCGCCCGATTAAAAACCGTGCGCCGTTTTCGGCGGTACTGCGCCCTTCGCGCTGGGGATTAGGGCTGGCGGTCGGTGCGGTTTTGGCCGCAGGGCTGGCCTTGCAGCAACTGCCCTCCCCGATGGCTTTGGCTGGGCTGCCGCTGGTGCTGTGGGCGGGGTGGCGGTCAGGGCAGCAATGTGGCTGGGGCATACCGCAGCCAAGATGGCTTGCCCCCGCCGCACCCCTGCGCTTGGCGGTCACCGCACAGGCCGAGCTGGTGCTCGGCTGGGCCAGCCACGAAGAGATTGCCCAAGTGTGGCCAGATAGCTATGTTTCGCCTTGGCTGATTGTGCTGCGCCTTGACGCGGTCAGCGGTCGGCACGATGTGGTTTTGCTGCCGGACAGTGTGCCGGCTGATTTTCACCGCCAACTGCGGGTTTACCTGCGCTGGCACTGTCGCCCTCTTTTTGCCCAAGTCGCCCACGCGGCCCCCCTCCCCCACGAGACTCCTTTCTGATGACTGTTGCTGCTTCTTCCCTCGCCGACTGGCTGACCCGCCTTGAAAACCTCAATATCCACCACATTGAACTGGGCTTAGCGCGGGTGGCCAAAGTGCGGGCAGCCATGCAGCTCACCCCAACCTGCCCTGTCATTACGCTGGCTGGCACCAACGGTAAAGGCTCAACAGCGGCATTTTTGTCAGCGATTTTGCGGGCGGCGGGCTACACCGTTGGCACCTATACCTCGCCGCATTTGCTGCATTACAACGAACGGGTCTGTATCAACCTGACCCCCGCCAGCGATGCCCAGCTCCTTGCGGGTTTTGAAGCGATTGAGGCCGCGCGTGGCGATACGCCGCTGACGTATTTTGAGTTCAGCACCTTGGCGGCGGTCTATACGTTTCAAGCCGCACAGGTCGATGTGATGATTCTGGAAGTTGGTTTGGGCGGGCGGCTGGATGCGGTCAATGTGTTTGATGCCGATTGCGCCCTCGTCACCCCCATCGACCTGGACCACCAAGACTGGCTGGGCGACACCCGCGAGGCGATTGGCTTTGAGAAAGCGGGTATTTACCGCGCCGGTCGCCCTGCCCTGTGCGCTGACCCCCAGCCGCCGCAAAGCCTGATTGACCATGCCCACGCGCTGGGTGCCCCGCTGACCTTGATAGGGCGCGACTTTGGCTTTACCCGCACCGAAGGCGCGCCCCAGTGGCAGTTTTGGCACGGCTCGCGTCGCCGCAGTGCTTTGCCAATGCCCGCCCTGCGCGGCACCTATCAATTGGCCAATGCCAGCGCGGCCTTGGCGGTGCTGGACGCGCTGGCCGCCCGCTTGCCGGTGGATATGGGCGCAATTCGGCAGGGCTTGGTGCAAGTGGAATGGGCGGGGCGTTTCCAAGTGCTGGCAGGGCGACCGGTTGTGGTGCTGGACGTAGGACACAATCCCCATGCCGCACGCGGCTTGGCCGCCAACCTTGGGCTCCTGGGCTTTGCCGAGCACCGTTACGCGGTCTTTTCGATGCTGGCCGACAAAGATTGCGCGGCAGTTATCGCCGCGCTGAAGCCGCATATCGACACTTGGCTGATTGCGCCGCTCTCTGGTCCTCGTGCCACACCTGTGGCTGAGCTCGCGGCAGCCTTGGCCGCAGAGGGGATTGTCGATGTGCGTGGCTTTGATAACGTAGGGGCTGCGTGGCAGGCGGCATCGTCTCTGGCAGGTGAAAATGATAGAATTACGGTCTTCGGGTCGTTTCAGACGGTGGCAGCGGTGATGCAAGCCCGCCATCCCCCCGTTAAGCCCTGATAAGACTAGGCGGCACTGCGTCGCCCTTTCTTTTTGCAACCAACACCTTCTCTTCCTCCACACGGAATCCTGATGTCCGACACACCCTCTCCCCAAGACGAGCTGCACCGCCTTAGAAAAGCTTCGCGCCGCCGCCTGATTGGGGCGTTGGTGTTGATGTCGGCGGCGGGGGGCGTGTTGTGGAATGTGCTCGACAACAAACCGCAAATCAATATGCACCCCGAGACGGTCAACGTGGTGAGTAACCTCCCCGAAATCCGTTCCGCCACCGCCCCACTGGCCGAGCCGCCACCAGAAGCAGCGGCCGCCCCTGCGGCAGCCGAAGCCACCGCCGCACCAGCGACGGGCGAGGCACTGCCACCCATGCCACCTGTTCCACCGCTGGCTCTCGCTGGTAAAGCGGATGTGCCCTCTGCACCGGTTACCCCGATGGCCAAGGTCAGCAAGCCCATGCCGCAGCTGGTGGTTCCCGAGCCTAAACCGGTCGCGCCCGCGCCCAAACCCGAAAAAGCCCCACCCGCCTTGGCGGTAGCGCCGGCGATGGTGCCCCCGCTGCCGATTGAAAAACCGGCTGCCAAGCCCGCGCATGAAAAAGCCCCGATCGAAAAACCAGCGGACAAGCCTACCCACGACAAAGTGCCCCCCGAAAAACCGGTAGAAAAACCGGTAGACAAGCCGACTAGCAAGCCCGAGAAGTCCGAGAAGTCCGAGAAACTGGTGCCTGTCGCCAAAGCCAGCAAAGACCCTGCCTCCATTCTCAGTGGCACCAGCGAGCCGGTCGCCAGCAGGCCTGCCGCCAAGCCTGTTCCCGAAAAAGCCGAGAAGCCCGAAGCCAAAGTGGCCGCCGACAAGCCACCAAAAGAAGCCAGCAAAGGCGGCACACACTTGATTCAGTTAGCCGCCCTGTCTGACCCTGCCAAGGCGGAAGCCCTCAAAACCAAGCTGGCCGGTATGGGCATCCACGCCAGTATTAGCCGCGCCGAAACCAGCAAGGGTCAGATTAGCCGTGTGCGGGTGGGTCCCTTTGCCAGCCAAGAAGAAGCCAAAACTGTGCTGAATAAAATGTCTGCTGCCGGTGTGACCGGCATTCTGGTGTCTAAATAATGGGGATATTGAGCAGCATGACCTCACTCGACCTGCTGATTGCAGGGGTGCTCGGCCTGTCTATTTTGCTGGGGCTGATGCGGGGGTTGATTAGCGAAGTGCTGAACCTTGCGGGCTGGGTCGTGTCTTTTGTGTTGGCGCGGGCTTTTGCCGAGACAGCGGGGCAGATGCTGCCGCTGACTGCCGACACCGAGGCTTTGCGCTGGGTGGGCGGCTTTGTGGTGGTGCTGGTGGGGTCGTGGCTGGGCTTTGCCCTGCTTAAAAATGTGCTGAGTAGCTTGGTGCGCGGCGTGGGGCTGGGCGGCATAGACCGGCTGCTGGGCATGGGATTTGGGCTAGCGCGGGGGGGGCTACTGGTCACCGCCGCCGTATTGCTGGCAGGGCTGACCGATTGGCCTAAAAGCGCGACGTGGCAAGCCTCCGTCGCCCTGCCTTTTTTTGAGCGCACCGCGTGGCAATTGCGTCCGCTGATTCCCAGCGAGATTCGTACCCGTCTTCAGTTTCCGACCACCACGGATGACGGCTGGCTGGCTTTGCCCCAGCCTACGGTGCAGCGCAACGAGCCTTCTTTTTTGCCGCCTGCACCACGGGCGGCGGTACTTTAACGGTCTTAATTTCAAGTAACGACAACAAGGGGAAGGGGTGCGAACCATGCTGTGCCCCACCCTGCAAGAAGCTGTTTACGCCTTAGCCAGCACAGGGGCTATCAAGGCGAAAGGGGTCGAAAAAGCGGCGTTGGACTTGAATCGACACGCATTTTTTGGTTCATTTCAATGCAGGATCACCCGAGTCTCACAGACTTTGAACAGGTTCTAAGGATTTTTCATTCGGCGTGTGCTTGCACCACAGCAACACGCCCGTTTTGCGAAGGCTGCTTCGCGCTTTTTTGGTTGGGAATCGTCTGTTATGTGCGGAATTATTGGGGTAGTAGGGAAAACACCGGTTAATCAGTTGCTCTACGATGGTCTTCAAGTTTTGCAGCATCGGGGGCAAGATGCCGCAGGGATCGTCACCGCCTGCGGTAACGGCTTCCATCTGCACAAAGGCAGCGGTATGGTGCGCGACGTGTTCCGCACCCGCAATATGCGCTCCTTGATGGGCAATGCCGGCATTGGGCATGTGCGCTATCCCACGGCGGGCTCCGCCTCTAGTTTGGCTGAGGCACAGCCGTTTTACGTCAACTCCCCGTTTGGGATTGTGTTGGCGCACAACGGCAACCTGACCAATACCGAGTCGCTGAAAAAAGCGATGTACGAGAAAGACCTCCGCCATATCAACACCAACTCCGATTCGGAAGTGTTGCTTAACGTCTTGGCGCACGAGCTGGAAAAGCATATCCAAGGCACCACCCTGCCGGTCGAAGCAGTATTCAAAGCCGTGGCGGGGGTGCATCACCGTGTCCGAGGTGCGTATGCCGTGGTGTCGATGATTGCCGGACATGGCTTGGTGGCCTTCCGCGACCCCTGTGGCATCCGCCCACTGGTGCTGGGGCGCAACGATAACGGCGAATATATGCTGGCCTCGGAGTCCGTTGCGTTGGATTGCTCCGGCTTTAAGCTGGTGCGCGATGTGGCCCCTGGCGAGGCGGTCTATCTGACCTTTGACGGCGAATGCCATACCCAAATCTGCGCCGAAGACACCCGCCACGCGCCTTGCCTGTTTGAATACGTTTACTTTGCCCGCCCTGATTCCATTATTGACGGGGCCTCGGTGCATGAAGCCCGTTTGCTGATGGGTGAAAAGCTGGGCGATAAGGTGCGGAGTGTCTTGCCAGAAATGGACATTGACGTGGTCATCCCCATCCCTGATACCAGCGTGCCTTCTGCCCTGCAATTGGCCAATTATCTGGGGCTGTCGTTCCGCATGGGCTTTATCAAAAACCGCTATGTCGGGCGCACCTTTATCATGCCAGGGCAAGCGGTACGGAAAAAATCTGTCCGCCAAAAGCTGAATGCCATCGCCACCGAATTTGCCGGTAAAAACGTGCTGCTGGTCGATGATTCGATTGTGCGGGGCACCACCAGCCGCGAAATCGTGCAAATGGCGCGTGATGCAGGGGCGAAGAAAGTGTATTTTGCTTCCGCTGCCCCTGCGGTGCGCTTCCCCAACGTCTATGGCATTGATATGCCGACCCGCGCCGAGCTGCTGGCCACGGGGCGCGACGATGCGGCCATTGCCCGCGAAATCGGAGCCGACGCGGTGATTTACCAAGACCTTGACGCGCTGAAAGCGGCGGTTCATGCCGCCCGTGGCGAGCTGTCGGAGTTCGAAACCTCGTGCTTTGATGGCGTGTACGTGACCGGCGATATTGACGAGGCGTTCTTAGCCAAAATCGAAGCCGCCCGCGAACACAGCTTGTCGCAGCGCAAAGGGGCGGAAGGCGAAGGGATGGTGGATTTAAACCTGAATGTCGCGGAACAAAACCTGATGTAAGACACGGTCGGCGTTCACCCGCGCCCCAAAACAGCCCGCCTTCCCCGTTAAAGAGGAAGGCGGGCTGTTTTGGGGCAGACGAAATTGGGCGCGGGGTTTGGCTGCTGTTTACGGTCTGGGAAACGTGGGGGTTTCTGCGTTGAAATGCACAAAAAACGGTGTGTGGATTTAAGTTAAACGCCAATTTTTTGTGTATTCCGCAGTAATTCCCCATTTTTAGCAGCACCGGCAGGATCGAGCACTGCAAGCGTAGCGCACCGAGAAAAGCCAAGACGAACCGAGGGCATAGCCGTTAAGTCTTTCGGTATACCTCGCGCCGGTTACTAACCTGCACCACAAGGACGCGCAAAGCACCGTCCTGTATATCGCAGATGACCCGACAGTCGCCTACCCGATAACGCCAGAGGCCGCCAAGCGGGCCGGTCAACGCCTTGCCGGTGCTGCGCGGGTTATTCAGCCCAGTAATGCGCGCATCCATGTAATCGACGATGCGCCGTGCCGTCTGCTTGTCGAGCTTGCCAAGCTGTCCCTTGGCCGTATCGGCGTAATCAATCGTCCAAGCCAAGGTCTTTTCTCACGTCAGCAGCGGAATGCACCTGTTCTTGCCCCTTGCGGACACGTTCCAGCACGTTGGCGGCAAGGTAGTAGTCCTCCATATCCTCAATGCCCCGTTCAACGATTTCTCGCAGGTAGTAAGCCTTTGTCCGGCCAGTGTTTGAGGCGAGGAAATCAAGCCGTTGCTCCGTTTCTTGAGCGAGACGTACAGAGGTAGCCATAATAAAATTCCCAAGTGAATACACGGACTTACTGTATCACAAGCGTGGGTACTCGACGCAAAACGTGCACGAAAGCGCGAGTACGTTGTGTGTGTGCAGAATCGTGGATTTACCGAGTTTTAACGCAGGATCACCCGAGTCTCGCAGATCGTAAACAGCTTCTCACAACGCAAACAGCTCCTCCTGATGCACCAAAGCCGTCCCCAGCTTGGCGACGACCACGCCCGCCGCCGCATTCGCCAAGGTCATCGCCACCGGCAAGGACAAGCCCGCTGCCAACGAAAGCCCCAGCGTGGCAATCACCGTGTCGCCCGCGCCGGACACATCAAAGACTTCACGCGCCAAGGTCGGCTGGTGCTCGACCCCCTCGGCACGAAACAGACTCATCCCCTCTTCGCTGCGTGTCACCAGCAAGGCATCCAGTGCCAAGAGACTGCGCCAATGCTCGGCTTTGCTGGCCAGTGCGGTTTCGTCTGGCCAGCCCCCTGCCACCTGGCGAAATTCGCTCTTATTGGGCGTAAGCAAGGTTGCACCGGCATATTTCGACCAGTCCTCGCCTTTGGGGTCAATCAGCACCGGCTTACCGGCTTGCCGCGCCAGCGTCACCATCTTGGCCACATGGGTCAGCCCCCCTTTGCCGTAATCCGACAAAATCACCACATCATGTTCAGGCAGTGCAGCGGCAAAATCATGCAGCTTAGTCGCGAGAATCTCGTGGCTGGGAGTGTCTTCAAAGTCGATGCGAATCAACTGCTGCTGCCGCGCCACCACCCGCAGCTTGATGGTGGTGGCAATACTGGCATCACGGTGCAAAGAAGTGCGAATGCCGTCGTGTTCCAGCAGGGCTTGCAGCGCGTTGGCGGCTTCGTCATTGCCCACCACCGACATCAAGGTGGCTTGCCCCCCCAGCGAGGCGATGTTCCGCGCCACGTTGGCCGCGCCACCGGCACGCTCTTCGATGCGGCGAATTTGTGCCACCGGCACGGGGGCTTCGGGCGAAATTCGGTTGACATCGCCAAACCAGTAGCGGTCCAGCATCACATCGCCCACCACCAGCACACGGGCAGCAGACAGTTGGGCAGACAGCGCGGAGGGGTCAAGCTGAAGGTCGGTTAAGAGCATGGCGTGTGTTTCGTGGAATAAGGGAAAATAAAAGCACGCCCTTCGCGCCGTTTGGCACAGGGCAAACGGGGGTGGGCGTGCTTTGGGGCAAAACAGCCGTCAGACTGGCCGACCAATGGCGTGGTAAACCAAGCCCGCTTCGCGCACGGCTTCGGGATCGTACATATTGCGGCCATCGAAGACGTGGGGGGTGAGCAGCGTGGCTTTAATATGGGCAAAGTCAGGGCTGCGGAAGGCCTTCCATTCGGTGACAATCAGCAAGGCGGTGGCACCGGTCAACGCGGCTTCCATGCTGTCGGCAAAGGTCACAGCAGGCTGGTCAGCCAACAGATGCTTGGCTTCGCGCTCGGCTACGGGGTCATAGGCAGTGAGGGTTGCGCCGCGCCGAACCAGTGCGTCGATAATGGTCAAGCTTGGGGCTTCACGCATATCGTCGGTGTTGGGCTTAAAGGCCAAGCCCCACAGGGCAAAGTGCTTGCCCACCAGCGATTCGCCAAATTCTGCAACCACCTTATCGGCCAGCCGCTGCTTTTGCACCTCGTTGGCGGCTTCTACCGCGTTCAGCACTTGCAGCGTCAGGCCGTTTTCTGCGGCGGTGCGCGACAGGGCTTTCACATCCTTGGGGAAACACGAGCCGCCATAGCCGCAGCCCGGATACAAGAAATGGTAGCCAATGCGGGGGTCGGCTCCGATACCTTGGCGGACACGCTCAATATCGGCACCAAGGGCTTCGGCTAGATTAGCCAGCTCGTTCATAAACGAAATACGGGTGGCCAGCATGGCGTTGGCGGCGTATTTGGTCAGCTCGGCAGAGCGCACATCCATCACAATCAGCCGCTCGTGGTTACGCTGAAAAGGCTGATACAGGCGGCGCATCAAGGCCGTGGCGCGGTCGTCATCTGCCCCAATCACAATGCGGTCAGGGCGCATAAAGTCCTCAATCGCCGCCCCTTCTTTTAGGAATTCGGGATTGGACACCACGCTAAAGTCCAGCGTCTCGCCCCGCTCAGCCAAGGCCGCCGCCAAGGCTTCGCGCACACGGTCTGCCGTGCCGACGGGGACGGTCGATTTGTCCACCACCACGGTATAGCGGTTGATGTAGCGGCCAATATTGCGGGCAGCGGCGACCACATACTGCAAATCTGCCGAACCATCTTCGCCCGGCGGGGTGCCAACCGCGATAAATTGAATGTCACCAAAGGCCGCAGACTGCGCTACGTCGGTGGTGAAATGCAGCCGCCCTTCGGCCACATTGCGCCGCACCATGTCCTCTAGTCCGGGTTCATAGATGGGGATGCCCCCTGCGTTGAGGGTAGCGATTTTTCGGCTGTCCACATCGACGCACATCACTTGGTTGCCGACCTCGGCCAAGCACGCGCCCGTCACCAAACCCACATAGCCACTGCCAATCACGGTGATTTTCATGCACGGACTCCAATGTCAGCCAAGATGCGGGTCAGCACCGCATGGGGGTCAGCCGCTTGGGTAATGGGGCGACCAATCACCAGATAATGGCTGCCCGCCGCTAACGCAGCGGTAGGGGTCATGACGCGACGTTGGTCGTCAGCAGGGGCATGGTCTAGGCGGATACCTGGGGTCACCAAGGCGAAATCCGCGCCGCGCTCGGCTTTCAGGCGGGCGGCTTCGTGGGCAGAGCACACCACGCCATCCGCACCGGCTTCGGCGGCCAGCTTGGCCAGCATGGAGGCTTGGCTGGCGGCATCGGCAATCCCCAGCTCGGCGAGGTCGCTGGCATCAAGGCTGGTCAAAACGGTGACGGCAATCAGCAAGGGGCGTTGGCTGTAGCTTTCTAACGCCTCACGCGCGGCGGAAATCATCCGGCGGCCACCACTGGCATGGACATCGACCATCCACACCCCGAGTTCCGCCGCGACTTTGCACGCCGAAGCCACGGTATTGGGGATGTCGTGAAATTTCAAATCCAAAAAGACTTCAAAGCCCCGCGCCACAAGGGTTTCAACCAGCTTGGGGCCGGTGGCAGTAAACAATTCTTTGCCCACTTTAAGGCGGCAGGTGCGGGGGTCAAGGCGGGAAACAAAGCCCAGCACCGCGGCTTCATCGTGAAAATCCAAGGCCACAATCACCGGCGAGGTCACAGCCGTCGCCAGCGGAATATCAACGTAAGGGTTCATTCGGAGAGACCTTCACGGGCAGGCTGCCCGTCAATTTTTATTTAAAAAAGGGGGAGACGCGGGCAAGGGGGCTACTGCGTTTCGCTGCGGTTGGGGGTAAAGCTTTCCCACTCGCCGCACGCAGGGCAATGCCAGAAAAAGATTTTGGCGCGGAAATGGCAGCGTTTGCAGCGGTAAACATTCAGCCGCTTGCCATGCGACTGCACCAGATTACGCGCCACCTCGGCATCTAAGCGTTGCTCGGGGTCTAGCCCGCCGATTTGGGCTTCTATCAGCTTGCCCAAACCGGTCAGGCTGGGCTGGGAGTGGACGGTCTCGCGCAGAAAGCTCAGTGCCGCCCGCTCGCCGGACAGCGCGGCAATTTTGGGGTACAGCACGTCGCCCAGCTCAAGTTGAGGGTACTGGCGCAGATAGCCAGTCAGCAGGGCGATGCCTTCTTGGGGCTTGCCTTGTTGCTCGTAGGCATCCATCAGCCGTTCGCCAACCAGCGACAGGTAATCGGGGTTTTGCGACTCAATCCCTTGCCAGCGGGCAATGGCGGCTTCCCACTGCCCTTCGGCGCGTTCGATGTCACCGGCAATTAGGCTGGCGCGGCAAGAACGGCGACTGGCGGCGAGGGCATCGGCGACATGAGCACGGGCAGCAGACCAGTCGGATTTAATCAGCGCGGCCTGTGCTAATTCGCAGTGGTATTGGGCGAGTTCGTGCTGAAAGCTGAAGTCTTGGCTTTTGAGGGTGCGTGCCAATTCAATTGCCAGCGGCCAATTGCGCTCTTGCTGGTAAATTTCGAGCAGCAGTTTGCGGGCTTCGTGCGCTCTGTTGCTGGGGTGGTTGCCTTGGGTCAGGTGGAGCAGCAGCTCTTCGGCTCTATCCACCAGCCCTGCCCGCAAGAAATTCTGTGCCAGTTCAAAGCGCAAGGCATCGCGCTGGCTGGGTTGGAGGTCGTCCACCTGCTGCAAAATGGGGGTCAGTAAGCGGATGGCGAGGTCATGCTCACCGCGCTTTTTGTGGAGCTGTGCCAACACCAGCGGCAGTTCGTGGTCACGCGGGGCATGGCGCACCACTTCGGTCAGGGCTTCTACCGCACGGTCGGAGTGGTTGTTGACCAAGGCCAGCAGCGTTTTGAAATACGCGGCAGGAATCGCTTTGGCTTGCCCCAAGACGGCACGCATATCGACCCGCGCGGCAAACCAGCCTAAGCCAAAAAATACGGGAAAAACCAGCAGCCACCAGAGTTCAAAATCCTGCACAGTGTTCTTTCACACGAGGGGTTGCGGGGAATTATTGGCCAATCGCATCGCTAGGGTCGCTGATCACTTTGGCTTGGGTTTGCTGGCGCAGCTCTTTTTTAAGCGCGGAGAGTTCGCGGCGTTGGCGCAGGGAATAGACAAAGCCTGCCGTCAGCCCAAAAACCGTGCCCACCACAAAAAAACTGAGCAGCAGCACAATCAGCGGGGCTTGCCATGCCTGACCAAAGAACAGGTAAAAGGGGACGACTGTGCTGTTTTGCAGCGCGAGTCCAAGCAAGAGCGCGAACACCAGCAGTTTGAAAAACAAGAGGACGTAGCGCATGGGGCTTTTCCGTTGTCGCAAAATAAGGGGGGTAGTTTAAACGATAAGTACGGTTTGCCGGTATGCCCCGTGGGGGTCTTGGCGTGCAAATAGGCTGCGCACAAACAAAAACTGCGCTGAGTTGCCTCAGCGCAGTTTTGTCATAACAGCCAGCTCGCTATGCGGATGAGCCATGGGCGGGAAGCGGTATCTTTAGGACTGAATCGCTTCACCGCACCGCGCATCAACACGCTCGCGCAACTCTTTGCCTGCTTTAAAGTGGGGAACGTGCTTTTCGGGCACTTCGACACTCGAACCAGACTTGGGGTTACGCCCAAGGCGGGGAGGACGGTAGTTCAAATCAAAACTACCGAATCCCCGAATTTCAATCCGCTGTCCCCGAGAAAGACTCGTTGCCATGGCATCCAGAAGGGTCTTAACGGCCGCTTCTGCATCTTTGGCAACGAGGCTAGGGTAGCGTTCTGCGAGCTTAGCGATGAGCTCTGACTTAGTCATCGCTTTACCTTACGTGCAAAAGTTACTCGTTGCTGCCAGACAGCTTAGCTTTCAGCAGCGCGCCCAGGTTGGTCGAACCTGTGCTGGCGTTGGCATCGGCTTGCAGCTTGCTCATCGCGCCGGATTCGTCAGCCGCATCTTTTGCCTTAATCGACAATTGGATGGAACGGCTCTTACGATCAACGTTGATGATCACGGCTTCGACTTCTTCACCTTCTTTGAGGATGGTGCGGATGTCTTCCACGCGGTCGCGGGACACTTCGGAGGCACGGAGGTAGCCTTCGATGTCATCGCCCAAGGCAATCACAGCACCCTTGGCATCCATCGACTTGACAGTACCCTTAACGAGGCTGTTTTTGTCGTTGACGGACAAGAAGTTGTTGAAGGGGTCGCCTTCCAACTGCTTGATGCCCATAGAGATGCGTTCGCGCTCTACGTCGATGGACAACACAACGGCTTCCACTTCGTCGCCCTTCTTGAAGTTGCGAACGGCTTCTTCGCCGGCAACGTGCCAAGACAGGTCAGACAAGTGAACCAGACCATCAATGCCGCCTGGCAGACCAATGAACACGCCAAAGTCGGTAATCGACTTGATGGTGCCGCTGATCTTGTCGCCCTTGTTGTAGGTTGCAGCAAAATCATCCCAAGGATTGGATTGGCACTGCTTCATACCCAAGGAGATACGGCGGCGGTCTTCGTCGATTTCTAGAATCATGACTTCGACTTCGTCGCCCAGCGCAACAACCTTGGATGGGTGAACGTTCTTGTTGGTCCAGTCCATTTCGGAAACGTGTACCAGACCTTCGATACCTTGTTCGATTTCCACGAAGGAACCGTAGTCGGTCAGGTTGGTTACGCGACCGAACAGGCGAGTGCCTTGTGGGTAACGGCGGGACAGGCCCACCCAAGGATCTTCGCCCAACTGCTTGAGACCCAAGGAAACGCGGTTTTTCTCTTGATCGAACTTGAGCACTTTGGCTTCGACTTCGTCGCCCACCGCCAAGACTTCGGAAGGGTGCTTAACACGACGCCATGCCAAGTCGGTGATGTGCAGCAAGCCATCAATGCCGCCGAGGTCAACGAACGCGCCGTAGTCGGTGATGTTCTTGACGATACCCTTAACCACTGCGCCTTCGGAGAGGTTTTCCAGCAGGGCTTTGCGTTCTTCGCCGAGGGTTTCTTCCAGCACAGCACGGCGGCTTACCACCACGTTGTTGCGCTTACGGTCCAGCTTGATGACCTTGAATTCGACTTGCTTGCCTTCGAATGGGGTGGTGTCTTTGACTGGACGGGTGTCAACCAGCGAACCGGGCAAGAAGGCGCGGATGCTGTTAACCATGACGGTCAGACCGCCCTTAACCTTGCCGCTGATAATGCCGGACAAGATGGTGCCGCTTTCCAGTGCTTCTTCCAGCTCAATCCAAGCGGCCATGCGCTTGGCTTTTTCGCGGGACAGCTTGGTTTCGCCGTAGCCGTTTTCCAGCGAATCAATCGCTACGGTCACGAAATCGCCAATTTTGACATCGACTTCGCCGTTGTCGTTTTTGAATTCATCAACAGAAATGAGCGATTCGGACTTCAGACCTGCGTTAACCGTCACAAAATTTTGGTCAACGTTTACGACTTCGGCGGTAATTACTTCGCCAGTACGCATTTCTTGGCGAGCAAGGCTCTCCTCGAACAGGGCTTCAAAGCTTTCTAGGGTGGTAGTCATCAATCAGGAACTCAAAAGTGCAAGCAATGCAGGCTGCGGGTTAGTTGCAAAATGCCGCCCCTAGATTGCCTAGGCGCGGCGATAAAAATGCAAGGATTAGGGATTTTTCGCCGAGAACCAGCTTAGTACTTGGTCAACCGCCGCCTGAATACTCAGGGAGGTGGTGTCCAAAATATGGGCATCGGCTTCGGCTTTCAGCGGGGCGACGGTGCGCGCTGCATCGCGTGCGTCTCGTGCTTCAATGTCCTGCTGAATCTGGCGGATACTAGCAGCTTCCCCTTTGTCTATCAACTGCTTATGGCGGCGGCGGGCACGCTCTTCGGCACTGGCGGTCAGGTAGATTTTGAGCGTGGCATCGGGAAACACCACCGACCCCATATCGCGGCCATCGGTCACCAAGCCAGGGGCGGCACGAAAGTCTCGTTGACGCTGCAACAAGGCCGAGCGCAAGGCCGGCAATACCGCCACACTGGATGCCCCCAAGCCCATCGCTTCGCTGCGAATGGCATCTGTCACGTCTTCACCCTCTAGCAGCACCTGCCCCGCCTGAAACACCACCGGCAAACGCACCGCCGCCAAGGCCAGCCGTGCTTCGTTATCAAACGCGATGCCGTGGCGCGTGGCATACAGTGCCATCAACCGATACAACGCCCCCGAGTCCAGATAGTGAAACCCCAGCTTGGCCGCGACCAAACCGGCGACCGTCCCTTTGCCCGAAGCCGAAGGACCATCCAAGGTAATAACGGGAATTCCCATCCTGCGCCTCTTTCCATACAAGCCATTAAAGGGCGGCATTTTAGGGTATTTCGACCGCTTGTTTTGCGTTGTTTTGCGTGGTTTTGTGATAGCGTCCCGCTTTTATTTTTCGACCTCACACGGAATCCAATGGACTTTCTCGACCTTGCCCCCATTGCCCGCGCCGAAGGCTGCATCACGCTCCCCGGCTCTAAAAGCATTTCTAACCGCACCTTGCTGCTGGCTGCCTTGGCGGAAGGCACGACAACGGTTCATGGCCTGCTGGATTCTGACGACACCCGCGTCATGCTGGCCGCCCTCGCCCAGCTAGGGGTGACGCTAGCGCAGCAAGGCGACAGCCGCAGCTTCCGCGTAACCGGTGTAGGCGGGGCTTTCCCCGTCAAAACCGGCGACTTCTTTTTGGGCAATGCGGGTACGGCGTTTCGGCCACTCACAGCCGCATTGGCCTTGTCTGGCGGGCATTACCAGCTTTCGGGTGTGCCTCGGATGCACGAGCGGCCAATTGCCGATTTGGTCGATGCTTTGGTGACACTGGGGGCGGATATTCGCTACCTCGGCACCGCAGGCTATCCGCCCCTCGCCTTAGCCCCTGCTCAAGACAGTGGTGCCAGCACCGTGCGGGTGCGGGGCGATGTGTCCAGCCAATTTCTGACCGCCCTCCTAATGGCTCTGCCCCTGCTGGGGCGGGCGGTGACGGTGGAAGTGGTGGGCGAGCTGATTTCCAAGCCCTATATCGACATCACCTTAAATTTGATGGCGCGATTTGGCATGCAGGTCACCCGCCAAGGCTGGCAAGCATTCTCGGTAGAAGGCGGCCAGCGTTACCAATCGCCTACCGAGATTTACGTCGAAGGCGATGCGTCCAGTGCCTCGTATTTCTTGGCGGCAGGGGCGTTGGGTGGGGGCGCGGTACGGGTCGAAGGGGTGGGCGCAAACAGCATTCAGGGCGATGTGCGCTTTGCCGATGCGCTGGCCGCGATGGGCGCGACGCTGACGTGGGGCGACAATTGGATTGCCGCCAGCGGCACCGGCAAGCTCAAAGCCTTTGATGCCGACTTTAACCATATCCCCGATGCCGCCATGACCTTGGCGGTGGCGGCCTTGGCGGCGGATGGGCGGTGCGTGCTGCGGAATATCGCCAGCTGGAGGGTGAAAGAAACCGACCGTATCGCCGCCATGGCCACCGAGCTGCGCAAAGTCGGTGCAACGGTCGAGGAAGGTGAAGACTGGCTGGCCATAACCCCGCCGACTACGCTGATTCCCCACGCCGCTATTGACACCTACGACGACCACCGCATGGCGATGTGCTTTTCGCTGGTCGCGCTGCTGGGTGTGCCGGTGCGGATTAACGACCCCAAATGTGTGGGCAAGACCTTCCCTGAGTATTTTGCGGCGTTGGCGACGGTCAGCCATTCTGCTTAATTCGTTATTCGTTGGGGACGGCATTACTCGTTGCCATCCTCCCCTGCTTAAAAGCAGGGGATTCCTACGGCGGTCAGCTAAAAGCTAGCTAACACACTTCGGCGGGTTCTTGCTTCACCGAGCGGCCTAGTCGCGCCGACTCTCCACAAGCTAACAAGCGGTGTCCCCGCGCTAAGAAGCTGTTTAC
>ERZ724524.807-NODE-807-length-20476-cov-5.567308_pt1 | contig 20476 bp, 15 predicted proteins | sample MGYA00376057_ERZ724524 | MGnify/ENA primary metagenome ERZ724524 (study PRJEB28724, sample SAMN07190888) | wastewater metagenome | isolation source: influent of sewage treatment plant in Hong Hong | place: USA: Christiansburg, Virginia | collected 2016-03-01 ...
CGGGAAGGCGAAGCGCACGCCGGTGCTCTTGCCGATCCAGTTCTTCTGCATCAGGCGGACCTGTTCCGGCCAGCCCGGCAGGTTGTCGAGTTCGGTCAGCAGTTCTTCGGCGTAGGCGGTGATCTTCATGTAATACATGGGGATCTCGCGCTTCTCGATCACTGCGCCGGAGCGCCAGCCGCGGCCGTCGATGACCTGCTCGTTGGCGAGCACGGTGTGATCGACCGGGTCCCAGTTCACGGTGCCGAGTTTTTTGTAAACCAGGCCCTTTTCGTAGAGGCGGGTAAACAGCCACTGTTCCCAGCGGTAGTACTCAGGCGTGCAGGTCGCGAATTCGCGTTCCCAGTCGATGGCGAAGCCAAGCGACTTGAGTTGGCTGCGCATGTAGTCGATATTCGAATAAGTCCAGCCAGCCGGTGGCACGTTGTTGGCCAGCGCAGCATTTTCGGCCGGCATGCCGAAGGCGTCCCAGCCCATCGGTTGCAGCACATTGAAACCCTGCATCTTGTGGAAGCGGGAGAGCACGTCGCCGATGGTATAGTTCCGCACGTGGCCCATGTGCAGCTTGCCCGACGGGTAGGGGAACATCGACAGGCAGTAGTATTTGGGCTTGCTGGTGTCTTCGATGGCACGGGCGGCACCGGTTTTGTTCCAGTGCGTCTGGGCGGCGCGTTCGATGTCGGCGGGGGCGTATTTGTCCTGCATGGGTATGTGCTCAAAAATCTTGAAGTAAGCCCGGAATTATACCGGTTGAACCTGTTTGGAGAGGCGATGAGGGCAAGGCTGAGAAGTTGTCTGGTGATTTTTGGGCTGTTTTCGGCGTTGACCGTAACAGCCGCGCCGAATGCGGTAGTCGATGCGCTGCAGGCGCCGGCCTGGCTTGAGCGTGGAGAGCGGCGTTTGCCGCTGGTGCCGGGCATGGTGCTGGAAAACCGTGATCGCGTGCTGACCGGCGCTGGCGCACGCGCCATCATTCAATTGGCCGATGGCAGTGCCGTCAAACTGGGCGAAAACGTGAATGTTGCGGTCAACGCCATGAAACAGGAAAAAAATGGTGCTTTTGCCGCTGCGCTTGATGTGGTCAAAGGCGCATTTCGCCTGACAACCGATATTTTCCGCAAATACCAAACCCAGCGCGCGATCAATGTCCGCACCGGTACGGTGACGATTGGTATTCGCGGTACCGATCTCTGGGGCCGTTCCGATAACGAGCGTGATTTCGTTTGTCTGCTCGAAGGGCGGATTGTCGTTAGCCACCCAATGGGCGGGCCAACCGAATTGAACGAGCCATTACAGTTTTATGGCGCGAACAAAGACCAGGCGCCGGGGCCGGTTGCCTCGGTCGATAGAGAGCAACTTGCCAAGTGGTCGCTGGAGACCGAGTTACAGAGCGGCGCAGGGGTGCAGCAGCAAGGTGGTCGCTGGGGCTTGCGTTTCGGGCAATACGACAAGGAAGAAACGCTGGCCTTGTACGACAAGCTAAATGCCTCTGGTTACGCAGCCAAGATCAAGCCGCTCCGCGTGGCGGGCGGCTATGCTTACGAAGTGCGCCTGGGACAACTGGTGACCGAACGCGAGGCGCGTGCGCTAGCCGACAAGTTGGTGCGGGACCTGCATGTACCCGCACCAAACCTGAGCCGGATTTAGCGTCGCCCGGTCACGCCGCTTTTTTTAGCGGGTTGAGGTTTTCCCAGTTGCTCTGCCAGAGCCGGTAGGTATTTTGCGCTGCAATCATTGAGAGCAGCGACATCCGGGTCTGATGGTGCCACATCCAGGACAGGCGGGGAGCCTGCGTCAGGCCGTAGCTGGGCGTGCAACCGACTTCTTCTTCGACAATGCTCAAAAAGCGTTTAACCGTCAGGCCCCAATAGTCGGAGCCTTCGGCTTTGCCAGTGATGAGCTCAGCCTCAGAGAGGGCGCGGCGCCATAGTTTAAGGGCCAATTCTTCGCTGATGCCCGCTTTCTTGGCGATCCAGGGGAGGATTTTGGGTGCTTGCATGCTGTTTCTCCTTATTACTTAGTGGGGGTATCCACTTGCTGTTTTGATTGCCTCGTGGGCGAAAAGTTTTGTGCAGTGCACAATTTGTTTTGAGAAGTATACTTCCGGCTCAAACCCTATTGTGTGAAATATTGTGCAACTCAATTGCTGCGTTGCACAATAACAACAAACTGGTCTGACCAGTTATCCGCTTCTGCTATTTTTGGGGCGGTATTTTATATCTTAAGTCGTATTTTTTGAATGCCTATGACTGATTTGCTTGCCAATTTGAACGCACCACAACTGCAGGCTGTGACCTTGCCGCCGGTCCATGGGCTGATCCTGGCCGGTGCAGGCAGTGGAAAAACGCGGGTGTTGACGACGCGTATTGCCTGGCTGATGGCGACCGGGCAGGTCGGGCCGCATGGCATTCTGGCCGTGACTTTCACCAACAAGGCAGCAAAGGAAATGACGGCACGGTTGGCGGCGCTGGTGCCGATCAATACGCGTGGCATGTGGATAGGTACTTTCCACGGCCTATGCAACCGCCTGTTGCGCGCGCATTACCGCGAAGCCGGGCTGCCGCAGACTTTTCAGATTCTCGATTCGGCGGACCAGCTGGCTATGGTCAAGCGCCTGCTGAAGAATCTCAATGTGGATGACGAAAAATACCCACCGCGTGAACTCTGCCACTTCATCAATGCGCACAAGGAACAAGGAGTCCGTGCCGGACAGGCTGAGGCTTACGACAATTACACGCAAAAACGCGTCGAGCTGTATGCCGAGTACGAGGCGCAGTGCAATCGTGAAGGGGTGGTCGATTTTGCTGAACTACTCTTGCGCTGCTACGAATTGCTGCAGCGCAATGAACCGATCCGCAAACATTACCAAGCGCGCTTCCGCTACATTCTGGTTGATGAAGTACAGGATACGAACAAGCTGCAATACGCCTGGTTGCAACTGATTGCTGCCGATGGCGCAAAGATTTTCGCGGTGGGCGATGACGATCAGAGTATTTATGCCTTCCGGGGGGCTGAAGTGGGCAATATGCGCGATTTTGAGCGAGATTTTGCCGGCCCCAACGTGATCCGTCTGGAGCAGAACTACCGTTCTCAGGGCAATATTCTGGCGGCGGCCAATGCCTTGATCAAAAATAACCGTTCGCGGCTTGGCAAAAATCTGTGGACCGATGCCGGTGATGGCGAACCGATCCGCGCTTTCGAAGGCTATTCCGATATCGACGAAGCGCGCTTCATCGTCGAGGAAATCCGCGAACTGGTGCGTGATGGTGTTTCGCCAACGCAGATTGCGATTCTTTATCGCTCGAATGCCCAGTCGCGCATTCTGGAACACGAACTGTTCGCCAAGGCAGTGCCCTACAAGGTTTATGGCGGTTTGCGCTTCTTCGAGCGTCAGGAAATCAAGCATGCGCTGGCTTATTTGCGTCTTTTGGGTAATCCGGACGACGATACCGCTTTCCTGCGCGTGGTGAATTTCCCGACCCGGGGCATTGGTGCGCGCTCGCTGGAAAGCTTGCAGGCGACAGCACATCAAACAAATTGCAGTCTTTACAATGCCGCCGCTTCATTGAGTGGCAAGGCAGGCGTGACGGTGGGTGGTTTTATCCGCTTGATCGAAACCTTGCGTCAGGAAACGGCGAATTTGCCCCTGCCGGAAATCGTTGAGCACATTGTCGAAAAATCAGGGCTGGCCCAGCATTACCGGATGGACAAGGACGGCCAGGAGCGGCTGGAGAATCTTGACGAACTGATCAATGCAGCCGCCAGCTTTGTTGACGATGACGGCGTGGTGATGGGCCATCAGGCAGAAGGCGGCGCGCTGGTTTCCTTCCTCACCCATGCATCGCTGGAAGCGGGAGAACATCAGGCCGGCGAGGGGCAGGAAGCGGTGCAATTGATGACGGTCCACTCGGCAAAAGGCCTGGAATTTGATGTGGTGTTCATCAGCGGTCTGGAGCAGGGCCTGTTTCCGCATGAAAACTCGGTGGCGCAAGGACAAGAGGGGCTGGAAGAGGAGCGCCGGCTGATGTACGTGGCGCTGACCCGTGCCCGCCAGCGACTTTACCTTTCCTGCGCGCAAACCCGCATGCTGCATGGCCAGACGCGTTATTGCGTGCCGTCGAATTTCCTCGACGAAATTCCCGAAAATCTGCTGCTCAAACTGAACAAGAAGTCGGCTCCCGCGCCAACTGCCACCCCTGCGTTTGGTGGCGGCTATTCAGCCGAGCCGGTGGCTGGCGGTTTGCGCATCGGACAAAGTGTTGAACATGCCAAGTTTGGTCTCGGCGTCATTGTATCGACCGAAGGGCGTGGTGCCGATGCCCGGGTACAGGTTAATTTCGGTGGCAGCGGCATGAAGTGGCTGGCGCTGGAATACGCCAAGCTGACGCCGGTTTAGGCTTTGTTGGCGGCGATTGAGGCTTGCAGGAAGTAATGCATCGCCTGCTCGCGCAATTTGGCGTTTAGTTCGTTTTCCCCCGCCTGCCCAATACTGGCATGCATAGCGGGGGCGATTTCCAGAAAGCGGGTGACCAAACGCGGATCAAAGTGAGTGCCGGCATCTTTTTCGATAATGGCTAGCGCTATCTCCAGCGCCATTGGCTCCTTGTACGGGCGACGAGAAGTGAGTGCGTCAAAGACATCGACGATGGCGAATATGCGCGCATTGAGCGGTATTTCTTCACCCTTCAGGCCGCGCAGATAGCCTTTTCCGTCGAACTTTTCATGATGCCCTTCAATGACTTCGCGGGCGCCCTGTAGCCAGTCCGAGTCGGCAATGATGTCGACACCGAGTGCGACATGGGTGCGCATGATGGTGAATTCATCTTCAGTCAGCTTGCCCGGCTTGAGCAAAATATTGTCGGTAATGCCGATCTTGCCGACATCGTGCAGAAAGGCACCGAGAATCAACTGACGCATGGCATTCGGTGCCAGTCCAGTCGCTTCACCGAGCTTGATGGCATAAAGCGTGACGCGGAAATTGTGGTCGCCGGTATCCGAATCGCGTTTGGCGATGGCCGCACCAAGAACTGAGGCGATTTCAAGGTTGCCCTTGAGGAGTTCATTCGAGAAGCGAACGACATCGCGGTTAAGGGAAATAATGACCGGATAAAGCAGCAGGCTGGTGGCAAGGACGGCAATCAGCACCGCAGCCAGCGTGTGCCAGAGTTGCTTGCTGAATTCTTCCATTACGCTACGGTCGACGACGAAAACACCCTCAAAAAATCCGGCGTTGCCGCCCAATTTACTGGGCAGCGGTACAAGAACCTGAACCACGGTGTCTTCGCCGATAAAATATCTTTCGTAGTGGTGGGAGTTGTCGAGCGGAAATTGATGCTTGTATTGTTTCAGTTGATTCTCAATATGCTCGTATTTGGGATTGACTGCTTCAACAATGCGGGTTTTTTCGCGATCATAAATTTCAATGACCACGAAATTATTGCGGACAAAAGATTCAGCTTGCGCGCTGAGTTTGGCCAACTCTGCCGGGCTGCGTTTGCCGGTATCCAGTCCCTCTGGCGCAAACTCGGTGGCTTGCGAGGCAGCCAAGGCGACAATAGCATCGTCGATTTTTTCTGCTTCGATGTAATAAGCGACGCTACCGATCAAAAACGACACAATCAGCCAAGCGGCAACCAGGCGGCGGAGCACGATGCGGTGGATAGAAATCATGAGCTAATGATACGCTCAGGGTTTGACGATAAATTACGAAAAACTTAAGGAGATAATCATGACCTACGCCATCCGCATCCATCAAACCGGTGGCCCCGAGGTCTTGTCCTGGGAGTCAGTAGATTTGCCTGCACCGGGCGCTGGCGAGGCGACAGTTCGCCATGCGGCTGTCGGTCTTAACTTTATCGATACTTACCATCGCACCGGCCTTTATCCGTTGCCGATGCCAAGCGGCATTGGCCTTGAAGGGGCTGGCGTGGTTGAGGCGATTGGCCCCGGCGTGACGGAAGTGCAGGTCGGTGATCGCGTGGCTTATGCTGGTGGCCCGATAGGCGCTTATGCCGAAGCGCGCAATATTCCGGCGCATCGCCTGTTGAAATTGCCCGATGCCATTTCTTTCGATACCGCTGCCGCGATGATGTTGCAGGGCTTGACGGCAGCTTATCTGCTGCGCAAAACCTATCGTGTGCAGCCGGGCGATGCGGTGCTGATTCATGCGGCGGCGGGTGGTGTTGGTTTGATCGCCTGCCAGTGGGCCAAGGCGCTCGGCGCGACGGTGATCGGCACGGTCGGTTCAGCGGCCAAGGGTGAACTGGCCAAGGCGCACGGTTGTGACCATGTGATCAATTACAGCACTGAAAACTTCGTCTCACGCGTACGGGAAATTACCGGCGGCGAAGGCGTGCCGGTGGTTTATGACGGGGTTGGCAAAGACACGTTCATGGGCTCGCTGGACAGCTTGCGGCCGCTCGGCATGCTGGTCACTTACGGCAACGCTTCAGGCCCGGTGCCGCCGCTTGATTTGTTGCTGCTCTCGCAGAAAGGCTCGCTTTTTGTAACGCGTCCGACCATCGTGAGTTACACCGCCAAGCGTGCTGATCTTGAGGCGCTGGGAGCTGAGCTATTCGATGTGGTGGCGTCCGGCAAAGTCAAAATTGAGGTGCATCAGCGTTATGCGCTGAAGGATGCAGCGCAGGCGCACAGCGATCTGGAGGCACGCAAGACCACTGGCTCAACACTCCTCATTCCATGATGGCCAAAATCAAGGCGGGACTGCTCTCCCTGCGCGATCTGTTTGCAACTGCGTGGTGGATTATTTTGATCGTCGGCATCGGCTTCGTGATCGCATATCAATTTGTCCAGCCGGCGCCCCCGAAGAAGATCACCATCTCTACCGGTGGTGATTCCGGGGCTTATTATCAGTTTGCCAAGCGTTACGCGACGATTTTGGAGCGCAATGGCGTAACGCTGGAAGTCAAGACCTCGGCTGGTTCGCTGGAGAATATCGAGCGCTTGAAAAACGGCGAAGCGGATATTGGTTTCGTTCAAGGGGGCGTGATTGAACCAAAAGCGGATCAGGATGAGGCGGACGATTTAGGTCTGCTTTCCCTCGGCAGCATGTTTTATGAGCCAGTCTGGGTGTTCTATCGTGGTGACAAAGCGCTGGAGCGTTTAACCGATTTGCATGGCAAGCGGATTGCCATCGGCCAGGAAGGCTCTGGTGTACGCCAGTTAGCTCAGCAATTACTCAAGGCCAATGAAATTCCTGCTGGTGAAAACCTGCTCTCGCTCTCTGGTTTAAAAGCGGCAGAGGAGCTCCAGCAAGGGCGAATTGACGCGGCGTTTATCATTTCGGCTGAAAAAGCGCCGGTGATTCAGGTCTTGCTGCGCTCGCCGGGGATCAAAGTCATGAGTTTTGCTCAGGCTGGTGCTTACCAGCGGCGTTTTCCCTTTTTGACCAAATTGACTTTTCCGCATGGTGTTGCCGATCTGGTCCGTGATTTCCCGCCAGAGGATGTCAAATTACTCGCGCCAACCGCCAACCTGATCGTCCGTGATGACTTGCATCCGGCCTTGCAGAGCCTGCTCTTGCAGGCCGCCAGCGAAGTGCATGGGCAATCCGGATTTTTCCAGGATGTCGGTGAGTTTCCCTCCTACAAGGACCGCATGGTGCCCTTGTCGCCCGAAGCGGGTCGTTATTTCAAATCCGGCGCACCTTTCCTGCAGCGCTATCTGCCGTTCTGGCTGGCGGTGCTGATTGATCGCCTGATTGTGCTGTTGATCCCCGTCGTTGCCTTGCTGATTCCGCTACTCAAGGTCGCTCCAGCGATTTACAACTGGCGCGTGCGTTCCAAGGTGTTTCGCTGCTATGGCGAGTTGAAGTTTCTGGAAGATGATCTCAGCCATCATTTCGACCCAGCCAAACTGGCCGATTACCGTAACCGGCTCGATACGCTCGAAGAGGAAGCGGTCCGGCTCAGCGTGCCGCTCGCCTTCACTGATCTGGTTTATACCCTGCGCGAACACGTCAATCTCGTGCGGCGCATTCTTGATAAGAAAGAGTCTCAGGCATGAAAGCCTTTCTCGTCGCCAACCCCAAGGGTGGCTCCGGTAAAAGCACGCTGGCCACCAATCTGGCCGGCTATTTCGCTTCCAAACGCCATGAGGTGATGCTGGGTGATATCGATCGCCAGCAATCCTCGCGCGAATGGCTGGCGATCAGGCCTTTCGAGTTGCCCAGCATTGATACCTGGGAAGTCGGTGCCGACAATATTTCACGCCCACCAAAAGGCGCCACGCATGTCGTGCTCGATACACCGGCTGGCCTGCACGGGAAGATGCTTGACCGAGTACTCAAACTATCAACCCGCATGATCATCCCGGTACAGCCGTCGATGTTCGACATGCTGGCCACCCGTCACTTTTTGCAAGCCTTGCTGGCAGAGAAGTCAGTGCGCAAAGGCAAAATTGATGTTGCTGTGATCGGGATGCGGGTCGATGCACGAACCCGCGCTGCCGGCGAACTGGAAAAATTCTTTGCTAATTTCGATCTGCCGGTACTGACTTATTTGCGTGATACCCAAGTGTACGTTCAGGCAACGGCCGCCGGGATGACTATTTTTGATCTGCCGCCCTCACGTGCCGAACGTGATCTGGAGCAATGGCAGAAGATCATCGACTGGGTGGAAGAGGACAGCGAGTAACCTATTGCGGTTAACTGCGAAAAACAGCCAAAAATTCAGCTGGTAGGTTTTACTTGCTGTATTGCCTCGGCGCTCTGTGTGGCTTGCCACCAGAGAATGAATTCAGGCAGCGCAATTGCCTTGGAATAGAAATAACCTTGGGCAAAACGGCAGCCGAGCGACGAAATGATGCCAAGAATTTCTGCCGTTTCAACGCCCTCGGCAATGACGCTGATTTTGAGCCGGTTTGCCAACTGGATAAGTGAAGTAATGATTTCGCGTGCCTTTTCTGATTCGGCTACCTGACGGACGAACATCTGGTCGATCTTTACCTCCTGCACTGGCAGGCGCTGCAGATAGCTCATGCCTGAATAGCCGGTGCCAAAATCATCGATCGATAGGTGCAAACCCAGCTGACGCATGCGATTCAGCACATCCATGACTTGCCAGCTCTCTTCGATCATCATGGTTTCGGTGATTTCGAGCAGGAGTTTGGATGGTGAAATGTCCCAGGTAGCCAATGCTTGGCCGATCATGTCGGGTAGCTCGATGTCGAGCAGGTCGTTGGCCGACAGATTGATTGACAGGATAATTTCAATGCCCTGTTCAGCCAGTTGTAACTGAATTTGAGTTGCCTGGTGGAGTAGCCAGCGATTAAACGTCTGGCGCAGACCGAGTCGATCAATGGACTCAAGAATGCGCGGCGGTGCAACCCATTCACCATTGCTGCGCTGCCAGCGGAGCAGTGCTTCGGCACCGGTGCAGCGGCCAGTGGCAATCTCTATTTGCGGTTGCAAATAGAGGGCAAGCTCGCGATTGTTTTGCAGCGCTTGGCGCAGGTCGTTGAGCAACGCTTGCTGGTCATCATTTTCGACTTCCATTGCTGGTTTGTAGCTTTGAATGTCGGCATTGCCCTGTTCGGCAAACAAGCGTGCAATGCGTGCCGACTGGACCAGAAACAAGGGGTCGCTACTATCGTCTGGCCATTGCGCCGAACCAATGGCCAGACGTGGCAGGTGGCTGAGGCCTCCCGGCGTTTCGATGGCCGCCAGAGCTTCGCGGAGGCGGATCATGGCCAGGGTGAGTGCAGGTCTGCTGATCAGGTTGGGCAGGATGATCAGCCATTCACGCTGGCTGATGGCATAGAGTCGGTCTTGAGCACGCAACAGCGAGCGGATATGGTTTGATGCCTCGATGCGCAGTTTGTGCACCGAGTCGGCTGAACGGCGAAACATGTGCGGGTCGGGAATCATGGCCAGGGCGATAACTCCTATGATGCGATCTGGCTGGTTGTCGTGCATCAGTTGCGTCAGATCGACGAGCGCGCTCGCCAAGCGCGGCAAGCCGGTCGGCAGGTCGATACGTTCGTTTGGCTGAACAGAAAGTTGCGGCGCAAACATGTCAGTCGAGATAGAACTCACTGGGATCGATGCCATAGGCAGTGGTCGGTAGTGCCTGTGTAATTCGGTAACTGGCACCGGTTGGGGTTAGCGGATCCATCATCAGGTCGAGTGTGATCGGATGGCGCTCGACGCTTTTATCCGGAGCAAGCACGATGAGCAGGCGTGGCTTGAGGCGGCGAACCTGGTTTTGCTGGATGACAACGCCAACTTCGCCGGTATTCAGTTCGACCAGACTACCCGTTGGGTAGAGGCCGATACACTGAATGAACTGATCAACCACCGATTCGCGGAATTGACGACCACGCATGCGGATCAGCGTTTCCAGTGCTTTTTGCGAGGAAATGGCGGCGCCATAGGGGCGCTCGCGGGTCATGGCGCAATAGCTATCGACCAGCCCGGCCAGTTCGCCATGGAAGCAGATGCGCTCGCCCTTTAGCCGGCGCGGGTAGCCGCTACCGTCGAATCGTTCATGGTGGCTGGCAATGATTTCGAGAACGCTGGTCGGGAAGCCCTCGTGGCCAACCAGCAGTTCCAATGAACTGGCAACGTGCGCCTGCACCTGAGCATATTCCTCCTCGCTAAGCTGGTCAGGCTTGGCGAGAATGGCGGCGGGAATGAAGACCTTGCCGATATCCTGCATCAGGCCGGCGATGCCAATATTTTCGATGGCCTCAGTTGGTAACCCGAGAAAGCGGGCGAAAACCATCAAGTGAACCGAGACATCAAGCGCGTGATCGTAAGAGTACTGATCAGTGGAGCGCAGGCGAGCCAGCCAAATCATGGCATCGGGGTTGCGCTCGACGGCGCGTGCCATTTCGCCTATTTGCTGGCCAACTTCGGTTAGCGAGACGGTCTGATTGCTGATTAACGCCTCGCGAATCGATTTGAGCGTGTTTTTGACGTCGTCGATTATGGGGGCCGAGTAAAGAAGTTCCGGTTCGAGGCGGCTGCGCTGGCTGGCCGGGTCGAGTTCGGGTGTCTGTGTGCTTCGCGTTAGCGGACCACTACGCAGGCGGCGACAGACATCGGCGAATCCATCGTCGCCCGTGGCGCTGTCTATCCTTGGCGTTGGCTTGCTAGGTGTGCGCGGTGCATCACGGCCACTGACTCGCGGGGCAAAGGCATCGCCGAGTGAACGGCTGCGGTCAACCGTGACCTGGTGGCAGTATTGCCGCAAGGTGGCGATCTCGGTTTCGTTCTCGATCAGCAGTTCCTGCATCAGGAAAGGCGTTTCTATCCAAGGCCGGTCGATATCGCTGACGAACATGCCTATCTGTAGATCGAGGACGGGAATGGTAACTTTGTGAGACACCTTGACGGATTGATGCGTTTGGCAAGGCAATAATTTTACTACGCTACGTAACTGCAAGATATGCCGCAACAAAATTTTGCAAACTAATGATGAGCCGTGCCAGTCCTTTATTTGCCGCCGTCGCCAACCAAGGTATAGGGCCAAAAAAATTGGATGAGCATAGGAGAATCGCATTTTTCCCTCGCCGCCATCCTCGGTCATGGCTTTTAACATTGAGCGGCGTAAGGCTTCGGCGCGGATTAACTGGGGGGCCTTGCCCAGTTCATTGAAAACCCCAACCACCAGCTTCTGCGCCGAGACGGTTTCAACTGGCCAGTGAGTGACTAGCAATGAGCGGCTGCCGCTGTAGAAGAAACCGCGTCCGAGCCCGGAGATCGCCTCGCCACCACGCACATCGCCGGCCGCTGTGTTGCACGCGGAAAGTACGACCCAGTCGGCGTCGAGTTTCGGGGGCAGGATGTCATCTAGTGAGAGCAAACCGTGTTGGCCGCCGCCGGGATTGGCGAGAGCCAATGCGGGTTGATCCATGCCGGGATATTCACCAGAAATCAACCAATGTGTGGCAAAGGCGATGATGCGGCGTTGTGCTAAATCAGCCTTGAGTACGCTATCCCGACTGGCGTTCTTGCCGAGAAAACGTCGTATTCATTGTTGGCGTTGAGTGTTTTGGCCAAGGCGAGAATTTCGCTACGCATGGTCGCCGGGTAGTTGACCCTGCTTGTTTTGCGGGGTAATGCTGATAGCCTTTTTGCAAGCTTCAATTGCGAGGCGTATGTTTCCACCGTCGTGTTCGGCGCGGCACATTTCTTTCCAGACGCGTGAAGGATTGCTGCCACCGCCGAGGCTGATTGTCGTGCGAAGCTCCGTGATCCGGGTATTGGCCAGCCCCAGTTCCTGAGCAGCGCGACCGCGTTACCAGTGGATATTGGCCAATTCAAGATTGCTCGCTCCTTCAGGTAACGGGGCATCCAATATTTTCTGCGCGGTATCGCGCTTGACTTCGTTGACCGGGTACTTGTCGAGCGCGGCCATGATTTCCTGTACCGAGCGCGAACGCGCCGGCTCGGCCTGTACGACACCAGGGAGAAGCAGGAGGATCAACAACAGCGAAAACCAGTTCATTTTTGTTTCCAGCAGTGAAATCGTGCAGATATTTTAAAGCGTTACGGTCAACGCCTGAATTTGCTCGATTTTTTTCAATTCGTCGAGAAACCAGGCGAGTGCCTTGCCGACATTGCGGCTGCGCCAGGCGATGTGGCAGGGCATTGGCTGGCGTGGTTCGGCGAGTTCGCGTTGCACCAGTCGCCCGGCAGCAATTTCCGGGTCAGCCAGCCAGTGCGGCAAATGGCCGACGCCGAGGGCAGCAATTTGAGCGCTGGCCTTGGCGGCCATGTTGGGTACGCGCAAAGTGTCCTGGCCTTCGAGCAGGCCGATGGTGCGGGCGGTCAATTCCTGCGAAGTGTCGGCGATGACGATGGCGCGATGGCGGCGCAGTTCGCTGCTCGGGATGGGACCGGCGTAGTCAGCGAGCGGGTGACTGGGGGAAATTGCAAAGATCAGCTGCGAGTGGCCGAGCAGCCGACTCATCATGCCGCTGCGTGCCGGCATGTCGCCGGGGGCGCCGATTACCAGATCGGCGCGGCCGGTTGCCAGCGCATCCCAGCTGCCGCCAAGGACTTCATAAGTTAAGCGAATCTGGGTGCCATGACCGATTTCATAAAAGCGTTCGATCATTGGGTAAAGGCGTTCGACCGGAATCACCATGTCGATGGCGATACGCAGTTCGGCTTCCCAACCATTGGCGATGCGCTGGACGCGTCGTTCCAGTTCGTCGGCGGCGCGTAGCAGGTGGCGCCCCTCGTCGAGCAGGGTTCGGCCGGCTTCATTGAGCGTCGCGCGGCGGCCTTCTCTGATGAAAAGCTGAACATCCAGCTCGCACTCAAGCTTGGCAATCGCGTGCGATAGCGCCGAGGGCACGCGATGCAGTGCGCTGGCGGCAGCCGTGAAACTGCCGTGGCGGTCAATGGCATCAAGTATGTGCAGGAGATCGAGGGAGATTTTCATGTGAATTTAATTGAACGATTTGTCCAGAATTATTCGCTGGAATGCTTTGAACTGTACGCCTATTATGGCAACTAAGCTATATCGATAATTCACAAGGAGTTCCCATGATCACCCTTCGCCCCTCTGCTGAACGCGGCTATGCCGACCATGGCTGGCTCAAGGCAAAACACAGTTTTTCATTTGCCGATTATTACGACCCGGCTGAAATGGGCTGGGGTGCCTTGCGCGTGATCAACGAAGACCGCGTCGCGCCCGGCCAGGGTTTTGGCACGCACGGCCATCGCGACATGGAAATCGTTACTTATATCCTGTCCGGGGCGCTGGAGCATAAAGACAACCTGGGTAGCGGCGGCATCATCAAGCGTGGCGAAGTGCAGCGCATGAGTGCCGGCAAGGGGGTCATGCACAGCGAGTTCAATCCGTCGCAGAGCGAAGAGACGCATTTGCTGCAAATCTGGATCGAACCGGCGCAACGCGGTACGTCGGCAAGTTATGAACAGCAAGAGCTGGCTCTGGCATCCGGTGTCTGGCGCTTGATCGCTTCACCCGATGGCGCTGCTGGCAGCACGACCATCGGCCAGGATGCGCTGATTCTGGCGACCGTGCTTGGCGTTGGTGAGCGTATCAATCATCACTTGAGCGCCGGGCGCTTGGCCTACGTGCAGATCGTTCGCGGTCAACTCGATTTAAACGGCAAAAAAATGAGCGCCGGTGACGGTGCCAAGATTACCGATGAAAGTGATCTTCAATTTCTGGCTGGTGAAGAAGCCGAGTTTTTGCTCTTCGACCTGCCGCCGCAAGTCTGATTATTAATTCAAAGGGAAAACACCATGAGCAAAGTTATCGTTGTATTTCACTCCGGCTACGGCCACACCAAGCGCGTTGCCGAGTTTGTCGCTGAAGGCGCTGGCGCAGAACTGCTGGCGATTGATGCCGAAGGCAATCTGCCGGAAGGCGGCTGGGAAAAGCTGGCCGCTGCCGATGCCATCATTTTCGGCACGCCGACCTATATGGGCGGCGCCAGCTGGCAATTCAAGAAATTCGCCGATGCATCCTCCAAGCCCTGGTATGGCCGTGCCTGGCAGGACAAGGTGTTCGGCGGTTTCACCAACAGCGCCAGCCTGAATGGAGACAAGCAAGTGACCTTGATCGGCCTGCAAACCCTGGCCTCGCAGCATGGCGGCATCTGGGTCAGCCTCGGTCTGTTGCCGAGCAATAGCAAGGCGGCAGCACGGACCGACATCAACAATCTCGGCGGTTCGGTCGGCTTGCTGGTCCAGTCGCCATCCGATGCCAACGTTGATGAAATTCCGCAGGGCGATCTTGATACCGCCAAGCGCTACGGCCAGCGTGTTGCCGAAGTGGCAGCCAAGCTGCACGGCTAAACGCAGCACTGATATAGTGCGGTCATTCCCCCCTTCGGAGTGATCGCATGGCTCTCACCACCTCCTTGGCTGACCTTTCTGTTGTCTTGGTCGAACCTTCCAAGATGCAGGCCAATCTGGTCACGCGCATGTTGCAGCATCAGGGCGTGCGCCAGGTGCATGCGCTGGAAAATGGCCAAGCTGCGCTGGCAATGATGAAATCAAGCAGCGAGGGTTTGCTGGTGATCAGCAGTCTTTACCTGCCTGATATGGCCGGTACCGAGCTTGTCGCCGCAATGCGTGCTGATCAGGAGCTGGAAACCATCCCTTTCATCCTGATTTCCAGCGAAACGCGGCCGCAAGTGCTCGACCCGGTGCGTCAATCCGGTGCCTGCAGCATTGTCACCAAGCCGTTCAACGAACAGCAATTGTCGCGGGCGCTTTACGCGGCTGCCGATTACCTCAATCCGCCGGAAGATCTCGATGTCGCGGAAATCGAAACCCTGCGCGTTCTGCTCGTCGACGACAGCAAGATGTCTCGCCGCCATCTGCGCCGCCTGCTTGAAGAACTGGGCATTGAACGCATCACCGAGGCCGAAGACGGCAAGCAGGCGGTTGCTTTATTGCAGGGGACGATGGTCGATCTGGTCATTACCGACTACAACATGCCGGAAATGGATGGTCGCGAACTGACCGAATACATCCGCACCCAGAGCTGGCAAAACACGGTGCCGATTTTGATGGTAACCAGCGAGCAGAACATGGGGCGTCTGGCTGCGGTTGAAAGGGCGGGCGTTTCAGCGATCTGCGACAAGCCGTTTGAAGCGGGCAGTATCCGCAAGTTGATTAGCGAATCCCTGACTCGCTAAACGATCGTTGGTTTGGTCGTTTTTCAAAAAAACTGTTGTTTTTTTGCGTCGACCGTAACCGATTGAACAATGACTGATCTGGGTCAAGTGTTGTTCGAATAAATCTGGAAATCGGCTGGCCGACGTCAATTCCCTGTGGCATAGTGCTTAAAAATGTTGCGCCGCAACAATAATTCTATGTTTCAAGGGGAACGCCATGTTTGATTTCTGGATCCAGTTTGCGCTGGTTTTGACCGCTATTTTGATCGGCATCCGTCGCGGCGGTGTCGCTCTCGGTTTGATAGGTGGTCTCGGTGTCGCGGTGCTAACTTTTGGCTTCCGCGTTGCACCATCCGAGCCGCCGATCACGGTGATGTTGATCATTCTCGCCGTCGTCACCGCCTCGGCCACCCTGCAAGTAGCAGGCGGCCTTGATTTTCTGGTCCAGCAGGCCGAACGCCTGATGCGCAAGCACCCCCAGCAAATTACCATTCTGGCGCCGCTCTCCACCTTTTTGCTGACAGTCTGCGTCGGTACCGGCCACGCCGTCTATTCGCTGCTGCCGGTGATCGCTGACGTGGCGCTGAAAACCAAAATACGTCCCGAACGGCCGATGGCCATTGCCAGTGTTGCCTCACAAATGGGCATCACTGCCAGCCCGGTGGCTGCTGCCGTGACCACCTTTCTGGCGCTGACCGCAAAAACCGGTACGCCGGTAACGCTGGGTCAAATCCTGATGGTGACCTTGCCGGCCGGCTTGATCGGCGTGATTGCTGCTGCCCTGTGGAGCATGAATCGCGGCCTTGATCTCGACAAAGACCCGGAATTTCTAGAGCGCATGAAAGACCCGGCCTTCCGCGCTTCGGTTGAAATGTCGGTGACGACGCTCGACAAGCAACTGCCGCGTGCCGCCAAACTGTCGGTCATCATCTTTTTCTCCGGCATTTTGACCATCGTCGCCCTGGCACTTTTTCCGCAGTTGCTGCCGCTGGTCAAGGGCAAGCCGATGCCGATGACGACAGTGGTGCAGGTCGTCATGCTGGCCTTTGGTGCCTTCATCCTCTTTGCCGCCGACGTCAAGGCAGCCGCCATTGCCAAGTCCGAAGTGTTCACCGCCGGCATGATTGCAGTCGTCTCCATTTTCGGTATCGCCTGGATGAGCGACACTTTCGTCAAGGCCAACGAAACCTTCCTCGTCGATAACATCAAATCGATGGTCGAATACGCGCCCTGGACCTTTGCGCTGGCCATGTTTGCCGTCTCCGCCTTCGTCAAGAGTCAGGCTGCAACGCTGACCATCATGCTGCCCTTTGGTCTCGCCCTTGGCTTGTCGCCGCAGCTATTGCTCGGCCTGATGCCATCCTGCTATGCATACTTTTTCTTTGCCTTCTACCCGAGCGATCTGGCGGCGATCAACATGGACCGCAGCGGCACGACGCGCATCGGCAAATACCTGCTCAACCACAGCTTCATGATTCCCGGCTGGATCGGCGTTATCGTCTCGACCATCGTCGCCTATGGCTTGGCGCAGGTGTATTTCTGAGACGCTGCGGTTAAGCTCAGGTGCAACACCGTGGTGGCGGGCGAATTCATCCCGCTTGCCACTGATGACAACATTGGTCTTGGTTTAGTCCACGATCAGTTTTACGCGCGGTACATCAACCAGTCAGCGAAGGCGTCTGCCGGCATCGGGCGCGCGTAAAAATAGCCTTGACCATGACCGCAGCCCAAGCCGTTCAACTCGCTGTGCTGATCGCTGAGTTCGACACCCTCGGCCACCACTTTCATCTCAAGGTTGGCCGCCAGTGCAATGATCGCGGAAGATATCGCCCGGTCATCACTGTCGTTGACAATGCCATCGATAAAGCTGCGGTCGATCTTGAGTTCATGAATTGGAAAGCGCTTGAGATAAGAAAGCGAACTGAAGCCGGTGCCAAAGTCATCAACACTGATATGCACCCCAAAGGCGACCAGCTCTTCAAGCATGCGTTGGGCGCGCTCAGTATCCATCAGGACGCCTTCGGTTATTTCAATACATAAGCGATGCGGGGCAACGCGATGTTCGTTGATGATGCGGATAATGTCCGTCACCATGTCGGATTTGCGGAAATGACGCGCCGAAAAATTAATGCTGATCCGAATTTCCGGCAGCTTGGCTTTATTCCAGGCAATGATTTGACGACACGCTTGGTCAATCACCCATTCGTCGATGGCGACGATCAAATGACTTTGCTCGGCAATTGGAATAAAGGCGGCAGGTGAAACAATCTGGTCGCCATGTCGCCAGCGAACCAGGGCCTCGGCACCGATTACGGCATTGCTGACCAGATCGACTTGTGGCTGATATTCAAGAAACAGTTCATCATTCGCGATGGCATGGCGTAAGCCGGTTTCCAAGCTCATGCGCTGATTGGCCAGTTCAGCTAATTCCGAGGTGAAAAACTGGTAGGCATTTTTGCCCTGATCCTTGGCCCGGTACATCGCCGCATCGGCATTACGCATCAAACCATTTGGATCATTGGCGTCTTCCGGGAACATGCTGATTCCAATACTGGCGCTAACAAAACATTCATGTTTGCCGAGCAAATAGCTCTTGGATAGTGCGCGGATCAACCGTTCCGCGCTCATTGCCGCTTCGTGGCGCTCTGTCGCTTCAAGCAACAAGACAAATTCATCACCGCCCAAACGGGCGACAGTGTCTTCGGCACGAACGCATTCCAGCAGACGGGCCGCAGCTTGTTTAAGCAGTTTGTCGCCAAACTCATGACCCAGCGTATCGTTGATTACCTTGAAATTGTCAAGGTCAAGAAAAAGCACTGCCAGGTTTTCATGCGAGCGCCCGGTGCGCGCTAATGCCAAACGCAAACGATCGTTAAACAAGGTGCGATTCGGCAGGCCGGTCAGATCATCATGGGTGGCGAGAAATTCGACGCGATGCTGTGATTCGCGGACTAGCGTGATATCGCTGAACATCGCGACATAATTGACCACCTTGCCTTCCTGGTCCTTGACGGTGTTGATCGATAGCCATTCGAGATAAAGATCGCCGTTTTTTTTGCGATTCCAGATCTCACCTTGCCACCAGCCCTGGGCGTCAATTTTCTCCCACATATCAATATAAAACTGGGCAATATGCTTGCCGGAATTGAGGATGCGTGGCGTCTGGCCGACTACATCTTCACGGGTGAAGCCGGTCACGTTGGAAAAGGCGTCATTGACCGTGAGAATGCGCTGATTGATGTCGGTGACGACAACCCCTTCCGCCGCCCGATCAAAAACACGTGCGGCCAGGCGCAGTTGTTCCTCGGCGTGTTTACGATCGGTGATGTCGGTTGCCTGAAAGCAAACGCCGGTAATCGCACCGTCGTCGTCAAAGAGCGGAAAACGCACGACAAGAAAGTGACGATCAACGCCGCCGAGACGGATGGTTTCTTCGCGTTCAATATCCTTGCGCAGGCGCATGGCCTCAAGCTCGGCTTCGCGGAAGAGATCGGAAACGTTGGGCGGAAATACCTGAAAATCGGTCTTGCCGACGATCTGGCCAGTCGCAAAGCCAAAGCTGCGTTCAAATTTCGGATTGGCGAACTGGTAGCGGCCGGTAGCATCCTTGACTGCCATCATCGATACCGAATTGTTCATAACTGCTAGCAGACGTTCCTGATTTTCCCTTGCGCTGCGTTCGATTTCGTAGAGATTGGTGTTATCAGCAAAAAGCAGGATGGCCCCCGCCAAGTGGTTTTGCTCTCTCAGCAAGGGCGCGATGTGCAGGGCGTAATGGCGCTTGTTCGCGTTGACAATTTGGCGATCCATCGCCGTCTGGCTTTCAATTACCTTTTGGACATCTTCGCCCAGATCCGGCATGCCAGCGGGCAAGGCTAGGTTACGGATATTGCGTCCAACTTGTGGTATGCCTAATTTGAACAGATGAATCGCGGCACGGTTGTAACGCAATAGCGCTTGGTTCTGGTCGAGAACAAGGAGCGGGTAATCAACGCTGTTCTGGATGTTTTCCAGATCGATATTCAACTCCTGCGTTTCGGTAGTTTTTATCTGTAATTCTTCGTTGACCGTAGCAAGCTCTTCATTGGTCGATTGCAACTCTTCATTGGAAGCTTCCAACTCCTCATTGGAGGCTTGCATCTCCTCATTAGAGGCCTGAATTTCCTCGTTGAGCGCCTGCATTTCCTCGTTTGAGGTTTCCAGTTCTTCAACCAGTGTTTGCAAATGCTCACGCGTTGCGGCGAGTTCATCTTCCAGTTCACGGTCGGTGATTGATCCTGCGCCATCACCTTCGAGGATTTTGCCGCCGACCGGCTGTATCCATTCGATGCAGACCATGAACAAGGAGTCGTGCCCCGAGTCCGGTAGCGGGTGCACCGAGATGCGCACGCCGCGCAAGGGGTCGAGCGCCTTGATGCGTCGTGGCCGGCCATGCGCCACCATGTGTTTGACTTGCACCTGACGCAGCAAAACCTGAATTTCGGTGCGTAATTCGCGGCGGATCAGCGAAATCAGATCAAATGCCGGTTTGCCCGGTGCGATATTAAGAAAACGGCTGGCGTCGCCGTGAATATGGCGAATTTCGAATTTGCCATTGATCAGGATGGTGAGCGGAATGAAGTGGCGACCCGCCGCTTCCAGCAGAATATGCTCAAAGCCGCTATTGCTTGGAGGCTTGCTGGCTTCTTGACGCTGGTTCAGACCAGCTGCCGGTGCGTAATTTGCGTCGGCGCGGAACAGCGGAAGGCGAGCCGTCATGCCGCTGCGTTTGAACAGGCGCGCTTCCTTGTCGAAAGTTTCGAACAGGCCTTCCTGCTGGAATACGCTTTCCGACTTGCCGAGAAACATGTAG
>ERZ724524.808-NODE-808-length-20457-cov-4.628517_pt1 | contig 20457 bp, 16 predicted proteins | sample MGYA00376057_ERZ724524 | MGnify/ENA primary metagenome ERZ724524 (study PRJEB28724, sample SAMN07190888) | wastewater metagenome | isolation source: influent of sewage treatment plant in Hong Hong | place: USA: Christiansburg, Virginia | collected 2016-03-01 ...
ATGTTCTCGCGCGACAGATCGTTACCCGCCTGCTTGAGAAGCTGCTCCAGGATCTCGAAAAGAAGTTCAAGCCTGGCGAGTTGGTGGTGGCCTTTACTGCCGATCATGGTGCCGCACCGATTCCCGAGGAGGCGATGCAGAAGAGTCTCCTGGCCGGCCGGGTGCGAAAAGGAATCGTAAAAGACACAGTCCAAAAGGCGCTGTCGCAGTTCTATTCGACGCAGGGTGAGTGGGTGGCGGCGCTGGAAGATCCCAGCGTCTACATTTCGCCCAAGATGATTGCGCAGTCAAAGGCCGATCCGGCGCAGGTCGAGGAGGTCGCAGGCCGGGCGGTGCTCGAGATTCCCGGCGTCATCGGCTACTTCACGCGAACGCAGATGATGCGCGGCTGGGTTCCGCCGACCGATGTTGCGACGGCCGTCGTGCGCAGCTACTTCCCGTCACGAGGAGGAGAGCTGGTGCTGGTGATGGCGCCGTTTTACTTTTGGGGCAAGTACGGTGAAAAGGAACAGGGCACGTCGCATGGCTCGTTCTATCGCTACGATACCGAGGTTCCGATGGTGTTTTGGGGCCAGCCGTTTCATCCTGGCGAGTACGGTGTGATCGATCAGGTCGACTTCGCCGCGACGCTGGCTCACGCTTTGCGATTGACGCCACCGGCGGCCTGTGCGGGTCGGCCCGTCATGCCGATGCTCAAGCCGCGCATTCCGTAGTGGGGTCTTGCAAGGGGGAGTTCATGGTCGATACGCCTCAGCGCACATCAATGTCTCGGCTGGGTGTGCTCATCGGCATAGCGCTCACTTTGGCCGGTGCTCCGGCGGAGGCCAAGAAAAAGCCGCGTCCCGATCCGGTCCAGCAAGATCCGATGGAGACGGAGGCCAATCCGCAGACCACGACGAATCCAACTGGCGGAACCGGTGGTACGACGGGCACGGGTGGCGGCACCTCTTCGACCGGAAGTGGCAGTTCCACGAACACGTCGTCTGGCGGTACTTCGTCGAACAGCAGTGCGAGCAGTGGTGGTGGTGGTTCCGGCGGCCCGGTCTCGACCGCGAAGATCGGTCGCTACATGCTGAGCCTGAAGGTTGGCGCTGCGCCGTGTGTCTACTTCAGCGGCGGCTGCGGCGTGCTTCACCAAGGCGTGGCTGGGCTGGAGTTTGCGTGGGCGTTTACGCAGTCAGCGAGCGCCTATCTGATCGTTCCGGTGCAGGTGCAGTTTCGAGCCAATTTGGGCACGTTGATGCTGCCAGTGGGAATTCAGTACGACATTGCCTTGCCGGTTCCCAATCTCTACATCTATCCGCGACTGAGCCTCGGCTATGCGGTGGCGCTGTCGGGGGCCGCTGGCAGTGTCATCGCCTCTCACTACGGAGTTGCCATTCCCGAGCTCGGTATCAAGTACGTTTTTTCCGGCCGCTATCACCTAGGCGGAGAGGTTGTCAGCCTACCGGTACTGTTTAACAGCACCGCCGTCGTCCTATACTACCGAGCAGCGCTCTCGTTTGGCGTCAGCTTCTAGTTCACGCTGCAGTCGCAGTCCTCGCAGCCGGGGCGGTTTTGGCGTTTGACCGGGCTGAAGACCGGCTCGCGGGCTTCTCGTCCATCGCCGCGAATGCCACTGGCCGACATCAGCTTGCTGACGAGCCCTTGGCCTTTCGGGAACTGTGAGCCGGCTGTGCAGCGACACAGCTCACCGCAGCGCTCCCGCACCGTTCCCAGGGACTCGAGCGACTCGAGTACAGCGCCACATTCACACTCATATTCGTAGATCGGCATGGTGGGAACGTACTCACGCAATGTCGGCTGTCAAACGCTAGCTGGGTGCGCCCAGAGAGATGGCAACTCGGCGACGTGAACCAAAATGCCCAAAAACGCTTGCGCTGCTGACCTCGGTTCGGCGATAAGCTCGTCGCTGTGATTGCTCTTGGCAGCATCAAAAAGCTGCACTTGGATCCTACGAAACCGCCGGTTCTCGACGGAATTTCGCTGCGCATTGCCCAGGGCGAGACCTGTGGTTTGTGTGGGCCGGGCGCTTCGGGCAAGAGCTTGCTACTCAAGATCATCTGTGGATTGGTCCGTCCCGAGAGCGGCTCCGTCGAAGTCGCGGGTGCAGACCTAGGCGGCGCGAGCCCCGATTTGCTGCGCAAGATTCAGTCGCAGATCGGCTACTTGTTTCAGAACAATGCGCTGTTTGACTCGATGACGGTGTTTGAAAACGTCGCGTTTCCGCTGCGACAACGCGTTCGATTTCGACAAGAGTCACTGGACGAACACCAACTGTTGGAGCGAGTCAGTGAGGCGCTGCGCGGGGTGGGCCTGGCCACCCATGCCGAAAAGATGCCATCTCAGCTCTCAGGCGGTCAGCGCAAGCGGGTGGCGCTGGCTCGGGCCGTGGTAGCCCGTCCGCCACTGTTGATTTACGACGAGCCGACGGCGGGACTCGATCCCGTGACGACCGCGAAGATCTACGATCTGCTCAAGGCCGAGCAGAAGCTGACCCAAAGCACGACGCTGATTGTGTCGAGTGATCTCGATGCGATGCGGCGCTTTGCGAGCCGGATGCTGATGGTCTATCGAGGCGCGCTGTGTTACGACGGACCCTCGGTGGGGATGGAAGACAGCCCGAGCCCAGTGGTCCGCCAGTTTGTGCGCGGCGAGCTGGATGGTCCGTTATGACGAAGGCTCTGCTGGCGTTGGGCGTAGTCGTGCTGTCGTTGTGTCGAGAAGTCGGCGGCATGGCGCTGCTCGGTTTTTACACGTTTGCGATGCTGATTCGCGGGCGTTTCGATGGGCGAGAGCTGCTTCGCAATCTGTACAAGATGGGCGTGGTATCGGTGCCGATTGTGTCGTTGACGGCACTGTTTACCGGCGGGACGATGGTGATTCAATCGGGCATTTTCGTGCAGCGATTTCAGGCCTACGGGCTGCTTGGCTGGGGCACCGGCTATGCCGTGCTGCGCGAGGTTGGACCCATTTTGATCGGTCTCATGTTCTCAGGTCGTGTTGGTGCCAACAATGCTGCGGATCTTGGATCGATGGTCGTGACCGAGCAGGTCGATGGGCTGCGGGCGCTGGCGATCGAGCCGATTTCATTTTTGATCGTGCCGAGGGTGCTGGCGATGATGCTGGCGATGTTCTGTCTGCTCGTGCTGGGTGACGCGGTGGCGATCGTGGGCGGCATGGTCTTTGGCAAGCTGCTGCTCGGCGTGGACTATGCGTCGTTTTATGCAAGCTTCGTCGATTCGATCAAGCTGTGGGATGTGACGGTGGGACTGCTCAAAGGGACATTCTTTGCGCTGATGATTGCGCTGACCTCGTGCCACTACGGACTCAACGTCAAAGGTGGAGCCGTCGGTGTGGGGCAGTCCGTCAATGATGCAGTGGTCGCGGCGGCGCTATTGATCATGGTGTCCGACGATATCTGGACGATGGTGCTTAGGTGATGAACGCCAGTTCCAAGAGCCGCTGGGGCCACTACTTTTACGACGGGGCGGCTCAGCTCGTACACATTGCGGCTCTGGTTTTCGTGGGTGCGCTGCGCTCGCGGCGGGCACCCGGTGAGCTTCTGCGGCAGCTCTATCAAGTCGGCAACCGCTCGCTACTATTTGTGCTCGTGACGCTGGGGTTTACCGGCATGGTGCTGGTGTTCCAAAGCTGCCTGCAACTGTCTCGGGTGACGGGCGATCTGAGCCAAGTTGGCGGCGAGTTTATCAAGTACCTCGTTCACGAGTTTGGACCATCGCTCACCGCGATGATGCTGGCGACTCGAGTTGGGGCCGGGATTGCGGCCGAAGTTGGTTCGATGGTGGTGACCGAGCAGGTCGATGCATTGCGCATGTGCGGCGTCGAGCCCGTTGAATATCTGCTGGTCCCGCGCTTTTTGGCGACGCAGGTGATGACGCTGGTGCTGTCCGTGTTTGGCGTGCTCTCAGCCGTGCTGATGGGCGCATTTACCGCGCACCAGACGTTTCATGTGCCGTACTCGGTGTTTTTAGACCTTGGCAAAGTACATCCCACCGACGTCATGACAGGGGTGTTAAAGGCACTGGCTTATGGGGCTGCGATTCCAATCGTAAGCGGGTTTTGTGGTCTCCGGGCGCATGGCGGTTCCGAAGGAGTGGGCTGGGCGACCACCCGGGCCGTGGTTTCTTCGTCGTTTGCGGTGATCGTTCTCGATTTTTTGATCTCAGCACTCGCGCTGTTGACATGGCAGGGGATGTAAAGAAAAAGCGACGATTCCACCGTCGAAGGTGCCAGGCCATGGCATCACACGAATTAGCATCGTCTCTTTTGCCCTGACGGGCTGAGTGATGGATAATTTTCTAGGTGTTGGACAGGGAGTTCCCAAGGTGCCAGATGAGACGCCGGAGCTACGAATGAAGCGCATTCTTAAAGTTGGTGTCGTTGCTATGGCTGCCTGTTTGGCGCTGGCGTTGACCGTTTCCAGGCGAGGGCCAGCGATGATGGTCGGTCTGGGACGCACCATTGGCGCTCCCTCGGCAGATCGCAAGCCGTACGATCTTCACAACCGTCTGACGACATTCAATCAGACGCTGGGCCGGGTGCTGGAGGCCTACGTCGATCCGACCCGAGTCGATCCGAAGCAGATGTTGCTGTCGGCGCTCGACTCGATCCAAAAGCAGGTTGCTGAGGTCATGGTCGAGCCGTTTCCGGAGCAAAACCGCGTCGTCGTTCACGTCGACACAGCGGTTCGGGAATTTAGCATTGAGCACGTCGACTCGCCGTGGGCGATGGCTCCCAAGATGCAGGAGATCTACGACTTCATCATCCAGCATCTTTTACCGGGCACCGACAGCGAGACGCTTCGCAACATCGAGTACGCAGCGACGAATGGCATGCTGTCAACGCTGGACCCGCACTCGCTTTTGCTAGACCCGCAGACCTACCAAGAGATGAAGGTTTCGACGAGCGGGCGGTTTGGGGGACTCGGCATTGTGATCCGCATCCTCAACGGCTCTCTGACGGTGGTTCGTCCGATGAAGGATACGCCAGCCTGGGAAGCGGGAGTGCGTCGCTACGACCGGATCGTCAAGATCGACAAAGAGTGGACCGCCAACATGGCGCTCAACGACGCGGTGCAGCGGCTGCGTGGTGATCCCGATACCAAGGTCGAGGTCTGGTTCGAGCGCGACGGCGAAAAGCAGACGCGAAAGGTGATTTTGAAGCGGGCCGAGATTCGGGTGCAGACCGTGACCTCGCGGCTTTTGCAGACCACGACTGGACCGATCGGGTACATCCGCCTGAGCCAGTTTTCCCAAAAAAGCGACGACGAGCTTCGCCAAGCGCTCTCGGATTTGAGCAGCAAGCAGCCCTTGCGCGGGCTGGTGCTCGATCTTCGTCACGATCCGGGTGGACTTCTCGACAAAGCGATCAAAGTTGCCGACGAGTTTTTGGAGTCAGGCACGATCGTGACCACCGTTGGTTATGCCAACAAGCGTCGAGAAGAGACTCGGGCCGAGCCCGCAGCGCAGCCACGTATTCCAATGGCAGTGCTCGTCGATGGTCAGTCGGCTTCGGCATCGGAGATTGTCGCTGGGGCTCTGAAGAACCTGGATCGAGCGGTGATCATCGGCAGTCGTACGTTCGGCAAAGGCTCGGTGCAGGTGCTGATGGACAATCCGGACGGCTCGGCGCTAAAGCTCACCATCGCCCAGTATTTGACGCCTGGTGACTTGTCGATTCAGTCGGTGGGTATCATGCCCGATATTATGCTTGAGCCGATGTCCGTCGAGAAAGATAACCTGGCGCTGTTCCGAACCTACAAGGGCACGCGGGAGCAGGATCTCGATGCCCATCTGACGTCTCAAAATACCCGAGCCAACGAAAAGCCCGTCGAGACGCTGCGCTACATCTGGGTTGATCCTCCGAAAAAGGCGGCTCCCGCCAAGGTCAAAGGCGCTCTGCTTACCGATACCGATAAGAAGAGCGGACCACCTCAGGGCGAAGACGACGATGAAGACGAAGCAGCCGCGCTTCCTGACGATGACGACGAAGTATTCGAGGACTTTAGCATTCAGTATGCGAGAGATCTCCTCGGTTCAGTGCAGGGTTACCGTCGACACGAAATCCTGAGTTCGGCCAAGGACTTCTTTGGTCGCCGCCAGGCCAGTGAGATGGGTCGGCTCATTGACACGCTGCGCAAGCAGGGCATTGACTGGGCTCCCGTCGGGAACCAGTCGGCGTCGCCTGATTTGGTAGCGACGGTGACGACCGACAAACCGGGCAACCTGGCGCGAGCGGGTGAAAAGATTCGTTTCACCGCGACGGTGACCAATCGAGGGCAGGGCACAGCGGGCCAGGTGCGGGCGCAGCTCAAGAGCGACAACTTCCTGTACGAAGAGCGGGAGTTTGTGTTTGGACGGCTGGGCCCTGGTGAGACGAAGACCTGGTCGATTCTGGTGAGTGTCCCCAAAGACACACTGCCGCGTCTGGACGTCGTCAAGGTTCAGTTCTTCGAGGAACATGCCAAGGTGCCACCGCCGCAGGTGCTCAAAGTGCAGCTCGAGGGCATGGAGCGGCCGCGATTCGCCTATAGCTACCAGTTCATCGACGATGGGGCTGAGGCCAATCGCGATGGACTGCTGCAAAAGGGCGAGACCGTCCGGTTGCGGGTGCTGATTAAAAACACTGGCGCTGGCAAAGCAGCCAAGCCGTTCGCACTGCTCCACAACCGCTCCGGAGAGGGCGTGATGGTCAACAAGGGTCGCTACGAGCTGGAGTCGATGGCACCTGGTGAGCAGCGGGCGATGGACTTCACGTTCGAGGTCAAGCCAGACTTCGCCGAAGCGGTGGCACGGGTCGAGTTGCAGGTCTGGGACTTTGCGCTACACGAAGGCGTCACCGATAAGCTGTCGTTCCCAATTCTCGAAAACCGGCAGAGCGTCGAGGCCCGCAGCGGAACCGTCGTGGCCAACAAGGCGCTGGTGGTACGTGCGGGAGCCTCAGCGAGTGCCGCAGAAGTGGGCAAGGTGGCTCAAGGAGTGCGATTCAAAGTGACGGGTCGCTTGGCTGACTTTGTGCGCGTCGAGCTAGAGCCCAATCGGCCTGGCTTTGTGCCGGCCGCGCAGGTGAGCGAAGCGGTGCAACCACCCGATGCCAATCCGCAGGTGAGCCTGGTCTGGCAGGCCACGCCGCCGCTGCTCGATGTGAAGGCTCCACTTGCTGTCGAACAGCCGTCGATTCGGCTGTCGGTTTCGGCGCGTGATGACGAGCAGGTTCTCGATGGCTACGTCGTCGTTTCGAACCGCACCTCCAAAATCGAACACCGCAAGGTGTTCTATCGCAGCAACCGCAATGGTCCGCTCGCCAAAGAGATGCAGTTCGAGGCCAATGTCCCGCTGTGGCCTGGGATCAACATCGTCACGGTGGTCGCCCGTCAGTCTGGGCAGGTTCAGTCTCTGCACACCATGGTGCTGAATCGACTGGGCGATGAAGCAGCACGGACCGCTCAGGCTGCTCAGTAACGACGCGGCGCATTGCATGACCTGGACGCCTTCCATTCCGCTCAGCGACGAAGCCCGGGCCGTTCACGCGGCGTCGACGCCAATCGATCTGCACACCGACACCATCAAGTTCATCAGCCGAGGCTATGACTTTATGGCGTCCCATGATCCGTCGTGGCTGGTCCGAGGATTCGGCGGCCATGTCGATTTGCCGAGGCTGCGTGCGGGCAACATGGCCGGACTGTTTTTCGGACTCTGGACCTTTCCCAAGCCCGAAGTCGGCTGTTTGGCCGAAGCCCACCGGCAGATCGATTCGCTCGAAAAAGCCGCACTCGCTGGGTCGTTTCGGCTGTGTCGCTCGGCGGAAGACATTATCGCGGCACGACAGGCTGGAGAGGTGGCAGCGCTGTGCGGGATCGAAGGCGCGCATTGTCTGGAGCGCGGTGAGCGCAACGAGGTGGTCGTCGAGCGACTACTGGCACTCGGTCGTCGCGGCGTCCGCTATCTGGGACTATTGCACTTTAGTAAAAACGCACTCGGCGCTCCAGCGATGGGCTGGGGTCAGGACGTTAGCCAAGGACTCACCCCGCTCGGCTGCGAGATCGTCGACTCCTGTCGTGAGTTTGGGATCCTGGTCGACTTGGCCCACATCAATCGCAAGGGATTTTTCGACGCGGTAGCTCGGAAGCCGGGACCACTTTTGGTAAGCCACACCGGCGTCGCGGGTGTCACCCCACACTGGCGAAACATCGACGACGAGCAGGTTCGAGCAGTCGCTGATGCGGCGGGTGTGATCGGTGTCATTTTTGCGCCGCGCTTCCTGGGCCAGGATGGGCTTGATGGCGTGGTCTCTCATCTACTTCACCTATTGAAGCTGGCTGGCGACGATGCCGTGGCGCTTGGTTCCGACTGGGATGGCTTTATTCGACCGACCAAGGGCCTATCGAGTCCCGCCGAACTTCCGAACCTGACCGAGGCGCTGCTGCGAGCCGGTGTCAAGCCGACGACGATTCACAAGATCCTCGGCGAAAACGTGCTACGGCTCTTGCGTGCGGTGCCGCCGAAGCTTTTTGCCTAACTGGCTTTGCCCGCCTAACGAAACATGCGTATTACCGAGCGACTTCAGAAGCCCTCGCCGAGCTACTCGTTTGAGTTTTTCCCACCCAAAACCGAACCAGGGCTCGCCAACCTTCTCGACACCCTGCGCGACATGCGTGAACTCGAGCCGTCGTTTGTTTCGATGACGTACGGCGCGGGTGGCTCCACCCAACGTACGACGACGGAGCTGACCGCCCGCATCAAGCATGAGATCGGCATCGAAGCGATGGCGCACCTGACCTGCGTTGGGCATGACCAAGCCGAGCTGGCCCGCACGCTTGATGCGCTGGCGGCTGCTGGAATCGACAACGTGCTGGCGCTTCGTGGCGACCGTCCCAGTCTCACGGTCGACTCCGCCGATCGCGACAGGCAACCCAGCGAGCCAGGTTGCGCAGACTTCGCCTACGCCAGCCAGCTTGTGAACTTCATGCGCAGCGATCGCAAACGCTGGCCGTTTTGCATCGGCGGAGCCTGCTATCCCGAGGGCCACATCGAGTGTCCGCTGCGCGAGGATGACCTCCGCCACCTCGCCGAAAAAGTCGAAGCCGGAACCGAGTTTCTGATCACCCAGTTGTTCTTCGACAATGCCTTTTACTTCGACTTCGTGCAGCGAGCCCAGGCGATGCGCATTCGCGTACCCATCGTCCCTGGGATCATGCCCATCACCAGCTTCGAACAGGTCGAGCGCTTCACCCGGATGTGCGGTGCCACGATCCCGATGCGACTGCGGCTTCAGCTAGAGCGCTATCAGCGCGATCCCGAGGCAATCCTCGAACTTGGCGTCGCCCACGCCACCGTACAGTGTACGGAACTGTTGTCTCGTGGCGCACCTGGTATCCATTTTTTCACCCTCAACAAGAGCCGCGCTACCCGCATGATTCTGACGGCGCTGCGTTCGCTCAGTCGTTAGCCACCACCGCATCGCCTTTTTTCGTGGGCCGAACGCAAATTTCCCTCGGTGCAGAGCTTGACAGCCAGCACTGGGGCGTTAGTTTGCATCTTGCCGTTTTATGAGCTCGCAAAAGCGTGATTACTACGAAGTGCTCGGAGTGTCTCGGACTGCCGATGATGCTGAGCTAAAGAAGGCCTACCGTCGGATGGCGATGGAGTTTCATCCCGATCGCCGTCCGGGGGATAAGGAAGCCGAAGAGAAGTTCAAGGAGGCTGCCGAGGCGTATGCGGTTCTCTCAGATGGCGAAAAGCGGAGTCTTTACGACCGCTTCGGTCATCAAGGGCCTGCTCAAGCTGGCTTCAATCCCGGCTTCGGAGGAATGGAAGACATCTTTTCGGCCTTCGCCGACATCTTCGGCGGGGGCGGTTTTCCCGGCTTCGGCGGAGGAGGAGGCGGCGGACGTCGAGTGGCTCGGGGCGACGATATTGAAATCGAGCTTACGGTGTCATTCCTTGATGCGGCGCGTGGCATCAAGCGTGAGATCGAGATCGACCGTCACTCGGCGTGCGACACCTGCAAAGGCTCTGGGGCCAAGCCAGGCACCCAACCGCAGCGCTGTCGTACCTGTAATGGCCGTGGTCAGGTAGCGCATCAGCAGGGCTTCTTCGTCATCTCGACGACGTGTCCGCAGTGTCGTGGCGCGGGATCGACCATTGCTGAAAAGTGCAGTGGCTGCAAAGGGGCCGGACAGGTTGCTCGTCGGGCGACCGTCAGCGTCACCGTCCCTGCGGGGATCGACGATGGGCAGCGACTGCGTCTGAACGGACAGGGCGATGCCAGTTCGCAGCAAGGTGGCGATCCCGGCGATCTGTACGTCCTTATCCGTGTCCAGGCCGACCCGCGCTTTGTTCGTGACGGAGACGATCTGTGGACCGATGTCCCGCTGACGTTCGCGGAAGCCGCGCTCGGCACGCGGGTTGAGGTGCCGACACCCGAAGGTAGCGAACACATCGAGGTCGCACCAGGCACGCAGCCGCTGTCGAAGCAGGTGCTGTCGGGACGGGGCATGCCCAATGTGCGTGGCCGAGGACGCGGTAACCTGGTTGTGCGCTTCGTGGTGTTGGTTCCCAAAGAGCTGACTCCCGAGTCACGCGAGCTGATCGAAAAGCTCGGGCCGCACCTGTACAGCCCACGCAGCGCAGCTTCGCAAGAAATCCACGAAGAGGACGCGGCAGATGACAGCCATGGCGGTGACTCCGACAAGGGTTCTGTATTTGACCGCTTGTTTCGCAAAAAGAAGAAATAGCCACCTCGATACGGGGCGCTTGGCCGGGCCGACAGTCGTGTTATAAGCCGCCCATGCACAGTGCGACCCAGGCCGACAGCGGCTCCGCAGCGACGGGGCAGCCAGCCGCAAGCAAGCTCACCATTTCTGACGTTCGTGCGATCTATGACCTGCCGCTGCCTGCGTTGGTGCAGCGTGCGATGGCCACCCATCAAGCGAACCACAACCCGAGCGAAGTGCAGCTCTGTTCTTTGCTCTCGGTGAAGACCGGCGGTTGCCAAGAAGACTGTGGCTACTGTCCGCAGTCGGCGGCTCACGGTAGCGCCGAGCCCGAAGCGATGTTGGCGGTCGAGGAGGTACTCACACGGGCGCGCACGGCGAGGCAGGCCGGAGCCACTCGTTTTTGTATGGGTGCGGCCTGGCGCAGCGTCAAGGACGGTCCGGCGTTCGAGCGCGTCCTCGACATGGTGCGAGGCGTTCGTTCTCTCGGGATGGAGGCCTGCGTCACCCTCGGTATGCTCAGCGACGATCAGGCCCGCAAGCTAGCCGAGGCTGGTCTGACGGCGTATAACCACAACCTCGACACCTCACGGTCGTTTTATGGCCAGGTGATCACGACCAGAACCTATGACGACCGACTCCTAACGCTGCAGCGGGTTCGTCGGGCCGGCGTGAGCGTGTGTTGTGGCGGGATCATTGGGATGGGCGAGTCCATCGACGATCGCTGCGCTCTTCTGCACACGCTGGCGTCACTCGATCCGCCACCGGAGAGCGTGCCAATCAATGCACTCGTGGCTGTCGCAGGCACTCCGCTCGCGGCCAGGCCCAAAGTCGACCCGCTCGAGCTGGTTCGCACCATCGCCACCGCACGGGTGCTTATGCCAAAGAGCCGCGTCCGTTTGTCAGCCGGTCGGACCGAGCTAAGCCGCGAAGCCCAAGTGCTGTGCTTCCTTGTCGGTGCCAACTCGATTTTCTACGGCGATAAGCTACTGACCACTGGCAACCCCGACTGCGACGACGATCAAGCCATGCTCAAAGCTGCTGGTTTGCACGCTGCTCCACCCGAGGCTGCTTCTGCCTGATGGCTCGCGCTCCCCTCTCACTGGCACTTGGTGAGCTGCGCCTTCCCGAGTTGGCCGATGACAGTCATCCGGTCTGCCTGCGCTTCCCAGGGGCCCCGCCGCAGAGCGAGGTGTATGGCGAGTTTCCGCACTTTTTTTTGCCCCATCCGCTGACGCCTAGCCTCGACGGGGTTCCCCAGTTGGTGGTGCCCCTGACGCCTGGCGTCTATTCGTACAAGCTGCGTACGCCCGACGGAAACTGGCATCTTCACGACAGCAATCCTCGGACCCGTTCCGTCGAGGGCCTGCGGAACAGTGTGCTGGTCATTGAGGGCAGCGAAGAGCCGATTCTGCACGCGCCCACGCCGCCCGATGTCTTTCTTCGCGACGACGGGCGTTTGGTGGTGCGCGCCGCGCTGCGCAAGTCAGCGGGCGAGTCACTGTGGCTACGCTATCGCGATCTCGACAAGACTCGCGAGCTACCGATGGATCGGGTCGGTGAGGAAGACGAGCATCTGCTCTTCACTGCCCACCTGCCACTGTCTTCGCCGCGAGTGGACTATTGGTTTCGCCTCCGCTCAGGGCAGATCGTCGCTGGACCGTCGCAGCAAGCGTTTCGCGTGACGGTGAGAAAGCTTGAGATGCCATCGTGGTGGCAAGACGCGGTGCTGTATAGCCTTCTGGTCGATCGGTTCCGCCGGGGCGACGACGGCAAGTGGCCGACTCTACCCGACGAACGAGCCCGAGCTGGGGGCGATCTTGATGGGGTTTGTGCGGCGCTGCCGTATCTGTCGAATCTGGGCGTGACAGTTCTGCACCTGACCCCGATTTGGCAGAGCCCGTCGACCCACCGCTACGATGCCGAGAATCCGCTGGTGGTCGATCCGGCACTCGGCGGAGAGGCCGCGCTAAGGCGACTACTCAGGGAGTCTGAGCGACTAGGAATTCGCATTTTACTTGACATTACCCTGACTCATGTGAATCGGAATTTTCTGCCGTTCTGCGATGTCCGGACACGCGGCCCCAAGTCGCCGTACGCGGACTGGTTCCGCTTTCATCGCTGGCCTTTTTCCGACGGACCTTCCCCGGGCTACGAGCACTATCAACACGGTCAGTGGCACGAGCCGCTGCTGCGTGTCGATCATCCCGACGTGGCGACCTATCTCCTGCGGGTGATGCTCCACTATCTGCAGCTTGGGGTGGCGGGCTTTCGGCTCGACTCAGTGGCCGATGTCCCCGTCGCGCTGGTATCGCTGCTTCGCCAAGGGGTGCGGGCCCTGCGCAAAGATGCGCTGCTGCTAGGCGAGCTGACCGTCGACAACCTCGGTCATTACACGCGGCGAGGACTCGACTGTGCGACGGACCTATCGCTACAGCATGGCCTGTGCGAGTGGCTCCAAGGTCGTCGGACCGCACGGCAGCTTGCGGCACTCGCCGAGCGGCGAGCCTTTGGACGGGGTCCAAGTCAGGCGGCGCTGGGGATGACGGCCAGCCACGATCTACCGAGGCTGCGCAGCTTGGTCGACGAACGGGCCGCCCACCTTGGACACTTGGTCAGCTTGCTGCGTCCGGAAGTGCCCATGATCTATTACGGCGACGAGCTGGGCCTGCGGAGCGACGAGCCATCACGTTGTTTTGAAGACGTGTGGCCCGATCGTATGCCGCTGCCTTGGTCGCTGGCGACCGAGGACAACCCGACGCTGGGTCTCTTTCAGCAGCTACTGACGCTGCGCGAGCAGTTTGCATCGCTGCGCCGAGGAGACTGCCGTGAACGAACCCGGGAAGAAAGTCCCGAGGTGCTGATCTTTCGTCGTCAACTCGGCCCTGAGATCATCGAGATCTACGCTCATGGCCGAGGCAGCGACGTGGAGCTGATGCTCTGTGACGACGCTCCGCCGGAGACGCAGACGTTGCTCACGCTGGGTGAGGTCGGGCTCGATGGTGCGACGAGGAGGCTGCGACTGGGACCGTATGCCGCGCTGGTCGTGCTGCGTCGGTCGTCCGTGGTGGTGCGTCGCGTCGCGAGTGAGGTGATCGAGCATTCCGCCGAGCGGCTCGCCGAAGCCTATCGTCAGGGTCGCACCGCAGGTCTACTTTTGCCATCGAAGCTCTATCTGACGGTAACGGAGCGCTGCAACCTGCGCTGCCAGCACTGCATTACGTTGGCTCCCGAAAAGACGGCTTCGCGGACGGCTCGGACGCTGCAGCCGTGGCTGCTCGACGCGCTCGAAGAGGCGCTGCAATCTGCCAGCTACTTCGGATTTTCGCACGGCGGAGAGAGTCTCGTGGCCCCGCAGTTTTTCGAAGTGCTCCGTCGCATAAAGCGCGCCAAGCAGGGTCGACCTTACGATGTTCACCTGCTGTCGAACGGGATGCTACTCGACGCGGACATGCTGGAGAAGCTCATCGAACTGGGCGTGACCAGCTTGGCGGTTTCTCTCGATGGCGGCAGTGCTGCGGTAAACGATGAAATCCGTAGCGGCTGTGATTTCGACCGTGTGATCCATCACCTGCGCCATGCGGCCGCTGTTCGTCGGGAGCTCCGGGCCGATCTGCGGATCGGTGTCTCTACGGTGGTGTTGCGCCAAAACGTCGCGGAGCTGCCGCTGCTGGCACAGCTCGTGTGTGACCTCGGGCTGGATTGGTTGAAGGTCGAGGAAGGCTACCCGGTCAACGTCTTTGCCTCAGAGTCACTGCTGCGGCCCGATTCGCGGCGGGTCCAAGAAGCGGTCGCTGCGGCTCGTGCGATCGTTGAGCCGAACGGAGTGATCTTGGTGGATCACCTGAGCCCACCAATTGGCTGTCGATGTCAAGAAAAATCGGTGCCTGGTCTGTCTGAATTTCGGGCCACCGACGACTTTGCCAATCGAGCGGTGTTCCGTCCATGCCGCGCCGCATGGGAGGTGGCATGTGTTGATCCGGACGGCACCGTTCACGCTGGGGACTACGGTGCGACAGCGCTCGGTAGCTTGGCCGAGCAGTCGTTTGTCGAGCTGTGGAATGGAGCCCACGCCGAGGCTGTGCGTCGCGATGCGCTTGGGCAGATCATGCCCTCGTTGCGCCGAAATTGTCCGGCGTAATCCGGTCAGTTCAGCTCGCCAAGGCTGTTTAGCTTGAACAGCAGCGAGGGCAGCGTGAGTGTCAGCACGATCGACAAGGCCGTGAGCCCGGTCATGCCATCGATCCGCCCATCCGCTAGCTCTCGCAAAAACACCGGACCCAGGCCCGCGCCCACCGCTGCGGCCATGTGCTGCACGGCCGACTGAATCGACTGGTAGCGAGCGCGCTCGGCTGGGGCCGCGACTCGGCTACAGGTGGTGGTCACGCAGACGTTGCGCGATGACGAGCTGACCATAAAGGCGACAAACAGGACGACGACCGGCAGCAGGGCTCGACCGGGCAAAAAGGTCAGTCCGAGGTCGAGCGCGAGCACGACGCTGGCCAGCACCATCACCCGCGCCGCTCCATAACGGTCGATGAGCCAGCCGACCAGCCGCATCGACACAAAGCTGCACGCTCCGCCGATCGCGTACATGTACTCGAGGCTCTGTCTGGGCATGCCACAGTTGCGAATCAGGTACGGTGCGATGTTTGGGACAATTGCAAAGGTTGCCATGTTGCCGAGGGCAATGGTGAGCAGCGCAAGTTGGACCACCGGGCGGTGCAAGATTTCGGTCAGGCTGCGTGGCGACTCGCGCCGCTCGAGGTGAGTTCGTAGCGGAGGCAGCACGGCCGCAGCCATCGCCATCACCACGAGGCCCATCCCGGCAACCACGAAGAACGGTGTGCGCAATCCACCGTGACGGGCCAGCCACAGACCCATCGGGACACCGAGCACCGAGGCCACCGAGAACGCTCCCATCACCGCACCAAACGCCCGGCCTCGGCGTTCGAGTGGCACCAGATCGGTCAGTGCCGATACTGCCAGTGAAGTTGCAGGGCCACCGAACAGCCCCGCTAGGAGGCGCGCCGCCATCATCGACTTGAACCCAATCGCAAAGCCTCCGGCGGCAGTTCCCAGCACCAGCCCGAGCAGCGCCCACAACAGAGCGGTTTTGCGATCGTAGCGATCGAGCACCCACGCCCCGGCCAAGCCAGCCACCGACGCAGACACCGCATAAGCCGATCCGAGTAGCCCGAGCAGTGCCGCCGGGATGTGCAACTCAGTCGTAAAGTCCGGCCCGAGCGGCATAATCATCTAGTACCGGGAATTACAAAAAAATGATGTAATGATCATGCCTTCCGTTGCTGTGCGCAGTTGCTCACATAGCGGACTCTAGCGTTCTGGACGCGCTTTTTTGGCGATCGGAAGGCACACGAGAGGCACCGGACATGGGAGAGGTGATTCGCAAGGTCAATGGGGCAGGGCGCTTCGTCGGCTGGTACATCCGCTTCGTCGATGCTGATGGAAAGAGGCGAGCGAGAGCAACGAAGGCCACGTCGGCGGCAGACGCTCGTCGGATTCTCATCGAGCTAGAAGCCCAAGCGGGACGACGACGACTGGGTGTCCCCGAGCGTCCGCAGCCGATCAAGGGCGTCGATCTGATAGACCGCTGGTTCGACGAGTACCAGCCAAGGACACGAGATCGCCGTCGCTGGGTCATCAAGCAGCGATACAACCTCGCGTCCGCACTGCCGCACATCACCGGCATTGTCACCCGTACCGATGCCGTCCGGATCGTCCGCAAGCTCAGCGACAACAGAAAGGCGAACACGGTACGTGCCTGTGTCGGCGCGCTCAAAAGTGCCTGGAAATGGGCCGTCTCTGTCGGTATCTCCGACTGCAATCCGTGGGACATGCGCTTGCCACCGCCGGAGCGCAAGAACGACTATCTCTCGCGTGAAGAGGTCGCTCGCCTGCTTGCTGCCGTCGATGCTGATACGCAGCCGCACCGGGACGTGCTCGCCATTGCCGTGCGCCTCGCGATCTACGCCGGTTTGCGTGTCTGCGAGGTCTACGGCCTTCGCTGGCGCAGCGTCGATTTCGATCGCAACGTCATCGTCATTCGCCACGGCTTTCGAGACAGCCCGACGAAATCCCGACGAGAGCGCGTCATTCCGATCGCCGATCAGCTTTACGATCACCTCGCTTCTTGGCGGCAGCGCTGTCCGTCGCAGGACTATGTCTGTCCGACCTTTTCATCGACGACGGGTAAGTGGTTCGCGGCTCGCGTCCGTTCCGACATTCGCCGCTTTTACCGCAAGGCTGACCTCCCCATCCCGTCGTCACCATGGCATGTGCTCCGCCACACCTTCGCGTCACATTTCCTCATGTCCGGCGGCGGTCTGCTGACGCTACAGCGCATCTTGGGACACACCAGCCTGACGCATACCCAGATCTACAGCCACCTGTCCGACGAGCACGTAGCCATCGAGATGAAGCGGCTTAGGCTCTAGCGCCTGATCGCTAGCCGGGAGGTGGGTTCGGTGCGGCGCGTTCCGGTCTTAGTTGTCGCCAAGCACTTCGTCGGCGGATTGGGCGGTGGCAGCGCGTGCGATCCAGCGGTCGAGCTGCGTGCGGTCTTGGCAGCTCAGGATACGGGCGCGCACTCGCGAATCGACGGGGATGTTGCGGGCAGATAGAAACGCCAGAACGCTCTCGGCGATGCCAGCGGCTTTGCCCTTCTCGATGCCTTCTTCGTAGCCGGCGCGGAGCCACGGAAAATCACGAATCGGGTCGAGCATGTAGTGTCTCCTTTCGACGACTTCTCGGACTATGCCTTGGACTTTCTGCTTCGACAAGTGCAGCGTCGCAAACGTCGCCGCCTGGTCCATCATCAGCTTGCGCTGCGCGTCGGTGATAGGTGGGCGCAGATCGCTGGGGTTCGGCGCGCTCTGGTCGGTGTCGAGGTCGATGATTCTATCGAGGACGCGAGCAAGCAGCGTCGCACGATCGCCGTCTTGGGGCTGCATCGCGGGCACCATCGGTAGCACTTGGCGAATGCCAAGGAATAGTGCCGACTCGGCTGGCTCGTCGTAGATGCGACGGACGCTTATCAGATGACGACTTTCACGACCTACACGACCGCCAAAGACGTATTCGTCTGGGATGGATGCTTGGGGCGTAAAGGCGAGCAGGACCGTCTCGACGGGTAACCGATACTGACGATGCGCCAGCGCCGCCCGCAGCAGCAGATCGAGCGGCAGATCGGCATCGCCTTGGCACTGACACTCGATGAGATACAGCGTCGGCGGTGCTCCGTCTGCTTCGCTGCGAAAGATGAGGTCGGCCCGACGCAGCGTCGAAGGAAGCTCCTCGGAAAGCCGCACCACTTCACCGCGCACACCGGGCAAAAGCCACGGCAGCAGCGAAACGAAGTGATGCGTCACCAGTTCTTTGAACGACGTATCGAAGCGGCCCGCCATGCGAAGGGGGTCTATAGACCCGGCCCGGTCAGCCCGCCACCGCTTTTGTACATGAGCCCGTCACGATTCTTTTGCCGCCCGCCAGTCCCAGCGGCCCACCGGGACAGTGCGCGAGCAAGCCTGTGCCGATCGGGTTGAGTTTACCGATGGTCCACACCTGGACCACAGCACTTGACGGCTCGGCGTGCCGATAATCTGGACGGGGGTTTCATGCTGCGAGCGCGCATTTGCTCATTTTGTGGCGGCGACATGCCCGCATCGGGTCGAATCGATCGCCGGTATTGTCGCCCGAGCTGTCGGACGCTCGCCTACAGGCACCGGCGGAGTGGGCGACGAAATGACCGGGGCTCGCTGCTGGATGTGGTGCGGGCGCTGGAGCAGCGTTTGTCCGCGACGGTGGCCGAGCTGCTCGACATTCGGCAGCGCTTTGCGTCGGAGCTGGGGCACGATGCGGCGCACGCCACGCTGGCGAACGTCGTCGCGGCGCATGAGCGGGACGCAGCGGCGCTGAAAACTGCGCTGCGCGAGCAGGATTCGCAGCATCAGCACCTCGTCACGCTGGAAGGGCAGCGAAACGCGCTGCGCAGTGAAGTGGCCGAGCTGACGCAGCGGGTCGAGCGGGCGCAGCGAGCGCAGCAGCAGCGAGAGCAGGAACTTCTCGACGAGCTGAGACGGCAGCGCGAGCACTACGAGTCGCTTCTTGAGTCGTCCGCGCCGCTCTATCCGTCGCCGGTCGCCCGCCCGACCACGCCCGAACCGCCACCATGGGTTTCGTCGTCGGGATCGTCCACGGTGCGGAGTTCCGAGCCGCCCGCGCATGCCGGGTTGCGCGTCGAGCGACCCCATGCCGAACCGCCGCGCCCCGCGAATCCGCCAAAGCCACCCGTTCGCGCCGAGCCAGCGTCGCAAAAAGACGAGCGCAGCCCCGGAAAGCCCGAGCAGCCCCGTCGAGTCACCAACTGGCCTCGCATCGAGCAGTTTGCCGAGCGCACGATGCGGCGACGGATGCCCGAGTACATCAAGTTTCATCGGCCCGACCTCAAGCGCGACCTTCAGTACGAGCTGACGGGCGAGGAAGGGCCACTTCACAATGTCGCACGGCTCTTGTCGCGGCTGATCTTCGTCGGACTATCGCGGGGGCAGGCTGCGGGCGATGTGCCGGGGTTTGCTGCGGCATGCGTCGGTAAGCTGTTCCGACACCTAGCTGCCGACCCGATGGACCAGGCGCTATGCGGGAAGTGGCCGCGCGAGGAGCGAGCGGCGATCGAGTGGCTGGCGTATCAGCTTGTCATCGCGATGATGGGGGACTTTGGCCGACTCAATGAGTAGCCGTTGCGGGCAGCGGTCCGAAGTGTCAACGAGCTGTCAACGAGTCGTCCCAAACGCGGCAAACAGCGCCAGCATCTGTGCCTTCGTCGGTCGCGGATAAAATCGCACCCCCGGCCCGTCGATGTCCCATGCGATCACCTGCCACTTGGGCCGCTTCGTCCCCGCTTGCTCCCGCACAGCCTGAAGCACCAGCCGCCGCCGCTTCCCGTCCTCGACCACCTCCGCCCGCCGCATCGCCATCACCCGATACAACCGCTTGTGCTCGCCAAAAAAACGCTGAATCACCCCAACGATGAATCGTTCTTTTTCATCGGTGAGGTCGAAGGTCACGGCACCAGTCGGAAGCCCATCAGATTGCAAGCTCATGCGCTCGATGTATGCCAATTTGCATGCCATTGCGAGCCAAAATTGCGCCTCATCGCACCGCGTGACGCGTGCCACGGAGTGGTATTCAGGCCGCATGTCGCTGTTTTCGACCCCAGGAAAGCGCACCGAACGCCTCCCGACCCTCCGCGTCACCCCAAGCGAAAAACAAGCCATCGCCTGGCTCGTCGAGCGCCTATCCAAAGAACACGGCACCAGCTACGGCGTATCCGACGTAATGCGGATTGCACTGAGTCGGCTTTACGAAGTAGAACAGGCCCAAGCAACGCAACTTGTTGAATCAATGGAGCTACCGACCCATGGCAAATATTAGTGATCAAGAGAAATTCATTCAGAAACTGACTTCTCTGGACGGGGCTGCAGGAAACAAAGCTCTTCGTGAAGAGTTAGGATGGCCCGACGATAAATATTGGAAAATACGAGAGCAGCTCATAGAAGACGATCTTGTGACGATTGGCTCAGGAAAAGGTGGAAGTGTAAGATTGACATCAAAATCTCTTTTTGCCGCTGAGAAAGATCTATATGTGCCATTGAAGGAAACGATTTCCAGGAATTGGAAAACGGACTGGCTCGTTGATG
>ERZ724524.819-NODE-819-length-20322-cov-7.783786_pt1 | contig 20322 bp, 16 predicted proteins | sample MGYA00376057_ERZ724524 | MGnify/ENA primary metagenome ERZ724524 (study PRJEB28724, sample SAMN07190888) | wastewater metagenome | isolation source: influent of sewage treatment plant in Hong Hong | place: USA: Christiansburg, Virginia | collected 2016-03-01 ...
ATCTGCCCTTCTCGTGCAAGGCCGGCGTGTGCTGCACCTGCCGCGCCAAGGTGCTGGAAGGCACGGTCGAGATGGACAAGAACTTCACCCTCGAAGGCTCCGAGATGGCCCAGGGTTTTGTGCTGAGCTGCCAGGCCCGCCCGACCAGCGGCCGTTTGCTGGTGAGTTTCGACGAACGTTAAACGCATCAACGCGCGAACTTGGTTCGCACCCCTCGCGGCCGCCTTGTGCGGCCGCTTTTCATTGTGGCGAAGGAAAAGTAAAGCCATCTGCCAGCCCGGAACACACATCCGGGCTGGCAGATATCTGTTACGACGTCGATGAACTCAATGTAGCGCGCCCGGATTGCTTATCCGGCACGTCGAAACAGTGATCCGATAGGTAAAAACAGTGTTCCGACGTGCCGGATGAAGATTGCGGACTATCGGATAAGGAATACGACGGGCCATAACAGTGATTCGATAGGTAAAAACAGTATTCCGATGCGTCGGATTATGGTTCGGGACTATCGGATTGATCATCCGGGGCCGCAACTTGAATGAATGAGGCGGCAGATCAAGGATAGGGGCGGCGGAGAAGGGGTTCGTCGCGGGATTGAGGGTGTGGCGGTGTGCGATGAGGGGCTGGGCAGCGAGGCGAATGAGGGCTTCGCGCGGGCAGGGGCTTGCCGCGAGGCGTGGAAGAAGGGAGCGTTTGTCGGCCGGAGCGGCCAGTCGCGGCAGTAGCCGATAGCGTCTGCTCCCGTTTAGGAACCAGCCGGTCCTTACTATGCGCGGATATCGCTGTCATACTTACAAGCCTAGGTGCTGCGCCGCCGGGGGTTAAGAGGAAGAGCTAAGTCATGAACAAGAACAAGATTGAATTCATCCAGGGGCCGGAGTTTCCTGATTCTCTCGCAGTGCTTTTTCAGAAAGGCGGGAAATATCAGAAGGCGGCAGAACGGGTTTATCAAACCTGGGGGAAAGCCAATGCCGGCGAAGCCAACTTCGACACTGTGTTCAGCGGCTTGCCGCCTACGAACCATGGCGAAGATCGGATAGCCCATTGCCGCAAGTTTGATCTCACCGGCTTTGCGCGGCTCGTAACCACGTACAGCAAAAAGCTGTGCATCTTTCTGTTTGCAGGTGATCACGATACGGTGGATCAATGGCTGAATGCCAACAAGGGACTCGACTTCATCGCCCGGCAGCAAGGTTCGCGGCTAGAAGTTGCGCCAGTGTATGTGTCGAAGCGGGCTGAAGGCAAAGATGGTTTGATCCAGTCCGAGACGGACTGGATGAGTAGTGGTCCTGTCATCAAGCAGTTGCCGCAGCGTTATCAGGATCGCCTTCTGGAAGGGCTGGGTGCTGACCTTGTTGCTCTGGTTCGTGGAGTGAAGGCGCACACGACGGAAGAGACAGTTCTGGACATTGCTGCCGGTATTGCAGAAGAGGCTCAGGCCGACGCGGTGCTGGACGTACTTCTGAAGCTACGCTCCAGCGACGAACTGGGAGCGAAGGCGCGAATTGATCTATACGCAAATCAGGCTCGCACTGTCGATACGCTCAGCGACGATGAGGTCTCGAAGATTGTGTCCAGTGACAAGACTGTGCGGGTTCAGGATGTCGATCCTGTGCTCTTCAAACACTTTATCGAGACTGCTGATTTCAAGAAGTGGATGCTGTACTTGCATCCACAGCAGCGCGAGTTCGTGGACAAGGATTTTTCGGGACCGACGCGCCTAGCTGGTGTGTCCGGGTCCGGGAAGACGTGCGTGGTGATTCATCGCGCACTACGTCTTGCTCGTAGCGCGGCTGACAAGACGGTATTGGTACTCACGCTTAACGAAGCGCTAGCCAGACTCATCAGCGAGCTGATAGATGCGGAGAGTGGATCGACACGTCCGCAAAATCTGGTTGTGAAGTCGGTCTTTGAACTGTGTCGTGAGAAGCTGATCGCGCTAGAGCCCGCCAAGCATGACTACTACGGCAAGCGCATTGTCCGGCGCAACGCATTTGCCGAAACCGAGCACATTGACGACATCTGGGAGGAGTACTACCACTGCCAGGCAAACAACCATGATGCGGATGCCATGTTCGACGTCATCCGCACCCTGCTGGCGCGGAAAGTTCTCCCGCAGGACTATTTGCGACAGGAGCTGGACTATGTGAGGAGTGCGTTCGCGCAAGGCGACCGGAGCGCATATCTAAGCATGGAGCGCGAGGGGCGCGTCGTAGCGCTTGAGGGTCGTTATCGCGAGATGGTACTGGAGGGGCTGGTCGGATGGGAGCAAAAGATGGGCGCCGTCGGTGCCATTGACGACCTTGGGATCGTGACTGCGCTGTGCGCGCATCTGGACGCTCTCACGCCCGAGTTTGATCATGTTCTGGTCGATGAAGTGCAAGACTTGGGGACGCTGGAGCTGCGCATCATCCGGCGGCTGACGCGAGAAGGGACAAACGATCTGTTCTTGTGTGGCGACGCGGCGCAGACGGTCCATACGAAGTACCTGACCATGAAGGATGCCGGGATTGATCTGCCTTCTGCACGCTGGATCAAGCTGAACCAGAACTACCGCAATAGCCGCCAAATACTAACGGCCGCATACGAAGTCCTGACGCGATCCTTCGACACCATTCCGCGTGGGACGGTCAATCTGGAGATCCTTCAGCCGGAGTTTGCCAACTTCACCTCTGCCAAACCTCTGCTGCTGAGCGCGACCTCGATGGACGAAGAGCTCGCCATGGCGCTCTCATACGCCCGCGAGAACATTGCGGAAGCGCCAAATCACAAGGTGTGCATTGCGCTGTGCGGGTATTCGCAGGCTGGAGTGGAGCAACTCGCCGCCAATCTGGTCTTGCCGGCCTTGTGTGGCAATACAGATCTGTCAGCACAGTCGCTGTTCCTGTCCGATCTAGAGCAAACAAAGGGCTTCGAGTTCGATCTGATGGTTGTGATCAACTGTGGAAGCCAAGTCATCCCCCATCCCGACTTGCCTGAGCACGAGTCATTCCGCGAGCTGTTCAAGCTCTATGTTGCATTGACCCGCGCCAAAACCGAACTGGTCGTCAGCTACCACAAAGGGCTGTCGCGCTTTGTTGAGGCCGCGAAAGAGTGCTTCAACGACGCAAGCTGGCATGAGCATGTCAACCACCCCGATGACCTAGCCGGCATCGTGTGGCCCTCACCGACATTGCGCCAAACGGGTAATGTCGTGAACTGGGCTGTCACCGGTCGGGAGTTCTTACGGATGCGCGAGGCGGTGGGGCTTAGCCAAGTAGTCCAGGACGAAATCCTGCAGCACGTGACAGGGGGAGCCAGGACGGAGAGCTCAGTCGGCGGGAGGAGGAAGCAAACCGAGTGGCGCGAGTTCAGCGTGTTCTTCGAGAGCATGGAAAGCCCACTCGCACGCAACGGCATCCTGAGTAACGAGGCCTGGCAAGAGTTGAGCACTCGGCTTGCTCCGCTCGTTCAAGAGTGTGGCAAGCAGGTGGCAGAAGACACCAATGCTGCAGAGGCCGTCATAACTAGAGGTGTACCGCCAGGGCTCACGAAACCCGCAGCGGTAGCTGCCCCACTTCGTGTTGAGACTCTGAAGCTACACCGTCATGGCGATGTACTCAAGTTCTCTCAACGACAACTCAGCGCCCATACTCTGGCAGTCTTCCTGGTTGCACAAGGCGTCGAAGATGTCGGCCAGCTGGAGGTCGGCAAGCACATGCCCTATCCTATTCTTGGCTTCCTGATCCCTCGGCGGGAACTCGCCAGCTGGATCAAACACCAGCATCTCCGTCAGTTACGAACAGACACGGATGTAATGGTACTGACGAAGGCGGGGTGGGATGAGTGTAAGCGTCGGATCATCGCCAGCAAGGCGGGGGCCTCCGCGACTGACAATGTCTCCACCGACGAGGTCACAACGAGCCGCCAACTGATCTTGGATGGACGGGCTGCTGCCCCTCGGGAAACCCCATTCTACGAACGATCTATCGAAATCAAGGTGAGCGCCGATGAAGCCATGGCGTGAGATTGAGCTGACCGGTTGTGCACGCCTGAAGCGCGGTCGAATCGATCTGGCGACGAAACTCATAGCGACCGACCAATTCGTATTGGTCGGTATCGGCCACAATGTCGCCTCAAAGAAGTATCCGCCATGGGGCGGGTTACGTCGTTCGCTTTCGATAAAAGCGGCCGTTCAAACATGAAGCCGACCGACAGATTGCAATGCTACTTGCTGTGGTCATCTACGTCGCAATGGCTGGTGGTTCCCTGTCAGTCGGGGCTCTGTGCGACTGGACCACTCAGAAACCAGCCGTTCAATCGCTGAGGGTATGCGGCAGCAGTGGGTCGGTAGTACGCAATTACCAGGATGAGTAGCTGCTGTTCATGGTAAGTCGTGGCTGAACGGCAAGTATCCGACACATTGCTGCCCGACACGCGATGCAAACCCAGCGGCAGCTCAGGCCGACAAACCGTCGCTCGCTCAGAAACTACGGTCGGCCAAGGTGAGGATTCATGATGGATGCCGGCGCCGGGCACGCGGTTGATCATGCCGGTGCTTCAATCAAACCGGTTTCTCGTGATTCGGCGCTGACGTTTGTCCAAGAAGGTGTGCCGCGTTAAGCAAGGCCCGGCTATTTCGCCCTTGCCGTGCATCACCATGAACCTTTGCGGCTACACCGCACAGAGGGTTTCCCGGCCGTCCTTTACCGCAAATACTTCGGCGCTGGTGACAATCAGCGTGTGGCCGGGGCGGATGGCCTGGCCGCGGGCGATGAATTTTTCGCCGTCGGCCAGTGCCAGCAGGTTCAAATTGCTTACCAGTGGGTTTCCCGGTCCGGCGTGGCGGTGATCTTGTGGATCGTCAGGTCAGCGCCGTCGTATTCCTCTTCGGGGTCGAGGCGGATGCCGACGAAGGCTTTCAGGGTGCCATAGACGATGGCGCCTCCGGCCAGCGCGATGACGATGCCGCCGAGCGTGCCGATCACCTGTGCGATGAAGCTCACGCCGCCCATGCCGCCTAGCGCCTGCGTGCCGAAGATGCCCGCCGCCAGCCCGCCCCACGCGCCGCACAGGCCGTGCAGAGGCCATACGCCGAGCACATCGTCGATTTTCCAGCGGTTCTGGGTGATGGTGAACAGGCTTACGAACAGTCCGCCGGCGATCAGGCCTGTGGCCAGGGCGCCGATTGGGTGCATCAGGTCGGAGCCGGCACACACGGCCACCAGGCCGGCCAGCGGGCCGTTGTGGATGAAGCCCGGGTCGTTCTTGCCGAGGACCATTGCGGCCAGGGTGCCGCCGACCATCGCCATCAGCGAGTTGAGGGCGACCAGACCGCTGACCTTGTCGAGGGTTTGCGCCGACATCACGTTGAAGCCGAACCAGCCGACGGTGAGGATCCACGCGCCAAGGGCCAGAAACGGAATGTTGGAGGGCGGATGAGCGGCGACGTTGCCGTCCTTGGTGTAGCGTCCGCGGCGGGCGCCGAGGAGCAGCACGGCCGGCAGGGCGATCCAGCCGCCGACCGCATGCACCACCACCGAGCCGGCAAAGTCATGGAACTTGGCACCAAAGGCCGCTTCGATCCACGGCTGGATGCCCAGGTTGTCGTTCCATACGATGCCTTCGAAGAAGGGGTAAACAAAGCCCACCAGCACGAACGTGGCGATGCTTTGCGGGTGGAACTTGGCGCGTTCGGCAATGCCACCGGAAATGATTGCCGGGATGGCTGCCGCGAAGGTCAGCAGGAAGAAGAACTTGACCATCTCGTAGCCGCTCTTCTGGGCCAGCACTTCGGCGCTGGCGAAGAAGTTGACTCCGTAGGCGATGGTGTAGCCGATGAAGAAGTAGGCGAGGGCGGAGACGCCAAAGTCGGTCAGGATTTTGACCAGCGCATTGACCTGATTCTTCTTGCGGACCGTGCCCAGTTCGAGAAAGGCGAAGCCTGCATGCATCGCGAGCACCATGATGGCGCCTAACAGCACAAAGACAACATTACTGGCGTTACTTGATTGCTCCATTTTGGGCTCCAGAATCGAAGGGGAGCACCAAGCAGGTGCCGTGCCAGTCTGTTTTGCGGAAAAAACCTGCCGGATGAAGGGTTTGTAAATCAAATGCCAGGTTTTAATGCACCTGTAACGTGCGCTTTGTGGATTTGCGCACCAAACAAAGGCGCATTTTAAGCGTTCGCGGGTCGCTTACCAGGCATTTTCGACTGCAATCTGGGCGGGGGCCGCCAGTCTGCTGAGGCTGAAGCCCCGCGCCATCAGGGCTTTGTGGGTGTCATGCACCATCTCGGGGCTGCCGCAAATCATGATTCGCGAGTTCTCAAGGGTGAGCGGGATGCCCACCCGGGATTCCAGCGTGCCATCCCGCAGGAGTTCGGGTATGCGCGCCTGGAGCGCGCCCGGCAGGCTCTCCCGGGTGGCCACCGGCTGGTAGATCAGCTTGTGGCCATGCTCGCCCCACAGGGGATGCGTGCGCAGTGCGGCGATCTCATGCCGGTAGGCCAGGTCTTCGCCATTGCGGGCGCAGTGCACAAGGATCAGGCGTTCGAAACGCTGCCAGGTACTTTCGTCCTGCAGGATCGCCATATAAGGAGCGAGGCCGGTGCCGGTGCCCAGCAGCCACAGGTCGCGGCCGTCGGCGAAGCGGTTGGTGGTGAAGAAGCCGAAGGGCTGGCTTTCGATCATGACCTCGTCGCCAACGGCCAGTTGTTCCAGGCGCGACGTGAAGGCGCCGTCGGGTACCACGATCGAGTAGAACTCCAGGTAATCCTCCCAGTTCGCCGAGGCCATCGAGTACGCGCGCCACACCGGCGCACCATTGGCCTTGGTCAGGCCGAGGCGGGCGAACTGGCCCGGCACGAAGCGGAAACCCGGCGCCCGGGTCAGTCGGAAGGACAGCAGCCGGGGGCTCCAGCGGTGCATCCATAGAATGCGGCTGGTACGCACTTTGTCGCTGGTTTCGTCCATGATCGTTTCCCTTTGGGTCATCCCACCCGCGTTTCTGTAGGTCGGACTGCAGTCCGACTAGGCTGGTTCCGTACGTGTCGTCGGGCTGAAGTCTGACATCCGAGGGCTGGGGAGACCGGCGCTCAGAACGATGCGGCAGATGTGTTCCAGCCGTTCCACGTGCTCGAAGGCTTCCCACGGGTTGCGGCCGACAGCGACCACGCCGTGACGATCCAGACCGACGATGTGCGGCATCGGGCCGAGGGCGGGGCGGAACGCCGCTTCGCAGGCAATTGCGAGTTCCTCGCTGGTGGCAGGCAGGGCCGGCACGTCGGCGCCGACGCGGGTGTAGCGGGTCACCTCCGGAAAATTGGCGCACAGCTCAGCCAGCCGGTGCCCTGCATACAGGGCGGCCACCGTGTGGGTGGGGTGGAGATGCAGCACGGTGAGCGGGCCGCTGCCGACCGTTGCCTGGATGCGCCGGTGCAGTTCCAGTTCGCCCGACGGAGGCGGGTAGGCGTCGGCCGATGGTGCGCCGGTTTCGCCGTTGGGCACGAAGACGAACTGGGTCGGCACCAGGCTGTGCTTGACGACTCCGCTGGCCGAGACGAGAAAGCCGCGCCGGTCGCTCATGGCCACCGAGATGTTGCCGTCGCGGGTGCTGATCCAGCCTTGTTCATAGGCCTTGCGCATCACTGCGCTGGCTTCGGCGAGGGTCGGATGTTCGTGCGGGGCTGGGGCTGGCAGGGTCATGGCGCTCTTTCTGGTGGGTGTTTTGTCGGGTTCTTGAAGGTGAATATAAAAAGCATCTTTAAAAGAGTCAACAAAAATGCATCTTTGTGGAGTGTCCCTTATACTGGCGGGGTCAAGTCGATTTCCCGTCCCGTCCGCCATGCACATCACCCAGCACACGGATTACGCCCTGCGCGTCCTGATTTTTCTGGCCTCCAACGACCATCGCCTGGCGACAATCCAGGAGATTTCCGAGCGTTTCCAGGTGTCGCGGGCGCACCTCATGAAAGTGGTGAACCAGCTCATCCGCAATGGCTTCGTCGAAGGGCTTCGCGGCAAGGGCGGTGGCTTGCGTCTGGCCCGCCCTGCGCCGGATATTTCAGTCGGCGATGTCATCCGCAAAATGGAGACGGACCTGGCGCTGGTGGAGTGCTTCAACGAGGACAGCCGTTGCCTGCTGACTGCCAGTTGCCAGCTCAAGGGTGTGCTGGCCGAGGCCCTTGAAGCCTTCTTCGCCAGCCTTGATCGGGTGTCCCTTGCGCAGATACTCGGCCCGACCCAGCGCCAGATGCTGTTCATGCCTCGACGCGGCACGCAAACTGATGATACCGGCCCTGACGCCAAGCTATGACTGACGCATTTCGGCAGGTGGCGTGACGAAAAGCGTCACTTTTGATGAGGAAATGCCTGTTGAAAAGTGTGACTTTTTTCACGAGACACGACGAGTCGCCTGATTCAAAAGGAGAAAGTCATTTTTATGTATTTTTGGCACGTCAATTGCCTGTAAGAAACCGGACGGGTCGCAAAACCCTGACTGAATTCAACCAAGCAAGTGGAGGTTCTCATCATGAAGAAGCAAGCCGGTTTTACACTGATCGAACTTATGATCGTCGTCGCGATCATCGGCATTCTGGCCGCGGTCGCTGTTCCCCAGTATCAGGATTACACAAAGAAGGCCCGTTTCAGCGAAGTGCTGACCCTGAGCGATACCTACAAGCAGGCTGTGGCTGTGTGTGCGGCGGACAATCCGACCAACCCGACGACGCCGCTCACTGGTTGCAGTAACGGACTGCTTGGCGTACCGTCTGCACCTGCCGCTACCACCAACGTGGCCACTTTGGTGACAACCAATGGCATTATTACCGGTACCGCGACTTCAGCGGCTGATGGTGTCATCTCTATCCTGACCCCGACGCTTGATGTCAATGGCACCAACATCACGTGGAAGAACTCTGGTGATTGTGTAGCTAAGGGTTGGTGCAAGAAGGAATAACTTTTTGTTAGTTCGATTTGTTGAAACAACAAGACCGCTGCGGCGGTCTTGTTGCATTTGAAGGCCGCATGCGTAAAAAGCAGGCCCTAGGATTCATGAAAAATTGCCGAGTCGAAGTCTCGCCCAACTGCGACAGCCGTCCTCTCGATGAGGCTGTGTCCCTGGTCGTCATCCATGCGATCAGCCTGCCTCCGGATCGCTTCGGCGGCCCGGGCGTCAGGCAACTGTTCCTGAACTGTCTCGACCCATCCGAAGATCCGTTCTACGCGCAGATCCAGCATCTGCGGGTCTCCGCCCATTTCTTCATCCGGCGCACTGGTGAGTTGATCCAGTTTGTTCCGCCCGAGGCGCGTGCCTGGCACGCGGGTGCATCAACCTGGAAAGGGCGGGAGCGCTGCAACGACTTTTCCATTGGTGTCGAACTTGAAGGCTGCGACACGTTGCCCTTTGAGCCTGTTCAGTACCAGGTGCTGGCCGAATTGCTGGTGGATTTGGGCGAGCGTTTTCCGATTGCCGACGTGGTCGGACATTCGGATGTGGCTCCGGGGCGCAAGACCGATCCGGGGCCGTTTTTCGACTGGTGCTTCCTGCGGGATGTGCTCGCAGGGATCGACGCCCCGGAGAGAATCGCCGGGCTGCTGAGGGGTGTGGCTGGCGGCGGAGACGCCGCGCCGGTGGACCTCATGCGCTGGCCGTTTCCCGTTACCGGCAGGCCGGGCTAGGCATCTAGCGCGGCACACTTTCCTTGTGCAGGTGGGAAAACAGGGCTACGTACTGGGAGGCGAGGTGATCCCAGTCCCATTTTTTGCGAGCAAAGGCGGCTGCGTCCGTACGGATTTCCGCCATGTCGCTGGCTGTGAGCATGTCCTGCAGCGCCGTTAGCCATTCTTCGGGTTGTGTGGTGGCGGGGGAGTAGGGGACTGCCCGGATCGCTCGTGGAAACGCCGGCGCGCCAGCGGCGGTTTCTTCCGAGATGACGGTGGGGGTGCCACAGGCCAGTGATTCCTGGACGACCAATGGAAAGCCCTCGCCGTAGCTGGGCAAAACGAGCACGTCGGCCATTCGGTAGAGTTCGGCCAGGCTTTCTCCATGCTGCCCTTTCCAGACACGCACTTGCGGGAGCTCCCAGGTGTCTGGATGGCACGGGCCGTCGGGTCCCCAGCCGGCGCACCACCACTGCCAGTCCGGGCGTAGGGCCGCCAGTTGGCGGATAAAGGCCAGTCCCTTCTTCTCGACGAAGCGTCCGACGAACAGAACCACCGGCTGGTCGGCCGAAATCCCCAGGCCGGCCCGGCGAGCAAGGCGTTCGGGGGGAGCAAGGGGCGTATAAATCTGCGTATTCACGCCGTTCGGCCAGTAAACGGGGCCCGAGCGGAAGGCGGTAAAGCTCCGGAAGATCTCCTTCACCCGCGGGCTGATGAAGACCACCTGGCTGGCACGGCCCAGAATGAGGCGTCCGAAGCTTCGGTTGACGCCTTTCAGCACGGCCCTGAGGACCGGGTTGCGGTAGTCGATGTCGCCGATGTGCTGGGTGATGACGACCGGCTTGCGCCGAAGACGGGCGAGGCAGAACGCCACAATGTTTGCCGGGTAAATGAAGTCGTGGAGGTGGATGATGTCGGCCTCGCCCACGGCGCCATACAGGGTTTTCCATCCGCGCCAGCCCCACAGCGGCCAGGGAAGCCCGAAGCGCTCCAGGCCGTTCCAGGCCTTTTGCCCGTCGATGCGTGCATTCGGCAGGGACGGCGCCGGGTCGCAGTCTGCGGCGAGCCAGCGCAGCGCGAAGTGCTTGTTGAGTCGGGATGCCAGTTCGCCGGCAACGATTTCCACGCCACCCCGGTGCGCGGGAAAGTAATGGGTAACGACAAGCAGACGCGGTTTGACGGTGGCTGGCTGGCTGGACATGAATGGGGGCTAGTCGGTGTGGCGGGGGCGGGCCACCAGCATGTAGATGGCCGAGTTGGTCTCGCGAAGAGCCTTGGGGGTAATGAGGTCTTCGAGCAGCATGCGGCCATACATCAGTGCGCACAAGCCTGCTCCGCAAAGTCGTCCGAGTGGGCCCAGGTGCGACAGGACATGGTGATAGGCGAGGGTTCGGAACTGGGTCGTCCAGGCCAGCGGGCCGACGATGGGGTGCACGTCAAGCACCTCGAAGCCGCGTTCTTCCAGTTCCTTGCACAAGCCGTCGCGGGTCCAGCGGCGGTAGTCGGTGGGGTGAGGGTGATACAGCCAGGTGCCGTGGGTGGATAGCACGAGGCGTCCGTCCCGGGCAAGAACGCGGCGGCATTCTGCCAGATAGGCATCGATATCCCAGACGTGCTCGAGCACCTGGAAGGAGACGACGCAATCGGCGGCGCCGGCATCAAGCTTGAGTGCTTCGCCCGGCTTGAAGACAATGTCGATCTGCGGCCCGGCTGTCAGGTCGCAGGCCAGGTACTTTCCGCAGTGAGGCGCGAACAGTGGCCGGTATGGCGCTTCGCCAGCCCCGATGTCGACGACCGTACCCGTTGCCGTGAGCAAGCCCCCCGAAACGAGCTTGTTGACGATGCCCTGGAGGGCTGTCACCAGCTTCCTCAGGGTGTAGGCATCGTGGCGCCAAATGGGCGGGTTCATTCTGGGGTGCATGGGTTTTCTGTTTTCGGGCTTTTATGTGATGTTTTTTCAAGACAGGCGATGGTGGCGTTTTCTGGCGGTGGGGGGGGTGTGTTTCCTGACCAACCTCCTGGTGCTCTACGTCGGTACCGAGCTGGCCGGTCTGCATTACCTGGTGTCAATGCTGATTTCCATCGTCATCGCCAACACGCTCGGCTGGGCTTTGAACCGGCAATGGACCTTTGCCTCTACCTCGACGGCCTGGTTTGCGGAATACACGCGCTATCTTGCCGTCAACCTTTCCAGTTTTCTCGCCAGTCTTGGCTTGATGGCCTTACTGGTGAGTGGGGCGGGTGTTCATTACCTGCTGGCGAGTGCCGGCATTGCCGTGGTCTTGACCGCGTTCAATTTCATCGCCCATCGGGGATGGAGTTTTGCGGGTAATGATCAGCCCGGCTCCCGTTCATAGAGAGCCACGTACTGCAGCGAATTGGTCAGCAGGCCAAGGGGGCCAACGTGGCAGGGGGCTGGGTGAATGAATATTTTCTGGACCCATCCGCGGCGGGCCAGATGGTTCGTCCAGCTCCAGGCATGCTGGTAATTGTAGGGGGAGGGGATTCCGAACTTTCGGTTGCCCAGCTCGTCCAGTACCGCGAGGGCGAGGCGACCCGTTGCGCTGGAATAGTTGTGATCCTTGAGGAGCAGGTAACGCCTGGAGACGCGGGTCAGCTCATCCAGTTGCCTGAACGGGTCCGCGCAGTGATGCAGCACGTCGACGGAGTAGGCCAAGTCGAAAGTTTCGTCTGGGAAGGGGAGTGGCGCGTCGGGCGTGCAGATCAAAGGCTCCACAAAAACATGCTCGCGTCGTTTGATATCAAGCGGCACCAGTTCCCGGACCTGCATGTGGGCGAGCACCTGGCTGGCGAACCAGCCGTCGCCGCACCCGAAGTCGAGCACCTTGTCCAAAGGACCCTGTGCTTCGAGGATGGGCTTGAGCATTGACCATATGCGCTGTCGGTAAGGGTTCATGATCGGTTTGGCTTGTGTTGTTTGAGCGAATTCAGGTTGTTTCGATCAAGGTATCTGCGTCCGGCCCCTGGGGGGCATCTCAGGGCAGTTTTCCTGCAGATGTCGTTGCTGTGCATCCTCCAGAACCGTGACATTGCCGCCGACGCCAGGCTTGGCGGTGATCAGCTGACCTCCGGATTCTAGGAGAAGGGTTTCCGTGCTGGCGAAAAAGCGGCGTCGTTGTCTCGGCATTTGCTCGCTCCACGCTTCTGCAGGGGCAAAGTAGGCAGGACAATGCCTTGTCCACCAGGCCATCCTTTCATCGATGTTCTTGCGGCGGGCGGCCTCCTCGGCAGGCATGGGCGGGGCATCCGTCACGGCACAGCTGATGATTACGCTACGCGGCATCTCAAGGGTGTAGGTGTCACTCGGGGTCGTCTGCTGCCAGTGCAGGGGAGGTCTGCCCTTGCCGTCAAGCACAAGCCACTGGCAGTCGTTCCTTTGTGTCTGCAAGCCGTATTCCGACAGCAGGGCATCCTGCACATCAAGGCTGGAGAGCGGGACGCCACCTGACTCGGCAAGGATCGGGACCAGATACAGCGTACGCCATGGCAGCCCGCTGTGCTGGTGACGCTGGCGTACCGTGGTCCAGACCAGTCCGGCCGGATTCAGCGTGTTTTGCCCGATCACGTTGATGAAGCGGGATGCGGGAGCCAGCTCCGCGCTCAGGCTGGAAAATGACTGGAGTTGAAGGGAAATATAGTAAGCGGGTTGTGTTCGCAGCTTGTCCGGCATCTCCAGGTCAAACCAGGATTCCGTCCAGTCCCGTTTCTCATGTCGGACGGCGTTGAGGGTGAGGCTGACGGTTCCTTGGGCAGTCAGTGGCAGCAGGATGACCAGCAAGGGCCAAATGTCGCTGCGGCCGGGGATGCGCAGGGCGGTCCAGGCGAGCCCCGGTCCCAGTAGGAGAAGCCCCTGTATGGCGTAGCGGGTGTTTCCGCTCGTGTATAGCCACGCCGGCATGAAAATGAGCAGGGTCAGCCAGAACAGTTTCACTGCCGCCGGGTTCGCGCCGTGCTGGGTCCTGCCTTCTTTTTTACGGAATCGGCTCAGCACCGTGACGAGGAGTAGCGCGCCGATCAGCCAGAGCGGGCGTACATCCACGGCGATGCCTTCGAATCCTGGGCGCTGGAATGCATTGGCAAGGTCGAGCGGGTAGCGCAATGCGACCATCAGGGATTCGGGCCTAAAACGATCGGAGACGACGCTTTCGGCAGGAAACCAGGGGGAGGCGAACAGGCTGTTGAAGAGGGGGAAAACTGGGTTGCCGAAATTTTTCCACAGCATGAATGCATGGGGGCCACCTGTGATGGCAAGGCCGGCGAATCCGCTGGCGGCGGTTCTCCACAGTACGCTCCAGCCGCGAGACCCGGCCACCAGCGTTGCGGCAAGCGCCAAGGCGCCGCAGAAAACGAGGGCAGAGGGTTTGAGTCCCATGGAGACTCCCGCCAGCAGCCCTGCAAGGTACAGCAGGCGCCAGGTGTGTCTTGATGAGCGGGGATTGAAGTCACGCAGCCAGTAAAGCAGGCTCAGCAATGCGCCGAGGGACGGAATGCTCACGATCACGTCGGTAAAGCTGCTGCCCACTTCGATCAGGAATGCGGGGGTCAGCCCGCCAAGCAGCACGCCACAAAAGACCATCAGGCGGCGCAGCCGGTTTGTTGGTGGCGTGAGTTCGACGGCAATGAAGTGCAGCAGCCACAGATTGATGCTGTGCAGCGCAGCAACCGTAACGGTGATCAGGATGCTGTGCCAGCCCGTGCTGTACGCCGCAAAAAAGGGCAGGTGCGCCAGGGGGTTGAGGTATCCCTGCGAGCTGGCGGCAAACAGTTCTTCCGGCAGGCGGTTCTGCCACCAGGCCTGGGCAACGTAGAGGTGGTAGTTGAGCTGGTCCCAGCTTTGATCCCGGCCCGCCCAGATACTCCAGCCAAGGCACAGCAGGGTGTATGTCAGGCAGCAGGCGAGGTGGAAACCCGGGCCTGCTGGTGTGTTCGCGTTGGCGTCGTGCTGGGTGCTCATTGAGTACGGCGGTCCAGTGTGAATTGAAGGAATGTCAGCCAGAAACTGGCGATGAGTAGTTCCATGCCGCTGATCCCGAGTGCGGCGGCCGGAATGGCACGGCGCATGGTGGCGCTCGGATTGAGCGCAGCAAAGCCACCGGTTTCCCAGCCAGCCAGCGTTTGCCAGGCCAGGCCAAGGGCGCAGATGACGATGAACACGGCGACCAGCAGCCCGAGCTCCAGCCTGAATTTGGCGATCAGCCAGCGCGTGAGCGGTGAGTGGGGGAGCAGACCCAGGCAACTGCCGGTGCACCGGGCCAGGATGCCGAACAGCACCATCTGCATGCCTACGACGCTGGCTGCCGAGGCGTACAGGAGGGAGTGAATGTCGAAACCCACGCCGCCCACGATGCGCGTCTCCGGCAGGATCCACAGGCTGCCGAGCAGGCCGCTGATGAACAGCAGCAGGCCCGGGTAGAAGAACAGCCAGCGCGGCGACAGCAGCAGCATGAAGCGCAGGTGGCGCCATCCGTCCCGCCAACTGCGCAGGTGGGGTGGCCGGTTGCGGCCGTCTGGCTTGAGGGTGGTCGGAATCTCGCAGATCTTCAATTGCGCCATCGATGCCTTGATGACCATTTCGCTGGCGAACTCCATGCCTGTGGTTTGCAGTTTCAGGGCGCGGATGGCTGCCGTGTTGAAGCCTCGCAGGCCGCAGTGGAAATCACGCACCGGAATGCGGAAGAACAGGCGCCCGATGAAGCTCAGGACCGGATTGCCGAGGTAGCGATGGAGGGGCGGCATGGCGCCCGGGGCGATGCCGCCGAGGAAGCGGTTGCCCATGACCAGCTCGTGGCCTTGCTTCAGGGCCGCATGGAAGGGATCGATGGCATCGAAGGCGTAGCTGTCGTCGGCATCGGCCATGATGATGAAGCGTCCGCGGGCGGCGTCGATGCCTGCCCGCAAGGCGGCACCGTAGCCGCGCACCGGTACATTGATCACCCGTGCTCCAGCCGCTTGCGCAATGGCCTGCGAGCCGTCCGTGGAGCCGTTGTCGGCAATCAGGACTTCACCCGACACGCCGAGCCTGGCCAGGCTGGCCTGCGCCTTGGCGATGCAGATGCCCAGGGTCGCCGATTCGTTGAGGCAGGGCATCAGAACGCTTAATTCGCACCCGTCGGAGGGGAGGAAGGGGGCTTTTTCAGGAGAAGCTGTCGAGTCGTTGATCATTGCGTTTTCGAAGGAAAAATGGCTGGCTGGAACACTTCCTGCCACACCGGCCGGCAGCCTGGATTCGCCAATCAGGCGCGGGGGTGTGAGCCTACAGGGACTTCGTGCTCCGAGTCAAAAACATGCCCAAGGCATCGTTTGGAAAGGGGCGTCAATCCCGCCGACTTGACAAAAGTGAGTCGAATCAATAGAATTCAGTCTGTGTGCAATGCAGCACGCAATTTTTTTGTTACACGTCGGTGTCGAAACCGCTGCATGATCGGGATTCTCACTCCTGGTTACTGACCATCTCAAGGTCTGGTTTTGATGCTTTTTTTGGCACGCTGTCTGGTTGCGTCAGCGTGTTTGGATCCAACCCCTGGCGACCTAGTCTTTTGAATGCCGTTGGCCGTTTCACTGGCTGATGAGTTGAACTCCGCCCTGTTGTTTTTGGGCTGTCGGGTGATACAACCGGATGCTTGTCTCATTGCTTTGTGAGGCAGACCTGCGCGCGCGTTCGATGGATTGTGGCCACAGAAAGGAGAGCCCATGTTCGCAACTCGTATCGCGAAGTACGCACGTCACGCGGCTTCATTCATGCTTCACTTCGCCCACGGCGGTCTTCTCGTCGCTGGCCTTATCGTTACTCTCTTTGTTGCATCACGTATTGCCAATCACGGCGTACAAGGCTTGTCCCTCGGTAGTTTGACCGGTGAATCGTCCGCCAGCGCGGTCATTGATGAGCCGGAAGTAGACGTAATCCAGGTGGCGGAGAATCCGTCATCCCAGTTGAGCCCCGATCTCCAGCGGGTCAAGACATACGTTGCCAAGCGTTACCAGGTTTCCGCAGTGGCGCTTGAGCCGCTCCTGGCGGCAGCCCAGCAAACCGGGCGCAGTGTGGGTGTGGACCCCTTGCTGCTGGTGGCGGTGATGGCCATCGAGTCCCGTTTCAATCCCTTTGCCGAGAGCCCGATGGGTGCCCAGGGACTGATGCAGGTGATTCCAAAATGGCATCCCGACAAGATTGATGTGAAGTCTGACAAGGGGGCAATGTTCGATCCCGATACCAACATCCGTGTTGGAGCCCTTGTGCTCAAGGAATACATCAAGAGCACCGGCTCGATCGAAATGGCTCTGCAGAAGTTCAATGGCTCCAGCGATCCCTCGGCACCTTACGCCAACAAGGTGATGGCTGTGAAAGCCCAGTTGAGCCAGGCTGCCCGCAGCGGCAGCCGATTCGTCGGCGTCTGATTCAACCCCTGCTTTACAAGTCAAAGCCCGCCTTCTGGCGGGCTTTTTGCTGGACCTGCCTGTTTCGGAACGTCATGATTTTTCCAGCACCCACACGGTAGCTGGGGGCAGGTTGCGAACAACGGTCTGCTTTTTGCGCCATGAGAGATTTTTTGTCGGGCTGGTAAACGGAAGACGACCGAAGTAGCTGTATTGAATCAGTCTGAACTGGGCGATGGTGCTGCTGATGCCGACAATCGCATCGCTCAGTTGATGGCGATCTCCAGCGGGCAGGGAGCGGAAGGGGAGGGACGAGACGAGCGTCAGAGTGTTCCGGTTGAGCAGGTCAAGTTGGCTGATCTTGCTTGCGCAGGTTCCATGAACAGTCAGCCTGGGAAATTTTTGATGCAGGCGTGCAGCCAGCTCTGGGGCCTTTTCGAAAACGATCAGATCGGACAGTTGGTGGCGCACAGCGAAGAGGGCCTGGGTGATCGACCCGGTTCCCGCACCCAGTTCGATGACCAGACCGGGATTGCCATCGAGTACCTCCCGAACCATGGCCTGGCCGAGGAAGCGTCCGGCCGGCACGATCGCTCCCACCTGTCGCGGGGCACGCAGCAGTGCCTGCCAGAAGGGGATCAGGTCGGTGCTCATTGGATTTCCTGCAGTTCCCACACGCGGAAGGACAGGTATTCCCGTACTGCGGTGGCGTTACTACAGTAGGCGATCCCGTGCGGGCAGATCTGCTGGATACCCAGGGTTGCCGCATCGGCTGGCTGGGGAGGGACGCCGCTGAAGGCCAGTAACTGACTGCCGAGGTAACTGATGTCCGTCACTTGCTCCACAGGAGGGCGGGCGTCGGCAGGTTTTCGGTTGGCGCTCATGGCATACCAGGTGGCGTGGCGCATTTGATCGTCGGTGGGGGGGCGGGCGAAGTGCTTTTGTGAGTAATCCTGGGCGATGCGCGTCGTTGTTGCAAGCAGCGGCTGGTGGTCGCCAAACCAGGCCAGCACGCGGGGCCGGTCGCTCGTCAGCCACTGCTTTTCCAGTTCGGTCATTGCGCTTGCTGAATCCTGCAGTCTTTGCAGATAGTCGGCCAGTGGTGCGGGCAGGGCGGCGAGGGCGGGCGGCTCGGGTTGGGGCAGCGACGCATGGTTGTTCGCGTGGGGACCGTGATTGCGGATTGTCAGAAGGAAAACGAACACCGGCCGACCGTCACGCTTCTGGGCGACCACCTCCAGGGCTTTGTCGAAGAGCTGCCCGTCCCGGATGTGCATCCAGTCGGTGCCCAGGTGAAGATCCTCGATGGCCAGGAAGTGTTCGAAGCCGTAGTGCTTGTAGGCGTCCCGGGCATTCAGGAAATTTCCGCCAACGGGATAGATGGCGATTGTCTGGTAGCCCAGGCCCTGCAAATGTCGTGGTAGGGCATTCTGCATGTGGGAGGCGAGGTTTAGCGGTGCGTGACCGCCGCCGGGACCGAATATCCGCCAGTCAAATCCGGTCAGGAAGGTGAATTCGGAGAGCCAGGTACCACCGGCCGTGGTGTGTACGAACAGGGGGCCGGCTTCCTGGTTGGCGCGGGGGGCTGCAAAAAGCGGGCTGTCGCAGACCGTTTGCCCCTTGCAGGCTTGCAGCATGCGGGGGTCGAAGGTGCTTTCTTCCAGGACGATGAAAATATCGGGCATTGCACCGGGTGTGGGGCGGGCTTCGCTGGGCTTGAAACGACGCTGTTCGATGCGCTGGGGCAACTGGAACTGGGTGGAGGCGTCGGCGAAGAAAATCTCCAGCAGGTCCGGGATTTGTCGATCACGGGTGGCTTTGAAGCGATGCAACTGGGAAAAACCGTTGCCCATGGACTTTTCTTCGCCAAAGAGGGCCATCTGCGGCAGCGCCGGGTTGAGGGCTTCGGCATTGGCGATCCAGGCACCACCGACCAGTCCGGCCAGGCTCAGTGCGGCGATGAGCCGTGAGCGTATGGAACACCGTCGTTTGCTTCTGAGGGCCAGCAGGGGGCCGATGAGTGTCAGCAGCAGGGCGCCGATAAGCATGATGCCGAGGCTGGGGTAGGCCTTGAACAGGACGCCGTTCTCGGCGAGGTTTGACGTGAAGAAGCGTACGTCTGCCAGTGTGAGTGGTGTGCCAAGGTAGTCGATCTTGGTCCAGGAGGCGGCCACGATGACCGCGTAGATCAGCGATACGGTGAGCACGCTGAAGAGCAGACGTCCTGACAGGGTGAGCAGCAGGAAAATGCCCACCAATGCCGTCCATGAAGAAATCGGGTGGTTGTGAACCAACCAAGCGAGGGTGAATGGCCCGAAGCGGGGTGGGTCGCTGAGGGTGATCTCCAGATAGCCAGTGACGGCGACGAGCGCAATCGCGGCAAGTATTGCTGCGCGGGCTGTGCCGGAAAGGGGGAGCTGTTTCATTGCCAGATCATTCGTTGAGGCGTCATGGGGTGACTAGCCGGCATGTATAACGCGGGAAATCCGTTCTGCGGCTTCGACTAGCCTCGCTTCGTCGGTTGTGTAGGCGATGCGCAGGTGGCGTTCGGGGGCGTTATCGCCGAAGTCGAGGCCGGGCGTGGTGGCGACGCCGGCTTCTTCGATGAGCCGTTTTGCCAGGCTTTCGCTGCTGTCGGCCAGTCCGGAGATGTCGGCGTACAGGTAGAAGGCGCCCTGTGGTTCCGTTGCGAAGCGAAAGCCCAGTTCGCGCAGGGCTGGCAGCAGTGCGTTGCGCCGGTTGGCGAAGGCGTGGCGGCGGGCTTCGAGAATTTCCAGGGTTCCCGGTGCGAAGGCCGCGAGTGCCGCGTGCTGGGCCGGGGTCGATGGCGAGATGAAGAAGTGCTGGGCGAGCTTTTCGATCTCGCGCACATAGGCGTGCGGAACGACCATCCAGCCCAGGCGCCAGCCGGTCATGCCGAAATACTTGGAAAAACTGTTTACCACAAACACGTCATCCAGCCGGCTCAGCGCGCTGCTCGCCTCGATGCCGTAGTTGAGGCCCTGATAGATCTCGTCGACGATCAGCACGCCGTCTCGGGCGCTGACCGTTTGTTGCAATGCGATGATTTCGTCCTGGCTCAGCAGGGTGCCGGTCGGGTTCGCCGGTGAGGCGACCATCAGGCCCCGGGTGCGCGGCGTCCATGCCGCTTCCACGTGCGCCGGGGTCGGCTGGAAGCGGCTGGAGGCATCCACGGGGAGCGCCTTGGCTACGCCTTCGAAGCTGCGTACCAGATGGCGGTTGGACGGGTAGCCCGGGTCGGGCAGCAGCCATTCGTCGCCCGGATCGG
>ERZ724524.821-NODE-821-length-20294-cov-19.283710_pt1 | contig 20294 bp, 15 predicted proteins | sample MGYA00376057_ERZ724524 | MGnify/ENA primary metagenome ERZ724524 (study PRJEB28724, sample SAMN07190888) | wastewater metagenome | isolation source: influent of sewage treatment plant in Hong Hong | place: USA: Christiansburg, Virginia | collected 2016-03-01 ...
AGATTTTTTTCAGGCTGGTCAGTTGGGTGGTGGTGATGCCGGTCATGAGGGCCTCGGTACACGTTTTGGGCAAGTGCTCCGCAGCCCGTCTATATGTTCGTGCAAGGCTGCGGGTATCGGTTGCCACATGGGGTCAAGAATAAAATCAATGCCTTCCCGCCGGGCCAGTTTGGCGGCGGGAATGAAGTCGGAATCGCCAGCAATCAAGATGATCTGGTCTGCCTGCTGCTTGTATGCCAAAGCGGCAATATCCAGGCCAATTCTCATATCCACGCCTTTTTGCGTGACGTGATAGGAAAAGTGTTCATCAAGCAGTTGATCGCGGGAAATCTCTCCGTGCAAAAGCTGTTTTTGGATGTCCTGCTTGAGCATCCAGCCACCATGGTCAGCCAGTTCACCCAGGCGGAGTGCCAATTTGCGCCGTTTGCGCAGTTCGTCAAACAGCGCAAGCCGGAACTGCGCTTCTGGCGTTTTGGAAAAATCCAGGCTTTTCTGCGAAATGGGCCGATGCACGCGTTTTTGCAAGGGAGGCGCATCGTAAAAAAAGATGCGATACAGGTTGCGCTTGTCGCCATGGTAGTTCAGATGCGCCAGCGCCCAGCTCATCAGTTGCTCTGCCACGGTGGCTGGCGCATCCTGGCTACCAAGCTCCACCAGCCGGCGATAGCGCTTCAAGAAAAACGATCCATCAATCAGAATGGCTGTCGGCATGGCAACCCCGCGAGCAAAAAGCCCCTGGGGTCGGCGCTGCTTGGATAAGTTAAGCAGGCGTACTGCCAAGGGCTGGATACTGTAATTGTATAAGTGCTGCTCCGGGTTTACAACGTTTCCTTCAACGCCCGCGCCTGTTCCAGCGCGGCGTCCACCTCGCTGGCCAGCACGGTGTAGTGGCCCATTTTGCGCCCGGTGCGCGCCTGTTTCTTGCCGTACAGGTGCAGGTGGGCGTTGGGGGCTTCCATCAGCACGTCCCAGTTGGGTTCGCCGCCGTTGGGCTGCCACACGTCGCCCAGCAGGTTGACCATCACCACTGGCGACAGCAGCTCGGTGCGCCCTGGCAGCAGGCCGCACATGGCGCGCACTTGCTGCTGGTACTGGTCGGTCATGCAGGCATCGATGGTGTAGTGGCCGGAGTTGTGCGGACGCGGGGCGATTTCGTTGATCACCAGGCTGTCGTCGCCCAGCACAAAGAACTCCACCGCCAACACGCCCACGTAGTTCAACGCCTCGGCCAGCTGGCAGGCCATCTGCTGCGCTTGCGCGGCCAGCGCCGGTGCGATGCGCGCCGGCACGATGGATTCGTCCAGAATGCCGTTTTTGTGAATGTTTTCCGCCACCGGAAACACGCTGACCTGCTCGGGCGAGACGCGGGTGACAATGGCCGAGACTTCCAGCTTGAGGTCGAGCATTTTTTCCAGCACACAGGCCTGGCCGCCCAGATTGGCGTAGGCGGCGCGGGCTTCGTCGGCGCTGTTTACCCGCACCTGGCCCTTGCCATCGTAGCCCAGTCGGGCGGTTTTCAGGATGCCGGGCAGGTAGGCCGCCAGTTCAACCTGAATGTCTTCCACGCTTTCGATCACCAGATACGGCGCAGTGGGCAGGCCGGCCTTGTTCACCCAGGCTTTTTCGGCAATGCGGTCTTGCGCAATCGCCACGCAATCGCCAGATGGCGACACGCGGGTGGTTTTGGCCAGGCTGCGCATGGCGTCAGCGTTGACGTTTTCGAATTCGGTGGTGATGGCGGCGCAACTGGCCGCCAGGGTGTGCAGCGCGTCGGCGTCGTTGTAGGCGGCGCACAGATGCACGTCGGCAAACTCTGCCGCCGGTGCCTGCGCGTCGGGGTCGAGCACGGTTACCCGGTAGCCCATGCGCTTGGCGGCGGTGACGAACATGCGGCCCAGCTGGCCGCCGCCGAGAATGCCCAGCATGGCTGGCGGCAGAATCGCCTTCATCATTCCACCTCCGGCAAGGTCATTGCCAGCACGGTGTCGGCTTGTTTCTGGCGGAAAGCCTTCAGCGCAGCAGCCAGCGCGGGCTGCTGGTTGGCCAGCATGGCCACGGCAAACAGCGCGGCGTTGGCCGCCCCGGCTTCGCCAATGGCAAAGGTGGCCACCGGAATGCCTTTGGGCATTTGCACGATGGACAGCAGCGAGTCTTCGCCACGCAGGTATTTGGACGGCACCGGCACGCCCAGCACCGGAATGTGCGTTTTGGCGGCCAGCATGCCCGGCAGGTGCGCCGCACCGCCAGCGCCGGCGATAATCGCCTGCAGCCCGCGCGCTTCGGCGGTTTCAGCGTATTCGAACAGCAAATCCGGGGTACGGTGGGCAGAAACAACGCGGGTTTCAAAAGCAACGCCGAAGTCTTTCAGCACGCGCGCGGCGTTCTGCATGACTTCCCAGTCGCTATTGCTCCCCATCACGATGCCAACTTGAATCATCGCAAGACTCGGGCAGAAATGGACAATCAATCATTCTACCTGATTTGTGCGAACCTGCGACTTGGGTGGTGGCGGTTGTTTGAGGCAATCATGCTACGATGCGCTCACCGCTTGATCTTCATCTTTACGGGAGCACGACGCTACCATGAACCTTCCCCACATTGTCTATCTCCATGGCTTTCTGTCCAGCCCGGCCACCACCAAGGCGCAGGCGCTGGCCGATGCGTTAACCGCCCAGGGACAGCTTGGGCTGTTTCATGCGCCGCTGCTGCCGGTGGAACCCGACGCGGCCATCCATGCGGCAGAGTCGGCGTTGATGGAGTGCATCGACGAGCCGGTGCTGCTGATTGGCAGTTCGCTGGGCGGGTTTTACGCCACCTGGCTGGCAGAAAAATGGAACGCGCCTGCCGTGGTGATCAACCCGGCAGTGCGGCCCGATCAGTCCTTGCAGCATTACGCCGGCTGGCAAACCCATTATGTGACTGGCGAGCGGGTGCTGGTACGACCGGAATATTTTCGCCAGCTGGAACGCTATCGGGTCAGCGCGCCGGATCCGGCGCGCTTCTGGCTGCTGGCGGCACAGGACGACGAGGTGCTGGACTGCAACGAGATGGTGACGCACTACGCCGGATGCCGGCAGACAGTCACGCCAACCGGCGGGCATACCTTTGCCGGGTTTGCCGACTATGTGGCCGAGATTCTGGCATTTGGTGCCGCGCGGGCCAATTGACGCCAGGTCGGTGCAGCGGCCATCAAAAAAGCCCGCCAGGTTAAACCGGCGGGCTTTTGTGTTGCAGCGGGTAAGGCGAGAAAAATCAGCCCTTCAGCACCGCAGCCATGGCGTCAGCCACGTATTCCACGTTACGGGTGTTCAGGCCGGCCACGCACATGCGACCGGAGCGCACCAGATAGACGGCAAACTCTTCACGCAGACGGTCCACTTGTTCCGGGGACAGACCGGTGTAGCTGAACATGCCGCGTTGCTTGACGAAGTAGCTGAAGTCGCGGCCCGGCACTTTGGCGGTCAGCACTTCAAACAGCTTCTGGCGCATGGCCTTGATGCGCTCGCGCATTTCGGCCACTTCGCCTTCCCAGGTGGCGCGCAGTTCCGGGGTGTTCATCACCGCAGCGGTTACCTGGCCGCCATGGGTGGGCGGGCTGGAGTAGTTGCGGCGCACGGTGAACTTCATCTGGCCCAGCACGCGGCTGGCTTCTTCGGCGTTCTGGCAGATGATCGACAGGCCGCCACAGCGCTCGCCGTACAGCGACAGGTTCTTGGAGAACGAGTTGCTCAGCAGGAAGCTGACGCCGGCTTCGGTCATGGCGCGAATGGCAAATGCATCTTCGTTCAGGCCATCGCCAAAGCCCTGGTAGGCGATATCCATGAACGGAATCAGTTGCTTGGCCTTAGCCACGGCGATGACTTCCAGCCATTGTGCCTGGGTCAGGTCCACCCCGGTGGGGTTGTGGCAGCACGGGTGCAGCAGCACGATGCTTTGCGCCGGCAGCGACTGCAGCGTGTCGAGCATGGCGGCAAAGTTCACGCCGCCAGTGCTGGCGTCGTAGTACGGGTAGTCGTGCACCTTGAAGCCAGCGCCTTCAAACATCGAGCGGTGGTTGTCCCAGGTGGGGCTGCTGACCCACACTTCGCTGGCCGGGAAGTAGCGCTTGAGCAGATCGGCACCGATTTTGATGGCACCAGAGCCACCGATGGTCTGGATGGTGGCAATGCGGCCTTCGGTCACTGCCGGATGTTCGGCACCAAACAGCAGGTGTTGCACGGCCTGACGATAGTTGGCGGCACCTTCCATCGGCTGGTACGGGCGGGCGGTCGGCTGGGCGGCGCGGGCCGCTTCGGCCTGGCGCACCGATTCCAGCAGCGGAATCCGGCCAGCTTCATCGTAGTAGAGGCCGATGCCCAGGTTCACCTTGGTTTCACGGGCGTCTTTGTTGAAGGTTTCGACCAGGGTCAGAATCGGGTCGCCGGCGTAGGCATCTACATGTTCAAACATGGCAAAACAGCATCCTGTAGAGGGTGTAGGCGACGACACGGGTTGCCGCCGCCGGGGCATGGAACGCATTGCCGCACCATGACAGTGCAGTGAATCGACAATGAACAGTAATCATCCCCCAAACCGGGGCAACGGGCAATTGCTTATGCGCCGTGAGCGGGGGTTTTGGCGACAATAGTGCCAGATCATTCTGCCGGGGGCGGGCGGAATGCGCCAGAGGCACGCCCGGCGCAAGCGCACAAGGCGTTCGCCGGGGGGTCAGCGCCGTCCGAGCACATGCACACGCATGGGTTGCAAAAACGCCCGGCCTTCGGCACTGGCCTGGCCCGATTGGGCAAACAGGGCGCTCAGGGCGTCTTCATGGGCGGCAAAGCGGGTGGCGCGTTCCTGGTTGGCTGACACCAGCTTGGCGCGAAACGCGGCAAAGTCGGCCAGCACGACCGGGTGGCGGTAGTCAAAACTGTGCTGCAACACCAGGCCGGGATGGCCCAGCACAGCAGCCTGGGCAGCGGCGCGAACGTCGGTTTCGTCGTCCACCGCACGGCACAAGGCAAAAAACTCGCCCTCTGCCAGCGGTTCGGCCACGTAAACCTGCCCATCCGGACGCAGCACCCGGCAGGCTTCATCCAGCGCGGCGTGCATCAGCTCGCCGGGAATATGGTGCAGGGAGTTGAAAAACACCACGATATCGGCGCTGGCATCGTCTGCCGGCAACGCCTGACCCACGCCCTCGACAATTTTTTCTGCTGCCACCGGGCTGGCGGCCCAGGCGCTGGCCAGTTGTTGCGGGCTGCACTCCACACCCAGCACCTGCGCGCCATGGCGGGCCAGATGGCGCACCAGATGGCCATTGCCGCAGCCGACATCAATCACCTGCTTGCCGGCTACCGCCAGGGTGTCGGTCAGCACGTCGGGGTTGCGGCGAATGGGGCGAGGGTCGGTCATGGCGGGCTCCTGGAGAAAGGTTAGCCAAATTATAAACTGTTGGGTACGCAGGGGAAGCCAGAAATGGAACGAGGCCGCACAGGGCGGCCTCGGGGCGGAGCATGACGTAAAAACAACTCGTGAACTTCAAGTGATACACAACTGAAGAAGTACCGTACACATACAGGCAGGTACCGGGTTGGCGACGCGCTGCACAATGACGCAGCTCCGGCCGGTATTCGGTCTACGCGCCTGGAGGGCGCAGGTGAGGCGGGGAGGGCGCTTGCCCGATTGAAACCCGCCGATCAGACCACCGGCAATACACACGCGAGGCAGGCGATTTCAGCACCTGAGTCGCAGGGCAGTGATTTGCTACCACCCTGTTACCAGTAAAGCGCTGTTTGCACCAAAACACAAGAAATTTTTACCGTTTTTTTTCACCGGCCTGATGTGTGTGCTTACAGCGTGCCGTAGGAGTGCAGCCCGGTGAGGAACATATTCACCCCAACAAAGGCAAAGGCAGTGACAAACAGGCCAATAATCGCCCACCAGGCCAGCACCGCGCCGCGCCAGCCCTTGACCAGGCGCACATGCAGCCAGGCAGCGTAGTTCAGCCAGACAATCAGCGCCCAGGTTTCTTTCGGGTCCCAGCTCCAGTAGCCGCCCCAGGCATCTGCCGCCCACATCGCGCCCAGTACGGTGGCGATGGTGAAAAACAGAAAACCAATGGCAATGGCCTTGTACATCACTTCTTCAATCACTTCCGGCTTGGGCAGCTTGCTGGTGAGGATGCCACGCATCGACAGCAACTGAGCCACCCCCAGCATGGCCGACAGGGCAAAAGCCCCATAGCCGATGAAGTTGGCCGGTACGTGGATTTTCATCCACCACGACTGCAGCGCCGGAATCAGCGGCTGGATTTCATGCGCCTGGCGGTCGAAGGTGTACCACAGGATGAAAATCACCGCCGCCGAGATCACCAGCAGCACAAACGCGCCCATTTGCCGAGTGGCATAGCGGCCTTCGTAGTACAGATACATCAGCGCGGTGATCAGACAGAACAGCACAAACACTTCGTACAGATTGGACACCGGAATATGGCCAACGTCCGGGCCAATCAGGTAGCTTTCAAACCAGCGCACGCACAGCCCGGCCAGCCCCAAAAGCGCGGCGGCCCAGGTCAGGCTGCTGCCCACCTTGGTCAAAAAGCCGGAACGGCGCAGCAGGCCCAGCCAGTAGACGACCGTGGCCAGAAAAAACAGGAAGCACATCCACATGATGGCCGACTGGCTGCTGAGCAGAAACTTCAGGCCAAAGCTGGTCTGGCCGCGTGCCAGGTCGCCGTCGTACAAGCTGATGCCGGCCAGGCCAATCAGGCCGGCGGCGGGAAAGTACCATTGCCAGCTTTTCCAGAACCAGCCCAGCCCGGTCAGGCCGACCACCGAGCCGGCCAGAATCGCCTGTTCGTAGCCATCCATGGCATGGCCATAACGCGAGTAGGCCACGCCAGCGGCCACCAGAATCAGCAGCGCGTAGCCCCAATCCCGCCAGTTAAGCTGACGCAGGGAAAACCCCGGTGCCTGCATCTGAACCAGTTCCATCATTCACCTCTTGCCAGTTGTTGGAGCGCGTTGCGGTGGTGGGTAAAGTCCCGGTCCAGATCGCTGGTTTTGCGGTTGGACGCCATGGCCACCCGAACCTGATCGGGTTTGATCAGCACCCAGATTCGCAACTCACGAATATAAAACATGCAGATGATACCCAGAACCAACAGCATCGAGCCAAGATAGACAATAGTCTTACCTGGCGAGCGGGTGATCTGCAGCCCGCTGGCTTTGACCTCGTCAAAGCCGTCCAGTTGCAGAAACAGCGGCGAGCCATAGTCAAACGTGGCGCTGGTGGCCACCAGGCTATCCAGCAGGAAGCGGTAATGGCGTTCGGTCATGGCCTGGCGCGGCAAACCCGCTTTGGCGCGGGCCAGTGCGTCCACTTCCACCACGGCACCCTGGACAATTTTCACATAGGTTTGCGCCACTTCCTGACGCTTGTCCTTGGGTACCCGTTCGTCCATGAATTTTTCCAGCGCGGCAAAGCCCCCCTGGCCAAAGCGGTCGAGCACCCAGCGCACGCTCTGTTCAAATGGGTCGCGCATGTCGCGGCCAATGGCCTGGCCGGCCAGCGCCTGCTCGGCCACCCGCCGCGCCACTTCGCGCTGGATGGCGCTGTCCAGCAGCGCGGTGCGCAAGCGCATAAAGCTGTGGATACTGCCTTGTTCGTCCAGCGGCAGGCGCAGGTAGGCAAAGGGCTCGGCCACTTCACTGCGCACCCCGGTCACCAGATAGGACTGGCCATCCTGCAACATGGGGGCCATGTACGAATGGAACTCACGCGCCTGGCCCTGGCTGTCGCGCAGCTTGTAGGTGATCGACGGGCCGAGGTTTTTCAGCTGTTTGTCGTGCTTTACCTGACTGGCGTTCTGCATCACTTCCTGGAAGGTCTGATTGACCCCCATCACCGCGTTTTTGCCCAGATTCTCGATATTGAACACGCGCAGTTCGCCAAACTCCAGCTGGTAGCGCTTGCCGTTGACCAGCAAGGGCTGGCTGCCCATGGATTTGCCGTCCAGCGGCAAGGGGTCGGCTTGCGGCTGTTCCCAGTTCCACGCCTTAAAGCGCAGCGGTGAGCCACCGTCGCCAAAGCTGGCCTGATAAATCGCCACGCCATCGACAATCAGCGGGTGATTCACCTTGACCGTGGCCACGGTTTCCTTGCCGGTTTGCTTGTCGGTCACCACCAGGTCGCTGGCAAACAGCTTGGGCATGCCGGTGCTGTAGTAATCAACGTGGAATTTTTTCAGGGTGACGGCAAACGGCAAATCCTGCACCAGATAGCCCTTGCCGGCATTGAGGAACACCACATCGGCACTGCTGTTTTCCGGAATGGTGACATTGCCGCGAAACGACAGGTTGTCGGTGGACAGACGGCTTTGCGGCGGAATCTGGCTTTGCGGGAGATCCCGGGTTTCCGGCACCACCTTGCCCAGCAGCTCGCCCACCTTCAGCGGCAGGTTGCCGTCCAGCAGGCCGCCCAGGCAGATCACCACCATGGCGATGTGCGCCAGAAAATAGCCCAGCTTGTTGGCCGCGCCTTTTTTGGCGGCCACCAGCACGCCATCTTCGCGCGGCACCTGACGCACCTGAAACCCCTGCTGGCGCAGATAGGCCCCGGCCTGCTCGGCGGGTAGCGTGCTGGCATCCAGCAGTTCGCTGTGCGACATGGCCGCCAGCGAGCTGTCGCTGGCTTTTTCCCGGAAGCCTTTCATGTCCTTGATAAAGCCCGGCGTATTGCGCCAGATGCACAGGCTGGTGGACAGCACCAGAAAAGCCAGAATGGTCAGAAACCAGGCGGAATGGTACACATCAAACAGCCCCAGCCACTCAAACGCGGTAAACCAGAACTGGCCAAATTCGACCACATAATTGGGGTAGGGCTCGTTTTGCCGCAGCACCGTGCCCACCACTGAGGCAATTGACAGCAGGGTCAGCAGGCTGATGGCAAAACGCATCGAGCTGAACAGCTCGAACAGGCTGGCAGCCAGGCTGCCCTGGCGGGAAGGCGTGCGCATAAACAATTCAGATCACAGTAAGGTTCGCCACGGCGCGGCGAAAGGGTTTGGTGTGCCATCCGGCCAGCAAGGCCCGGTGGCAAGGGGCTGGCAGTATCGCACAGCCGCTGCCTGCCGGGGCAGACAGTCAAACGGCCCGCCTGCACCAGAAGTGCCTGCGGGCCGTTGACGGGAAGCTTCCCGTGTCCCCGGCTTCAGCCAGCGCGGCTATGACCAGAGCGGGGGACAGAAGTTGCGTCGATCAACGCAGACCGGAAATGTATTCCGACACGGCCTTGATCTGGGCGTCGTTCATTTTCAGGGCGATGTCGCGCATCACCGTGTTGTTGGCACGTTCGCCGCTGCGGAAAGCGTTCATCTGGGCGCTGATGTAGCCCGCGTGCTGGCCACCCAGACGCGGGTACTGCACCGGCAGGCCGGCACCGTTGGGGCCGTGGCAGGCCATACATGCCGGAATCTTGGTGTTGGCCACGCCACCCTTGTAGATTTTCTTGCCTTCAACCAGCAGGGTCTTGTCGGCGGCATCGCGCGGCTTGATCTTTTGCTCGGAGAAATACGCCCCGACGTTTTTCATGTCTTCCGGCGACAGCGGTGCGGCCATGCCCATCATGATCGGGTTTTTACGGGCACCCGACTTGAACTCGGTCAGTTGCTTGACAATGTAGTCGGCGTGCTGGCCGGCCAGGGTCGGGTTGGCGGCGGCAACGCTGTTGCCATCCGCGCCGTGACAGGCGGCGCACACTTGCTCGGCCAGGGCCTTGCCTTTAACCGGGTCGGCCTTGGCAGTCGGAGCAGCCGGCGAATTGGCAAATGCAAACCCTGCCGTCGCGAGGCCGGCCACAGCCAGCAGCTTGGTAACCTTCATGAGAACTCCTTGAGATTTTGCTCAGCGCCACCAGCATGGCCCGCCGGAAACCACGAAATGACGGACTGTGCCAGCAACCCTAAAATTGCGGTCAGATGAGTAGAATTTTTAACCTTACTATTCTATACCAAAGGGATTTGCTGTTACCACTGGCCCGAGCAGGGTTTTGCGGGGAAATACGCAGTCTGTTGCCCGCAGAGATCGTGCACTGCACCACGCCGGTGCAAAAAAACCGCTGGCTTCCCGCCCGGCGCACCCGGACAATAGCCTTTATTTGCCACTCGGCCCAGTGGGCCGGCACGGATCGCGCTTATGTCGTTGTTTCAGAATGCTGCTTTTTTCACCACCGTCAACCACCTGAAAGACCTCCCGGACACCCGCGCCGAGGTGGCCTTTGTGGGGCGCTCCAACGCGGGCAAGTCCAGCGCCATCAACACCCTGGCCAACCGCACCCGGCTGGCCTATGTGTCGAAAACCCCTGGCCGCACCCAGCACATCAACTTTTTTGACCTGGGCCAGGAACGTTTTCTGGTGGACTTGCCCGGTTATGGGTTTGCCAATGTGCCCGAAGCGGTACGCGCCCACTGGGTGGAGCTGCTGGGCCGCTACCTGGGCGAACGCCAGTCGCTGATTGGCCTGTTGCTGATCATGGACGCCCGTCATCCGCTGAAAGACCTCGACCTGCGCATGCTCAACTACATTGCGCCAACCGGTCGCCCGGTGCATATCCTGCTGTCCAAGGCCGACAAGCTGTCGCGCCAGGAGCAAACCCAGACCCTGCGCAACGTCAAGGCCGAACTGGCCCAGTGGAGCAATGTCAGCGTCCAGCTGTTCTCCAGCCTGAAAAAACAAGGCATGGACACCGTGGAAGACATCGTCAAAACCTGGTTTGACGCCGAAGACGCCCATCTGGCCGCCCTGATGGCCGCCGCTGACGCGGATGCCGACGACGCCGCCGCCGACGGCAGCGCATCCGCCCCGGCGTAAATTCCGCCATCCCGCCCCCCTCATGACGGGCAAACTGGCCCCGGTTTGCTCGCAGCGCAGCATGCGCCAAGCATTGCCGCTACCGTAACCGGGCGCAATTCAGTATCATGGCGCATCGGCTTTTGCCATGTCATCCCGAAGCGCCGCGCCCCGTCATGACGACCTCTTCCCTGCCTTCTGCTGCCCGCTCGCAACCAGTGACCCTGGATGTGGATATTGAACTGACCGAACTGACCCCACCAGCGGGTTTGCCGGCCCACTCGCCGGTGAATCCGCCCGAGGTGGATCTTCTTGCGCTGCAGCAGCGCGAAGAGGACGCCTTTGCCCGGATTTTCCGCCGCAAGGGGGCCAAACCGCGCCCGACGGCCCCGCCCCCAGTGACGGAAACGCCGGTCACTGCTGCGCCCGCGCCTGCCGCGCCAGACACGCCGCCGATTCTGTCCGCCGCGCCCACCCCTGCCGAACAGCAGTGGGACAACGCCGCGCCGGAACCGGCGGTTGACGCCTTTGCGCCAGCCCTGGCCGAGCCGCCCGCCCTGCTGGAAGCCGCCGCCATTCCACCGGCTGCCGCTGACACCAGCCTGCCCGAGGTGGCCCTGGAAAACGCCGACCTGGACGCCTTTGTCCACGCCCTGCTGGCCAGCGCCGAACGCGACCGCGCCATGCCGGTGGATACCGTGCCCATGCTGGAGCCGATGGCAGACGACCTTCCGCTGGATGCCGGGATCGAGAACAGCTTGCCTGCCGTGGATGGCGACGAACCGCTGGACTTTGCCTTTGACGACCTGCTGATTGCCGAACTGGACAACAACGCCAGTGCCCCCGCCAGCCTGCCGCCCACCCTGGCCCAGCCGCTGGACACGGATGACGCGGACAATCGCCAGCAGGAAAGCGCGCCGTTGGCCTTGGCGCCGATGCTGGACGCCAGCGACGCTCCCGTGCTGACCGCCCTTCCCGATGCGCCGGCGCTGACCGCCGTGGCCGACGATGACGAACTGGCCCAGGCATTCAACGACATGCTGGCCGCTGCAGCGGAGGCCCCCACGCCAGACAGCGCCCCCGCCGATGCGGAGGCTGCACTGGCATTCGACCTGGACGAGCTGTTGATGCTCGACCCGCCTGCCGTACTGGCCGATGAAGCCCCCGCCGCCACGCCAGTGGCACTGGCCGAGCGTGAACCCACCGCCGACCATGCCACGCCAATGCAGCGCCTGCTTGATGACGTCCTGGCCCTGCCGCCCCTGCTGGAAGACGCCCCTGCGTCTGAACCGGCCATGGCCGCCGCGCAGGCGTTTGACCTTGACGATAGGTTGATGCTGGATCAGCCAGCTGCGGCATCCGAACAGGCCGACGCCGCCGACCGTGCTGAAGAACAAGAACCGGCACCAGAAACATGGTTGAGCGCTGAATCGGCACCTGAATTGCCGGTGCTGGATGCTCCGCTGGATGCTCCGCTGGCTGACGCTGCGCCCAACGATCACGCGGACCACCCGGCAGCCGGCGCGCCAGCAGCGCTGGAATTTGACCTTGACGAGATGCTGATGCTGGCTGAGCCAGCCGTCGCCCCGGCGGAAACACCCGCACAAGCCGGCCAGCCAGCCCCAGCCACCAGCGTGCCCCCGCTTGCCGATGACAGCGCCCTGGCGCTGGACGATCTGCTGCCCTCGCTTACCGCTGAATTGCCCACGCGGGATGCGCCAGTGATCGACACGCTTGCGCCACCGGCTGACGCACCGGCAACACTGGCGTTTGACCTCGACGACATGCTGATGCTGGACGCGCCGGACACTGAGCGCCAAATGGGTGACGCCCTGGCTGCGCCAGCCATCGAGCCCGCCGTGACGGTGGCTGACGATCATGCGCAGGCACTGACACTGGATGAATGGCTGACGGTTGACCCCACAGTTGACCCCTCTGCGGCCAATGACGTACCGGCCAAGGCGGCAGATGACGCCCCGGCCACGCTGGCGTTTGACCTGGACGACATGCTGATGCTCGACCTGCCAAGCGCCGAACCCGCAGCCCCGGTTGAACGGGAAGCGCTGACCCTCGACCACGACGACATTCTGGCCGAGGCGCTGCAGGACATGGCCACTGAGCCGCCACCAGTTGCCGAGGTTCTGGCCGCTGACGCCAGTGCCGTGCCATCACAAGATCTGGACGACCTGCTGACGGAAGCCGAATCCGCCCACGATCTGGCGGTGGCCGCACCAGAAAGCCTGGCTGACACACACGCCGTCGATTTTGACGACGCCCTGATGGCCGAATTGGCGCTGGACGCCGCAGACGCCGACGACGCTCTGGACTTTACCTTCAGTACCCGCCCCGCTGCGCTGGCGGATGCCCCCTCAGCGCTGGACGAACACGACGCTGCAGCGGCTGGGCTTGCCCAGGCTGACGATGATTTGCTCGACCCGCTGCCGGTGCTGGACGCGCTGGAAGAGCCCCCCCTCCACGACAACGCGGCGGAACCGCCCGCTCAGGCCGCTCACGCCCAGGCTGACACCCGTGAGGTGCCGGTGGCGGCACCCACCGCCGCCCTGCTGGATCTGGACCTGGATCTGGCCGCACCGCCGCTGCTGGATGCACTGCACGACGAGGCACAGGCCCCCACGGCGATTGACCCGCCGAGCCCCGCCGACGCCCCGCCAGCGCAGCCATCCCCCACGCAGAGCTCGCCCGCCGCCAGCCTTAGCGTGGCAGAACCGGCTGAGCTGCCCTTGCCGCTGCTGGAAGAAGAACACCGCGCGCCGATGGCTGCCGCATCGCGCCCGGCCAGCCACGACAGCGATATCCTGGCCATGCTGGCCCAGTCACTGGAAGGCAACTGGTGGTCGATGGTGCAAGGCAGCCCGGCGCACTACAGCATGTTCCGCCGTGGCCTGGGCCGTCTGGCCCAGCGTCTGGCCGACCTGCCGGCCACTGGCCTGCCCGCCCTGGTAGAGGCACTGATTGCCCAGGCCGACAGCCTGCCGATTTCCGGGCCATCGGCCTGGGCGGCAGAAGCCGTCAGTCAGGCGCTGGAAACCCTGGGCGATGCGCTGCTCAGCCTGCCCACGCCCAGCACCACCCAACGCGCCGCCGTGCAGGCCCGCACCCGTGAGCTGCTGGCCGGCCCGCCCCCCGCACCTGTCAGTGTGGAAGAAACCGCGCCTGCCAGCACCACGCAGGCCGATCAGCACGCGGATGTGCCGCCGCTGATGCTGACCGAAGCAGCCGAAGCAGAAGACACCGACACAGGTGTGCCGACAGACGCCGTGCCGGAACTGAGCGAGCTTGAACAGGACACTGCGCCACTGGCCGAGCCAGAGGACGGCAAGACGCTTGAAGCCGCTGACATGGCTGACCCAGAAGCCGCTGACGTGGCGCTGACGCCAGACCTGCCCACGCTGGACGCCGACGATCTGCCTGACGAGCCGCAGGCCGAACTGATGCTGGAACTGGGGGGTGAGGCCGAAGTGGCACCGCTGGACATCCCGGCACTGAGCCTGAGCGATGTGCTGGAAGATGCCCCCGTCTGGCCGGAAGAAGATCTCCCGCCAGCAGAAGACACCCCGCAGGCCACCGAGCAGGTCAGCACGCGGGATGAATCGCCCGAGCCAGAAGCCCTGGCGCTGGCCGATGGCAGCGTGCCGCTTGACCCGGCACTGCTGGACGCTGCTGAAATGCCGGTCGAAACCGACGCGCCCGCCCCGTTGCCCGCTGATGCTGATGCTGATTCTGATGACACCGATGCAGCGACAGACGCAGAAGAAGATGCTCCGCTTCCTGCCGTGCTCGACGCCAGCGACGATGCCGCCGCGCTGGCCGAGCTGGATTCGGTGCAGGTGATTGACCCGCCGCCGCCCGCCGTGACGCAAACCGTGACCGAGGACGACGACGACTGGACTCAGCCGCCGCTGGCCGAGCTGTCACGTCTGGCCAAGGAAGCACCACTGGCCAGCCCGACACCCGCCGCCGAACCAGAAGCCGACCCAGAAGCAGCAGCCGAAGTGCTGACCCACTGGCCTGCCGATGAAGAAACCGCTGCGCTGCCAGGCTTTGCCGAACTGCCGGAACTGGGCCGCGCGCCCGAGCAGGAACCCGCGCCCGAGCCAGCCACGCAGGCTGCCGACGATGACGGGGCCGATGCGGCAACCGACAACCAGGCCGAAGCCCTGAGCGCACCGCTGGAAACCGTGGCCGAAGCCCTGGCTGCCGAAGCAGCGGCCTCGGAAGCGGCGGTCGACGTGGCAACGGCAGCCCTCCCGGCCAGCGAACGCACGCCATTGCGCAGCATTACCCTGGAAGATATCCCGCATCTGCGCCAGATGCTGGGCGGCAACAGCAGCAGTGGCAGCTTCCCCACCGTGGCCGAAGCCCTGGCCGAACCAGAAATGCCAGACACTGCGCCCGATGCTCCAGCAGAAAGCCCCGCCGCCGCACCCGCGCCAACCTTCAGCAACAGCATTGCGGTCAGCGATATTCCGCTGCTGCGCGCCGGCACGCTGGAAGCGTTGCTGGAAAAGATTGAACCGGTAGAAGAAGTGCCGGCAGAAACCCCCATCGCACCCGCACCAGACGTGGTGCCGCTTGGCCCCACCCAACTGGCAGCGTTTTTTGCCTCGATGGAAGCCGACGCCCCGGCGGCACCGATTCCGGCCATCGACCTGGCGGCCTTCCTGCTGGTGGCACAAGGGCTGGTGCAGCGCATGGTGCAAGAGTGCCGCAACGCCCGCAGCCAGGGCATTGGCCCCGGTTTTGTGTCAGCCGCAGATGAGCTGGGCCGTAACGCCAGAGACGCCGGCGTGCCGGACATGGCCAATCTGGCCGCAGCACTGGCCTCGGCGCTGACCCGTCCGCTGTCGCCTCAGGCGGTGCTGGAGCTGGCCACGGATACGGTGGCGGTGCTGAGCATGATGGTGACCCAGGGTCAGCGTCATGAGCCGATTGAAGGCGCGCCAGACATGGTGGCCGCGCTGGAAGCGCTGATTGCCAAGCCGCCGGTGCGCAAGCTGCCGTAACCTCAGGCCCAGGCCCCACAAAAAACCCCCGCCGGTGATCCGGACGGGGGTTTTTTGTGGGTGGGCCAGCGCCAGAGCAACTTAGCGCATCACCACCGTTTGCACGTTCAGGCGTTCTGCCACTTCACGCGCGCGGGACACGGTGACAAACGGGCCGATACGCACTTTGTACAGCCCGTCGCGGTTAACCAGCTCCAGCCGGCCTTCCACGTCGTTGCTGCTGGCCAACGACTGCATGCGTTGGCGGAACGCCTCGGCATTACCCGGTGTGCCAAATGCGCCCAGCTGCAGCCACACGCCGCTGCCATCGGCACTGGCCGGTTGCGGCACGCGGGCCACATCGGCAATGCCGGACATCGGCGCGGTCAGGCTGGCGTTCATCACCCGCACGGCGTCATCGCGTGGGGTGATATTGGCCAGCCGCACCGGGCTGCTGTCTACATCAATATCGCCAGGGCGTACCCGCTCCACCACCACTTCGGCATGGCCAACATTGGCGTAACCGAGCTTGTAGGCCGCGGCATACGACAGGTCGATCAGCCGGGTGCGCTGGAACGGGCCACGGTCGTTGATCCGCACCACCACCGACTTGCCATTGCTGACATTGGTCACCTTGGCATAGCTGGGGATGGGCAGGGTCGGGTGGGCGGCGGTCATTTCGTACATATCGTACGCTTCGCCCGACGCGGTGCGCCGACCATGGAACTTCTTGCCGTACCACGAGGCCTTGCCGCGTGCCTGATAGCGGGACTGATTGCTTTCTGGCACGTAGGTTTGGCCCTGAATGGTGTACGGGCGATTGGCTGAGGTGAGCAGGGGCTCATCCACCGGGACAGCATCCGGAATCGCATCCGGATCGGCAGGCAGACGGCGGTCGCCAGGACCGTCATCCTTGTAGTAGCCGCCGCCCTTGGTCACCGGGACCGTGGTGCGGGCAGATTTATACCCAGGGGTGGATTTGTGACTGGCCGTTGTCTGGTTCGGAGTGGAACAGGCAACAAGCAAGGCGCTCAAGGTCACGAGCCACAGCCAGCGGAGAACAGATTGCATTGCTACTCCCTTTTGCTGTTGTGTGCCAACACGTCTTAAGGGGTGCGAAACGGCAATCTTTTGGCAGATTCCTCTCCTCCGGGGAGTGGGCTGCCGGCCATTTCGCGCTCAGGCGCCGCCGGCGAAGCCATGCTGCCGCCACGCCTCAAAGACGGTAACGGCGACGGCGTTGGACAGATTCATACTGCGGTTGTCCGGTCGCATGGGCAGGCGCAGATAGCGTTCCGGTGGGATGCCCGCCAGCACGTCGGCGGGCAGGCCTCGGGTTTCCGGGCCGAACAGCAAGACATCGTCCGGTTGGAACGCTACCTGATCGGGGCGGGTGGTGCCCCGGGTGGTGGCGGCGAAGATTCGCCTTCCGGCAAGCGCCGCCACACAATCCGCCCAGTTTTCATGCACCACCAAGGTGGCGAACTCGTGATAATCGAGCCCTGCGCGACGCATTCTGGCGTCGTCAAGCGGAAAACCAAGCGGCTTGACCAAGTGCAGCTCGCAGCCGGTGTTGGCACATAAACGAATCACATTACCCGTGTTGGGCGGAATCTCCGGCTGAAACAAAACGACTGTAAACATTGGTCAAATACTCAAACAGCGATGGATTATTTCGCGGGATCAACAAGTTAGTCAAGCCCTGTTGTCCGGCGTGCGTAGCAGCACCCAGCCCTCAACCCGCGCCGCGCCTTGCTGTTTAAGGGTTTGCGCGGCTTCGGCCAGTGTGGCACCGGTGGTGCTGACATCATCAATCAGCGCAATAAATTGCCCTGTTACCGGACGATGAACGGTAAATGCCCCGCGTAAATTTTCCAGCCGGTCGGCCCGGTTCAGGCCGGCCTGCGCCGGGGTGTCGCGCACCCGCTGCAGCATGCCGCTGACACAGGGCAGCGCCAGATCATACGCCAGCCGACGCGCCAGTTCCTCACTTTGGTTAAAGCCACGCGTCTGCCAGCGCGCAGTGGATAACGGGATCGGCACCAGACAATCTGGCCGTGCCCGCCCGGCCACTGCGGCATGCAACACACCGGCCAGCGGACGGGCCAGCGTCAGCTGACGGCGGTACTTGAATGCATGCAACACCTCGTCCAGCGGCCAGGCATACGGATGCGCCGCCACCAGCGCATCCCAGGCCGGTGGCTGCTGGCGGCAGGTGCCGCACACCAGACCGGCGCGACTGGGCCGACCACACTGTGGACAGCGCTCGGCGGGCAAGCGCGGCAAGTCGGCCTGGCAGCCCGGACACAGCCAGCCCTGGCCGCCCACGCCGCACAGCACGCAGCTTTGCGTCAGCCGGGCTGCGCTGTTCAAAAAACTACGCCATAAATTTGACAGCATCGTGCAAAGCTCCGACCATGTGCGCTGCCGTCATCTTGCCACGAGCCGCCCATGAATGCCTCTGCCCCGATTGCCTTTGCTGCCCGCCCCACTCCGCACGCGGAATCCGCCACCTGGAGCGTGGCCGAAATCGAAGCGCTGTACAGCCTGCCATTTCTCGACCTGGTGTTTCGCGCCGCCGCGCTGCACCGTGAACACTTCGACCCGCAACGCATCCAGCTGTCCACCCTGATTTCAATCAAGACCGGCGGCTGTCCGGAAGACTGCGGCTACTGCCCGCAGTCGGTGCATCACGACACCCCGGTGGAAAACCAGCCGATGATGACGGTAGACGAAGTGATTGCCGCCGCACGCAACGCCAAGGAAAACGGCGCAGGCCGCTTCTGTATGGGGGCCGCCTGGCGCGGCCCGAAAGACGCCGACCTGAACGCCACGCTGGGCATGATCCGCGAGGTAAAAGCCCTGGGGCTGGAAACCTGCGCCACCTTTGGCCTGCTGCAAAACGGCCAGGCGGAAAAACTCAAAGACGCCGGGCTGGACTACTACAACCATAATCTGGACACCGCGCCAGACAAATACGCCGACATTATTTCCACCCGCGACTACGAAGACCGCCTGGACACCCTGGGCAAGGTGCGCGCCGCCGGGCTGAATGTGTGCTGTGGCGGAATTGTCGGCATGAACGAAACCCGCCAAGACCGCGCCGGGCTGATTGCCCAGCTGGCCAATCTCAGCCCGCAGCCAGAATCCGTGCCGATGAACAGCCTGGTCAAGGTGGAAGGCACCCCGCTGGACCACGCCGACGCGCTGGACTGGACCGAATTTGTCCGCACCGTGGCCGTGGCGCGGCTGGTGCTGCCGCGCAGCTATATCCGCCTGTCGGCAGGCCGGCGCGAAATGCCGGAAGCCATGCAGGCGCTGTGCTTCATGGCCGGGGCCAACTCGATTTTTTATGGCGAGAAACTGCTGACCACCGGCAACCCAGACGTGGACCGCGACCGGGAACTGATGGCCAAATTGGACCTGATGCCGCTGTAATTCTGCCTGTGAGGTTGTGGTCATGCGCCTGCTCGACACCCTGCAACACAAGCTCGACGCGCTATCCGCCCGGCACCAGCGGCGGCGCTGCCCGGTGCTGGACAGCCCGCAAGGCCCACGGGTGCGGATAGATGGCCGCGACTACCTGGCCTTTGCCAGCAACGACTACCTCGGCCTGGCCAACCACCCGGCGCTGATTGCCGCCGCTGGCGATGCCGCCGTGCGCTGGGGGGTGGGCGGTGGCGCATCGCATCTGGTGGCCGGGCACTTTGGTGCCCACGCCGAGCTGGAACAGCAACTGGCCGCCTGGCTGCAATTGCCGGCGGCACTGCTGTTTTCCAGCGGCTATCAGGCCAATCTGGCAGTGATGACCGCCCTGCTGGGCCGGGGCGATGCGGTATTTGCCGACCGGCTGAACCACGCCTCGCTCAACGATGCCTGCCTGCTGTCGCGCGCCGATTTCAAACGCTTTGCCCACCATGACCTGGCCCAGCTGGCGCGCCTGCTGGCCGCCAGCACGGCACCCACCAAGCTGATTGCGGTAGATGCGGTCTATAGCATGGACGGCGACTGTGCGCCGCTGGCGGCGCTGCTGGCGCTGGCCGAGCAATTTGACGCCTGGCTGTATGTGGACGACGCCCATGGGTTTGGCGTGCTGGGCGATGGACGCGGCAGCCTGGCCGAAGCGGGCCTGCGCAGCGACCGGCTGATTTACATGGCCACGCTGGGCAAGGCCGCTGGCGTGGCCGGTGCGGCAGTGGCCGGACACGCCACGCTGATCGACTGGCTGATCAACAGTGCCCGGCCATTTATCTTCACCACCAGCACCTCGCCGCTGCTGGCGGCAGTGTTATCTACCAGCCTGACACTGATCGCCAGCGAACCGCAACGCCGCCAGGCGCTGCAGGCGCGGATTGCTCAGCTCAAGCATGGCCTGGCCGGCCTGCGCTGGCCCTTGCTGGCGTCGGCGACACCGATTCAGCCATTGTTGGTGGGCAGCAATGCCGATGCACTGGCGCTGTCG
>ERZ724524.830-NODE-830-length-20186-cov-4.780985_pt1 | contig 20186 bp, 17 predicted proteins | sample MGYA00376057_ERZ724524 | MGnify/ENA primary metagenome ERZ724524 (study PRJEB28724, sample SAMN07190888) | wastewater metagenome | isolation source: influent of sewage treatment plant in Hong Hong | place: USA: Christiansburg, Virginia | collected 2016-03-01 ...
CAAAGAAGTACGACTCCACATCCAGTTGCGGCCAGCCAAGCATTGCCGTTGGACTTTGACGTTGCCAGGACATCCTGGTGAAGTACCTGCGAACAGTGTCTTGATGCGATTCTGTCGAAGTAAGCGCGCTCATGGTGTTGGCCCCCTGCGGCTGCGATTACAAGCGCGAGATGATCTCGTTGGCGGTCGCACCTTCGCGGACCCAGAACTGAGTGGCTTGGATCCGCTTGGAGGCACCGATCAGGAACTTACAGAAGTCTTCTCCCATCGAGTAGCACTGGATCTCGATTCCAGAGAGATCGCGCTTCACCAAATGAGAGAATACTGCCGCGAACATTCCGGCGTAGTAGTGACAGGCGACCTTACCGATGTTGCCGACGCTCTTGGCGATTGCGGACTCGTACAGATCGACAAAAATCAGGCCGTCACTTTGGTGTGACAGATCGTATTCCCAGCTACCCCATCCCGCCGCCTGAAGGGGCCACCACCACATCTCCATCACGAATCCGCCGATCATTTCGTCGGGGTTTTTGCCAAACTCGGTACGGAATCGCTTTTCGAATCCGTTGATGTCGGCCTTGCCCCACTCGAACCCGCAGCGATACATGATCTCTGCGGCTGCTTCCCCGACTTCCTCTTCCAGTGCCTGCTGAAAACCGACCACGAAGTCTTCTGTGGTCAGAATCATTCTTTGGTCATTGCGATTCAGTAGTCTGCCTCCTGTCTCACGACGAAGGAAGCGATGTATGTCGAACTGATGATGAAGACTGTGGGGTAGCTCTTGTACGATGGCAGTCTGTCGCTCCATATAAGACTCCTTGTGAATGTTAGTGATCGCTCTGTGCGGAGATTTGTTTCCTAACAGTGCGAATTATTTTTGAGATAGAGAGCGCGACTTCAGCTCTGCAACATCCACGTCGACGAAGGCGAGTTCACGCACCCTACTCCGGGTGATGATTTTTCCTGCCTCAACCAAGACTCTGCCATCGACCGGATGTAAGATGGGAGCTTCTGCGCGCCGTCCAATCAGAGAATCCAAACTACTGCTGGCCTCGACGTAGGTACCTGAAGGTGGTACCGCTCGAACGCCATCTCCGAGTACCTTTGCCTGACAGGCAAGCCGAGAATTGGCGCGTGCAGCACCTAGCATCGCCAGAGACAGTCGCTCACGGGGGGTAATGGGAGAGAGCATCGCCATGCCATTTTCCACATACACATGGCAGGTCGCGCACAGTCCCTTTCCTCCGCACGCCATCAGCAAGCGACTCTGGCCTGCCTGCATCGCATCGCACAGTCGCTTGTTGGTAGCGATCAGGACCGGATCGCTGATCTGGTCGACATGGACCCGCTTCATCTAAATCCCCCAACCAGTTCGATGCCGCTACTGGGAACCTATCACAGTCGGGAGGAAATTACTGTTAGATGGCGACGCGGACAGGGGTAGGCGATAGGGGCGCGAGCGCTGCCGGGGTAATCTCAATGAGAAAGCCGCGCTTGCCGCCATTGATGAACAGTCGCGGCAGCTCCAGGATGGTGGACTCTGCGTAGATCGGCAGAGACTGACGGATTCCGAACGGACTACAGCCACCGACCTGATAACCGGTGTAGCGAGTGACATTCTGTGGCGAACAGGGCTGCACTGACTTACAGCCCAGGAATCGTGCCAGGCTTTTGGTAGAGACCTCCCGGTCGCCATGCATCAGGACGATCAGCGGTTTGCGGATCTCTGTCTCTAGGACCAGGGTCTTGATCACTTGATGCTCATCGACCCCGAGGCTCGCTGCCGAGTGGGCAGTGCCACCATGTTCCTCCCAGACATAAAGATGCGGGATAAATGCGATTTTATGGCTGCGTAGGAATCGAACACCACTGGTGATGGGAAGCTCGCTCATGACTGTATCGGATCCGCGCTAGGTGGCTGACATCCTACAAGAACCGCAGCTTCGCAACCAAGCACTACGATGGCGACGATGTCTGCGCGGCGAGTCGGCCCGATGCGGTGTTCAGCTTGACAGAGTCAGCCCAGGCAAGCAGCCTGGACGCATCCCTAACTAGGAGAACCAAGATTATGTTCTGTTTGAGTCTTTCTAGACTAACCCTTGCTTCGATGCTTGGCCTCGGTGCGATTGCCCTGGCGATTGCGTGTGAGAGCGGACCCTCTGACGGCACGATGATGGACATGGGTGTAGATAAGTCCTTTCCGGCACCCACCGTCACCGCTGTTGCGCCCATGAGCGCTGTCAACAGTACCGCCACCCCGATCACCATCACCGGAACGGAGTTTCGTTCTGGAGCGACAGTTACCATCGGTGGAGTTCCGTGTACTTCTGTCACGGTGGTGTCCTCCACCTCCATATCCTGCACCGCTCCTGCTAGGACCGGTAGCTGCGGATTTCAGGAAGTCGTGGTCACCCATCCTGATGACAAAAAGAGCGGCACCGGTGGCAAGCTGTTTGCCTATGTCTCTTCCGGCGTGGAGTGGGCGGCTCCCATGGACTACCAAGTGGGCACCTATCCCCGTCGGGTAGTTGCCGCAGACTTTAATGCCGATGGCAAGCTTGATCTCGCTTCTGCCAATCAAATTGGGAACAACGTCACCGTCCGTTTGGGGGCCGGAGACGGCACCTTCCCGATGGCGCAGTCGATGAACATCACGCTGGGTACTGGCACTACACCGATGGATCTGGTGGCGGTCGATCTGAATGCCGATGGGAAGATCGATATCGCGACGGTGAACGCCGGTGGAACGGGCTCGGTCACCGTGCTCCTCAATCAAGGGGGCAGCTTCACCAGTTCCGTATTTTCGACCAACGTAGGAGCGTTCGGGAGCGGCACCGCGATCGCCAGTGGTGATCTAAACACAGACGGAAAAGTCGACCTGGCTGTCTCTTCCAGCTCGTCCCCGGGTGTCCTACCGATGCTCGGAGACGGAAACGGAGGCCTGACGGCCGGAACCGTTCGATTGGTGGGCGGGTTCACCTCGGATCTCGCGCTGGTCGATATGGATGGCGATAGCAAGCTCGACATCGTGACCGCCAACTTCAGCACCAACAACGTCACGGTTTGTCTGGGAACTGGTACCGCGATGTTCGGGAATCCGCTCAACCAGAATGCATCGACTCGACCCGGGGGACTGTTTGTAACGGATCTGGACGGCGACAAGAAGCCGGACGTCATTGCGGCCAACAACGTGGGCAACAGCGTGAGCGTACTGCTCGGCACCGGTGGTGGCTTGCTCGCAAACCCCGTCAATCTGTCGCTTGGTACGAACTTTCCAGAGAGTGTCTGGGTGAGTGATATCAGCAATGACGGCAAGCCTGACATCGTGACAGCCAACAACCAGACCAACAACTGGAGTTATCTGCAGGCCATGAATGCGACCCAGTACGCGGCACCGCTCCATACCGCAACCGGCACGACGCCCGCAGGAATCACTGTGGCGGATCTAAACGGAGACGGAATGCGGGACATTGTCGTCGCCAGTGCTGGCACGAACAACTTGCAGGTTACGCTCCAAGCCTGCAAGTAGGGAACGAGCGTTCTGCGCTTAGAACGACCCGGTCAAGGTCAAGCCCGCCCCGGTTTGGTGGCTGTAGGGCTTGATCTGGACGTTCTGTACAAAGCTGGGAACGATCAGTTTTTGCGGTGTTTTGTAGCCCTTCCAGAGCAGCGCGAGCCCGATGACCTGGAACGGCAAGTCCGCCAGCAGCCAGGGCAGAGTCCAGGCCAGCGCATAGCTCGAGGAGTGGCTGGTCACTGGGGCAATGATGCCACTGATGAGCGGACCGGCAATCGGAATGAGCAGCGTCCATCCCGCTGCAGAGCTGGGGTAGCTCGTGCAGTAGTATGAATTGGGGTAGCAATTCGTCGAGTTCCAAGCGATTCCCATGCCAATTCCGGTCCCGAACGCCGCCGCATAACCGATGCTAAAGAGTGTCCAGCCCGCTGCCACCATGCCGCGATGATGGGGTCGTGTGATCACGCGGTAGGGTAACTCGACCGTTGGCGACAAAGCAGGACGGGGTGCGGTGGTACCTTCGGGCAGTAGCATCTGAAGGCGCTCGACGGCGCGCTCTGCCTCCGGGCGATGCACATCACGTGGATCATCGGACGCAGTCAGATAGCGTCGATACAGAGTCACCGCTTCGCGCTGGTTGCCAAGTCGCTGATGAGCCCTCGCCATTTCGAGCAGCAAGAGCGGATGTTGTCGCAGCGCGTAGGCCTCTTGATATTCCGAAAGTGCGGACTGGTACTGATCGCGTTCAAACTGAGCCCGGGCGTTCTGCAGATGGACCATGAAGGGGTCCGCTGGATTGGGTACCGTGGCGGATGACTGTGCGGCGGGTTCACTTGCGGGTGCGGGCTGGGCTACCGCAAAAGCGGGAGTCAAGCAGAGCACCATTCCGAGGCCAACACCGACTGAGTTGCTCTGAAGCGTTGGGTTCATGAAGACTCCTATCTGCTAATTCCGTTTACCACTGCAAGTGACTGTTTTCTGCTACTTACCACGTTTTGCAACCCCGCTGCGGAGCAGATCGGCTCGTCCGGTGGGCCATGGCAGACAGTTGGTGGCGGAACCCGCGATGGTATACACGAGGACACTTTCCTGCTTATCCACCGCGTCTTTCAGAGAGACAATGATCTCGATGGTGCCATCGCCATTTATGTCGGCCAGGGTGGGGACTGGCATGGCACCACGGCGGGGTAGGGCGATGCGATGCTGTAGGTTACCACCCGCATCCACAATATACAGCGCGCTCTTGTCGGCATCGGTCGAGTAGCTGGAAAAGACGATCTCGGGAATGCCATCACCCGACAAGTCTCCAATCGCGACACCACCAGTGAGCACGTTGGGATCGGTGGTGTAACGGAACGACCACAGCTCCTTGCGTTGCGCAGAGACAGCATGGATGGTGCCATCAAACCCGGCAAAGACAAGCTCTGGTCCTGGCGTTGCAGAGTCGATGTCAGCGACGCTCACTTGGTTGGTAGCCGCGACGATGTTGGTGTTTCCCAGATCCCAAAGTCCAGACAGATACTGTGGCGCGTGAAACGGAGTCTCCCAACCGGTCAATCTGCTGGCATCGTTGTGCATGGCCCACAGATCGACTCCTAACAAGCGGTTCGTCTGCGCCGCATTTTGTACTGAGCCAAGCAGGACGACTTCATTTTTTCCATCTCCATCGAGATCCGCAATCGCGGGTGCTGTGTTGGTGAAGTGGGCTTGCAGCGCTGTCGTCTCGTCGGTAGCATAGCCCTGTCGTGCTTCCGCCAAGTCGTGCAGGTAGCGCACCCCTGGAGTCTTCTTGGGCTTAAACAGCGTGCTGGCATCAAACGCTACGCCACTGCCTTTGTGAAAGCTCGCGTAGGCGTTGTCATGGGGCGCGACCAGATCGAGCTTGCTATCGCCATCCAGATCTCCGACCGCCAAGTTCTGATCGTAACATCCCGCCAGATAGCAGAGTTTGTCGACGGCACAACCACTGGTTCCGGTCATGTTGGGGGGGAATCCCGTGACTTTGCTGCCGTCGCCTCGAAACGCGTTGACGACATCGGTGGGCCCGCTGCGCGCCACCGAGCTGATCAGATCGAGCTTGCCATCGCCATCGACGTCTCCCCCGGCAAGGGAGCGGAGCTCGTCTTGCCAGATTGCCGGGAATCCCGGGAGTACGACACCAGTGGCGTCTAGGAGGAAGATGCGATCGCGGGCCGCGACTGCGACCTCTAGCTTACGATCACCGACAAAGTCTCCCACGACTGGACTGGCCCAGATGCGTCCTTGTCCGGTTGGGTAGCGCCAGGCCAGACTGCCATCCGCTCGCCAGACCACGACCACCCCGCCACGCGCAGCGATGATCTCAGACTTCCCATCGCCATCGAGATCCGCGACCGCAGCAGAGCCGAGCCACGCTTCTTCATAACGATCCTTGAGTGTGACCAGGAGGGTTGGGGTCTTGACCTGTGCTGTGCCACCTCCGGCTGCGGTGGTACAGGACGGCGTGCTGGGAAGGGGCATTCCTCCGGGTCCGGTATCGGGTGGTGGAGTACCATTGGTGCTGTCGCTGGTACACCCGAGTGGACACAGAGCAAGGCCCAACCACACTGCGAGCGCAGAACCGAGATGTTTGTACATTGTTTCAGAGTGTAGCGTGTCGTTCCCAGGACCGAAACAGTGCACGGAATCGTGAGTCTGTAGCATCAGTTGCAGCCGTGGCTTTATCAGCAGTCGCGGCTCTCATGGAGTTCCGAGACGTGGGCCATCACGATCATGGGCCTGTCATAGCCATCCCTGTATACTTGCCGATACGAATCCGCGATAGGAGCTGTCATGGGCGTCATCGTTGGTGGAGTTGCAGAGGAAGTGCCCGGACTTACGATCCGGAGTTGGCTCGATCCCCAAGGGCTGCGGCTGACCGAGCCGGATCGTGAACCACGGAGTGCGGATTCGTGGATTCATTCGATCGTGCTGCACACAACGCGTGGCATCCCCGGCGGAACCGATCTCCGACGGCAGCGAATCATGACAGGAGTCGATTCACACTCCGAAGTGGACCACAAGGCAGAGGTGATGACCGGGTGGGCAGAAGATCACATTTGTGCCAGCGCGCACTTTGTGATCGACTTTGATGGCTCGATCGCGTGCGTGGCGGATCTGTTAACAGAGACGACCTATCATGCCGGGAATCGGATGGTGAATCATCAATCGATCGGCATCGAAATGTATCAGGGCAATGAAGCGGAGCTGTTTGAAGGACAGCTTGACGCAGCGGTCCGACTGGTCGACTTTTTGACTCGGCGATTTGGAATCCAGCGGCAGTTTCACTGGCCGTATCGCAACCAAGCGGTGGCGCGCCTGGTTGAGGGTGGATCATCGGTGGTGGGGGTCTACGGACATCGTGAAGTCAGCGATGATCGAGGAGAGGGAGATCCGGGAGACGCCATTTTCGAGCGGCTCTTACAAGCGGGCTATGAGCGTTATGACTTCGACAAACAGGAAGATATCGCGGTGTGGAAGGCGCGCCAGGCGGAGCTCAACCAGCAGCTTGGGATTTCGTTAGGAGTCGATGGCGTGCCGGGAGTGCAGACCGTGATCGCCTTGATTCAAGCGGGTCGTCCACATGGCTTGTGGACCCCTCGACCGGGGGACTGATTCCTTTTGCCATCACCTGTCGCCCTCAGGTGATGGCAAAAGTCTACACTCTGCGGCGACCGCGATGGGTGGATGTTTGCCGTCGCTGAACTTCGCTTGCGGTGCGTGTGAACGGCTGCGCAATGGCTGGCATGGTCAGTGCATATTGCGTGGGGCATGAGAACACTACTGGCTCGATTTGCACTCCCCATACTGGTTTTCGCTGCGGGCTGTGGCACCGCAGAGGATCTGGAAGACCTGGAGATCGAACCGCTGGAAGAGCGCGAGATCACGGCCTCCTGTCCTCACAAAGCGATGTTGAAGTGGGGACTGCATCCTGATGCCTCGGATCGACTGCGCTGCATCGGAATCGGTGCGGACCAGATCTCGCAGACCATTGGCAGTGCTCCAGCATCTGCGGGCTATCACGCGCAAGACGGAACCGCGAGCGGACAAGCGTATACGGCTGCGGTGGACATTCGAACCGGAGGCCGTACCGAGGGTCAGATTCGCACATTGCTATCATCGCTGAGTGCGTACGGATTCGCCGCTTGGTATCGCAAGCCGGGACACGATGGCTGGCCTGCTAGCGAAGCGCCTCATATCCACGCAGTGTATGCCGGATGCGCGATGAAGGTAGCGCTCGATGAACAGGTGAAGGACTACCACGCGGGACGCAACGGACTGTCCAGCCACACCCACTATACGTTTTGGTCAGCCAGCCAAGCCGCTAAGACCGCAGTGTACAACCTGTGGAATCGCTACAACTAGCGCGCACAGATGTTCCTTGCGGAACCGTAGAGAGTCTTTCCGAATTCCTATTGACGCGGTCCTCGCTTATCGGTACGACGAGCGCTTGGTCCGCATGTAGTTCCAACCAGAAACGTGAAACCTGGAGGCCTCCCGATGTTGAAACGTCTGTCGATGAAGATGGTCCCTCTGTGCGTCAGTATTCTCGCGACCGGAACGTTTGTTGGCTGTGGTGGCGAAGCCGATATCGCCGAGCTAGAACAGGAACTGACAGAGACCAAGGCAGGCTCGATCGGGCAGGCCGACTTTGATGGTTATACCAATGCCGTCAAGCTGAAGAACTGCACCTTCGTTGTCGGTGGTGGTAATGCGACCTTTACTCCCTCTTCGGAGTTGTCGCAGGTACTGTACGGAGACCCGAACGGAGCGGCCCACAAGTCGACGTTTGCGGTTCCCCCGATTGTTTCATCGAGTGCCACGATTGATATCACCAGCCTCGAAGCAGAGATGGCGACTACGGGTCTGACGCTCGCGGGATCGAATGCGACCGTGAAGCTGGCGTTCCACGGACAGCTCCATGTCGTGGTGACTGTGCCAGTGTTTGGGAAGCTGCCTGCCGATATCGTGATCAAGTCGTCGAACCTGGCCACTGACCTGACCTACGACAAGGCGACCGAGCGTGCCAAGGCTGCGGCGGTGAAGGCCAACTTCAACGTCTCGACCAAGAACTGTGGTGGCAGCGGCTGGTGTAATGGGATCATTGACGGAATCCTCAAGACCAACCTGGCGACTTGGGTCGAAGCACCGCTGCGTGACTCCTTCACCAAGGCGCTCGATAGCGCCAGCGTGACCACCTCTTTGTATGACGGCTTGGCGATCATGTACAACGCCAAGGATCCGAAACCAACCAAGTGGTCCTTGGCAGCGCGTTCGTTAGAGCTGTCAACCGGAGCGTTCCGCTTTAGCGCCCAGCGCACCACTCCGTAAGGACTCTACCCGTCCTTCGGTGAAGTTGTTTTCCCCACTGCGTCTCCTTCCATTCAGCCGACCAAGGCTTTCATCACCGCGACTTTGCTGGTGATGGAAGTAGTTGTCGCATTCCAGCCGCGATCTGTGATCAAATAGAAGACGGTATCCGTTCCCCGCGATCGCCCTGGGGGTCATGACCTGCTGGGTTACATCATCGTCATGGAGAGGTGATGTATGCGATCAGCGGGGGCCTAATAAGGGGGGGGAGATGAGCGACATCGAGCGCGAACAACTTGCGCCGAAAAACAGTGAGTCTCTCCTGGGCGATGAAAGGACGTCGCAGCGACAGATCGAGGAGTCGCTGAAAGAGCATCGTGACCGCTTGCAGTTGGCGCTATCGGCGGCACGGATGGCGGTGTGGGTTCAGGATTTGGAGACAGGTCGAATCACATGGTCCAAAGAGGTCACCGAGCTCTTTGGTTCCCTGGAGTTGTCTTCATCACCTGACCAGATCGAGCGGATGCTTCATCCGATGGATCTGCCAAAGCTCTTCGAAGTGATCCAGCGAGCGCTGACCTTCAGAACGCCACAAGCCTGCGAGCTACGGTTCATCGGCAAGGATCAAAAGATTCGGCGGATGTCGTTTTGGGGACAGGCTGGTTATGACGGAAATGGGAACATTTCAACGCTGCTAGGCACGATTCAAGATGTGACCGAGCAGCGCAATGCAGAGCTGCTGCTGCGTGGACAGAATCTGATTCTCGATCAGATTGCCAAGGGTGCCAAACTGCAAGAGGTACTCCACGAAGTGGTTCGATTGGTCGAGAGCATGATTGACGGCGGGCTCTGTTCGGTGCTGCTCCTGGATGCCGATGGGCAGAGTCTGCGATTGGCTTCTGCTCCATCATTGCCTGCGGAATTTAATCGAGCGGTGAGCATCGTTCCCGTCGGTCCGCAAGTGGGCTCGTGTGGTACGTGTGTTTATCGTAGAGAGCCGGTGTATGTCTCAGACATTGCCAGCGATCCGCTGTGGATAGACTATCGGACCATTGCCATCGCGAACGGATTGGTCTCCTGTCTGTCGGTGCCGATCGTCTCTAGTGAGTTGAGAGAGTCATCGCGGGAGCCTCTGCCAACCCCGAGACCGGTGATCGGTACCTTCGCCCTGTATCGCAAGAACGCCACGCCAGAGTACGAACCGGCCGAGGTGACTGCGGTACTGGCGAGTGCGGCGCAGTTGGCGGGGGTTGCAATCGAGCGAGATCTGGCCAATGCCAGACTGCGTGCGAGTGAGGAGCGCTACCGGCATCTACTCGAAGCTGTGCCAGCTGGGATTTTGGTTCATTCCGAAGGACAGATTGAGTATTGCAACGCGGCCTTGTTGCGGATCGCTGGGTATACCCATCGGAGTCAGTTGGTCGGTTCGTCCGTCTGGAATCTAATGCCCAAAGAGCGCATTCCCATTGTCGCAGATCGCGTCAAGGCACTCCGTGCCGGAGCGAGCGCATACGCTGAAACGGATGAGTACCTGGTGCGGCGGGATGGCAACTTGGTTCCGGTACGTCCGGTGGCCACAGTGATTGCGGAGGGTGACCGCCGCTTGATGTTGACGGTCCTTTTGGACCGCAGCGAACAGAGGAGATCGGATGAACTGCTTCGCTCGATCATGAGCAGCGTGACAGACGCGATCATTACAACCGACCGCACTGGTGCGATCGTTGCTGCCAACTCGGCCTCTGCGCGCATGTTTGACTATCCGCCGTCAGAGCTTCTGGGGAAAAACATCTCGGTTCTGCTACCTCCTCCTTTCGATCTTCGGAGCGAAGGGAGTCTGGCCGAGCAGTCCTTACGGAGCGGCCAAACGGAATTGGTAGGGACCACGCGTGAGCTGTTTCCGGTTCAAAAGGGTGGGCGTACGTTTCCGGCGGAAGTCACGGTGTCTTGCTTTCTGCTCAACGGAGAACCGCACTACACGGGAGTGATTCGCGACATCAGTGCACGACGTCGGCTCGAAGAACAGCTCCGTCAATCGCAGAAGATGGAAGCGATTGGCCAGCTTGCGGGCGGTGTGGCTCACGATTTCAACAACCTATTGACGGTCATCAATGGCTATAGCGATCGGCTCCTAGAGCTTCTCGCCCCGGGAGACCCGCTGCAAGATGTCGCGGCCGATATTCGCGCCGCAGGAGAGAAAGCCGCCGAGCTCACTGCGCAGCTCCTGGCCTTTAGCCGTCGCGCCATCATTGAACCGAAGATTCTGGATCTCAATCAAATGGTGCAGTCGATCACGAGAATGCTGCGACGTTTGATCGGGGAAGACATCGGCTTGTTCACCCAGCTACGTCCTGGGATTCCCCACATCAGGATTGATCCGGTGCAGCTTGAGCAAGTCTTGATCAACTTATCGCTCAATGCCCGTGACGCCATGGTCCAAGGAGGGCGGCTGGTGATCTCGACCGCCGTGCAAGAACTCGCACCAGGGCACGGACAGGAGTCGCTGGAAGTACGTCCTGGTCGTTATGTGGTGCTCTCGGTTCAGGACACCGGAATGGGTATGACCGAAGAAGCGAAGCCGCGCATTTTCGAGCCATTTTTTACGACCAAGGGAGTTGGCAAAGGCTCGGGTCTGGGACTGGCGACGGTCTACGGAATCGTCCGCCAAGCAGGCGGCCACATCTCTTTTGAGAGCGAGTTTGGGAAGGGCACTACGTTTCGAGTGCTATTGCCAGCGCAGGGTCGTGAGCCACTGCTCGGACGCACCATGGCTACTCAGGGGGCGCCGCTCGGATCAGAGACCGTCCTATTGGCAGAGGATGCCGAGGTGGTTCGCAAGATGATCCGGCAAACCCTGGAGCTGCTGGGTTACAAAGTGATCGACGCTGAGTGTGGTCAACAAGCGCTGGAACGGGAGTCTCAGCATGCCGGGGAGATTGACCTGCTCTTGACCGATGTGGTGATGCCGGATTTTGGTGGGCGGACGCTGGCCGATGCGGTTCGCAAGCGCCGACCGACGATCAAGGTGTTGTACATGAGCGGCTACATGGAAGACTCGGTCACGCGTCATGGAGTGGAGTCCTTGGTGGATGCCTTCCTACAGAAGCCGTTTTCTTCACCTACGTTGGCGATGAAAGTACGCGCCGTGTTGGACGGAACAGACGAAAGCAGTCGCTAGCAGTCACTAGCAGTCACCCTGAAAGACCTGTACAGTGGGCTGCCATGAAACTTGTTTTCCCAGCTCCTGAGCGGAACAAACAGCCCATCTTGGAGGTACTCAAGAGAGTGCTTCCATCGTCGGGAATTGTGCTGGAGCTCGCAAGCGGGAGCGGTCAGCATGCCGTGTTTTTTGCGGAGCAGTTTCCGGGCTTGCAGTGGTTCCCCTCGGATCTTGCGCCCGAACATTTGGCCAGCATTGCGGAGTACGTGTCCGAAGCCAAGCTGCCCAACTTGCACCTGCCGCGTCGAATTGATGTGCTCGACTCCGAGTGGGGCATCGATTCTGCTGCGGTCATCTATAACGCCAACCTGATCCACATCGCTCCTTGGGAATGCACGGTTGGTCTTGTGAAAGGAGCGGCGCGGACCCTGGTTACGGGGGGACTCCTATGTATCTACGGTCCCTACCGGATCGGAGGCGTGGATACCTCCCCGAGCAATGCTGCGTTCGATGCGGATCTAAAGGCCCGTGATCCGCGCTGGGGTGTTCGGGATCTCGAAGCGGTGGTGTCGCTCGCTGCGGAATTTGGACTGCGCTTGGTGGAACGGGTCGCGATGCCATCCAACAATCAGACGCTGATTTTTGAAAGACAGTGATGCGCCGATGCCTATTCAGGAATCCAGCGCTTCTTGATGTTGTCGACGGTCCCGTTCTCTTTGAGTCGAGCAATCGCTTGGTTGATCTGGAGCACAGTCTCGGCCGGAAGGTTTGGCGAAAAGATCATGCCTTGGGATTGGCGATGGATGTTGCGAATCGCCACCTGGAAGGGGGCTCTGGGATTGACCTTGGTGAGGTAGTATTGAATCTGGGTATTGTCGGCGATCACGGCATCGACTTGACCGGACTGGAGTGCGTTGCAGGCTTGCTCTAGGCTGTCGATCTGTTGGATGCGAATCTGACCGCTTTGGGCAGCGGGTGACAGGGTTGCGTTGTAGCTCGTCACCCAGTGCTCGCTGACACTGCCGGTTCCCACAGAGACGGTTTTACCGGCTAGATCCGCGATACCACGGACTGTGCTCGCGACATCTTGGCTCGATTTTTTGATGATGTTGACCGACACAAAGCTGAGCAGTACAGAGGCCGCGATCATGCGGACGAAATAGGTGAAGCCGATCAAGCTGTTGCTGCGGGCGGTGGTAGCAATGACGTTGGTGCCCGGTCCCGACAGCAGGATTTGAAAGAGCTTGGAAAAGGTGCGGATCTTGCCCGTTTTGAGGGTGCTTTCTTGCGTAGCGTAGTTTTCCACCCGCCAGATGAACAGCGCGATCACAAAGATGAACGCGAGGATGCCGCCAAGCAGCTCTAGTAGATCCAGTGAAAACAGCGTTCGAACCACGGGTGACCAGATGTGAAACGGCTCCTTGCGAACCATGACCGCAAGTCCATCTTCCTGAACCGGCACACTGAATCGGTACTTGGCAAGTCGCTCAGGGGTCATGTTGATGCAGCCCACTGCGACGTCGACCTGCCCATCCTGACCGGCCTGTAGGAGCTGCTTAAAGTTCGGGATGTTCACTACCTCGAACGGTAGATTGGCGCTGACTGCGACCTCATTCCACGTCTCGTAAAAGGAGCCGCGCCATTGCCCATCGGGATTGAAGGCACACGGCATCGACTTGGCCGAAAATCCGACCTTGAGCGGTGGTCCTGCCTGGGCTGACGAAAGACTCCCAAACAGGAGCGGACAGAGCAACGTCCAAAGCGAGACAATCAGACGGATGTGGGGTGCGAATGGGACAGCGCGCAACGTGGAGTTCCTCGGTCAGGATGTTCTACAGATGGCCCGCAGGGATTCAGCAGAAAAGCGGTACAGCCGGACATCATGACGAGAGCGACAGCGGGCAGCAAGAGGGATGAATCTAGCGACGGGAAATGTCGAACAGCGGAGCGCTGAAGAGAGACCGAAGTTTAGGGGTGCAGCACGCAACTCCCGATCACCTCGCCCCGCCACTTGGCCCGCAGCGCCGCTTTGTACTCGGTGAGCGGAAAGCGGTGGGAGATGTAAGGTCGAATCTGTCCAGCGTCTACCCATTTCATGATCTGAGCCAGACGGGGCGCGCGCAGTGCCGGGTTGTGAAGCGTGGAAAGGATGGTTGGACAGCCCAGCACAGACAAGCCTTTCATCATGATCAAGTTGGTCGGCAGTAGGTTGGCATTGGGGGCACCTCGCTGACCCTTCCCTTTGGCAACAAAAGGAGTCGCTGCCCAGCCAACGATGAGGAACCGTCCGCCAAACTGAAGACAGCGCAGGCTCTCTAGTGAAATATCGCCGCCGACCCCATCGTAGACGACATCGACTCCCAAACCGCCGGTCAGCGCTTTGACTTCCTCACGGAAGCGACGGACTCCGGGGTCTCCTGCCTCACCGCGAATGCTGATCACGTGATCAGCACCTTGCTCTTTGACCACGGCGAGCTTGGCATCCGAGCGACCCGTTGCGATCACGGTGGCACCGAGCAGCTTGGCGATTTGGACTGCGGCCAACCCGGTCGATCCAGAGGCTCCGTTGATCAGCACGGACTCCCCTGCTTGCAGCTTCCCACAGGTGACAAGACAGTGATACGCAGTTTCATAGCTGCCGAGCAGAGTACACCCCTCATCGAATCCGAACCCACCAGGGAGTGGGTGTACCGCCTCCGCCGGTGCCACCGCATAGGATGCGAAGCCACCCCACGACTGATAGGCACCGAGCGAACGTGGACCAGCCAGGAGTCCATCAACATAGACCTCACCACCGACGGAAAATTCACGCTGAGAGACTTCTTTTCCGCACCAGAGGACAACGCCCGCGTACTCTAATCCGGGGGTATAGGGGAGCGGTGGCATGTGCTGGTACTGGCCGCTCGTCATCAGTAAATCCACCCAGCCAACTTGTGCGCTGCGTACCGCAATCAAGACATCGCGTGGACCCAAGGAGTCGACCGTCGGAACCGCCATCTCGATAAGAGCGAGACCTTTCTCGATGGCTTCTGCGGGATTTTCCGCGAATTCAGAGACCATCACACGCAGACCGGGTTTTGCTTCGATCGGGAACATGATCACTCCGCAAGATGATGGACAGAACGGACGGGCATCCGACTGATGCTGGGATTCCAGGTCGTCTGCGCGGCATCCTATCACGACCCTGCTTGGGAGGTGGTGTGGCCACGGCAAGATTTCTTACATTACGTAAGATATTAGGCTGATAAAGGGTGTAATCAGGGCGAAGCGATGCCAAATAGAGGCAAGCGAGAGACTAAATGGAATGCAAATTGTGGACACGCTGGTTGGTCGGCGTGTAGTGCCTTCTTTCCCGACAATCGTTCACCTCGACACCCGCTTTTTGAGGATGCACGAAAACGACAAGTGAGTGCCGTTGGCGACGGAATATGGCTGATCTAGTCTCCAATGCATACATATCCAATGGTTCGACGACCTTGCTGAGAGCCGATACCAAGGACGACGGTCAGAATGTGACATTGCGCACCTTTTGGGAATCCTGCGTGATAAAGATATAAGCGACAAATACACGATCCACACAGAGGAACGCAGCAATGGCATTCGATATCGAACGATTCGTAGATCTCTCGAAGGCAGTCGAGACATCCGATCTCGACTGGGAGTACATCAAGCGCGTCGGAATCTCCGCAGATGAGGCGAGAATCCTGCGCTACATGGCCGACGTTGAGAGCCACACCATCATCTATCTGCGCGATATTCTTTCAGGACACACTGCGGGGGATCCAGAGATCACCCAGTTTATGGCGTGCTGGGTCTACGAAGAGACGCACCACGGTCGGGCGCTCGATCGGTTTCTTGCGGCTTGTGGACACGCTCCAGAGTCAGGCCGCTACACCAAGGTTCTGGCGACCATGAGCTGGCAGGAACATCTTGAGGGGTTTTTGACCACCAATATTCCCAAGCTCACGCCGCACTTCGCCGCTACCCATATGTCGTGGGGCGCTGTCGATGAGATGATGGCCGCTTCGGCCTACACCCAGCTTGCCTACTACACCAAAAATGAGGAGCTCTCGAAGCTCCTTTTGCGGATGGCCAAGGACGAGCGGCGTCACCAGTCATTTTATTACCATCAAGCAGAGAAGCGGCTGCAACATCCGCTGGCCCAGGCGATCTGTGCGACGGCACTGCGGGTGTTCTGGAATCCGGTGGGAATGGGTGTTGGTGAAGCGAACACACTCGGGTTGATCGGTGCTCTGCTGTATGACGATGAGCGCGGTCGTGAAGATCTGCGACGTATGGACCGGTTGATGGCGAAGCTGCCCGGACTCGGCTGGTTTGGTCGTGTCTCGCTGGAAGTCGGCAAGGCCATCGACACGTTCCGCGCCACGGAGCCGGAGCGCGCCAGGCAGATCGACGAGCACAAAGCGAACTTCCATCGCGAGCGAGGCGCGATGCCGGAAAATCCGGACTTCGCGTTGACCGCCGCAAACTAGCAGGACAGAGAAGCAGATATTAGTATTTTGATCTGCTTCTTATGCTCCATCGGCCATCACACTCGATCTGCGCTTACGGTTGAAGCGTGGTGACACGACCCTTGGCCGGTGAGAACACTGCGTCTACTAGCGCCGTGATTTCGGCGGCGAGTGGCGACTTGTGGAATGGCTCGTATTCCCAGTCCAGATAACTACTCAGTCGCGAAAGCACGTCGTTCCTGCTGTAGCCCAGACGGCGCAGGAGCCCGGCCCGTTCACTGATTTCGCGACGTCGGACTTCCAGGTTGCGCGCTCCCGAGTGGGCGCTGATGATCGGAGAAACCTTGGACGAAAGCCAGGGGAACGGGGGCGCAAGGGTCGCTGGGTCCGTCGAACTGGGGGACTTCTCGGAGCCTGGGGCGCGCTTTTTCGGTGTCGGCATGGGCGAATCCTAATACGGGTTACGGGTGCAGAGCGAGCTGCAAAGTGGGACCAAGATCCACCTCGATCGGAGCTTCGACTGGCAGGACTTCGCCGTCGAGAGTAAAGATCGGTTCGTTCGTCTCAATGCGGAGGTGTCGCGCCGGGTGGTTGGTGTAGCGCGGATCGCGGGGTAGCTCGGCCCGTCCGGTCAGGGTCCGTGCCAGCGCCTTCATCGTCGTAAATGGCGTGCGCAGCATGCCAAAGTCGAGCGGCACCTTGCCGTTCATCAGCAGCGGTACCATCGCCGCTAGCTCACGCGACGACACCGCGTAGGCCAGGAAGTGGAAATTGTCCCCGACCAGTTCGCCAGGGAACGGCTCGACGAGCCGCTGTACAGCGCCCGTGGTGTTGGCAAACACCGCCGCAAACGAGCTGTGGGACACCGGCAGTCCATCGGCAAACACCACCGCCTGCTGTTCATCCAGCAGGGGCGCAAAGGAGGTCCGCACCGGGCTCAGCGCGGCCGCGATCGCTTGGATCCCCAGTCCAAACGCCGCCAGCTTGCCTTTTCCCCCCCGCTCATACCGATCGAGCAGTCGCACCAGCGGTCCCATCCCAAACGTAAATCCGTACAGAACCGTGGCTCCCGTGCGAACTCGCAGCAGTGGAATCTCTCGGTAGCGGAGCGTCCCGGCGTGGTACGCGGACAGCACCGCCCGGAAGTTGTCAGATGGCGTTCCGCTCATCCCGAGCTTTGTCGCTGTCACGTTCATCGTCCCACCACCCAGCAGAAACAGTCGAGGTGGCGAGGCACCGTGGAGCGGCAGCCGCAATAGCTCGTTGATGACGTGAAAGATCGTACCGTCGCCGCCGTAGATGCAGACGAGGTCCGCTCGCTGTCCGACCGCTGACAGTGCTGCACCGACGTCGTCGATGTGGTCGGTCACGATGCGACGAACGCCTTTGGCCTCTGGGCTATCCAGAACCCCCGCCAGCGCCCGCCATCTACCCCCTGCGCGAGGATTGCACAGAAGCACCACGTCCTTGCGTGTCTGGTTTGCCATGTACTAGCACCGTACCGAATTCCGTCCCGCCGTGGAATCGACTTGCGGGGTGCGTTGACAAGCTGGCGGGCAAAAAGGGAAGCTCGCCGCCCATGGCTGCCAGAACTCCGTCTGTGTCTGCTCTCCTTTTTGCGGTCCTTGCCAGTGCTGCTTGTGGTTCGACCTGGCCGCAGGTGCTCGACCCCACCGACATCGTCACCCTTCGCGAGGGAACCCCTCACATCCGTCGGGTGGCTGACCTCGGCTCACCGCATATTGGCAAGGCGGGTCCGCTCGCTCCCGCTTCCGATGGCCAAATCTGCGTTGGGGAGCAGCTTCTCATCGAAGGCTCGGGCTTTGGCAAACAGCCGACCGTACTCCTCGGCGGACGACCGGCCGAGGTGCGTTGGCGGACCTCCGGCGGCGGTCTGATTGTGCAGGTTCCGACCGGCGGACCGACAGGTGCGCAGCCGCTGGTGGTAGAGGCTGCTGGTAAGCGTGCCGAAGCGACGGTTACCGTGCATCGCTTGGCGGTGGTACTCGACGGACAACGCGGGCTCCTGCATACGCTGCGGATTGCCGGTGGTGGTGGACAGAGTCCAACGGTAGAGGCCTATGGCAAGCCGCTGGTGGTGGCGGGGGCGCGAGGTCTCGCGGTTTCAAGCGATGGGGCAGCGGCCTATGTACTGCTTCACAGCGGCGATCGCGAACAAGTGGCAATCGTCGATTTGACAGCGGCGGCTGGACCGAGTGTGCGGGAGCTGCGGCCGCTGCGGCACCGGGCTTCGGCGATCGTTGGTGCCGCAAGTGCGCCCACGGTTGCGATTGTCGGCGAAAACGAACTCACGCTGTGGGATGTCAGTGAGGCGAATCGGCCCATCTCTTGGCCGGTGGCCGCGCTGCCGACGGAAGCGCACGGCGCGACGATGTTTGCGCTCCATCCGAATGGAACGCTACTCGCGGCGGGCTTTGCGGCCCAAAACGAGGTCGCGCTCATCGATGTTCGTCCGAGCCGTACCGAGGTCGTGCCCAAGGAAGCAGCGCGGACGATGGTTCTGCCGCTAGCCCGTCAGCCACTTTTGCATAGCGTGCGGTTTTCCTCCGACGGTGAACTGCTGTGGGCTCTCAGTGGGGAGGGACTGCTCGGCACTGCGCAGCAGACCACCCAGCTTGTTGCAGTCACCGTCAGTGACAAAGAACCTGGAGGCATCAAGCGGTCGCTGCAGCTCGGCAAGCCGCTCGAGATCAAAGACGCCGGCTCACCGCTGTGGCTTTCCGTCGCTCGCAGCCAGCCGATTGCCAGTGGCGCGACCATCCGAACCGTTCCCGAGCGTTCGTTGGTGGTGTTTGCGACCGCGCCTCGTACAGAAGGCAACAGGCCGCAGCCGGGCTCGCTGTTTCGGGTGGGGGCAGGCGGTGCTCTCAAGACCGTGATCACCGGCCCTCAGATGTTCCCGAGCGTGGATCTGAGTCCTGATGCCGGACTGGCCGTGGCCGCCGAGCAGAACATCAGTGGTCCACTGACCGTGACCGTTGCTGATACCGAGATCAAGACCACAGCCTCGCTGACGCTGGGTACCGCCACGGCCACTACAGAGAAGGCACCGATCGCGATCGTCGTTCAGCCGTAGCCAGCGGCTGGCCGGGGTTGCTTAAGTCGCGACATCCCCCGACAGCAGCCGTTCGACAAAGCCGTCGTCCTTACGAATCAGCAGCGCTCCATCGGGATCGATGCCGATCGATTCTCCCTGAACCACGCCGCTGGCGGTGTGAATCGTGATCATTCGTCCTGGCGCGGTCAGCTCGGCGCAGGCGGCAAAGGCTTGTGTCACCCAGCCCGATCCATCGCGCACAAAGCGCTGATAGAGCGGCTCGAACTGACCGAGCAGTCGTACCGCGAAGTCGTGGACAGACAGGGACGGCGTTTTTTCCGCGAGCAGCTTGCGCAGGCTGGTGGCCGGGAGGTTCGCAGGGAAGTCGAGTCCAGCGACGTTGACCCCGACACCGACGATCACAAAGTCACAGCGTGCTCCAACAAGCGTCATCTCGGTCAGGATCCCGGCCACCTTGCGCAGTCCAGTGGGCGTTCGTGCAAGCAGATCGTTTGGCCACTTGAGCAGTAGCGGCGATTTGGTCACGCCGTGTTCATCGAGCAGCTCCCTCGCCGCTTCATAAACGGCCAGCCCCGCGCACAGCGTGAGCAGCGGGATCTGCCAGGCGATGCCGCGGTCGCGGTCCGAGTAGTA
>ERZ724524.834-NODE-834-length-20105-cov-4.955112_pt1 | contig 20105 bp, 17 predicted proteins | sample MGYA00376057_ERZ724524 | MGnify/ENA primary metagenome ERZ724524 (study PRJEB28724, sample SAMN07190888) | wastewater metagenome | isolation source: influent of sewage treatment plant in Hong Hong | place: USA: Christiansburg, Virginia | collected 2016-03-01 ...
CGCCCAGGTGGCTGTCGTCGTCGTCGCCGATGGGGGTTTCCATGGAGATCGGCTCCTTGGCGATCTTCATGATCTTGCGGATCTTGTCTTCCGGGATTTCCATCTTCTCGGCCAAGACGCTGGCATCGGGCTCGAAGCCAAACTCTTGCAAGTGCTGGCGGCTGATGCGGTTCATCTTGTTGATGGTTTCGATCATGTGCACCGGGATGCGGATGGTGCGCGCCTGGTCGGCAATCGAGCGGGTGATGGCCTGACGAATCCACCACGTCGCGTAGGTCGAGAACTTGTAGCCCCGGCGGTATTCAAACTTGTCCACCGCCTTCATCAGGCCGATGTTGCCTTCTTGGATCAAGTCCAAGAACTGCAAACCGCGATTGGTGTACTTTTTGGCGATGGAAATCACGAGGCGCAAGTTGGCCTCGATCATTTCCTTCTTGGCGTTGCGGCTGGCGCGCTCGCCTTGGTTCATGCGCTTGTTGATGTCTTTGAGCTGGTCCAGCGGCACCACCACGGTCGATTGCAAGTCCATCAGCTTTTGCTGAATGTCTTGCACCGGCGGGATGTTGCGGCCCATCACGGCGCTCCACGACTTGTTGGCAGCGGCTTGCTTTTCGATCCACTTCAGGTTCAGCAAATGGCTCACGGCCTTGTTGCCGTTCTTGTCGCGGCCGCTGAATTCGGTGATGAATACCTCTTGCGGGTAGCCGCACTTGTCCACAATGATGCGGCGCAGCTCACGCTCTTTCTTGCGCACGTCGTCCACTTGGGCGCGCACCATGTCGCACAGCTTTTCGATGGTCTTGGCGGTGAAGCGAATCGTCATCAGCTCTTCGGACAAGAGCTTTTGCGTCTTCATGTAGGTGGAGGTGCCGTAGCCTTCTTTGGCGTAGACGGTGCGGATCTTCTCGTGCAGCTCGGTGATGCGGTCAAAGCGTTCCAGCGCTTGATTCTTCAGCTCTTCGAGCTTTTTGGTCAGGGCTTTGGAGCCGCCTTTGCCGTCGTCGTCGTCGAACTCGTCGAAGTCTTCTTCGGCCACATAGTCATCGGCCTCGTTGATGTTGGAGAAGCCGTCCACGATGGTGGAGATCACCACTTTGCCGTCGCGAATGTCACCGGCCATGCGCAAAATTTCGGCGATGGTGGCGGGCGAGGCGCTGATGGCTTCCATCATGTCCATCAAGCCGCCTTCGATGCGCTTGGCGATTTCGATTTCGCCTTCGCGGGTCAGCAGTTCGACGGTGCCCATTTCGCGCATGTACATGCGAACCGGGTCGGTGGTGCGGCCAAATTCGCTGTCCACGGTCGAGAGCGCGGCTTCGGCTTCTTCTTCGGCTTCTTCTTCGGTGGCGGCGGTGGGCGCGGTGTTGTTCAGCAGCAGGGTTTCGGCATCGGGCGTTTGCTCGTACACCGCCACGCCCATGTCGTTGAGCATGTTGACCACGACTTCCAGCGTTTCGGCATCGACCAGCTTGTCGGGCAAGTGGTCGGAGATTTCGCCGTGGGTCAAATAGCCGCGTGTCTTGCCCAACTTGATCAGGGCTTTCAGGCGCAGGCGGCGCTTGGCCAAGTCTTCTTCAGACAAGACGGTTTCATCAAGGCCGAATTCCTTCATCAAGGCGCGTTCTTTGGCCTTGCTGATCTTCATGCGCAGCGGCTTGACCTTTTCGGTGGTGCCGGGCGTGGTCTCGACGACGGGCTCACCGGCCAGTTCGTCTTCAATGTCGCTCATGTCCAAGTCGTCAGCATCACCGCCTTTGGCGCTGGCGGCGCTGGTGCCGGTGGTGGCCTTCGGCTTGCGGCCACGCTTGACAGCAGGCTTGGCTTTGGTGGCGCTGGTGCTGCTGTCGTCGCTGTCCGCATCGCTGCTGGTGGCCTCGGCGCTGGCTTTGGGCGGGCGACCGGGCTTTTTCTTCACGGTGGCACCGGCTTTGAGCAGGGCATCGGCGGCTTCTTTGAGCTTTTGGGCAGTGGACTTCGTTTCGGACACGGTTCAACTTTCGTTTCAGGCTGGGCAGGCACGGTCGGCGCTTTGATGGGGCTGGCGGCGCGTGGACAGGAGCTTGGGCGACACGCGGGCAAAACGCACGTGCATGAGTCGATGCCGCGCAGGTGGCACGGTGGCGGTCAAGACGGTTTTGCGGGCGGGTTCTCAACGGCAAGATGAGTGGGCGAACATTTGGCGTGCAGTCCTTGCGGTGGTGGCCGAAGTGCGCTGATGGCATCGTGTGGCCGGGCCCGGAGGTGCTGCTGTCGCTCTTGCCTAGTGCAACCCTATATTGTAGCTCTTAGCACGATGTCAAGCCCTGATGGAGCGATTTTTGTGCTATGGCCCGTCAGCTTGCGCTGGCTTGCAGCGCCAGTGTCCGGCGGCGTTCGTGCAGATGCCGGTAGCGATCCAAGTCGCCAGCAGCGATGGCTTCGTTTTCCAGCTGCATCAGCCGTTGGTTCAAGATCAGGTCGATCAGGGCGCGCAGTTCTTGCGTGGCTTCGCTGTGAGCTTCGGGGTCGGCGCTGGTATCGGGCGGCAGTTGCGTCAGGGCTTGGTGGGCCAAGGTGTCGAATGCGGCGGCTTGCGGGGCTTCGGGCAGCAGTGTGCGCAGGGTGTCGGGCGGCAGCGGGCCTTGGTCTTGAAACAAGCTGTCAAGCCAGACGAACAGCGGCCCGTGCGGCGCGGGCAGCTCGCACAGCAGCGCGTGGTCTTCGTGCGTCAGGGTGTCCCAACCGGCCATGTCGTTGAGCAGCAGCCGGGCGGCGTGATCGGCGCGGCTGGCGGGGGCTGGGTGGCTGGTGCCTTGCGCCGGACGCGGTTCCGTGCTGGGTTTGCCGCTGCGAGATTTGCCAAATTTGGACTTGAAGCCGGGCCGATCCGTGCGGCGCGGCGCGGCCTGGGGCGCTTCGGGGGCGCTGGCGTAGCCGTCATCCATCGGCGGTGCGACGGGCGCTGGGGCCACTGGTTGGCCGTGCCAGACCTCGGTCAGCTCTTGGTTGCTGAGCTGCACGCGCTGCGCGATGTCGCCCAGCAACTGGCGCTTGAGTGCGCCTTCGGGCAGCGGCTGCCACAGCGGTTTGGCCTGACTGGCCAAGCGGGCGCGGCCTTCGGCGCTGCTCAGGTCGCAGCCCTCGCTGGCGGCTTCAACCAAGAAGCGCGACAGCGGCATGGCCTCGCTGACTTGCTGGGCGAAAGCGGCGGGGCCGTAGCTGCGGATGTAGCTGTCCGGGTCGTGTTCGGCGGGCAAGAACAAGAATTTGACGCTGCGCACATCGCTGGCATGGGGCAGCGCGCCATCCAAGGCTTTGCGGGCGGCGCGTTGCCCGGCGGCATCGCCGTCAAAGCTGAACACCACCGCATCGGTGAAGCGAAACAGCTTTTGCACATGCTCGGGCGTGCAGGCGGTGCCCAGCGTGGCGACCGCGTTCGGAAAGCCCAGCTGCGCCAGCGCCACCACGTCCATATAGCCTTCGGTGACCAGCACGTAACCCGCGTCGCGCAGCGCATGGCGCGCTTCAAACAGGCCGTACAGCTCGCGGCCTTTGTGGAACACCGGGGTTTCGGGCGAGTTCAGGTACTTGGGTTTTTCATCGCCCAGCACGCGCCCGCCAAAGCCGATGCACTCGCCCTTGACGTTGCGAATCGGGAACATGATGCGGTCACGGAAGCGGTCATAGCGCTTGTCGTCTTCCTCGTTGACGATGACCAAGCCGCTTTCGGCCAGCAGCGGGTCGTCGTACTGCGGGAACACGCCGGCCAGCGTGCGCCAGCCCTCGGGCGCGTAGCCTAGGCCAAATTGTTTGGCGATTTCGCCCGATAAGCCTCGGCCTTTCAAGTACGCGATGGCGCGCTGCGAGCCTTTGAGGTGCTTGCGGTAGGCCTCGCCCGCTTTTTCCAGCACGTCGCTGAGCGTGGCTTGCTTTTCGCGCTGCTCGGCTTGGCGAGCGCGCTCTTGCGGCGAGAGGTCGTCTTCAGGCACTTTCAGTCCGACTTGCTGAGCCAAGTCTTCGACGGCTTCGGGAAAGCTCATGCCCGCGTGGTCCATCAAAAAGCTGATGGCGTTGCCGTTCTTGCCGCAGCCAAAGCAGTGATAGAACTGCTTGACCGGGCTGACGCTGAAGCTGGGCGATTTTTCGCCATGAAACGGGCACAGGCCCATGAAGTTGGCACCGCCTTTGCGCAAAGGCACGTAGCGGCCCACGATCTCGACCACGTCAACGCGGGCAAGCAATTCTTGGATGAAGCTTTGGGGAATGGTCACCGGGGTATTTTCACTGCTAGCGTGCGCCCATGAAAAAAGCCCGCTGAAAGCGGGCTTTTTTGCGGCAGAGCCAGGAAGACTTATTTGGCAGGAGCCGGGGTCTTCTTGCTGGGGTGCTTGCTTTTCTTGTGCTTGGCCATGGTGAATCTCCTTGAGTACGTGTTGCTGTGGTCAGCCGGAGAATCCCGGCCAACCCCTGTCTGACTCCGCTTGGGACAATGTTCCAATCAGTGTCAGGTGTAGCTTCAACGCATCAGCTTCTAGCCCCGTTGACACCGCGCACAGAGAAATTTCAACTTCTTGAATGGGGTGACGTGTTTCAGGTGCTGGCCCGCACCAGCAGCTCATAACCGAGGTCAACGCAGGGCGACGCGACAGCTTGGCCGCTCATCAGCGCCAGCAGCATGCGGGCAGCGGCCTCGCCGATTTCGGCACGTGGCGTGCGCACCGTGGTCAGCGGTGGCAGCATTTGTGCGCTGCCGGTCAGGTCATTGAACCCGGCTACCGCCACGCGCTGCGGCACCGCCACGCCCAGCCGCAATGCCGCCAGCAGCGCGCCCTGTGCCAAGTCGTCGTTGCAGAAAAACACCGCGTCCACATCAGGCTGCGCACTGATGATCTGCTCAAACATCTGCCCGCCCAGCGCCAGCGACGAGGGCGCTGGGTTCAGCCATTCGAGCGCCGGGTCGTAGCGACCGGCCACGCCCAGTTCGCGCCGCCAGCCTTCGAGCCGCTGCAAGGTGCGCGCATCAAGCTGTGCGGCAGCAAAGGCGATGCGCTGGCGGCCTCGACCAAGCAAATGCCGGGTCATCTCCGCCCCAGCGTCGGCCTGCGAAAAGCCGACGCTGTACACGCCGGGCGTGCGGCAGACTTCCATCACATGCACGCAGGGCACGCGGCTTTGGGCAATCAAGGCGCGGGCGGTGTCGCTGCGCTCCAAGCCGGTGACGACCAGGCCCGCCGGGCGCTGGAGCAGCAGTTCGCGCAGCAGCAGTTCTTCTTCGTTGGCGTCGTAGTGGGTCACGCCCATCAGCGTTTGGTAACCGGCTTGGCGCAGGCTGCGCTGGGCCGCTTCGAGCAAATCAACAAACAAGGTGTTCGACAGCAGGGGAATCAGCACCGCCACGTGGGCGCTGCGCTGCGAGGCCAGCGCCCGCGCCGCCGGGTCGGGCACATAACCCAGATGCTGCGCGGCAGCTTGCACCCGCTCCACCAGCGCCGGATCGACCGCACGTTCACCCCGCAGCGCGCGCGACACGGTGATCGGACTCACCCCGGCGCTGCGGGCCACATCGGCCAAGGTGATGCGGCCAGTGGCGCGGGGGCGGGCGGTAGATGGAGTCATGAATCTAGGGAAACTACTGAGCAATGGGTTGATGATGCTCGCATAGGATAGCGCTATCCCAAGACGTGCGCCAGCTGGACAACCCTCAGTCAACCCGCCTTGCGGTGGGCGGCACCGAGCCCCAGCCTTCGCCCTTTATTTTGATCTTTTTGGATAGCGCTATCCAGACTTTAAACATGACAGATTTCCTTGTAATCATGGGTGTGGCCGGTTGCGGCAAGTCCAGCCTGGGCGCAGTGGTGGCGCAAGCGACTGGCCTGACGCTGCTGGAAGGCGACGACTTTCACAGCCCGGCCAACCGCGCCAAAATGAGCCAAGGCACCGCCTTGACCGATGCCGACCGCGACGGCTGGCTTGCCACCCTGAGTCAGCAACTGCGTGAGCATCCCGAAGGCATGGTGTTGACCTGCTCGGCGCTCAAACTCGCCTACCGCGAGCGTCTGCGCCAAGCGGCACCCGGCCTGCGCTTCGTGTTCCTCGACATCAGCCGCGAACAGGCGCAGACCCGCGTCGCCGCACGGGCCTCGCAGCATTTTTTCTCGACCAGCTTGGTTGACAGCCAGTTCGCCACGCTGGAAGTGCCGACTGGCGAAGCGGGCGTGCTGCGGGTTGATGCGCAGCAATCGCTCGACCAACTCCAGGCCGAAGTCACGGCTTGGCTGAACACTCACAAGGAGCAGGCATGAGCACCGAAACCCTGATTTCCGCACCTCCCAGTCGCTTTCAGCGCATCAGCAACTGGCTATTGGCCCTGTGCTTGGGCGTGATGGCGGTGGCGGTGTTCATCAACATCGTGCTGCGCTACGGCTTTGGCAGCGGTGTTCCCGCCAGCGAAGAGCTGTCGCGCCTGCTGTTTGTGTGGATGGTGTTCATCGGCGCGACCTCGGCCTACCCGCTGGGCGAGCACATGGCCTTCACCAGCTTGGTGGGTCTGCTGAAAAACCGCCCCCGCCTCATGCTGGTCATGACGATCTTCATTCGCCTGCTGGTGTTGCTGGGCTGCGTGCTGATTGGCCGGGGCGCTTGGCAACAAGTCGTGGTGGGGTTGGACAGCTATTCGGTGGTGTTGGGCTACCCGACGGCGTTGCTGCCGCTGCCCGCCTTTTTGTGCGCCACGGCCATTGGCCTGATGGCGCTGGTTGAGATCATCAAACGCACGCCGCTCGACCTCGGTCACGGTGCGGAAGTGGAGTAAACAGCATGAGCAACGAAGGTCTCGCTTTCATCGTTTTTTCAGTTGGCATGCTGGTGCTGATGGGCATCGGCATGAACATGGGCTTGGCGCTGGTGCTGACCGGCGCGGGCATGGCTTGGGTGCTGGGCTTTTGGGACACCCAACTGCTGGCGCAAAACCTGGTTGCCGGGGTGGACAGCTTTCCGCTGCTGGCGGTGCCGTTTTTCATCTTGGCCGGTGAGTTGATGAACTCGGGCGGCATCAGCCGCCGCATCATCGCCATGGCGCAGGCTTGGGTTGGACACATTCGCGGCGGGCTGGGCTTTGTCGCCATTGCTGCCGCCGTGATGATGGCCAGCATGAGCGGCTCGGCGCTGGCCGATACCGCCGCGTTGGCCACCATCTTGCTGCCCATGATGCGCCAGCAGGGCTATCCGATGCACACCTCGGCGGGCTTGATTGCCTCGGGCGGCATCATCGCGCCCATCATTCCGCCGTCCATGCCGTTTGTGATTTACGGCGTGACCACCAACACCTCAATCTCGGCGCTGTTCATGTCGGGCATCGTGCCCGGCATCATCATGGGGGTGGCCTGATCGTGGCGTGGAAGCTGGTGCTGCGCAAAATGGACTTGCCCGAAGGCCAACCTCTGCCCATGCAAGAGCGGCTGCGCGCCACCGTCCAAGCGTTTTGGGCCATGTTGATGCCGCTGATCATCATCGGTGGCATGAAAACCGGCATCTTCACGCCGACCGAAGCGGCTGTGGTGGCGGCGTTCTACGCGCTGTTTGTCGCCCTGTTCGTCCACCGCGAGATGAAGCTGGCCGAGATCCACGGCGTGCTGGTGCGCGCTGCTAAGACCACCGCCATCGTCATGTTCTTGTGCGCTGGTGCCCAAGTCGCCAGCTACATGATCACGCTGGCCGACTTGCCCGGCACGCTCACCAACTGGCTCGGCCCGCTGGTCGAAAGCCCCAAGCTGCTGATGGCCGTGATGATGGTGGTGCTGGTGATTGTGGGCACGGCGCTGGACTTGACGCCCACCATCTTGATCTTCGCCCCGGTGATGCTGCCGATTGCCGTCAAGGCGGGAATTGACCCGGTGTACTTCGGCTTGATGTTTGTGCTCAATGGTGCGATTGGCCTGATCACGCCGCCGGTGGGCACGGTGCTCAACGTGGTGGCTGGCGTGGGTCGTTTGCCGCTGCACCGGGTGATTCAGGGGGTGAATCCTTTCCTGATCACCTATGTGCTGATCCTGATTTTGTTTGTCCTGTTTCCCCAGATCGTCACCGCGCCCGTCGCGTGGATGCGCTAACCCTCCCTACAACTCCAGGAGACTTTTCATGACTATTCTTCGCAGAACCGTGATCGCTGCTACCGCTGCCGTGGCCTTGAGCGCCTCGTTTTCAGCACTGGCGCAAGACATCAAACCGCGCCTGATTCGCTTTGGCTACGGCCTGAACGAGCAAAGCAACCAAGGCCGCGCCGCCAAGGTGTTTGCTGACGCGGTCGATAAAGCCTCGGGCGGCAAGATGAAGGTGCGCGCCATTGGTGCCGCCGCGCTCGGCCCCGACACGCAAATGCAGCAAGCCTTGATTGGCGGTGCGCAGGAAATGATGGTGGGCTCAACCGCCACGCTGGTCGGCATCACCAAAGAAATGGCGCTGTGGGACACGCCGTTCCTGATCAACAACGCCAAAGAAGCCGACACCCTGCTTGACGGCCCGATTGGCGACAAGATCAAAGACAAGCTGCAAGAAAAAGGCTTGGTCGGCTTGGTGTACTGGGAAAACGGCTTTCGCAACCTGACCAACAGCAAGCGCCCCGTCACCAAGGTGGAAGACTTGGACGGCATCAAACTGCGTGTGATGCAAAACAACGTGTTCTTGAACAGCTTCAAGACGCTGGGCGCGAATGCGATTCCGATGGCCTTCTCAGAGCTGTTCGGCGCGCTGGAGACGCACACCGTGGACGGCCAAGAAAACCCGTACAACACCATCTTGTCGAGCAAGTTCTACGAGGTGCAAAAGTACCTGACGGTGACCAACCACGTCTACAGCCCGTGGATTTTGCTGGTCAGCAAAAAGTGGTGGGATCAACTGTCCAAGGCCGAACAAAAGGTGCTGATGGACGCCGCCAAGACCAGCCGCGACTTTGAGCGCAAAGACACCCGCGAAGAAGCCTCCAAGGCCATGGCCGACCTCCAGTCCAAAGGCATGCAGGTCAATGAACTGTCGCCCGCTGAAGTCAGCCGCATGCGCAACAAGCTGACCCGCGTCTATGCCAGCATCGGCACCGAAGTGGGGATGGATCTGTGGACAGCCACGCAAAACGAACTGCTGAAGATTCGCGGCAAGTGAATCTGGCGTTTGCCCAGACCCACTGTGCTTGACGCAGCGGTGAAGCGGCGGGTGATCGCGGTCGTGGGGCCGGTGGAGATGGGCTGGCTGCGTTGACAATGGCGCACCCGACGCGCCACTTCATCCGCTTTGCCTTTGCTCTTCATGACCCGTGCCCCTTACCGCCCCCGTGATTTCCTGAGTTTTTTGCTGTGCGCCCCGTTTTTCTGGATGCTGGGCTTTTTGGTGTTGGAGGCCGCGCTGGCCGCCACCGGCACCGCGCTCATCATTGAAGCCGGACACGATGTGGCGCAGGCCACTTTCTTGGTTGCCGACTTCATTTGGATTGGCTTGGCGCAATCGGTGGCCTATGGCGTGGGCGCGACCAGTTGGGTCTTTGCCGAGCGCGCAGGCTTTGGCGCGTTTGGCCGCTACATGATGCGCTTTGCCCGCGACAACAAGCCGCTGGCCTCGTTGCTGACCAACGCCACGCAGCGCGAAGCGGTCGAACCCTTCTTGACCAACGAAGCCTTCCACATCTTCTTTGAGCTGGTCTACGAGCTAGAAGCTGACTTGAAGCTGTTCTTCAACCTGCTGTTCAACGGCGTGGTGCTGGGTTACGCGATTGATGCGGGTTTGCCGTGGGTGTACGCCGGGGTGTTCGTGCTGCTGCTGGGCCTGCAATGGCTGGTGCGCAAGCCGGTGGCGCGCACTTACCTGCAACACCAGCGCGCCACCAACCGCATGACGGCCCACACCTACACCGCGTGGGACAACATCTTCAGCGGCAACCGCTACAACTTTCGGCTCTGGCACGGCGGCTTCAAAACGCGGCTGCGGGCGGCGCTGGCGGCGCAAATCCGCGCCATCTTGGCCCGCGAGGGGCTGGCGGCCATCAGCGGCATCATCGCGCTGACGGTGGTGTTCAGTTACTTGGCCATGATTGCCGCACGCGACGTGGGCAACACCGGCTTGCTGATTGCGCTGGCCGCCACGCTGCCGCGCCAGATCGACATGTCCAGCAACGTCTACGGTTTGGCCTCGGGTTGGAACGACTTGCTGGCCGTGTGGACGCGCATTGGCGGCGCGTGCAATGCCATGCGCCCCGAACCCGATGCTGACTTTGAAACCCGCGTCTGCTTTGACCAACTCGCGCTGCTGCACCACGGCCAGCCGCTGCCCTGCGCCACGGTAGACGAAGCGTTGCACGCGCTGGCCCCGCTGACCTGTGGGCGGGTGCTGGTGCGCGGCGGCAACGGCGCGGGAAAATCAACGCTGCTGGCGGTGCTCAAAACCCGGTTGGGCCCGGATGCGTTTTACTGGCCCACCGCCGACAAACTGGCCTTCGTCTTTGCGCAAGCCGACACCCACCCCGCCCACGCCACGGGCGACGCTGAAGAATCGGAAGACGAAGAAGCCGACGACACCGATGCCATCGCCGCCGCTGTGGCCCGCCGCGCCGGGTATTCATCCGGTGAGCGCCAGTTGCAATCCTTGCGCGAAATCGTGGCCCAGACCCGCGCCCGCGTCTACCTGCTCGACGAGTGGGATGCCAACCTTGATGCCGCCAACCGCGCTGAAGCCGACAGCTTGGTGCGCGAGCTGGCGAACCGGGCGCTGGTGGTGGAAATCTCGCACCGCGACCGGGTCTGAAGCGGCGGGCGGCAGCTTCAGTCGCCCAGCACCACGCCTTCGCGGCGCGGGTCGGCACCGCCCAGCCAAACCGGCTGGCCGTTTTGCGTGCCGCGCTCAATTGCTTGCAGGCCGCTGGTCATGCCCATTTCGCGCACGGTGTGGCCGCTGGCGCGCAGGGCGTCCAAGGTGGTGGCGGGGAAGCGTTTTTCTTCCAGCAGCACCGGGCCGCCCGTGGAGCCAAAGTTGGGCAGGCTGATGGCTTGTTGCGGCGTCAGGCCCCAGTGCAGCGTGCCGATCAGCGTTTTGGCGGTGTAGTGGATGATGAGTGCGCCGCCGGGGCTGCCTGCGCTCATCAGTAGTTCGCCGGTTTGGCCGTCAAACACCAAAGTGGGAGCCATCGACGAGCGCGGGCGTTTGCCCGGTTGCACCCGGTTGGCGACGGGGCGGCCAGCGGCGTCGGTGGGGGCGAAGCTGAAGTCGGTCAGTTCGTTGTTCAGCAAAAAGCCGCCGCTCAGGCCGTTGGGGCTGACCAGCAGGCGCGCGCCGAATTGATCTTCGATGGTACTGGTCATGGCCAGCGCGTGGCCTTGCCCATCGACGATGCTGATGTGGCTGGTGCCGTATTCGGGTTGATCCAGCATGGGCGCAAAGCTGGTTTGCACGCCGCCCGGCTGGCCCGCCGGGGCGTTGGGCATGGGGGCTGCGCCGGGGGTGGAGTTGATAAGGCGAGCGCGTTCGCTCAGATAGTCGGGGGCCAGCAAACTCATCCAGCCGCCTGTCGGGGCGGGGACGAAATCGGGATCGCCCAGGTATTGGGCGCGGTCGGCAAAGGCGAGGCGCGCGGCTTCGCTGTACAGGTGCAGCCAGTCGGCAGCGGGCAGACCGTTGTGCTGCGGCAGGGCGTCGGCTCCAGTGCGTTGCAGCAGCCCCAGGATTTGGCCGATGGCGATGGCCCCCGAGCTGGGCGGCGGAAAGCCGCAGACGCGGTAGTCCCGCCCTTGGGCTTGCAGCGGGTGGCAGATGGGCTCGCGCTTTTGCGCTTGGTAGCTGCGCAGGTCGGCGACGGTCAACTGGCCGGGGTTGCTGGGGTGGTTTTGCACTTTGGCGGCGATGGCCTGGGCCACGTCGCCCTCCAGCAGCGCCTTGGAGCCTTGCGCGGCGATGGCGCGCAGCACGGCTGCCAGGGCCGGGTTTTTGAGCACATGGCCCACGGGCCAAGGCTGGCCCGCTGGGTCGTAGAAGTAGGCGGCCGCAGCGGGGTCTTTTTTGAGGTGCTGCTCGCCCGCCAGCAGCGTGTTCAGGCGCGGGCTGACGGCAAAGCCGTTCTCGGCCAGGGCGATGGCGGGGGCGAACAGACTGGCCCACGGCAACTTGCCATGTTCGCGGTGCGCCAGTTCCAGCATGCGCACCGCGCCGGGCACGCCGACCGAACGCCCTCCAACCACCGCGTCGATGAAGGCCATCGGCTTGCCGTCTGCGCCGATGAACAGGGTTTCAGTCGCGGCGGCGGGAGCGGTTTCGCGGCCATCGTAGGCCTCGACCCGCTGGCCGTCGTGGTGCAGCAAGAAGGCTCCGCCGCCCAGCCCGCTGGATTGCGGCTCGACCAGCGCCAGCACCATCTGCACCGCCACGGCGGCATCCACCGCCGAACCACCGGCTTTCAAAATTTGGTAGCCCGCTTGCGTAGCTAAGGGGTTGGCCGCCGCCACCGCAAAACGCTGCGTCACTGAGCCCAATTTGTCGTTGAAGCCCGAAGCGGCTTCGGGCTGCATCGGCGCTGCATCAGGCGCAGTGATGGGCGCGGTACTGACGCAGCCCGCCAGCGCGGCGGCCCAGAGTGCGGCACCCAAGGCGCGTCGCCATGTGGGCGGCGATTCCTTAGAAAGCGGGTGTGAGGTGTGCGGGTCGAGGGTCATGAAAGCTCCTGCGGGGTGAGGGAGCCTTCATGCTAACGGGCTGGGCGGGCGCTTTAGCGCGGTGCGAGGCGGATCGCGCCGTCCAGGCGAATGACTTCGCCATTGAGCAGGTCGTTGTCCAGGATGTGCTTGACCAGCTTGGCGTAGTCTTCCGGGCGGCCCAGGCGGCTGGGGAAGGGCACGCCGGCGGCCAGGGCGTCTTGGACTTCTTGCGGCATGCCAAACAGCATGGGCGTGCCCATGATGCCGGGGGCGATAGTCATGTTGCGGATGCCGTTTTTGGCCAGGTCGCGGGCAATCGGCAGCGTCATGCCGACGATGCCGCCCTTGGAGGCGGCGTAAGCGGCTTGGCCGATTTGGCCGTCGTAGGCGGCGATGGAGGCGGTGGAGATCAGCACGCCGCGCTCACCCGTGGCTTCGGGTTCGTTTTTGCTCATGGCTTCGGCAGCCAGGCGGATCATGTTGAAGCTGCCGATCAGGTTGATGGTGATGGTCTTGCTGAACTGGGCCAAGCTGTGCGCGCCGTTTTTGCCCACGGTGCGTTCAGCCGGGGCCACGCCCGCGCAATTGACCAAGCCAACCAGCTTGCCCATGCTCAGCGCTTGGGCGATGACGGCTTGCCCGTCCGCTTCATTGGTGACATCGCATTTGACGAACGCGCCGCCGATGTCTTGCGCCACTTGCGCGCCTTTGTCGGCCTGCATGTCGGCAATCACGACCTTGCCGCCGTTGGCCGCCAACATGCGCGCCGTGCCTTCGCCGAGGCCTGATGCTGCGCCGGTGACGATGAATACCTTGCCTTGAATCTCCATGAACTGTCTCCTTGAGGTTGAAACGGAAATGATATGACGTTTACGTAAACGTCAATTATCCGTCATCGTGGTGGACGTGAAAGACGAATGCACATCCTTATGCATGACATGGGTTTACGTGCCAAATGAGAATTATTCTCATACAATAAAACCACAGTATCACCATGATGCAAAGGAGTGTTGAACATGGAATTGCCTTCGACGATAGCCACGCAAGAGTACGAGTTGCCGATATCTGAGGCGCGCATGGCGCAGGTGTTGGTGCTGATGACGGGCTGTATGCAAGCGCCTGCCGACAGCCGTTTGCGCAGCGATTTGATTGACAAAGCGGCGCACGCTTTGCAGTTGTGGGCGCGGCAGGCCGAACACACCCCGGTGATGCGCCAGTTGCTGGAGCGCTTGGCTGGCGATTGGTGCGGCCAAAAACAGCACTGGATGCGCGCCAGCGCGCCGTGGTTGATGAGCTCAGTGGCCTTGCATTGAGGGAGAAAAACTCATGAATGATTTGACTGCACAGATGGATGCCCCCACAGCCTTGGCGCGCGAACACGCCGCGCTGCTGCGCCAGTGGGCGGCTTGCCAGCACCGCATCAGCCAATTGGTGGCTGATTACCAGCAGCAGTTGGCGCAGTTGCAAGCCCAACTGATGCGTTTGCGCGCCGAGCGGATGCTGCTCATCACCCAGCGCCAGTGGGAATTGGCGGATGAAGATCGTTGCCGTCACCGATCATTTTTGAGTGAAGAGCCAGCCCTGACAATGGGAGCAGGCTTCACTCAATGGATCTGACATGAATCACAAGAGCAATTTGGCGAACGGTTGGCAGTTGGGAGGGCGCAGAGCGGCAATGGCATGGCTGCTGGCGCTGGGGTTGGCGGGCTGTGTGAGCGTGCCGCAGGGGCCGGCGACCACCAGCGTGGCGCAGACCAAAAAGCCGCGCTTGGGGCTGGCGTTGGGCGGCGGCGCGGCACGCGGCTTTGCGCATGTGGGCGTGATTCAGATCTTGGAAGAATCCGGCATCAAGCCCGATTTGGTGGTGGGGACATCAGCGGGCAGCGTGGTGGCAGCGTTTTATGCCAGCGGCAAGACTGGCGCGCAGTTGCAGCAAGTGGCTGACACGATGGAAGAAGCGGCATTCACCGATTGGACGCTGCCCATTTTCAGCCGAGGCGTGTTGCGCGGCGAGGCGCTGGGGCGCTACGTCAGCGCTCAAGTCGGTGGCCGCACGATTGAGAGTTTGCCGATGCCGCTGGGCATCGTCGCCACCGACTTGAACAGCGGCGAGGGCGTGTTGTTCCAACGCGGCGATGTGGGCACGGCGGTGCGTGCGTCCAGCTCGGTGCCGTCGGTGTTTTTGCCCGTCAAGATTGCGGGCCATGAGTATGTGGACGGTGGTTTGGTCTCACCGGTGCCGGTGCGCTACGCCAAGCAGATGGGCGCTGATGTGGTGCTGGCGGTGGACATCTCCAGCGCGCCCGAGGGCAATGCGGCTGACGGATCGCTGCAAATTTTGCTGCAAACCTTCGCCATCATGAGCAAGAGCATCAACAGTTTTGAGCTGCGCGGGGCCGATGTGGTGGTGCGCCCCGCCTTGAGTGGCGTGAAAAGCGGCGACTTTGGTGCGCGTCAGCGTTCGATCAACGCCGGGCGTGCTGCCATGCAGCAGGCGCTGCCGCAATTGCGCAAACTGCTGGCAGGCACGCCTTGAGGCCGCAGCGATCAGCATCGCGCAGACAAAAAAAGGGCTGATCTTGCGATCAGCCCCTGGAAGGGATCCCTGAACCCGATGGTGTCGAAAGGACCCGAGGAGACAACTCGAAACGGGTTCTGTTGCGCTTCTGATGAGCGCAAACAGACAAGGCAAATTAACGCTTCTTGGCAGCGGTCTTGGCGGTGGTCACGGCAGTGTTGGTCACAGCGGTGAAGTTGGCTTCGGCCACATCAGTCGCTTGCTTGACAGCTTTTTGCACCGATTCCAGCGCGGTGCTGGCAGCCGACATGGCGCTCTTCACAGCGTTCACAGCGGTTTCGGAACCGGCAGGAGCGTTCTTGGCTGCGTCTTCCACGAAGGTGGTGAACTTCTTTTGGGCTTCAGCAGCTTGGGCTTCAGCGGCGGAAGTGAATTCGGCGCTGATGCCGGAAGCGATGTCGTACAGGCTGCGGCTGTAAGCGGCGGCTTTGTCAGCCAAAGGCAGGAACAGGCTCGATTGCAGAGCAACCAGTTCTTGTGCGTCTTTCACGCTCAAGACGGCTTGAGTTTGGTTGGCGGAATCGCTCAGGGCGCTCTTGGCCACGCTCATGTTCAACTCAACCAGCTTGCCCAGACCTTCGAAAGCCTTGTTGGTCAGGCCGTACAGGGTTTCGACATTGGCTTTGTGAGCGGCGAGGACTTGTTCGGGGGTCAGCATAGTAGGTACTCCAGATGTAAAAGTATTTGAAACTCTGCACATCGACCGGGTAGAACCTGATTTATGTTGCAGTGCAGCATGGATCCAATTCTAGGCGTGCCCTGCGCTATTGCAAGCACTTTGTGTTGTAGTCCTGCGATTTAGACGGAAGTTCCTAAAAATACGGCTTTCGTTCACACACCCACCATGCACGCTTACTACGCTGACCAGTTCGTTTTGCCGCTGCCCGAAGGCCATCGCTTTCCCATGCCCAAGTACCGCATGTTGCGCGACCGCTTGCTGGCGGACTTGCCCGAAGTGGCCTTACAGCCCGCGCCGCCCGCCACAGATGGCGAACTGGCGCTGGCGCACACACCGGCTTATATCGATGGCATCGCCACCGGCAGCGTGGATCCGCGCATCCTGCGTGAGATCGGTTTTCCGTGGAGCGAAGCGATGGTCGAGCGCGCGCGCCGCTCCGTTGGTGCGACAGTGGCGGCGGCGCGAGCGGCCTTGCGCGATGGCGTGGCGGGCAACTTGGCGGGCGGCACGCACCACGCCTACGCTGACAAAGGCGGCGGCTTTTGCGTCTTCAACGACAGCGCCGTCGCCGCCCGGCTGATGCAAGCCGAACACGCCCGTGGCCCCGGCAAGCACGCGCCCTTGCAGGTGGCGGTGATTGACTTGGACGTGCACCAAGGCAATGGCACCGCGCACATCTTTCAGCGCGACCCCAGTGTGTTCACGCTGTCGCTGCACGGCGACAAAAACTTCCCGTTCCGCAAAGAAGCCAGCGATTTGGACGTGCCCCTGCCCGACGGCTGCGGTGACGACGACTACCTGCACGCCCTGGATTTGGCTTTGGACGAGCTGGCGCGCCGCTTCAAGCCTGATTTGCTGATCTATTTGGCCGGCGCTGATCCACTCGCCACCGACCGACTCGGGCGGCTGAGTTTGAGCCCCGATGGCCTGGAAGCGCGCGACCGCCGCGTGCTCGACTGGGCTTGGCAGCGCCGCTTGCCGTTGGTGGTGTCAATGGCGGGCGGCTACAGCGTCCCGATTGAAGCCACCGTGCAAGCACAATTCACCACATGGAAGGTGACAGCAGAATACGGACGGCGCTGGCAAAATCTGCGCCGCTGTTGAACCCCCGGCAGTACCCCCTAAGATCAGGAGACTTTCGCATGAGCGCCACCCCCCAAGTCAGCACCGTGATTCACGATCCCGCCAGCGTCGATGCGGCCATTGAAAGCCGCTTTTCAGCCCGCGCCTTTTTGCCGCGCCCGGTGGAGCGCGAGGTCTTGGCCGACATCTTGCGCGTGGCCGGTCGTGCGCCCAGCGGCACCAACACCCAGCCGTGGCAGGTTTACGTGCTGCAAGGTGCCAGCCGCGACGCGCTGGTCGAAAAAGTTTGCGCCGCCCACGATGCCATCCGCGCCAACCCTGCCTTGGCCGCCGAACACCCCGAGGCCTACGACTACTACCCCGAAAAATGGATCAGCCCCTACATCGACCGCCGCCGTGAATGCGGCTTCGGCTTGTACGGCGTGCTCGGCATCGGCAAGGGTGACAAAGATGCGATGCACGAGCAGCATCAGCGCAACTTCCGCTTCTTTGATGCGCCCGTGGGTTTGATGTTCACCATCGACCGCGTGATGGGCCGGGGCAGCTTGCTGGACTACGGCATGTTCATCCAAAGCGTGATGCTGGCGGCGCGGGCGCGTGGTTTGCACACTTGCCCGCAAGCCGCGTGGAACGGTTTCGCCCACATCGTGCTGCCGCACGTTGGCGCGGGCGAGAGCGAGATGATGGTTTGCGGCCTGTCGCTCGGTTATGCCGACGAATCTGCCTTGGTCAACACCTTCCAAACCACCCGCGTGCCCGCCGACAGCTTCACCCACTGGGTGGCGTAAATCCAAACCCACAGCGCCCGCAGCCTGCCGTTTTGATGTCCCTGAGCCTGCTTGCCATCCAACTCCTCAACGGCCTGAGCTACGCCACCACCTTGTTCGTCATGGCAGCGGGGCTGACGCTGATCTTTGGCGTGACGCGCATCGTCAACTTTGCCCACGGCAGCTTCTTCATGCTGGGCGCGCTGCTGACGGCGCACTGGGTGACGGACTGGTTCCCCGCCTGGGGCGACAGCGCCGCGCTCTACGCCCTGGCGATGCTGCTGGGCGCGCTGGCGGCGGGGCTGGTCGGCGCGCTGGCCGAGGTGCTGCTGCTGCGCCGCATGGTGGGCGCGCCCGAGCTGTACCAACTGGTCGCCACCTTTGGCCTGACTCTGCTGATGGGCGACGCCATGCGCGCAGGCTTCGGCCCGGACGAGGTGTTTGCCCCGCGCTTTCCGGGCCTGAAGGGCGCGGTGGATTTGGGCGGCGAGTTCTTCCCGGTGTGGCAATTAGTCACCCTGGCCCTGGGGCCGCTGCTTTGGGGCGGGCTGCATTTGCTGCTGACCCGCACCCGCTTCGGCCAGCAACTGCGCGCCGCCACGCTGGATCGGGCCATGCTGGACGCGCTGGGCATCAACCCCAAACCGCTGATGCTGGGCGCGGTGGTGCTGGGCACCGCGCTGGCAGGTTTGGGCGGGGCGCTGCAACTGCCACGCGAACCGGCCAACCTGCAAATGGACGTGCAAGTGGTGGTCGAAACCTTTGTGGTGGTGGTCACGGGCGGCCTGGGCAGCATCGCCGGGGCTTTTTGGGCGGCGGTGCTGATCGGCCTGATCCACGCCCTGGGCGTGAGCCTGTGGCCGCAGGCCACGCTGGTGCTGGTCTTCATCACGATGGCCGGGGTGCTGGCGCTGCGTCCACAAGGCTTGCTGGGCCAGCCGCTGGAAGCCGGGCCGAAAGAGGGCATCCAAAAATTCCACGGCCTAGCGCCCACAGGGTTACGTAACGGGCTGGGCTTTGCCGCGCTGTGGGCGCTGTGCGCGCTGGCTTGGGTCGGTGGTGACTACAGCCGGGCGCTGGCCTCGGATGCGCTCATCCTGCTGATCTTTGGCATCAGCCTGCAAGCCATGATGGCGCTGGGCGGGCTGGTCAGCTTTGGGCATGCTGCCTTTTTTGCGCTGGGCGCTTATGGCGCGGCGCTGGCCCATACCCACTACGACGCGACCTTGCCTTGGGCGCTGGCTGCCGGTTGCGGCTTGGGGCTGGCGGTGGCGGCGCTGTTTGGCGCGGTGGTGGTGCGCAGCGGCGGCGTGTACTTGGCCATGCTCAGTCTGGCGCTGGCGCAGGTGATTTGGGCCACGGCCACGCAATGGGTCACGCTGACGGGCGGCGACAACGGCCTGATCGGCCTGCGGCTGGTTACTGACGACACCCGGCCCCTGTTCTTCGCCCTGCTGGTGCTGGTCGCCAGTTGTGGCATCGCCGCGCTGGGGCGGCTGGCCGGTTCCACCTTCGGCGCGGCGCTGCAAGCCGTGCGCGATGCCCCACAGCGCGCCGCCGCCTCGGGCCTGCCGGTCAATTGGATCAAGTACCGCATCTTTGTCGAAAGCGCCGTGTTGGCCGCGCTGGCGGGCGGGCTGTTTGCCGCGCACAAAGGGGCGGTGTTTCCGTCGGCGGCCAGTGTTTCGACCTCGGTGGATGCGCTGTTGGTCGTGTTGTTGGGCGGCGTGCATCAGCTTTGGGGCGCGGCCTTGGGCAGCGTGGTGCTGACCTGGGCCAGCGCCGAACTGGGCAGCAGCGCCGCATGGCTGCGCGACTACTGGCGCGGCGCGCTGGGCTTGCTGGTGATGCTCATCATGGTGCTGTCGCCCTCAGGCCTGCTGGGTTGGTGGGGCGGCAAACGCGCCAGCGCCGGAGGCCGGGCATGAGCGCCGCGCTGCATGTGCGCGGGCTGGTCAAGCACTTTGGCGGGGTGCAGGCCGTCAAAGGCATCAGCTTTGACGTGCAGCCGGGCGAATGTGTGGCCCTGATCGGCCCCAACGGCGCAGGCAAATCCACCAGCTTTGCCTGCGTGGCCGGGCAGCACGCATTGACGCAAGGTGAAGTGCGCTGGGCCGGGCAGCGCATCGACCGCCTCAGCCCCGCCCAACGCCAGCGCTTGGGCGTGGCCCGCACCTTCCAAGTCGCGCAAACTTTTGAGGCGCTGACCGTGCGCGCCAACCTCGAACTGCTGCTCGCCGCCCCGCACGGCCTGCGCGCCGGCAACCGCCTGTTGGATCGCCCCCGCGCCGCCGCCGATGCGCTGCTGGCCCAAGTCGATCTGACGGCCCTGGCCGACACCGATGCCGCCGACT
>ERZ724524.835-NODE-835-length-20104-cov-55.813307_pt1 | contig 20104 bp, 16 predicted proteins | sample MGYA00376057_ERZ724524 | MGnify/ENA primary metagenome ERZ724524 (study PRJEB28724, sample SAMN07190888) | wastewater metagenome | isolation source: influent of sewage treatment plant in Hong Hong | place: USA: Christiansburg, Virginia | collected 2016-03-01 ...
CACATAGACTTGACCGTGCAGTGTCAAAATATTTTTTTTGATTGTTACGAGGCCTCACCATGAAAGTTATGCTTATCCTTATTGTGCTTTTTTTGTTCCTGATAGTGTCTCTCGATAGACTATTAATTATTCTTTGCATCATAACCAGCCTATTAGAAATTTTAAAAATGCTAATATCATGAAAACAGCTTGAATTAGACAGAATAGCTATTATAATTAATAAAGCTATTTTAGCTAATATAAGTATATTCATAGAGTAGGTATTAAGAATGTTGACTGTAAATGCAACAGAAATGAAGCAGCGTATGGGACAATACATTGAAAAAGCATTGGTGGAACCTGTTGTAATTCATAAATCTGACCGCCCTGTAGTGGTGATGATTTCCATGAATGAATATCAACGATTACAGGACATGGAAGACCAAATTTGGCATGAACGAGCTGTCGTGGCTCTTAAAAGTGGCTTGGTGGGCAGCAATAATGCTGAACACCTCTTATTGAGTAAATTAAATGAAGTTGGACATAACGAATGACGCACTAAAATTTGTGCAAAATCTTCAACATAAGCAATATAAACAAATAGTTAATAAAATTTTTGATTTACTTAAAAATGCTAGACCTCATGATAGCATCCAACTAAAAGGCTCTTCTTTTTACAGAACAGATATTGGTGAATACCGAATTATCTACAGTTTTGATGTAAACACTGTCACGGTAGTCTTAGTCGGTAAGCGAAATGATAATGAAGTTTACCGACAGTTCGATAGACTGCAAAATTAGATTAAATGCGGTTGATTAGGGGGCGAATCCCTGTTTCGATTTTACGAACGTCATCTCGCCACTAAAAACTAAGCTTTAGCGACAAGTGTCAGGTTTAATCGCGCCACTGCCAAAGCAACGCGATCCATCAGCGACGATGATTAAAGCTTTTTAGTCTAAATCGAGGCCAGCTTGTTGCTGATTAACAGGTTTTGACTTCGCCCGCTTCGCTGGAAGCTTGAATCCAGCCTTTTTAAGTGTTTGCTGTGCTGCATCTAAAGCGACTAACGCTTCCTCGGCCCATTGTTGATTTAATTCAAGGCCAGCCTGTTGCTGCTTGACTGGCTTAGGCTTCGGTTGCCTCATTGGACGCTTAAACCCAGCTTTTCTAAGCGACTTTTGCATGATTTCTAGGGCTGCCCACATCTCATTACCCCATTGCTCACTCTGACTGCTATTTTCATCCAGTATCAGTCCTGCAACCTTGACGACATCACGACCAAGATGAGAAATGAGTATCTGCTCGTATCGTTCGCTTGATTGCTGCTTGAGGCCACTTATATAGTCCTTTAGCTCTGCCTTTTCTTCATCACTGAGGTTGTCTAGCAACTCGGCAGGAGTCTCATGGGTGTAAGCATCGAATGAGCCTAGCATCTTCACCACAGCCCTACGCTTTTCTGTGTCATAACCACGATAGGCTAAGACCTGAATCCGCTTACCAACCTTTTTAAATTGCATTTTTTACCCCAACCCAAAACTTATAATGCAATTATACACTAACGTACAATAAAATCAACCGACAGTCGTACATTAAAAGCGTATTTATTATAAATAAATCATGAAAAAACACCAAAAAACCACAAATCATACAATAAAATCAACCGACAGTCGTACATTAAAAGCGTATCACAGTCTGTTTTTGCGTCAAAAAACACATTTCTTACTTAATTACAGAAATCGAGAAGCACTCAGTGTCAAAAAAATAGAAAAAACGTAAACACTCAAAAAATGCGCTCTAAGCGGGTTTTTACACTAAGGCTATGCCTACCTATTACTAACAACAAAAAAGACGCTTCTACCCCCTTTAAAATGCGTTTAAACGCTATTTTTAGAGATTAGATAGTGAATCACTTCTTGTTTTTAGTGTTTTTAGCTAAAAAATGCCCTAAAACCGATTGAATCATCGTCGCGGATGTCTGACCCACTCAGCCAGTGGCGCGATTAGCTTAAAACCCTATCGCTAGGGCAAAGTTTTGAGAGGCGCGATGACGTTCGCTAAAACGAACCAAGGGATTCGCCCCCTAATCAACTGCTTTTCAAAAAATTGGGGCTTGTGATGTGGTTGGACTCTTGCGCTGCCTGAGCGTCCCCCTCGGGGGGATTGAGGGGGGTATAACAGCCGCCCGATTAGGGCGACATAGCGTTTGCTTTTTGCGTATTTTCGCCATGAAAAAAACAGGGTTATCCACAGAAAATTTTTGACGCTTGGGCTTTTAATGCTTTTAAAGGCTTTTAAATACATAAATAGAAGAAAATCTCATAAGTACACGTTTTCCCACCCATAAGTACACGTTTTCCCACCCATAAGTACACGTTTTCCCACCTAAAGACATCAATTAAAATTATTGTGTATTTATACACATAAATATATTATGAGTATAAATACTTTAAAGGCTACTCCGCATGAGCAAAAATGATCTAATTGTAAAAGATAACGCTCTTATTGATGCTAGTTACAGCCTTGACGTGACGGAACAGCGGTTGATCCTACTTTCGATCATTGAAGCGCGTGAGACAGGGAGAGGAATTACAGCAGATGGGTTTTTAGAGATTCATGCAAGTAGTTATATGAATCAATTCAAAGTCGAAAAACATGCTGCTTACGAGGCTTTATCTAATGCCTGTAAATCATTATTTCGTAGGTACTTCACATACCAAGATACTGAGCCAAAAACAGGTAAATCCCGTTTAGTTGAGAGTCGCTGGGTCAGCAAAGTGGCCTATATTAAAGATGCTGCTATGGTACAAATTTGCTTTGCTCCTGACGTAATACCTCTCATAACTCGATTAGAGTCCAATTTTACTAGCTATGAAATACAGCAAATTTCAAGCCTCAGTAGTGCCTACGCCATTCGTTTGTATGAGTTACTAATTAAATGGCGCAGCTTAGGCCAAACACCACTAATCAACATTGCTGATTTTAGAAAACAATTAGGTGTAGAAATTGATGAATATCAGCGCATGGGTGCATTTAAAGAGCGCGTTCTTAATCTTGCCATGCAGCAAATAAACGAACATACGGACATCTTGATCGATTACGAACAACACAAAGCAGGGCGAGTTATCACTGGGTTTTCATTCACGTTTACTCAGAAGAAACAACCAAAAGACGTAACGCCTAAAACCCAAAAAGCCAAACCAAAACCTACAGAAGACCTAAATACCTTGCTTCAAGACAAAAAGTTTTTAGAAAAACACGCACGAGCTGGTGAAAGTTGGGAAGACGTTCGTTCTCGTTTGAAGCAAAAAAACTAATATAAAAAAAGCCCATTTGTAAATGGGCTTTTTTTATTAAATTATTTTAACCATATTTAACTTTTTTTGGAGATGACTCTTCTATATATTCCGCTGACTCTACGGCTTTATCAGCTAATAATAGTCTTTTCTCTGCATCTGCAAATCTAGTTAGAATTTGTCTAACTAATGGTTGATATCCCAATCCATGCATTTTCGCAATTAGTTTGAGATCATCAATTAATGTCTTTTGCAATCTAATAGAAATTAGTTGCAACCCTAATGCATCATTTATCAAGCCTTCATCAATCCTCCCAGCTACTTTTACATGCTCTTCTGATTGACCTAATAAGCCTGTCTCCCAAGCGTATTCTGTGCCTTCAATTTTATCTTTCTCTTGAGTGTTCATTGTACACCTCGTCTCCGTTTTTGTAATGTATATAAATATATACATTATTATTATTAGTATATATAGATATCGTCTACATATACTAATTTTTACTCTGTCATAATATTTTATATTCTTCTTATCTATTATATTAAGTTAGGCTGCTCGTAGAAAAGCCTAACTTAATTTTATCAAATTGCATTTTTTTCGTAAATTTTTACTTCTGTAGTATTTGGCGGGTAGGCGGTTTTTATTATCACGTTGCCATTATCGTAAATATAAACAACCTTGAGCTTTATTCCACGATCCGTCTCGCTTATAAACCATCGACTTTGTGGATCAGTTTTGTGATTTTCTCTATCGTCAAACAAGTCCCCTTTGTCACGATTAGCAAAACACTCTGTGATTTCTGCATCAGTTATACCACCGTGTTTTCGTAGCAATTTCAATCGCACTGTATTTGATATTATCAACAATTCTCTCCCCCCTTTATTTTATATAAGATTTTAATCAAGTTCTGTTTGGTGTTATCTTAACCTTGATCTTGTATATACATTATATATATAAAAAAAAAGAATTCAATAGCCAGTTATCAGTTAATGGTTGGTAGTTGTAGCGGCTTGTATTTGAATACCGTACAAGACAAGACATTCCGTGTCACAGGTTGTTTTTTCTGCTATTTTCTTGATACAGTCTCGTAAGACAAAAAACAGACACATCGAGACGGCTATTTAGACACATCGAGATTAACAGCTATGGCTATTACAATCCAAGAGATACAAAAGCAATGGGGAGTAAGCCGCGCAACGATTTACAAGCACATTAAAGCTGGGAAGTTATCACGCCTTGGTGATGGCTTAGTCGATATTGCCGAAGTCTTACGAGTCTATGGTGAGCCATCAATAAATACAACACGAGACAAGCCTGTGATAGCGGAAGACAATCAGGAGACAAAGCTTCTCTTGGATAAAATTGCTTTTTTAGAGTCGCAACTGATTCAAGCCGAGAAAAGAGAAGATTGGCTCAAGGGACAAGTCGAGAAGGCGCAAGAAACGATCAGATTACTTGAGTACAAGAAACCAACCCCAAAAGGGTTATTCGGTCGTGTTATTAGTGCTATTAAAAGTGAGTAAAAACGGGGTTAACTGTAGCACTTTCAAATGCAAGCCGCTACAGCTACTGCTAATAACGCGAAATACGACAACACTTATATCTTGGGATGTCTACTTTCACATTGTTGAATCACCCGATTGGACACAAATCGCCGCTAGGATAATGAAATGAACTGGAAAGATGGATTAGCCCATTGACATACCTGTTGCTGTTGGCATTAAACACCGTCATTGGCATCTCCATGAACCGATAAGCCCTCTCCCTGATGCCCATCATGAGAGTAAATGACAGTGGTAAATCCGTCTGCGCAGGCCATTGATGTCAGCGATAACTTGGACACGCGTTTGCCGCAATTTGACCAGCCCATTATACATTAAATAGGCATCAATCTTGATTCAGACGGTCTGACCAGATGGGCTGGTTCTGACCGTTGATTTCATCCCAAAGCATGTATATCATAATGTAGATATTAATACATAAATGTAGAGTATCAAACAAAATGATATGGACTTTACTGATTATATCGCTACCCACTGAGAATGCAACGGCGCGGATGAGAGCTTGGCGCGCCTTAAAAATCAGTGGCGCAGCCGTGTTGCGTGATGGTGTTTATCTTTTACCCGCTCAAGAAACTGCTTTAGTCACGCTGACAAGTATTGCTGACGATGTGCGTGAAAATGGCGGTACTGCCTATATTCTGCGTACTGATAGCGATGATCAACATACCGCCGATTTTCCGATGCTCTTTGATCGTTCAGCCGAATACGGCGAACTGATAAAAGAGATTCATCATCACCGAGCCTCACTGAGCCATGACAACGTGGCGGACATACTCAAGCAGGTGCGTAAGCTCCGCAAAACCTTTAGCCAGATTGTTGTGATTGATTTTTTTGCAGGTGAAGCCCAACAACAAACGGCCATCGCTTTGCAGGATATAGAAGTCGCCATCAATCAAGTATTGTCACCGAATGAGCCTCGTGCCATCAAAGCTGTCATCCCTGTGCTTGATCGTTCTGATTATCAAGGACGTATGTGGGCAACACGCGCTAGACCGTGGGTGGATAGATTAGCGAGTGCTTGGTTAATTCGCCGTTTCATTGATGCGGAAGCTCGTATTCTTTGGTTGCCTAGTCCACATGACTGTCCTGTTGATGCTCTCGGTTTTGATTTTGATGGCGCGATCTTCTCCCACGTTGACGCTAAAGTGACTTTTGAAGTCTTACTGACGAGCTTTGACCTCGAATCGCCAGCACTCTTACGCCTTGGCAGTATTGTGCATTTTCTGGATGCAGGTGGTGTGCAACCACCCGAAGCCGAAGGTATTGAGCGTGTCCTGTCAGGGCTGCGCGAAGCCATAACTAATGATGACCAACTACTGACGGTAGCCAGCACCGTATTTGATGGTCTGTTGACTGCTTTTGAAAAAACATCTCCCCCTTCAGGAAACGCCGTGAAATGAATACACCCGATACACCGACTTATACCCTTTGGCAACTGATTGTCTATTTCCTTCGTCTTGGCACGTTTGGTTTTGGTGGGCCAGTCGCATTAGTCGGCTATATGAATCGTGATTTAGTTGAGAAGAAAGCATGGTTTAGCGAGTCTGATTACAAAGAAGGATTGGCATTATCACAAATCGCTCCAGGCCCTTTAGCCGCACAACTGGCCATTTATTTGGGTTTTGTTCATTACCGTATTTTAGGGGCGACCTTAACAGGCATTGCGTTCGTGATTCCTTCTTTTTTTATGGTCACTGGCTTAGGCTGGGCTTATGTCCGCTATGGTGGTCTAACGTGGATGCAATCAGTTTTCTATGGCGTGGGTGCCGCCGTGATTGGTATTATCGCTATTAGTGCTCACAAACTCACTACCAAGAGTATTGGCAAAGACAAGTTGCTATGGGGTATTTTTACTGCATTAGCGGCAGTCACGATTATTACCGAATCAGAAGTTGCGTCGCTGTTTATTGGGGCGGGCATACTGGTTTGGCTCATTCGCTGTAAACCTAATTTTCGCTCTAGTGGCCGACTTTCTGCTTTTGCTGCACCTATACCGTTGCAACAAGTTGCGGTCACAGTCGCCAGTGATGGCAATACTTTGGTGCAAATAGCTCTGTTTTTTACTAAAGCAGGGGCATTTGTCTTTGGTTCTGGATTAGCGATTGTGCCGTTTTTGTATGGTGGAGTAGTTACCGAACATCACTGGTTAACGGAACACCAATTTGTCGATGCCGTTGCAGTTGCCATGATTACACCTGGCCCTGTTGTCGTTACCACGGCTTTTATAGGTTATTTAGTGGCTGGGCTTCCTGGTGCCTGTATTGCGGCATTGGCGACATTTATTCCTTGTTACCTGTTTACTATTTTACCAGCTCCTTACTTTAAGAAGTACGGCAAACACCCTGCACTAATTGCGTTTGTTGACGGCATTACCGCTGCGGCCATTGGCGCAATTGCTGGTTCTGTGGTGGTACTGGCGCAACGCTCTATCATTGATATTCCGACGGCCTTGCTTGCCTTGGTAACTGGTTTTTTGTTGTGGAAATTCAAAACGCTGAAAGAGCCTATTATTGTCATTGCGGCTGCATTGATTGGATTGGCTGTTTATCCGTTGATGCACTAGGAGTTATTTATGCAGTGGGTTACCCGTGAACGTCCGAAGATTGACCGAATTGCCTGTCCTTGGTTGATACTTCGTTTTATCGACCTAGAGGCAGAGTTCCTGTATGTACCATCTAGGGATGTCATGCTAATAGCCGAAGAAACAGGAGCCATTCCCTATGATATTCCTAATGTCGAACTCACTCATGAAGGTGAGTTATGCAGCTTTGATGCGTTTCTCAAAAAATATAGTCTAAATGATCCTGCTTTACAGCAACTTGCCGTCATCGTGCGAGGGGCGGATACCTCACGACTTGATTTAAGTCCGCAATCGGCTGGCTTATATGCACTGTCGTTGGGTTTGTCGCACAACTTCGCTAATGATCACGAGATGCTTAAACATGGCTTAGTCATGTATGACGCACTGTATGCGTGGTGTCAGTCCTGTCAGGAAGAAACACACCAGTGGCCACCGAAATAAGCTAGTAGGGACAAATCTATTTTGGATTGGTGAAATAATACTTAACGAGTTTTATGGTCAGTGTTCATAACAGAGTGGTCAACTCATGGAATCACATGGTCAGCGCATTCAAGAACGAATGGTCAGTGCTGCTGGAATATGCACATAGAGGCTCTGATACGCTGTTATAGGCACGTATTTGTAGCGACCTGCATTTGAAAACGCTCAGGACAGCATTCAACACGATTTGAGGCCAGCATTAAGTGCCTCTATCGGGTGGTTCAGGACAGGATTAAGTGCCACTGAGCCTGCATTACATTTTCAGGACTGCATTTCATTGTATCAGGACAGAATTAACTGCAAATGAAAAAACCAGCCAAACAGCCTGTCAGTGTGTCCATCAAATGATGGTTTGATGGTCGTTTTGAAAATAGTCAATTATGGTAAAAATACCCTCAAATAACCGTTCAACTTCTCATTCCTGTTTTCAACGTCCAACTAGACTCAAGTTTGACGGGAAATTTGGACATGGCACGTATGTTTCGACAAAAGATAATTTGTGTATTGGTATGATGCAATACATCCTGCGAATTCAGCTTGGTGTTGGCTATAAGCTCACTAATTTTTAGGGGCATAGAAGGGTTTTTTACTCATTTTTTTAATTCATGTAGAGAATTTTAGAAAATATTAATTAAAATCAGTTAGTTATTAATATAATGCTGCTGTTGTAGCTAATCGACTACTGAAAATTTTCATTTGCAGTTAATCCCGTCCTGACGCAATGAAATGCAGTCCTGAAAATGTAATGCAGGCTCAGTGGCACTTAATCCTGTCCTGAACCACCCGATAGAGGCACTTAATGCTGGCCTCAAATCGCGTTGAATGCTGTCCTGAGCCGTTTCAAATGCAAGCCGCTACACGTATTGGCGTAAGTGTTTGGGGCTGTATAAACAGCGAATGAATAAACGCCTATATCAGCAATCATGGCATTAAAAACTTGAAAGAATCTCGGATTTGAAGATAACTCACTCATTGTTAATTGCCTTAATAATGCGTCCAAATAAGCCCTTTTTTGGTGCTAAGGATGGCGGTAACTGTGTTGTTTTAAACTCTAGCAGCTTAATTACTTGCTGATTAGCTTCCACTTGTTGTTGTAACCAAGCTTTATCACTTTCTGCTTTGAAAAGGGCTTCCTGTAGTGCCTTTACTTGAGACAATAATGCTCTTTCTCGCTCACTATTATCAGATTCTAATTTCACTGTATTAGACTGAGTATTAGACTTTTTCTTAAGTCTTTTGGAATTGGGTTCACCCCATACTTGAATCACTTGTGCAATATCAATTAAACCATCATCGCCTTTGTTTATCTTGCCTATTTGGATAGCCCGATACACTGTAGCCTTAGATAACATCCACTTTTCTACTATCTCGGCAAGTGTAATTCTCATACATTTCTCACGTATTAGACTTGATTCTTAGAATTTTAATTTATACTTATATCAATGGTAAAATACAAGGCAAGCTGATATTGTTAAAACCTAAAATCTATTAGGTTAAACATCTAACAAGGAGTCAAGATGCAAATTTTAATTAAAGCGATTGCTGTTTTTTTCACTGATCCAAAAACCGAGCATAGAAAATCAACAAACCAACGTGGCTACAGCCAATACCAATACCAATACCAATACCAATACCAATAATATTATTCACACAAACCTTACAGATGCTAGACCTGATGAAGTTTGTAGTTATCTTAGTGGGATTGGTATAGTAACTGAGAAAGCTAACGGCTACGAAAATGGTTCTGAATACTGCTTTTCTCCATATAAAGAGCTTGGCTCAGAAGATACTGTAGGCTTGAGAAACAACATCGCCTACTACGTTGTTGTTTCAAACGATATTGTCACAAAGGCGTACATTGCCCTTAATGTAAATAAACCGAATGAAAGCAAGACTAGTCAGGCTGTACTCCTTAGGGCTGCATCGACCTTACTAAAAAAAGCTCTTAACGAAGATATACCAAAATCGGTTAAACAAGCTATTACTAAGGGCAAAGCAATAAAAATTACTGTTAAACAGACCACTGTAACCCTTAGCCGTGAGACCTTTTCTAGTAGGAAGGGCTACTCTCTACACTTTACAATAAAATCCATTTAACTATATGATTTTAAAAGTTTATATTGCACATAAAAATAATTTTGTGTGTGTTTACTATTCCTAGTTGTAGCGACTTGCATTTGAAAATGCTCAGGACAACATTCAACGCAATTGGAGAGATTTTTCACTAGCTCCCACAAACTAATTTAATTAAACTAGGGCCAGAATATCTGCGTTCTCCGTTCACGGGCAGATGCTGGAGTGCTAATCCAATCATCAAACCCTAGGTTTTAGATTGGATCAACGAAAGTTGAACCGACATTTTCCCGAACTGCTAACAACAGTACGAACTAGATGATTCTCAAAAAAGCTCATCGGCTAAGGATGGGCTTTTTTGTTTTTAGACCTTGTGTAAGGCAATCAGCTCGGCCAGAGAGTTAGCATCATTCTTCACGGCTCGCATAAACCCTAAGTCTAGCGTGTGGGGCATCTCTGCTTTGTAGGTGTGTTTCCAATTCTTCACCGTATGCGCCCAGAGGAAGCCGATCTGCTGGCGAATGCCGCGAAGCCCTGCGACACGCTCCAAGATGTAAACCCCCTTGGCTAACTGTGAGGGGTCTTTGGGGTAAACGATAACCGCCCTATCAAAATAAGCCTTAATCACATCATAGTATTTTTTCGTCATGCGCCATGTCCATGTCTCAGGGTCGTTATGGCTGCGCCCCCTGTTGTCCATTGCGCTCTTTTTGCGTGTGGTTCTCACCAGCTCGTAACGATCGGTTAAAACGATACGCGGTTCGTTTATAGGGTTGAGTTTGTCGTACCCTGCTTGGGTCACGTTGGCGAGGCTATTGCCCTCGGTCACAAGGATAAATAGGTGGTACACCTGTTCGGTGATGTCAAAGAAAATCACAAGGTCAGTGACAGAAACACCCTGCTTTTTGCGTTTGTATTTCTGATCCTTGGATAAGTCCAACTCATACCGCGCAGTGAGCTTTTTCACCACAGATTCGATGCTCTTGGGCGGTATTTGCATCTCGGCATGATGCGTTGCACCACGAGAAACAACGAATTGAATTTTCTGCATGGCAGTGGCTTTTCGGTAGCAATAGTAAATCATGGCAACTCTACAGGGCGATTGCATTAAAGAGAAAAAGGCGATTCTATGGCGGATACTAGCATAGCGAGGGGTATTTTTTCAGTTTTTTAGTAAATTTGGCGGCATAGCGACGATTGCATTAAATAGGGGTTCCGTGTTTTTGACTATCGGTATCGCTCTCGTGTAAAATCCGCTCATCTTAGGGGCTGACCACCTCGCCATTCGGAAAATGGAGGGGTCGCCACCCCCCCTATTTTCTTGTACCGCCCTCGACAGTTTTTTGCCAAAAAGACTGCTTCGACAAAGCTGCGTGCTGGGGAAACCTCGCTGGCGCGGCTATGACGGGCGCTGAGACTTGAAACAGTTTCTTCGATCCATTCTTTATGAATACTTTGGGATTGGGCGACACGGACACGGGCGCGTAGGTAACTACGCTTACCCTGTTCATTGGGAGACGGTGAGCATCGACTAGGACGGTCAATGATGCGCTAATAGCCGACAGTGGTAGCAGGTTCTCATGCCTTGTTACCTTTGTTCCACACAGGTGGGCTGCTGAGGTTACGGTGACGTAACAGGAGTCTGAGGAGAAATCTGGATGACTCGGTACCTTGGGGGGCAACCCCGAAGGATCGCTGGATAGCTTAAGCCTGTAATTGCAGTACATGAGCACCGTTTAACGGTGTCGAGACTGCATTGTGGTGAGTAAGTACACTAAACTTGATGACGTTGTAATGCTCCATATCGTTGGTACTGATAGGAACCCCGACAACGGGAAACTGGAGGTGAGCATGGCAATTGAGAGAGGTGGGTTCTACTCGTTAAGACCTAATGAAATAACGTGGGAAGCACTGAGCCTTGTTGACTGTGGCAGGTCAATTTTAAGGGTGTGAAGACGAAATCTAGCCTTGAGCTAGGCATAAGTCATCTTTATCAGTGTGGGAGAGTTGGTCAGTAGCGGTGAGGCACTTTCGAGCGTATAAAAACGTAAGCGAGTGTTTAGCGAAAGCCAATGTCGTTGATGTGGGGCGGTACAAAAATGGTTAAAAATGACGGATTTGGTTATCTGTCGATGTGTCTGTGGTGGACACGGTTTTTGGGATAATTTGGGTGTTGTTGTTATTGTTTATCTTTTTGAAACAGTAGCTTAAAAATCGACACTAAGCTTACACACTGCGTTATGTGTGGCGTTGTAATACGTGCAGTACACTGCTTTAATGCTTTTTTGCTTAAAGCTCTTGCTGTCTGTATGTTGTAAATCTGGTTTTTCGGAGCTAGATAATAAAGCCCTTCTTCGGAGGGCTTTGCTTCACATCTGATAGTCTTTGATTGTCAGATAATAACGCCCTTCTTCGGAGGGCGTTTCTTTCTCTTAGTGTGTTGCTCTATACTGAAAAAATGACTGGAGAAACAAACATGGGTATTGCATACGAAAAAGATATTGTTGCTTGGGCAAACGAACAAGCCAGTTTCATTCGTGCTGGGCGTTTTGACTTGCTCGACCTAGAGCATTTGGCGGAGGAGATTGAGGACGTGGGCAAGAGCGAACAACGCGAGTTAGAAACCCGAATGGCTGTACTACTGGCGCATTTGCTCAAATGGCAATATCAACCCACGCACCGAGGCAGAAGCTGGCTGGCGACGATTCGTGAGCAACGGAAAATGATTGCTATTCGATTAAAACAAACACCTAGTCTAAAAAAATCACTCTCTGATAGTGACTGGAAAGAAGCAGCATGGGTCAGTGCATCTAGTCAAGCAATACAAGAAACTGGTTTAGACGAGGCGGTATTCCCCGAATCTTGCACTTGGACGACTGAGCAGATACTCAACCAAGACTTTTTACCCGATTAAAAGCGGTTGATTAGGGGGCGAATCCCTGTTTCGTTTTAGCGAACATCATCGCGCCACTAAAAACTAAGCTTTAGCGGCAAATGGTAGGTTATATCGCACTACTGGCTGAGTGGGTCAGACATCCGCGACGATGATTAAAACCGTCTTACATTTCATGATTTACAACTAGCACATAGCCGCTTAAAATTCACCATACTTCATGAGTAAATTTCCTGATGTTGTACGGGTCGCAAGACAAAGCCCAACATCACTGACTACAGCTAATAGTCAGTACGGATACTTTAAAAGCCACTGTTTAAAACAGTGGCTTTTTATTTTAAAGATCAAGGCCAGCTTGTTGCTGATTAACAGGTTTCGACTTCGGCTGCTTCACTGGACGCTTGAACCCAGCCTTTTTAAGCGACTTTTGCATGGTTTCTAGGGCTGCCCACATCTCATTGCCCCATTGCTCACTCTGAGTGCTATTTTCATCCAGTATCAGCCCTGCAACCTTGACGACATCACGACCAAGATGAGAAATGAGTATCTGCTCGTATCGTTCGCTTGATTGCTGCTTGAGGTTATTTATATAGTCCTTTAGCTCTGCCTTTTCTTCATCACTGAGGTTATCTAGCAACTCGGCAGGAGTCTCATGGGTGTAAGCATCAAATGAGCCAAGCATCTTCACCACAGCCCTACGTTTTTCTGTGTCATAACCACGATAGGCCAAGACCTGAATCCGCTTACCAACCTTTTTAAATTGCATTTTTTTCACCCCAACCCAAAATTTATAATGCAATTATACACTACCATACAATAAAATCAACCGACTGTCGTACCATTTATTACTCTTACACTACCATACAACCACCAAAAAACCCGAAAAATCGTATAAACCAGAGAATGCCTACACCCTATAAAAATGCGTTCTAAGCGCGTTTTTATACCAAAACCATGCCTACCTATTACTAACAACAAAAAAGACGCTTCTACCCCCTTTAAAATGCGTTTAAACGCTATTTTTAGAGATTAGATAGTGAATCACTTCTTGTTTTTAGTGTTTTTAGCTAAAAAATGCCCTAAAACCGATTGAATCATCGTCGCGGATGTCTGACCCACTCAGCCAGTGGCGCGATTAGCTTAAAACCCTATCGCTAGGGCAAAGTTTTGAGAGGCGCGATGACGTTCGCTAAAACGAACCAAGGGATTCGCCCCCTAATCAACTGCTTTTCAAAAAATTGGGGCTTGTGATGTGGTTGGACTCTTGCGCTGCCTGAGCGTCCCCCTCGGGGGGATTGAGGGGGGTATAACAGCCGCCCGATTAGGGCGACATAGCGTTTGCTTTTTGCGTATTTTCGCCATGAAAAAAACAGGGTTATCCACAGAAAATTTTTGACGCTTGGGCTTTTAATGCTTTTAAAGGCTTTTAAATACATAAATAGAAGAAAATCTCATAAGTACACGTTTTCCCACCCATAAGTACACGTTTTCCCACCCATAAGTACACGTTTTCCCACCTAAAGACATCAATTAAAATTATTGTGTATTTATACACATAAATATATTATGAGTATAAATACTTTAAAGGCTACTCCGCATGAGCAAAAATGATCTAATTGTAAAAGATAACGCTCTTATTGATGCTAGTTACAGCCTTGACGTGACGGAACAGCGGTTGATCCTACTTTCGATCATTGAAGCGCGTGAGACAGGGAGAGGAATTACAGCAGATGGGTTTTTAGAGATTCATGCAAGTAGTTATATGAATCAATTCAAAGTCGAAAAACATGCTGCTTACGAGGCTTTATCTAATGCCTGTAAATCATTATTTCGTAGGTACTTCACATACCAAGATACTGAGCCAAAAACAGGTAAATCCCGTTTAGTTGAGAGTCGCTGGGTCAGCAAAGTGGCCTATATTAAAGATGCTGCTATGGTACAAATTTGCTTTGCTCCTGACGTAATACCTCTCATAACTCGATTAGAGTCCAATTTTACTAGCTATGAAATACAGCAAATTTCAAGCCTCAGTAGTGCCTACGCCATTCGTTTGTATGAGTTACTAATTAAATGGCGCAGCTTAGGCCAAACACCACTAATCAACATTGCTGATTTTAGAAAACAATTAGGTGTAGAAATTGATGAATATCAGCGCATGGGTGCATTTAAAGAGCGCGTTCTTAATCTTGCCATGCAGCAAATAAACGAACATACGGACATCTTGATCGATTACGAACAACACAAAGCAGGGCGAGTTATCACTGGGTTTTCATTCACGTTTACTCAGAAGAAACAACCAAAAGACGTAACGCCTAAAACCCAAAAAGCCAAACCAAAACCTACAGAAGACCTAAATACCTTGCTTCAAGACAAAAAGTTTTTAGAAAAACACGCACGAGCTGGTGAAAGTTGGGAAGACGTTCGTTCTCGTTTGAAGCAAAAAAACTAATATAAAAAAAGCCCATTTGTAAATGGGCTTTTTTTATTAAATTATTTTAACCATATTTAACTTTTTTTGGAGATGACTCTTCTATATATTCCGCTGACTCTACGGCTTTATCAGCTAATAATAGTCTTTTCTCTGCATCTGCAAATCTAGTTAGAATTTGTCTAACTAATGGTTGATATCCCAATCCATGCATTTTCGCAATTAGTTTGAGATCATCAATTAATGTCTTTTGCAATCTAATAGAAATTAGTTGCAACCCTAATGCATCATTTATCAAGCCTTCATCAATCCTCCCAGCTACTTTTACATGCTCTTCTGATTGACCTAATAAGCCTGTCTCCCAAGCGTATTCTGTGCCTTCAATTTTATCTTTCTCTTGAGTGTTCATTGTACACCTCGTCTCCGTTTTTGTAATGTATATAAATATATACATTATTATTATTAGTATATATAGATATCGTCTACATATACTAATTTTTACTCTGTCATAATATTTTATATTCTTCTTATCTATTATATTAAGTTAGGCTGCTCGTAGAAAAGCCTAACTTAATTTTATCAAATTGCATTTTTTTCGTAAATTTTTACTTCTGTAGTATTTGGCGGGTAGGCGGTTTTTATTATCACGTTGCCATTATCGTAAATATAAACAACCTTGAGCTTTATTCCACGATCCGTCTCGCTTATAAACCATCGACTTTGTGGATCAGTTTTGTGATTTTCTCTATCGTCAAACAAGTCCCCTTTGTCACGATTAGCAAAACACTCTGTGATTTCTGCATCAGTTATACCACCGTGTTTTCGTAGCAATTTCAATCGCACTGTATTTGATATTATCAACAATTCTCTCCCCCCTTTATTTTATATAAGATTTTAATCAAGTTCTGTTTGGTGTTATCTTAACCTTGATCTTGTATATACATTATATATATAAAAAAAAAGAATTCAATAGCCAGTTATCAGTTAATGGTTGGTAGTTGTAGCGGCTTGTATTTGAATACCGTACAAGACAAGACATTCCGTGTCACAGGTTGTTTTTTCTGCTATTTTCTTGATACAGTCTCGTAAGACAAAAAACAGACACATCGAGACGGCTATTTAGACACATCGAGATTAACAGCTATGGCTATTACAATCCAAGAGATACAAAAGCAATGGGGAGTAAGCCGCGCAACGATTTACAAGCACATTAAAGCTGGGAAGTTATCACGCCTTGGTGATGGCTTAGTCGATATTGCCGAAGTCTTACGAGTCTATGGTGAGCCATCAATAAATACAACACGAGACAAGCCTGTGATAGCGGAAGACAATCAGGAGACAAAGCTTCTCTTGGATAAAATTGCTTTTTTAGAGTCGCAACTGATTCAAGCCGAGAAAAGAGAAGATTGGCTCAAGGGACAAGTCGAGAAGGCGCAAGAAACGATCAGATTACTTGAGTACAAGAAACCAACCCCAAAAGGGTTATTCGGTCGTGTTATTAGTGCTATTAAAAGTGAGTAAAAACGGGGTTAACTGTAGCACTTTCAAATGCAAGCCGCTACAGCTACTGCTAATAACGCGAAATACGACAACACTTATATCTTGGGATGTCTACTTTCACATTGTTGAATCACCCGATTGGACACAAATCGCCGCTAGGATAATGAAATGAACTGGAAAGATGGATTAGCCCATTGACATACCTGTTGCTGTTGGCATTAAACACCGTCATTGGCATCTCCATGAACCGATAAGCCCTCTCCCTGATGCCCATCATGAGAGTAAATGACAGTGGTAAATCCGTCTGCGCAGGCCATTGATGTCAGCGATAACTTGGACACGCGTTTGCCGCAATTTGACCAGCCCATTATACATTAAATAGGCATCAATCTTGATTCAGACGGTCTGACCAGATGGGCTGGTTCTGACCGTTGATTTCATCCCAAAGCATGTATATCATAATGTAGATATTAATACATAAATGTAGAGTATCAAACAAAATGATATGGACTTTACTGATTATATCGCTACCCACTGAGAATGCAACGGCGCGGATGAGAGCTTGGCGCGCCTTAAAAATCAGTGGCGCAGCCGTGTTGCGTGATGGTGTTTATCTTTTACCCGCTCAAGAAACTGCTTTAGTCACGCTGACAAGTATTGCTGACGATGTGCGTGAAAATGGCGGTACTGCCTATATTCTGCGTACTGATAGCGATGATCAACATACCGCCGATTTTCCGATGCTCTTTGATCGTTCAGCCGAATACGGCGAACTGATAAAAGAGATTCATCATCACCGAGCCTCACTGAGCCATGACAACGTGGCGGACATACTCAAGCAGGTGCGTAAGCTCCGCAAAACCTTTAGCCAGATTGTTGTGATTGATTTTTTTGCAGGTGAAGCCCAACAACAAACGGCCATCGCTTTGCAGGATATAGAAGTCGCCATCAATCAAGTATTGTCACCGAATGAGCCTCGTGCCATCAAAGCTGTCATCCCTGTGCTTGATCGTTCTGATTATCAAGGACGTATGTGGGCAACACGCGCTAGACCGTGGGTGGATAGATTAGCGAGTGCTTGGTTAATTCGCCGTTTCATTGATGCGGAAGCTCGTATTCTTTGGTTGCCTAGTCCACATGACTGTCCTGTTGATGCTCTCGGTTTTGATTTTGATGGCGCGATCTTCTCCCACGTTGACGCTAAAGTGACTTTTGAAGTCTTACTGACGAGCTTTGACCTCGAATCGCCAGCACTCTTACGCCTTGGCAGTATTGTGCATTTTCTGGATGCAGGTGGTGTGCAACCACCCGAAGCCGAAGGTATTGAGCGTGTCCTGTCAGGGCTGCGCGAAGCCATAACTAATGATGACCAACTACTGACGGTAGCCAGCACCGTATTTGATGGTCTGTTGACTGCTTTTGAAAAAACATCTCCCCCTTCAGGAAACGCCGTGAAATGAATACACCCGATACACCGACTTATACCCTTTGGCAACTGATTGTCTATTTCCTTCGTCTTGGCACGTTTGGTTTTGGTGGGCCAGTCGCATTAGTCGGCTATATGAATCGTGATTTAGTTGAGAAGAAAGCATGGTTTAGCGAGTCTGATTACAAAGAAGGATTGGCATTATCACAAATCGCTCCAGGCCCTTTAGCCGCACAACTGGCCATTTATTTGGGTTTTGTTCATTACCGTATTTTAGGGGCGACCTTAACAGGCATTGCGTTCGTGATTCCTTCTTTTTTTATGGTCACTGGCTTAGGCTGGGCTTATGTCCGCTATGGTGGTCTAACGTGGATGCAATCAGTTTTCTATGGCGTGGGTGCCGCCGTGATTGGTATTATCGCTATTAGTGCTCACAAACTCACTACCAAGAGTATTGGCAAAGACAAGTTGCTATGGGGTATTTTTACTGCATTAGCGGCAGTCACGATTATTACCGAATCAGAAGTTGCGTCGCTGTTTATTGGGGCGGGCATACTGGTTTGGCTCATTCGCTGTAAACCTAATTTTCGCTCTAGTGGCCGACTTTCTGCTTTTGCTGCACCTATACCGTTGCAACAAGTTGCGGTCACAGTCGCCAGTGATGGCAATACTTTGGTGCAAATAGCTCTGTTTTTTACTAAAGCAGGGGCATTTGTCTTTGGTTCTGGATTAGCGATTGTGCCGTTTTTGTATGGTGGAGTAGTTACCGAACATCACTGGTTAACGGAACACCAATTTGTCGATGCCGTTGCAGTTGCCATGATTACACCTGGCCCTGTTGTCGTTACCACGGCTTTTATAGGTTATTTAGTGGCTGGGCTTCCTGGTGCCTGTATTGCGGCATTGGCGACATTTATTCCTTGTTACCTGTTTACTATTTTACCAGCTCCTTACTTTAAGAAGTACGGCAAACACCCTGCACTAATTGCGTTTGTTGACGGCATTACCGCTGCGGCCATTGGCGCAATTGCTGGTTCTGTGGTGGTACTGGCGCAACGCTCTATCATTGATATTCCGACGGCCTTGCTTGCCTTGGTAACTGGTTTTTTGTTGTGGAAATTCAAAACGCTGAAAGAGCCTATTATTGTCATTGCGGCTGCATTGATTGGATTGGCTGTTTATCCGTTGATGCACTAGGAGTTATTTATGCAGTGGGTTACCCGTGAACGTCCGAAGATTGACCGAATTGCCTGTCCTTGGTTGATACTTCGTTTTATCGACCTAGAGGCAGAGTTCCTGTATGTACCATCTAGGGATGTCATGCTAATAGCCGAAGAAACAGGAGCCATTCCCTATGATATTCCTAATGTCGAACTCACTCATGAAGGTGAGTTATGCAGCTTTGATGCGTTTCTCAAAAAATATAGTCTAAATGATCCTGCTTTACAGCAACTTGCCGTCATCGTGCGAGGGGCGGATACCTCACGACTTGATTTAAGTCCGCAATCGGCTGGCTTATATGCACTGTCGTTGGGTTTGTCGCACAACTTCGCTAATGATCACGAGATGCTTAAACATGGCTTAGTCATGTATGACGCACTGTATGCGTGGTGTCAGTCCTGTCAGGAAGAAACACACCAGTGGCCACCGAAATAAGCTAGTAGGGACAAATCTATTTTGGATTGGTGAAATAATACTTAACGAGTTTTATGGTCAGTGTTCATAACAGAGTGGTCAACTCATGGAATCACATGGTCAGCGCATTCAAGAACGAATGGTCAGTGCTGCTGGAATATGCACATAGAGGCTCTGATACGCTGTTATAGGCACGTATTTGTAGCGACCTGCATTTGAAAACGCTCAGGACAGCATTCAACACGATTTGAGGCC